>Ga0180009_10000486_pt1 | contig 55249 bp, 53 predicted proteins | sample OS_PC_MetaG_FD_123537 | JGI IMG/M metagenome (GOLD analysis project Ga0180009, IMG submission 123537) | Groundwater microbial communities from the Aspo Hard Rock Laboratory (HRL) deep subsurface site, Sweden - OS_PC_MetaG | ecosystem: Environmental > Aquatic > Deep subsurface > Groundwater... | reverse complement strand
GGGGGGAATGACCCTGAAAAAAGAAATACAGAAGATGGCCCGGCGAGCCCGGCAAGCCAGTCATTTATTGTCCAACCTTTCTACCTCGGTCAAGAATTCGGCTCTGCAAGAGATGGCGGAAGAGTTGATCCGTTCAGCCCCCCAGTTGAAAAAAGCCAACGCCCGCGATTTAAGTTCTGCCCGGAAAGCCGGACTTTCTTCAGCCCTGATTGACCGTTTGATTCTCACCGATGGGGTTATCCAAGGAATGGCCGACAGCCTGCATGAGGTGGCACTGCTTCCGGATCCCGTCGGCCAAGTGAGCAAGATGTGGAAGCGGCCCAATGGCCTCTGGGTGGGAAAAATGCGGATTCCCCTGGGAGTTATCGGGATTATTTACGAATCCCGACCGAACGTTACTTCCGATGCCGCCGGTCTTTGCCTGAAGGCGGGTAATGCCGTCATCCTGCGGGGCGGCTCTGAAGCCATTCACTCCAACTTGGCCATCGCCGCAATTCTGCAGGCCGTTGGAAAACAACATGGAATCCCTGCCGCAGCCATCCAGGTAATCCCCACTGTTGCCCGCCAAGCCGTGGAAGAAATGCTCCGCTTAGAGAATTACATCGACCTGATCATTCCGCGGGGTGGGGAAGAGTTGATTCGCTTTGTCGTCTCCCGTTCCAAAATCCCGGTGATCAAACATTATAAAGGCGTTTGCCATGTTTTTGTGGATGCTTCTGCCGATCTGGCCATGGCTGAATCCATCTGTTTCAACGCCAAAGTCCAGCGTCCGGGTGTCTGCAACGCCATGGAAACGCTTTTGGTTCACAGAAATATCGCTCGGCAATTCTTGCCCCGGATGGCTGAAAAGTTCAAAACTGCCGGTGTGGAACTCCGTGGATGTCCCGAGGCAAAGCGTCTTCTTCCTTCGATTAAAGCGGCCAGAAAGAACGACTGGGGACAGGAGTTCCTCGATTTAATCCTGGCCGTGCGGGTAGTGGGTGGATTGGATGAGGCCATCGGCCACATTATTCAATACGGTTCTTCTCATACGGATTCGATCGTTACTCAGGATTACTCCAACTCCCAGAGGTTCATCCAAGAGGTTCCCTCTTCGACAGTGTTGGTCAATGCTTCCACTCGCTTCAGCGATGGATACCAGCTGGGGTTGGGGGCGGAGATTGGGATCAGTACCACGAAACTTCACGCCTTCGGTCCAATGGGGGTGGAGGACTTGACCACCTCGAAATTTATCGTTTACGGTTCCGGGCAGATCCGCCAATGAAGAAAATCGGGCTTTTCGGAGGAACCTTCAATCCCATTCATTTTGGCCACCTTCGTTCGGCCGAGGAGATTTATGAGTCATTTCAACTCGACCGGATCATTTTTATTCCTTCGGCCTATCCTCCGCACAAAAAAACAGAGAGAATTCTTGCTGCTTCTTTACGGGTGGAAATGGTTCAGTTGGCCCTGGCGGGCAATGCGCACTTTTCCCTCTCGGAGGTGGAACTCAATCGGCAGGGGAAGTCGTATTCAGTGGAGACGATGGCGCATTTCCGCCAGCAATTCGGAACGCCAACGGATCTCTATTTTATTCTCGGCCTGGATGCTTTCTTGGAAGTCAATACCTGGAAACAATACACCGACCTTTTTGAACTCTGCCATTTCATCATTATGACCCGGCCGGGCTTTGAAAAAAAATTCTCTGCGGAGCATCTTCCGGTTGAATTGGCAAGACATTTTTGGTATGATGATCAAAAAAATGGATACGTCCACCGTTCCGGATATGGAGTATTTCCGAAAGAGATTACGGCTTTGGATATTTCTTCTACAAGAATCAGAGAAAATTTCCAAAAAAGGCGGTCGGTGAAATATCTCCTGCCGCCTGCGGTGGAAGAATTTATTTACCGGAATAAACTCTATCAGGCGAAGGATATCGAATCGGTAGGTTGAACCCTTCGAGTTCTAAAGAAAAAGCTTTCCTCTGCGCTCGGGCGGCGTTGGACCATAAAGCCATCGACCTGGTCATCCTGGCTATGCAAAACCTTTCATCGTTCACCGATTACTTTGTGATTTGTAGCGGGAATTCTGACCGTCAGGTCCAGGCCATTGCTTCCCACATCGAAGGGAAGTTGGCCGAAAAAGGGCTTTTTCCTTTGGGCATAGAAGGGAAACGCGAAGGACGCTGGGTTCTTCTGGATTACGGGGAAGTGGTTGTTCATATCTTTTACCACCCGGTGCGGGAATTTTACGATTTAGAAAGACTTTGGTTTGACGCCTCGAAAATTGATTTGCCGCCGAAACGAAAAGTACCAAGGCCACGTCCCTGAGGAAACCATTGCATCTGACCCTTATTGCCGTAGGCCGGATTAAGGAGCCATTTATTCGGGATGGATGCGCGGTTTATGTCGAAAGGATCCTTCGCTATGCCGACCTGCAATTAATTGTGGTTCCGGAAGAAAGAATCCCTGGAAAGGGCAAAAGGGAATACATCCTCCATCAAGAAGGGCTAAGGATCCGGGAAAAGCTATCCCCTGCTGGGTTTACGGTCGTCTTGGATGAACGAGGAAAATTCCTTTCCTCCGAAACTTTTGCCCTTTTTTTGGAGAAAAATAGCAGGAGAAAAATTTCCTTTATTCTGGGTGGTCCTTATGGACTGGACGATTCGCTGAAGAAAGAAGCTGATTTTCGCCTTGCGCTTTCTCCTATGACCCTAGTGCACAGCATGGCCAGAATGTTTCTCTTGGAACAGATATATCGGGCTTTTACCCTTCTCCGGGGGGAGCCGTACCACAAGTAGAAGGAGCCCATTATGTTTTCCCGCGTTCACTTCTTTATCTTTATCCTCGTCATCATTGTTTTCGGCTACCTCTTCTATCTTAACCCGGAAGTAATTGAATTTACTTTCCTCCATGATCGTTCCATTTCTATATCTCCGGCTTTGATCGCTTTTGGAGCTTTTTTTATCGGTGCTTTTTTTGTTTTTTTGGTCACCCTATTCGTCGATACCAAGCGGGCCTTCGATCTTTGGCGCTCTTCAAAACGGCAGAAGAGGGAAGAACTTATTCAGGAGCGATACGGGGATGGCCTGGAACAGATGATGAAGGGAAACGTTCATAAGGCCAAAGATATTTTGGCCAAGATCATTGAAAAAAACTTCCAGCATTTACCCTCCTATCTATCCTTGGCCAATCTCCATTCGCTCGAAGGCGAGCATGACCAGGCTATCGATATTCTCATTCGGGCGAAGGCGATTGACCCCGAAAATTTGGAGCTTCTTTTCCACCTGCAAAAAAACTACCTTGCCCGGCAGGAATATGCTTTGGCTCTTGAAACGCTGGATCACATTCTCGAGCGGGACCCCGAAAATCGCGAGGCTTTGCGTAAAAAAAGGGAGATTTATATCCTGCAAGGCAATTGGCCGGAAGCCTATGAGACCCAGAAGAAACTGGTTAAGTATACGAAAGAAAAAGAACACGCCTTAGTCGAAAAGAAAGTCATGCTCGGTTTGGAATACAGGTTTGGGGAAGAACTGGCTCAAAAGGGAAAGTTTAAAGAGGCGGAGAAAGCTTTGCGGGAAATCATCCGCGAAGACCGGGAATTCTATCCGGCCCACGTGTCTTTGGGAGATGTTCTCCTGCGCCAGGGTTCCCCTGATGAAGCCAGCCAGATCTGGATAAAGGCCTTGGAATCCTCCTGGAACCCGATTTTTTTGGAAAGACTGGAATCTCTCTATCTTTCCAAGGCCAGCCCCAAAAAAATTTTTACCCTTTATCTTGATTATCTCAGGAAACGCCCGGAAGACAGCGTTATGCGTTTTTTTTACAGCCGCTTATTAATTCGTTTAGAGATGATCGATGAGGCGCTGGAACAACTCCGGGATCTGGAGTCGACCGGGGTACCCTTCGCGGAACTGTACATCCTCATGGGCCAGGCTTACCACCGCCGCGGAGATTTCCCGCAGGCCATCGAAGCCTACGAAAAAGCCTTGGAAGTCCAAAAATATTCTCTCCCTTCTTATACCTGTTTGACCTGCAGAAAGGCCCAGCGGGAATGGTCAGGATTCTGCGAACAATGCCATGACTGGGGGACCTTTACCGTCAAACTCCCGGAAATCTCTAAATCGATGCCAGCCATACCCTTTTATACGTATCCCGTAAATGTCTAAGCATGGGCCCTTTCTGGCGAGTTCTGATTGACTTCTTTTTTCCCCCCCATTGCCCTCTTTGCGGAAAAATCCTGGGAGAAAACTCTATTGACCGCCCCTGCCCCTCTTGCCTCGCGCAAATTAAATTTTTCTTTCACCCTTGTTGCCCTCGCTGCGGCCTGGGCTTCCATACGACTTGGGGTGAAGATCATTTATGCTCGGCGTGTCTTACGGAGCACTGGGATTTTAGCAAGGCGAGATCCCTCGGGCCTTATGAAGGGTTGATGGCCGAGGTTATCTCCCGTTTCAAGTTCCGGGGAGCTTCCCGCTTGGCCAAGCCTCTGGGCACCCTCCTGGCGGAATACAAGGATTCTGAATTCCCTTTTTCAGAATTCGACCTCATCCTTCCCGTTCCCCTTCACCCCCAACGCCTTAGGGAGCGCGGTTTCAATCAGTCGCTGCTTTTGGCCCGCCGCATTAGCCGGGTTCATTCGATTCTCCTCGATTTCACGGCGTTACAGCGCATCCGCCATACTCAACCCCAAACCGAACTCTCCGGTCCCGAAAGAAAAAAGAATATCCGCGGCGCCTTTGAAGTAGAAAAATCAGCGATCATTTCCGGCAAACGAATCCTGCTCATCGACGATGTTTTCACCACGGGGGCGACGGTGCAGGAGTGCTCAAAAGTTTTGTTAAAAGCAGGAGCGAAACAGGTGGACGTACTAACCTTGGCGAGAGTTCTTTAAAAAACGAAACAATTCACCGCAAAGCACACGGAGAATGACCGTACCTTTTCTTGCCCACCGTAAAAGGGTTATAATCTTTTTGCCCCTTTCTTTCAAATGTAGTTTATGGTATAAGAACTTTTAGCGTTTTTACCAATAAAAAAAGGGAGTGCTATCTATGACGGAAATTCCAATAAGCAAGGCTTCATCTGAACAACTTAAAAAGAAGCCTGCCCCCAATGCGGAATTGGGCTTCGGCAAGCTTTTAACCGATCACATGTTTTTAATGGATTATCTACAGGGAGAAGGTTGGAAGAATCCACGGATCGAACCTTATCATCCCCTTGCTTTAGACCCGGCAGCTTTAGTTTTACATTATGGGCAGGAAGTTTTTGAAGGACTGAAAGCCTATCGCTGGCCCCAAGGAGAGATTTGTCTTTTTCGTCCGCGGATGAATTATGAAAGGATGAATCGTTCGGCCAGGCGACTCTGCATGCCGGAGCTGGAGGTAGAATTTGCCCTGGAGGCGACCCGGCAGCTCATTCGCCTGGAAAAAGAATGGGTTCCTTCAGCGCCGGGGACTTCCCTTTATATCCGCCCCAACATGATTGCGGTCGAAGCGGCTCTGGGGGTTCAACTCTCCAAGAAATATCTATTTTACATCATCCTGGGGCCGGTGGGTGCGTACTACCCCCAGGGATTTAATCCGGTGGATATTTACGTTGGCGAAAAATACATCCGGGCCGCCCGCGGAGGATTGGGAGAAGCTAAAACGTCGGCTAACTATGCTGCCAGCTTATTGGCCGCAGAGGAAGCCCATGAACTTGGATATACCCAGGTGCTCTGGCTGGACGCCATTGAGCGCAAATACGCCGAAGAAGTGGGCACCAGTAATATTTTCTTTTACCTCGGTGATGAATTGGTCACTCCTTCTTTAGATGGAACGATTTTACCGGGAGTCACCCGAGATTCCGTTTTGCATATCGCTCGTAATTGGGAGTTGAAGGTCTCGGAACGTAAAATCAGCCTGGAAGAAGTGATTTTCGCCATGGAATCCGGAGCGTTGAAGGAAATATTTGCCGCCGGAACAGCAGCGGTAATCTCTCCGGTAGGCAAACTTGCCTACCGGGAAAAAACCTATCTGGTTAATGGTGGAAAAGTTGGCCCCCTGGCCCAAAAACTCTACGATTATATCATGGGCATCCAGTACGGCAAAATCAAAGATCCCTACGGATGGACGGTTCGGGTGGCTTGAAATTTTCGGGTAATTTGTTGTTCAGCGAGAATGTCGTTTGCCAAAGCCAACATTTTTTTCTTAAAAGTGTTGGCTTTTTTATTGGATCGGATCAACAAATGTATTCTTACTTCCGAGGGAAAAAAGGAGTGCCGCAGACATGAAGGCCATGGTGTTAAACCAGATCTATAGCCTGCAAGAAAAGCAAAATCCTTTGGAACTTGTGGATTTGCCCGATCCAACCCCGAAAGAAAAAGAGATTTTGGTAAGAGTCTTGACCTGCGGCGTTTGCCATACGGAATTGGATGAGATTGAGGGGAGGACTCCCCCCTCCCGATTTCCGCTTGTTTTAGGCCATCAAATTGTCGGCAGAGTGGAAAAAGCTGGAAGCAGAGCAATGAAATTCAGGAGCGGAGATCGCGTGGGCATAGGCTGGATAGGCTCCGCTTGCGGAAAATGTCGGTTTTGCCTGGAAGGGAACGAAAATTTATGCCCTGAATTCAAGGCTACGGGCAGGGATATAAATGGAGGCTATGCCCAATATACGACCGTTCAGGAAGAATTTGCCTACGCCATTCCGGGGATCTTTTCCAACCTGGAAGCAGCACCCCTTCTGTGTGCCGGCGCAATCGGCTACCGATCCCTCCGGTTAACGGGAATGGAAGGGGGAAAGAATCTTGGACTCATCGGATTCGGCGCTTCCGCCCACCTGGTGATCCAGCTGGCAAAACACAAGTATCCAAACTCCAAAATTTTCGTTTTTGCCCGGACCGAAAGAGAAAGAAATTTTGCCAAGGAACTTGGAGCGTTTTGGGCGGGTGATATAGGAGACGATTCGCCGGAAAAATTAGAATACGCCATAGACACCACCCCCGCATGGAAGCCGATTGTGGAGGGCATGAAAAATTTGGAAAAAGGGGGAAGATTGGTTATCAATGCCATTCGCAAAGAAGAAATTGACAAAGAGTCTCTTTTAAAATTGGATTACGCCCAACATCTCTGGCAGGAAAAAGAGATAAAGAGCGTAGCCAACGTGGCTAGAAATGACGTGGGCGAGTTTTTGCAATTGGCGGCTAAAATTCCGCTGCGGCCAGAAGTTCAAGAGTTCCGACTGGAAGAGGCGAACCAAGCTTTGCTTGAACTGAAGCAAAAAAAAATCCGCGGAGCTAAAGTTCTGCGGATCGATTGATAACTTTATTGAACGATAACTTCCTAAATTCATTAATTAACGACTTAATAAAAAAATTATTGGGCATCAAATTCAAAGATCGAATCGTAAAGGCCGGGCCTGCGCTGGGGGGCCCGTGAGGCTGATGTTGCCCTCACGGGAAACTGCCGATAAACGGTGGTTGGTGAACTCACGTGCTAGACCATACCTTCCGGGGCCGAGCAAGAGCGTCAAAAATTCAACCGGGGAGAAGATGGTTATAATAAACAACGGCTTCTGGCAGTAAATTATCGAGTGCCCCGTTCCACCTTTTAGCGCATTGCTTCTTCCATGTGTTCCATCAAAGTGAATACCGCCGGGCCATCCGCCGTAACCAGAACATCTTCCTCGAGCCGGCAGGTCTGAGGGAGGCCAGGGTGTCCAGCAAAAGTCTCGGCCGCAAAGTACATGTTCTCTTTGATTTCGGCCGGGTAATCGAGGGAATAAGCCCGGGAAATCCACATGCCCTCGTAAAGGGTGATACCGATGCTGTGGGCAAACTGCTGGAGGGTCACAGTCCCGTATTTGTCGTCGTCGTACTTGGGGAAAGCGGCGGCTACATCTGCGGTCGTATTGCCGGGACGCAGTTTTTCAATGCCGGCATACATCGAATCGTAGACTTCCCGATAGAGATCGATCTCCTGTTGCGTCATCTTGCTGGCACATTTAAAGCAACGGACGAAGTCAACGAAATAGCCGGAAGGTCCGACAGCATTAATATCGACGATAACCAAATCTCCTTGGCGAATCATTTTATCAGTCGCCCAACGGCGGTAGGGGCTGGTATTGCCCCCTGAGGCAACTATGATGTCATAGATGATCTCAAAACCCTGGTTCAACATGAACTCATGGACCTTGGCCTCGATCTCCCGCTCCCGTATGCCCGGTTTCAACCACTCGTACTTTATCTTCCACATGGCGGCATCGCCGATGGAAGATGCCTGTTTCAGTAACTCGATTTCATCCCGGGTCTTGATCACCCGAGCGGCGGACATGGCCGGCCAGCCGTTAACAATATTGACCTTGCGCTCCTGAAATGCTTGCAGGGACGACATATCTAAGTTATCAATCCCAATCCGTTCATTGCGGACGCCATGCTCTTGTAGTACCTCAATGACGGTATCAACCATCTTTCCAGCCATGTAGGGGACGGCCCCCTCCGCCCACTGCCACGTCATGGCAGGCCGGACCCTCCCTGCCATCCATGGCATATCCATCTTGGCGCAGACCATGTCCGAACCGGCTGTCTCGAAAAGCACAGGTTCCCCGCCATTGGGTAGCACTGCATAGCGGATATTAATGTTATATTTCCAGTTGCCCTGGTAGGAACCTGTCACGTAACGGATGTTGGCGCCGGCAAAAAGAACCAGCGCTCCGAGATCGTGGGCCTCCATCTGTTCCCGCGCCCGTTGCAGGCGATCCTTCCGCATTCGTTCAAAATCCACCCGGTACTGCCAGTCAGCACCGCTCTGGCTGTAAAGACGCCGTGGATCCCATTCGTGCGGTTTGCCGATGAACTCTGTGTCCAGTTGGTATGACATTTTAAACCTCCTTGGTTATGCTTTAAGGTGGCTATTTTTTTCCTCAGCTTTTAAAACAGAGATGAAATATAATGTCAAGAAAAAAATCACCCCTCTACCTCTTGAGGTTTCATGGCCAAGAATATAAAAAATTTAACCATAGATGTCAAGAATAACATAACTCTGGCCCACCCCCAGTTTTTTATGTAGGACTTTCCCAGCCCGGGCTGAAGGGCCATTCACGCGGAATCAGGGGCGCTGGTTCTTCAGCGGGCACAGGGTGAAATACTGCCTGAAAAACAAAGAAGAAAAGGTATGGGCGAAAAACACCTTTTTAGGCGACCTTTTAAATTAAAACTTCTTCCCTCCATCCGAGCTTGATCAGGTCAATACGGTTCAGGTCGCTGACGCCGAGGTGATATTTTTTGTCGGCTACGGTGATATGGATGGGAGGAACATCAAGCGGCCGGTCCTCACCGAAATAGGCGGTGCGCTTCACCTGCAGAAGGCGGGCTCCCACCGCATCCACCGCTACAGGGTCCGTCCCCACGATCAACCCTTTATAAGGCCAGACATATCGCCGATCAAAAAAATGTGCCCCTCTTCCATAAAATTGAGGTTGGAGGGCGCTGAGGATATTCAAACGGGTCTTTCCTTGCACAAGGGGATAAGTCCAGATCTTGCCCAGGTCGGAACAGGCTTCTCCATGGTAATCCGACCAATTGGAGACGAAGGTGATATAGTTTTTTATGCAACCACCGATTCCGGACCAGTGATGCGTCCTTACCGGTCTGGCGTTGATCAGGGCAGTTGAATTGAGAAAAATCGGGTTGCTCAGAACTCTCCGGTCCCCTATTCCAATATTTTTTTCAGGAATTCCGACTTCCATCAGCCGCCGCTGAAGGGCGCCTTCCAGTTCCTTGGGAGTAGGCATATTATACCAGACATTGCTTTTGATGCCCACGATGTCCGAAGCCTTGAAAAGTTTACGCCAGGCCTGAGCGGGTTCCTTTTCTACCAGAAGGGCCCTGAGGGCCTCATCCAACATTTGGCCAAGAATTTCCCCGTGAACTTTTCCGCCTACCGTCAACACCTCGGCATTCCGAATCAGGACGACCTTGGCCTTTTGCTTCGCTTGGGCCGTGGCTGAAATCCCTGAATGAAAGGCTACCGTCAGGGCAACTCCGGCTGTCCCCCGAAGAAAATCCCGGCGGGTAATGACTCTTGTTTCTTTCATTTTCCCCCCTCCTGCAGCTTAGCTTCGGTGCCCTTAATCAATTCATCCGCATCCGCCAAGGCTGGAGCCCCGAAAACCGCCAGGATGAATTCCCCCTGGCGTTCGGCCATTGTCCACTTGCGGTCTTCGGTTTTTAAAAAGCCCTTTTCTGTCGCTTCCGGCATGTAAGCTTTCTTAAAACTATGCAAGGCATCTTCAGCCTTTTTTTCCGTGGGGTATTGAATCAAGAGCAGATGGACCTTATGGGTACCGCGCAAGTATTGGGCGAGAACCGCTTCGGTTTGCGGGTTTAAGTGCAGGATATTTTGGTTGGCGATAAAATAACGCTGGTTTAAAAGAACATGGCTGCGGAGGTAACGGATACTTTTCTGAATAAGCCCAACCTGCGTACCGGGTAGGTTAGCGATTAATTTTGGCGCCGGGCCGCGCTGCGGGATGGCCTGGGCCACTTCTTTTCCCAAGCGGATAATCGTAGACTCTATTTCAGGGCCCTCCCCTTCCCCGTAGATGCTGACGAAATATTGGCCCTTCCAGAACCTCAGCATTCCCCCGCCAGACTCTGACTCCTGGCCGATCCCGGCTTCCTTATCCTGTCTTTCGAAGGAGAATATTCCATAGGCATCCGCGGACGATCCCATTCTAAAAATTTCAATGGTTAGGGGTGGCTGCCCGGATTTTTCCAACTGGTAAACATCAAGACTCTGAAAACGATATGCCAGATAAAGTTCCGCCGCTCCATCCATGTAATCGAATAGGTTACGGGGATGAAAGCTCCTTACTTTCCCATCCCACTTCCACCCGCCGGTTTCTGCAGGAAACGAAATTTCCAGCTTCATGGGTTCATTTCGCCCGCCATTGGCCATCCGGGCCGGGGTGAGAATCAAATTCAGGATAAATAAAAGAATCCAAACGCGCATGGCCAATATTTTTTTTACGGGTGTTGGCAAATGACATTGAGAAGGGCCTGACGCTTTTCTTTCCTGACCGCCTTAACCGCCCGTTGGAGTGCCGGAATAATAGATTCCGGATCTTCAACTCTCTCCCCGTAACCCCCAAAGGCCTCCACAATTTTTTCATAGGCCGGGGCGGGTTCAAGATCGCAAAGGACGAAATGGTTTTTCTTGGCGGCCCAACCAGCGGGATAAAGATCTTGGACCGATCCTTTCACCGCGTTCCAACATTGATTGTTGAAAACAACGACAACGACGGGAAGATTTTGGGCAACGAAATGACAGGCACTGGGGGCGGTAAAGTGGTACGTTCCGTCTCCCATGCAGACCACCGGAACACAATCTGGCCGGGCGAGTTTAACTCCCAGGGCCGCCCCGAAACACCATCCGAGTCCGCTGGACATCGGCGATCCAAAGAAAGATCCCGGTTCCTGGATGGCAACTTGATGGGCCCGCAGATCGTATTCATTGATAAGCACCGTATTCCCATCCCGGACTTTTCCCACGCAATAAGACAACCATTCCATATCGATGGGCCGATCCTTACTTTTTTTTTCGGCTATGGCTTTCCAGGTTGCTTTTTGGGTTTGGTGCTCCTCGGCCAAGCGCTGGAACCGTTCCCAAATTTCTTTCTTTTTTTTCGCTTTATAAAAAGAAAGGGCTTCCCGCAAAGATCTCAGTCCTGTTTCTGGGTCGGAGGTAATGGGAACGTCTACAGGAAATGTACGCATGGGATAGCGGGAGAAATATGGATCAATACCCATCTGGATCACTTTGGCCCCTGGCTTCGGCTTGACTTTGATGGGAAACCAGGGAACATCGCTTTCGATCACCAAAATTACGTCAGATGTTTTCACGAACCTCATAGGATCAAATCCCAGGTGCAAGGGATGTTCGGTTGGAAAATTCAAATAAAGGTTGCTTGCGGCTATGACCACGGGAATGGCGAAAGATTCGCATAACTTTACCAGTTCTCCAACCGCTGCCGGGTTCTTGCCTACCATCGAGGTAATGACCAGGGGATTCTCCGCTTCTTGCAGCAATGCAGCCGCATGGCGGATGGCTTCGGCGTCCGGCCCGGGTTTGGCGTAGAGTCTCGGGCCGGACGGAGTGTAGGTGAATTCCCGGTGCTCTTCGGCCAGGACCTCGCGCGGAAGGCTCAAGTAAACCGGCCCTTTCGGCTCGGACATGGCAATGTTCAACGCCCGGTCAACGACCTTTTCTAATTGGGTGAAATTCCTCAATTCGTAATCCCATTTCACGTATTCGCGGAGCATAGCGGCCTGGTCGAAAGATTCCTGGGCCCAATGAATCTGCAGATTCCGCCCCCCTTTCATTTCCCCTTCGGTAATCGGAGTCCGACCGGCTGTAAAGATCAAGGGAATTCCGGCTCTCGAAGCATTCATCACCCCAGTCAGGCCGTTGGAGGTTCCCACGTTTACGTGGACCATAACCACCTGGGGTTCGCCGGTGATCAAAGCAAAACCGTGAGCCATGCTAACGGCGGTGAACTCATGGGGCACTAAAATAGGTTGAGGAAAATCTTTTTTCTCGGCAGCGAAGCGGGCAAAACCGTCAACCAGGGGGGCAAAGTCTGTGCCCGCGTTGCCGAAAAAGTACTTGATCCCCCGGTCTCTAAGGAGTTCAAGGTAGGCTTGACCGACATTATCAATGGGAACATGGGTTAAAGCTGGTAATTTTTTTGGGGCACTTTTAGTTTTTACCATGAAGTCTTCCTCCGACAAATATTTTAAAGACTGCTCATCGTCAAATTTAATCCTTCAGAAGCTCTCGGGCGATGACCATCCGCTGGACTTCGGACGTCCCTTCAAAAATCCGGGTTAAACGTACGTCGCGATAAACCCGTTCGATCGGGGATTCTTTCATGTAACCCATCCCGCCGTGGATTTGCATGGCAGAGTCTGCGGCCCGGTTGACCATCTCCGTACAGTATACCTTGCACATGGCCGCTTGTTGGGTAACCCGTTGTTTCTGGTCTCGGCTCCAGGCCGTATGATAAACCATCTGCCTTCCGGCGTAAATGGACATGGCCATGTCGGCAAGCATCCATTGAATCGCCTGGTTGGCGGAAATGGGTTTGCCGAATTGAACCCGCTGCTTGGCATGGGCAATGCTCAAGTCCAAAACATACTGGGCTGTCCCTACGCAAACCGCGGCGATGGTAATGCGCCCTTTCTCCAGCACTTTCATCGCCGTAACAAACCCTTTTCCTTCCAACCCCCCGATGATGTTCGCGGCGGGAACCTGGCAATCTTCAAATACCAATTCCGAGGTGTTATTCCCATGAACCCCCATTTTACGGTCGACCTTACCCACGGAAAATCCCGGAAAGGTTTTTTCGACGATAAAGGCGGTGACCCCGCGGGGGCCTTTTTCTTTGTCCGTCACAGCCATTACGGTGACCACATCCGCAATGTCCCCGTTGGTAATAAAATGTTTCAAACCGTTGAGCAGGTATACGTCCCCTTTTTTAACCGCTTTGGTCTGTATATTGGCTGCATCCGAACCGGCGTTCGGTTCTGTTAACGCGAAGGCCGCTGTCCATTCGCCGCTGGCAATGCGGGGAAGATAGTTTTCTTTTTGCTCGCGGGTTCCGTCGATCAGAATCCCCTGGGAACCGATACCATTGTTCGTCCCGAAGCGAGAACGGAAACAGGCATTCACCCGGCCGAATTCTTCATTCAACACGCACTCCCCCAGGGTATTTAAGCCCATCCCCCCATATTCCTCGGGGATGGATAAACCAAAAAAACCCAATTCGCGCATTTTTTGCACGACTTTTTCCGATATTTTTTCCTCTTCCTCCACCTGCTGGGAAATGGGTTCCAAGTCGTTCTTGACGAAACGCCGAACGGTATCGCGCATAAGTCGAATATTTTCCGGAAATTCAAAATCCATCTCTTCTCCTCCCTTCAAGGATTGCTTGATTTGTATTGCTTAAAAAGCGCAAATTAAAGAAATTTTTTCTTACACCTCTTACCTTGAGTCAAACACTTTTTAAAGTCCGTGCATCATAACACAAAGAAAAAAATGGTTCAAGTTAAGCCCCCTCACCCTTCCCCTCTCCCCCGCAAACGGGGATGAGGGCGGGGGGGAAGGGCCTTTAAAAAAATCGAAGCCATGAACTCGGTATTAAAAATTGGGGAATGAAGGCACGGTTTTCTCGGCGATTTGAAAGGCCTGGCGGTAGGTTTTTTGGGCCATTTCCTTATCGATTTTGACCCAAGTTCCAGCAATCTCTTTTAAATTTTTTATTCGATCACCGATACCATCGATCTTTTCCACTTCATGAGCGGCTTGTTTCAATAAACGCTTAGATTCATCTTGGCTCGCATCAGTGCTCAGGCGCGCCATTTGCAACAGGGAATGAAACCGTATCTCTTTGGGCTCAACCTGCGCAAGAACATCCAATCCTTTGTTGGGTTCGTAGGCAAACCAGGCTATGGCAATCTCACCCATGAGGCGTGGATTTTTCTCCTGTTGAGCGTAAGAAAAAGCCTTTTCCAGAATCTTGATATTTTCTGCAATACCCATTTTGCTGAATACTTCGGCGCTTTCCAGAAGAATCTTCGCCCGCAAAAAAGGCGAGGATGCTTTGGCCGCAACGGCCAGGGCTTGCTCGGGCTCCCAGAAGGATTGTTGGCGAAGAATTTCGGCGTGGGTCTTATTTTCTTTACCCGTTGAGGAGATTATATCGCGGGCCTCACCCTCCGCCTTTTTTAGAACTTCTTTTCCCTTTTCCTTATCGAGAAGATGCCATTGCCGGGCAAGCTGAAGAAGCCTTTGGACCCGCAGGGCCGGATCTTTAATTTTTTCGGCCGCCCCAAGGGTTTTATGCAAAACATCCTCGGCTTTCTTCCGATTCCATTTCTGCAACTGGGTTCCCACCTGCAAAAGGGCGTAGGAATACGGTTCGGGAAAATTCGCAGAAATTTTTCCGGCTACCTCCAAAGCTTTCTCCTCATTGAGCGGAGCCCAGTCAACGGCCAAACCGCAAAGAAAATATGACCGCTCTTTTGGTTCCTTGATCTTCGCGCTCTCCTGTAGAGCCCTGATGAAGAAAGGAGTAGCCCGGGATTCATCATTTTTAGTCATCTCCCTTCCCATGCCCCATTGGTAGATTGCCTTCAGCTCCGGTTGGTCCGGTTGATCCGGTTCAGACGGAATAAATTTTTTAGCCAACTGGTCGGCGATCTTATGGCCAAGGTCCAGGCGTAAAGAACTTTCCGATATCCCGTAAGCTGCCTGAATGGCCTCGGCCATGCCCGGGGGGGGATCTTTTTTAACCCAGATTTTGCCGGCCTCTTTAAGGAGCAGGTCGCGGGTTTCCCGGGAGGGAATCTCCTGGAGCTTGCGCAGGGTTTTTATCTTGTTCATCGAGGCAGCTTCCATCACCAACTGGGATAACAGCTTAGAGGTTTTGGCCCCTTCCGGTAATGCTAAAACCTGGTCCATGGCCTTTTGCAAAAGATAAAAGGCTTGATCGGGGTGGCTCTTTTTCATGGTGCCAGCCGCTTCTTGAAAAGCCATGGCTCTCTCCAGGGGAAAGGTAGAGGGAAGAGCCTCAGCCCAATTTTTAGCTCGCATCGGGTCGACCTTGGCCCAAAGACGAATTTCTTCCAGGCTTTGGCGGATTTGAAGCACGGAAAAATCGACTTTTTCTAATATGGCCTGTGCTCTTTGGGGGTCTGACCCTTTCCAGGATCCAGCAAGACTCTCCAAAACCTCGGCTTTAACCGGCAAAGAAAAGATTTCATCCGCGGCCTTTTCGGCCAATTGAAGGGCCGCCTGGGCTTTTTCCCGCTCTATCTGAGACCATTTCTTCCCCAGTTCAATCAGGGTCAATGCTCTGATATACGGGTCAGAGATAGACCTGGCGACCTGGAGGGTCTCGCGGTATAAAGAAATGACTTTTTGCACATCGCGGGACATCCAGGAAGTAGCAATCTTAACCAATGCTTTTTGGCGGAAGGCCTCCCAAGGGATTCTTGCGGCGAATTCCATTGCTTTTATTTTATTCTGCTGCGCTAACCGCTGAACCAGGAGTTCCAGAATTTCCGAACGATAAAACGGGTCTTCTACCTGCTGAATTATTTTTAGAGCTTCCTCGGGACAAACCTCAAACATTTTTTTCGCGATCAAACTCTTGATTTTCAGCGCTTCGCCGGAGTCAGATATTTTAGAAGTTTCAACCCATGCCCGTTTCAGTAACTTGCGGGCTTTCGCCTCGGGAACGGCTGTGATCTCAGCAACTCGGGTGAAGGAGTAAGCCCGGGTTGCCGGGTAATCGGGGGAAATCTCCGCGGCCCAACGCTCTGCTTGTTCCCAGTCCTGAGGTGCCCAATGGAAAATCATCTCCTGGAGAGCAAAGGCCTGGAGCTGGGGGGTCAAAGGTTGAAATTTTTCCAAGGCTTTTGCTGCCCAGGTATTCTTCTCGGGGGGGTTTTTTTGGCCACCGGCGGCAGCGATGCGAACGAAAGCTTTTATTCGGGGGTACGACGGGGAAATGGATTCCGCTGCCTTCCAGGCTTCTTCTAAGAGTTTGCCGTTTTGTTGCTGAATACGGGTGGCCAGAACCACATGGGTTAGAGATAGAGCTCTTAAAAAGGGGTCACTGATCAAACGGGATAGCTCTACCGCTCGATCGGCGTTTATTCCCACCCAGGCTTCAGCCAAGGGTTTGAGCTCCTGATCCCGGATCGCCCGATCTTTGATTTTTAAGGTTTCTTGAGAAGCCGATTCTAAAGCCCTCCGGCCTTGGTGGGGGATGGCCCGGGCCCACTCTTCGGCTACGGCGCGGAGGCCCCAGCTTCGCCCTTTTGCGGCGCGGAGCTCATCTCGTAGGTCCAGGACCGTATTAAAATCTACCCCCTGCTTTTGGGCTGTCTCGCGATCAGGCCACTGAGAAACGACTGCTTCCAGCGTCGCGACCTGGTTGGCTTTTTCCCGGGCGTTTAGAGCCATTTGCCAGGATAACTGGAAAGCTTTTTCAGATGGGCCGGCCTCGATCTTTGACCACTCCCGGGCCAAATCCGCCAGGGCAATGGCTTGGGAAAAAGTCTCTTCCATTCTGCGGGAAGATTGGGAGGCCACGGCCAGGGATTGTTCCAATCGTTCTTGATTCGGGTTTTTCTTTGCCGGTTCCTTTGCTCCGTAAGAACACGCGCCTGCTAAAAACATTGCCCCTATAAGCATGAAAAGAAGGGGCATTTTTCCCCAGCGGTTCAGCCGGTGATAGGCAAGTGTCCCCAGGGCGAAGAGCCCGAGAAAAATCAAACTTCCCAGGCCGATCAACCAGCGGCGGGCAGATTCATCTCTGACCTGCAGGGTCCTTTCATAAACCTTTTGGAGGGCCGCTCTCTGGCTTGAAGTTTCTTGAGCAAACTGGGCAACCGAGACCTTTTGACGGTTCTGCAGTTCGGAGAAGGATGCGGCAATTGCTACAACTTTTTTCTTCAGAATATCCCCCTCCCGGTCCAGAGTGTTTATAATCTGATCCAGCTTGAGGATCCGGTTGGCGGTGAAAAAAATTTCCTCGGAAAGCAAACGCACACCGGGGCATGGATCCAGTTTGGCATGATAAACGCTTTTGGACCCGGCAAGGCGGGAAGGAGAAAAAGGCTGAGAATATTTTTGGCTGTAATCCTGGGAATGACATTCCAGGCAATAAGCCGTTGGTCTGGCCGATGAAGGAGTGGCCATCATCCCGAAGAGCAATAAACTTGCCCCGACCAAAAGAATTTTGAGCCGTATTTTCATTCGTCCTTGCCTCGGCGAAAAGACATCAAGCTTTTCATCGCCTGCCAGAAGATCTGCCGCTTTAAATAATGGATGCCCCGGGTAGGGCTGATGTGCTTGGGGCAGACATCCGTACAGTTGAATTCCATGTGGCAGCGGTATACTCCGTTTTCATCGGCAAGACGGGCGAGTCGGTTGCCAGGCCAATCCCGGGAATCGGCAATGAGGCAAAAAGCTCGGTTCAATCCCATCGGTCCGATGTACTCCGGAGCCCAGTTCATCATCGTACACGCCGAAATGCAGGAGCCGCAGGCTATACACTCGGTGTTCATTCCGATGGTCTTTCTCTCCCGGGAAGTGGGTTTAATGATGGCTGGCTCCAGATTAGAAGTTCGGGGAATAAAGTAAGGCTCCATTTTTTTAAGGCGATTGATCAAAGATTTAAGGTCAACGGTTAGGTCTTTGATAACGGGTAGGTGACGCAAAGGCGTAAGGGAAATTGGCCCGGAACCCAGATCTTTAACCAGCGTCTTACAGGCCAATCCTTCCTTGCCGTTGATAACCAGGGCGCAAGAACCGCACATGGCCAGCCGGCAGGAATAACGAAAGGAAAGGGTCTTGTCTTTGGTTTGCTGGATTTTGAAGAGGGCATCCAACACCGTAACCTTTTCCGTATCTCCCAGATCCACGGAAAACTCTTGTTCGTAGGGTGCGGCGTCTTTCCGGGGATCGAATCGAAAAATTTTAATTGTGTAAATCATTATTTTATTTCATTGCCCCGCATTATATTTTTAAATTTTGATGTTTTCATCTCATCTCTGCGAACTCTGTGCTCTCTGCGGTGAATAGGTTTTTAATCCCCGAGGGGCAAATAATTCCATACTCCAAAAAGCCCCAAAAAAGCTAGAAACAGAAAAACGATGAAGAGAACTTTCTGGGTCTTCACGTTGGCCCCCAAGTCAATCAACAAAACCCTTATTCCTAAGGAAGCATGAAAAGCAACGACCAGAAGCAGCAGAAATTGTAAAGGCCGGCGGTAGGGCAGAAAAAAATGAAGAATCAAAAAGAGCAAGATGAGAATCGCTGAAACTCTCTGCAATAACCAAGCCCACATACCCGGCAGCGTACTCCTCCAGACCTGGGCTTCCCTCACTTCTCTTTTCAAAATCCATTCTTTTCCGTTGGCCACTTTTTTTCTCCTTAATTTCTTAACGTCTCTAACCTGTTGCCGATAGCCTATTGCCTGTTTTTATTCAAACCCGATGTCTTCCGGCTTCAGCCGGTTCAAAACCACTGGCCGCTCGTAAATTTTTGTTTCCCCTTGTTCGCGCTTGACCAAAAAGTTTTTCAGGTATTCTTTATTATTTTTTCTGGGATAATCATTCCGGTAATGGGCCCCGCGGGACTCTTGGCGCTTCAGGGCAGATCGCCCAACAATTGCGGATACATCGAGAAGATTGCGCATGTTCAACCAATCATTCCAAGGAATGTTGTAGGCTTTTCCCCCGGCGACTCCCACCCGGTTCATTTCTTCCTGCAACTTCTGGATGATTTGCAGTTCTTCCAACAATCCCTTCTCTTCCCGGCTAATTCCCAAATTTTCCCAATTGCTCAGGCGGAGCGTTTCCCTAAGGGGGTAGAGATCTACTCCTTCCCGCCCGAATGGGGCTTCCATTTGCTTGATCAATTCCTCCACCTGTCTCTCGTCAAAGGGGGCCAGCTCCCGGCCGATTACGTCGTGGGCCATCGAGTCCCCGGCAATCCCTCCGAAGACGGTTGAATCAGCGATACCGTTACCCCCTAAACGGTTGGCCCCATGAACACCCCCAGCATCTTCCCCGGCAACGTATAATCCATCCAGGTCGGTCAGGCACCGGGTATCGATCCGGGCGCCTCCCATAAAAAAATGGGCGGTTGGTGAAACCTCTACCCGCTCATGAGGCAGGTCAAATCCGTAATCCCGGCAGCGTTCGACCATTCCGGGGAAATTTTTTTTAACGAAATCTGGACCCATTACCGAGGCATCGATAAAAACGCCCCCATTCGGGGTCCCCTTCCCGGCCGTGATCTCCATAAAACTGGACCGGGAGACCACATCCCGGGTGGCTCGCTCCTTGACCTCGGGGGCATAGCGCTCCATGAAACGTTCACCCAGGGCATTGAAAAGTTGGGCCCCGGCTCCCCTCAGGCCTTCCTCCAAAAGAGTCCCGGAAGTATTGGAGCCTTTGACCATCAGGCCCGTGGGATGGAACTGGACCATCTCCATGTCCACCATCTCGGCCCCCGCTCGGTAGCAGAGAGCAATTCCATCCGCTGATTTGTCCAGGGAAGGCGCGAAAAGCTTATACATGGTAGGCCCGCCGCCAGTGGCCACAAGCGTTGCCCGGGCGTGAGCAACAAGAAATTCCCCCCGGGTTATATCCAAGAGTAAAGCTCCAACAATCCGGGTACCGGCCCGATCCCATAGAAGGTCCACAGCACGATGTTCATCCAGGTATTCGATATCTCGCCTGAATATTTGCTCGGAAAGGCGGGAAACAATTTCAATTCCCGTAAGGTCTCCTTTGTGAACCGTGCGATCGAAACTCTGCCCGGCAAAAGGCTTCTGATGGATGGTGCCGTCCGGATTGCGATCGAAGAAACAACCATACCGGGTTTCCATCTCTTTGATCCGCTGGGGAGCCACAGTGACCAGTTCCCAGGCCAGATCCTGGTTATTGATAAACTGTCCTCCCTTGAGCGTATCCTGAAAATGTTTGGCGAAGGAATCGGCTGGGTTCAGAACTACGTTGTATCCCCCTTGGACCATGCGTGAGCATCCACCTTTGCCGATTATGGCTTTGGTGACGAGCAGGATCTTAATTTTTTCCCCGGCATCGGCCGCGTGGAGAGCGGCACAAAGGCCGGCCCCTCCGGCTCCGAGGATTAGAACGTCGGTCGTCACTACAGGAATAGAAATTTTGCTCATTTTTCCCTTCATTCGTGTTCATATTATTTTAGAAAATCCTTGAAATCTGCTTTAATCTGCGTCCCGTACATTATTATGGTAAAATCCGTAATCTATAAATCGCCTTCGCTCCACGGCCTTAAATCTTTCTTTTTGAGGATCCAGAGAAAGAAGATAAGCTGCCAGAGCCTCCAGATCTTCAAGAGGAATTGCATAGCGGGGCATGGTTGTTCCCGGCTGGTAAAGCCGGGGATTCAGGATAAAATGCTGGACCCACTCCGGGGATCGCTTCCGCTGTCTGATCACACTTACATCTGGACCTTCTCGCCTTCCTTCCCTGCCGAATATTTGATGACAATAGGCGCAATTTTTTTCCAGGTAGACCTGGGCTCCCCGTATTTCGGAGTTTAGAAGAGTCCTTGCGGGAAGAATAATCCTCTCCCCGTAACGAGCATTGGCCATTCCCAGAAAACTGAAATATAGAACAACAACCAAAAAAGTTGCCCCTAACCCCAGAGATAGAGGACGGAGCAATATACTCCGTTCAGGGTTCCGGTCGATGTAAGGCAAGCTAAAAAGCAAAAAAGCAAAAGCAGTAATCGCTACCAGGCTTAGTACCGGATAGGCTCCGGCTAAAAATTTCAACGTCTCTTCCAAGTAAAGGAAATACCAAGGGAGAAAAATTCTTTCGGGATTGGCCAGGGGATTGGCCGCTTCTTGAAGTGGATCGGAAAACCAATTGGGCACAAAGGTTATAGCCGCCAAGAGAAGAGCGGCCGTGATCCAGGCGATTGATATCCCTTGGAATCGTTGGCACTCGTTTTCTTCCGCCATCTTCCCGTTTGATGCCCGGCGCTGATGCCGGAAGAGAAGCAAGGCGACCAGAGCCGAAAAGCCGATGTGCATGCTATAAAAGCGCATCAGGGAGGTTCCGCCCAGCTCTTTTCCCCCTCGAATAAAATCAACGAAAAAGCTGCCGCAATAGGGGATGGCAGAAAGATTGGACAAAACCGTAGCCGTTCCCCAGAAAGAAGCCTGCGAGAGGGGGAGAAAAAAGCCGGTGAAATTAATCCAGAGGGTGATGCCGAAGGCCAAGATCCCCGACACCCAGGCCGCTGGCCGGCCGGCTTTGTAATCGCCGCGGTAAAAAACTTGGAAGAGATAAAGCAATAAAAGGATAAGCAAAATATTTCCCCCGGCTCCATGAATCCGGCGCAGCATCCACCCAAAAGGCACTTGTTCGTTCATCCGTCTTACGGAGAAAAAAGCCTGCCCGAACTGAGGGACGTAATACACCATGAGGAAAACACCTGAGACCAGGGTCAGCGTAAAAACTCCCCAGAGGGCATACCGGAAGTTCCATCCGGAACGCGAAGGTTGCGTCCTGATCTGATTCCTGGGTAATTCTTGGCTCATCCTAAACGATTCCTATTAAAACTTTGTCGTTCTTAACCTGAATATTCCAGCGCTCCAGAGGCGATGGCGGAGGACCACTCAGCACTCTGCCCTGGGCGTCAAAGATGGCATCGTGGCAGGGACAATAGAATTCTTTTTTTTCTGGTTTCCAGGCCACGGTGCAGGCCAAATGGGTGCAGACCAGGGAAAAAGCCTGCAGACTTCCGTCTTCATCTTGCATCACGATCCCCGGCAGGCCTCCATGTTGAAAGGTATAGAATCCCTCGGCGTTAATTTTATTTAAAGGGATTTCCAACGACGGAAGAGATCCTCCTCCAGGAGCAAGGAAACGATATAAGCCGTAGAATAAACTCCCCAAACCGACCGCCGCCATAAAGCCTCCCAGTCCTTTCAGCAGCCCTCTGCGGCTGGTTATGAAGGAAACTTCTTTGCTGGAGGCACCGGCTGAGGTTGAAGTCATCAAATCTTCTTTGATCCGGAGGTTCATCTTCTTTCACGCTCCTGGGTCGGCCAGTAAAGGGAAGCCTCAGGAATATTCACTTCTTTGGCACCGGTGTATCCATGGCACCGATTGCAGGACTGCTGTGGATGATGGCAGAGTATGCATTCGCGCTCGCTGAAATCTCCGCTGCTTAGCGCCTTTTTATGCGTAGCCCGCCACCGTTCCAAGGGAGCGTGGTATTCGGCAACGGCGGTTCCCCGCTCCATGACAACGGCGAGAGGGCCTGACCCCTTAACCTCCGGCTTTTGCACCTGCTGGCAGCCCAGCAGGCCAAATAGCGCGAGGAAATAAAAGGTAATCCAATAATGGTTTAAACTCATCATCAAATTCTAAAATCCCTTGGGACGCAGATTTTCGCAGATGCTCGCCGAAACAAATTCTAATCATAAAGAATTCAGGAGACAGGAGTCAGAATGAAAGTTATGCTCCCTTTATCTTCTGGATTTTGAATGCTGTCTTCTGTATTCTCTTTTTCGATCCTGTAAATCTGCGTTTACCCTGTTAGATAGTAAACATCTAACAGGGTGAATCTGCGTCTAATAAATTTATTTCAAAACCAGCGCTCTTCCCAAAAGGTCATGAACGCCGCCTACTTCGCAATTGACCCGATGGTGTTTCATCACTTCGGGCAGATTGGCTTTGCAAATGGCGCAGATGGTAGCCAAATAATTGGCGCCGGTCGCCCGGCAGGCTTCGGCTCTGGGTTTCCCTCCGGCCAGGCGAATTTCCATGATTTCATCGGCCAGAAGGCCGCCCCCCGCGCCGCAGCAATAAGTCTTTTCCCGAATGGTATCGGGATGCATCTCTACGAAGTGGTTACAAGTGGCCTTAATGATATTGCGGGGAGGCTCAAAGTAGCCGGCCGCCCGCGCTACATTGCACGGGTCGTGGTAGGTGACCAGGAAATGGTCGTTGGCCGATTTGTCGATCTTAAAAGCCCCTTTTTGAATCAGGGACCAAGTCAAGTCGCAGATGTGGACCGGATAGGGAATGTCCAAAAAGTCCATGGCTCCGCTCAGGGTGGTGGTGAAGGCCAGACCGGCCCTCCATGCGTGTCCTCACTCCCCCCAGTAGACTTTTTTCACTTTCAACTGCCGGGCCGCTTCCAGGATTCGGTTGTTGATCTTCTTCAAGTTGGCATAATTTAAAAACAGGCCAAAGTTTCCGCCCTCGTTGCAGTAGGTGCTGGTAGTCCAGGAAATGCCGGCGGCATGGAACATTTTGGCATATCCGATCATAGTGTCAGTGTTGACGAAGTTATCCGCTGAGGGTGGCACGAGAAGGACATCTGCACCCACCACGTCCACCGGAAATTTGACCTCCAATCCTTCCGTGTCCTTGAGGTCTTCTTCCAGAAAAGCGCAGTTATCTTTCCAGGCTGGAGCCCAAATTCCCAGGTTATTTCCTGTATCGTAAACCTTGGCCACCACCTCAGTGACATACTTGGTTGCGATCCCAGCAGCCGCCATGATTTCCCGGGCGGCCATGGTGATTTCCGCGGTATCGATCCCGTAAGGACAAAAAACGGAACATCGACGGCATTCGCTGCATTGGTAAAAGTAAGTAAACCATTCTTGAAGAACCGCTTCGTTCAGCTCCTCGGACTCATTGGCCCGCCCCCATATCTTCCCACCCAGAGTGAAGTATCTTTTATAGACCTTGCGGAGGAGATCAGCCCGGGCCACGGGCATGTTCTTCGGATCCCCGGTGCCCAAGAAAAATTGGCATTTATCAGCGCAGGCCCCGCACTTCACACAAATGTCCAGAAAAAGGCGAACCGATCGGTATTTGTCCAGAACCTCGGCCATTTTTTTCAGCATGGCTTCCTTCCAGTCCGGCAAACGCTCCTTGGGCAGGTCGATTTTGACCATGTCCTTTTCTTTGGCAGGATGGCATAGCTGGTTCTTGGAAGAACCGATCTTAAGGGTGGGGGGGGAAAACGGAACTTTCATTCTTTTTTTCCTTCCCGGGACTCTGCCGGAGCCGGCCTGTATTTTTCAGGAGGGAAGAGGTTCTGGGGGTTATAACCTACGGGGAAATCCCAGGGGTTGACAAAGCGCTGTTCCCAGTTGGCCCTTTGGTTCCGGGTGGAGCTGAAAAAAAGGCCTCCCGCATGCATAAGTTTGCCCAAGGGGAAATAGACCATCAAAACCATTATCAGAAGGAAATGCAGCGCGAATAACCAGCTCATTTCGGGAACCACGGGTTGAAAATGTATCAGTCCGAGAATTAAAGCTTTGACGTCAACAACGTAGGCTCTAAAAAAAACTTCTAACAAGATACCGCTGATCGCAACAGCCATTATTAGAAAAAGGGCGAAAAAATCTCCCAGGATGGAAATGTAAAGGTTCCGCTCCATAACTAACCGGCGGGCCAGTAAGAAAGCGAGAGGAAATGGTATGAGATAGCCGGCATAAAGGCCTAAAGGTTGCATTGCTACCACCCATTCCGGCACGGGATAGAAAAAGAATCTTAAATGCCGCAGGACGACCAGCCAAAGGCAACCGTGGAAAAAAAAGGCAGCCAGCCAGAGGAATTTGTCCCCTTTAAAAAGGCTGGGAAACCATAAAACATCACCAACCATCCGCAAGATTACTCTGACCGTGGTCCTGGGAGCGGGTGTGGTAACGATACGCAGGGGTACGGGGGTACGAGCCCATCGCCAGAATCGGTACAGAACGCCAAGGGTAAAAATCCCTGCGCTGATATAAGGCAGATAGATAAAAAGAAATTTCGTTGCCATTTCCTAAATTTATTGGGACAAAGATTTTCGCAGATAAACGCAGATAATTATTTTCTTATTTATTTATCCGGATAATCTGTGTACATCGGTTTTCAACAAGAAAATTTCTATACAATTGAATTAAACCGGAATCCCCAGCCGCTGGTAAATTTCCGGTAATTTTTTTTCCGCCTGGGCTTTCACTCCGAAATATAGGTGATTCCCGTGCGCATCCATGGCCACGATCAGCGGTCCAAAGTCTTTTACTTTAAACTGGTAAAGCGCTTCCGGATGAATATCTTCCCAATAAACTTTCTCTACTTCGACGATCTGGTTGGTCTCCACTGCTGCCGCTCCGCCGACAATGGCCAGGTAGCAGCCTCCAAATTTCTTCATGGCATCCAGGCTGCCCTGATATTGCCCCCCCTTGCCGATAATGGCCCGTACGCCGTACTTTTCCATCAATCCGGGGGTAAAGCGGTCCATGCGGCCACTGGTCGTGGTACCCACACACACCTTTTCCCATCGGTCCCCCACTTTTTTCAGGCTGGGGGCGGTGTGTAAACAGACTGCACCCTGAAGGGAGACCGGCGGATCCATTTTATGGTCGAAGATGCGAATTTGGGTGAGGTCACGAATGCCAAAAATAGTACCGTTGAGAATTACGCTGTCGCGGACATGAAGTTTTCTTACCACCTCTTCCGTCAGGGGAGTTGTCAAAGTATAGGTGGCCATCTTTCCCTCCTTTTTCTTTCTTCTAATGCCTTTTGCCTCATACCTTGCGCCCTATATCTATTTATTAAGCTGTTGCTTATGGCCTACTGCCTACTGCTTTCTGCCTACTGCCTTTTTAAAATCCGTATTCCACCTTTCCATCCGGATAAATCTTCGCCCGGGCTCTCCGGGCCGGCCAGCACTGGGTATTTACGGCCACGGGGTTCTGGGTAATGTGAGTGTGGGCCCATTCTATATGCACAGCCAGAGTGGAAACTGAACCTCCCAATCCCATCGGCCCAAACCCCAAGGAATTAATGGCCTCATAAAGTTCATCTTCCATTTGAGCAAAGAAGGGGTCATGATTGTGGGAACCCACCGGCCGAGCGATTGCTTCTTTGGCTAATTTGCTAACCAGGTCAGCGGTTCCACCGATCCCAACCCCTATAACCCCTGGAGGGCATGGGTTCGAACCGGATTGAAGAACCGTATCTACGATAAACTTCTTTATAACGGCTACTCCATCGGCCGGGATAAACATCTTCATGGCGCTCATGTTTTCAGAGCCGGAGCCTTTAGGGATCATAAGGATTTCTAAAAAATCGTTTTCCGGGACGAAGTCCCAATAGATAATGGGTAACCCTTCTCCCACGCTGGTTTGGGGATTTACGCGGGTAACCGGATGGGTGGAACTTCCGCGAAACGGGTATTCCAAGGTAGCCCTTTTGGCGCCCTCTTTTAATGCGGCGGCTACCCGAGCGCCGTCAATGGGAAATTTACTCCCGATTTTGACCATATAAATGGGCAGGCCGGTATCCTGGCAGATGAGTACGCTCTGCTGATCAGCCACTTCCACGTTACGCAGGATGGTCTTTAGAATCTCCTTGCCGGTGGGATTGGTTTCCCGGTCCAATGCTTTTTTCAACGCCTCTCGTACATCGGGCGGCAGGATTTTCAAAGCGCGAATGTAAAGTTCTTTGGCTGTGTCTTCGACGAGCTGGTAGGTGAACTGGGTCATTACCTTTCCTCCTTATTCTTTGATGGTTGCTTCCTACCATCGCTTAAGAAAATTTTAATGTTCTCCATGACGCCGTCCCTCACGTTCCGGATATGTTGCCTCATCTTCCGTTCACATTCCTCCGGGTCTTTTTTTCGGAAAGATTCGATCATTTCCTTATGTTCAGCCAGGGAAGTCTTCATCCGCCCGGATAATCCCACGGTGGTCAGGCGGAACATGCGGATATGGTCATGCAGGCTGGTGATAAGGTTGATCAGGCGCTTGGCCTCGGAAAGGCTAACGATGGTTTGGTGAAACTTGAAATCTTCCCGTGAATACCGCTCAACATCTTTTTCGCTGAAAGGCTCCTCGAATCCCTGGACACAAGATTCTAACTTGGCCCGGTTCTTTTCATCCATTCTTTCCGCGGCTAAGTAAGCGGCTAAACCTTCCAGATTTTCACGGATTAGAAATAGTTCGAAGACATCCTTGGCCGAGAACTGGACGACAAAAGCACCTCGCTGGGGAAAGATCTCGACGAGGCCTTCTTTTTCCAGACGGTTGATAGCCTCCCGTACGGGCGTTCGGCTTATGCCCAAAGCCAAGGCTAACTCATTTTCGTTCAGCTTCTCACCGGGGGATATCTGTCGCCCTAAAATAATGCGCTTCAGCTCCTGGTAAGCCTGATTTCCCAAAGAGAGGTTGGATTGCTGGATTTTTTGCATAGGAATTTCTGCCAGGGTCAAATATTGTATAATTTATACATTATGCATTTTTATGGTGTCAAGGATTTTTTTAAGTTTTTAGGAAAATTCAAGTCGTTGACAGATTAGCCGACACCTACTAAATTGGAAATTGGAGCTTCCGAAAACCAAACGGGGAGTAAAGGGGCAATGTCCTACAATCTTCTGGTTATTTTGGGACCCAATGCTTCCGGAAAAACGCGGGTTGCTGTTCAAGTCGCTCGTGCACTGAAGGGAGAAATCATATCCGCAGATTCAAGGCAGGTTTACCGGGGGATGGACATCGGCACAGGCAAGGATTTGGAAGAATACGGTTCTGTTCCCTACCACCTCATCGACATCGTCGATCCGGGATATGAATTCAATGTCTTTGAATTCCAGCGCCGTTTTCGGGAAGCCTTCCAGGAGATCCAAGCCCGTGGTCACCTTCCCCTCTTGGTCGGGGGAACCGGAATGTACCTCGATTCTGTCCTGAGGGGATACGAGCTCATAGAGGTTCCCGAAAATCTTCCTTTACGCCAAAAGCTTGCCGCTCTTGCCGTTGAAAATTTGGCCGCCCGCCTCAGACAGATAAATCCTAAACTCCACAACACCACCGATCTGCTTGACCGCAATCGCCTGACCAGGGCTATTGAAATCGCTGAATTCCAGAGAGAGGCTCAGAACGTACCTCCCCTTCCTGAACTTTCGCTGCTCGTTTTTGGAATAAAGTGGGAAAGGGAGGCTTTACGCCGCAGGATTACCCAGCGCCTCAAAGAACGGCTAAATCAAAGCTTGATCGAAGAAGTTGCCCGGCTCCACTATACCGGAATCCCCCTGGAGATCCTGGAGTTTTACGGTCTCGAATACCGCTTTGTAGCTCAGTATTTAAAAGGAGTCTGGAATAAGAATGATATGTTCCAGAAGCTCAACAGCGCCATCCACCAGTTGGCCAAGCGTCAGGAAACCTGGTTCCGCCGCATGGAACGTCAGGGAATAGCGATTCGCTGGGTGGATGGGGATAAAGATCCGGCAGGTGCAATCCTAAAACAGTCTATTGCCCAGAGCTTTAAATCCTGAGTGTCAACGCTGGCTCCATCGCGGCTCAGGCACGGCCTGCAAGTTCGCCGGGTGTGCGTTCCAAACGTTGTACTGCCCAATCTTATAAAAGAAAAAGAGGTCAGTCAAGTAATTCGGATAAAAAAGGGTGTATGAAATGGTAAAAAATCTGGCAGAATGATAATTGGAAATGTCCTCCATACCTTTTCCAATTGCTAATTACCTGCAATCACGCAGCATTAAAGGTCCATGGAAAATTGCCGGGACAGAGCAGGAAGGTTTTTGCGGTGTCGTGCTGATTCCTGCCCTGGCTGAAGGTCAATACCTCTTGGCCACCCTCGCATCTCTGGCCCAAAACCCTGCTGATCTCCTTTCCCGGTTCTTGATCCTGGTGGTGGTCAACCATCGCCAGGATGCTCCCCTCAGCGATAAATTAGACAATCAGCAAACTCTGCAAATGCTGGCAGCGAAAAATCATCTCCTGAGCGGCTTGTGCCTGGGATGGGTAGATGCGGCTTCCCCAGGACTGGAATTGCCCATCAAGACAGGCGGAGTGGGCTTAGCCCGTAAGATTGGAATGGACTTGGCTCTTACTCGGCTCGACTATGAAAAAATTGCCCCGCTCATCATTTCCCTGGATGCAGATACCCTCGTCCGGCCTGATTATTTAAGGGCATTGCTAGGCCACTTCGGGGATGCGCAAGCATCCGGAGCGATAATTCCTTTCTGCCATCAGCAGGGAACCACCGGGGAGCAAGAAAGCGCGATCCAACGCTATGAACTCTTCCTCCGCGCTTATGTTTTGGGACTTGCTCGAGCTCTTTCCCCCTATGCCTTTCATACTGTCGGGAGCACCATGGCTTGTACGGCCGCGGCCTATGCCCGAGCAGGAGGAATGAACACCCGCGTGGCTGGAGAGGATTTCTATTTTTTGCAGCATCTCGCCAAGACAGGCGGGGTGGGTCGGGTTCGGGGCACAGTGGTTTACCCTTCGGCCAGGGCTTCCCATCGCGTTCCATTCGGAACCGGACGAAGTATCTTCCGGCTGCTGGCCAAAGAAGAAGAAGCAATCCTTTTTTATCCAACCGCATGTTTCCAGGTTTTAAAAGACTGGCTGGATCTGGTTGCTCACAACGTAGATGCTCCGGGAGAAGAAATCCGGGATAAAACCAAAGGGGCTCACTTACCGCTGACCGATTTCCTGGATAGAGTTCAATTTCCCGCCGTTTGGAACAAATTGAAAAAAAATTTTCGCAGCCCTTCTACCATGCTCCCGGGATTTCATGGGTGGTTCGATGGGTTAAAGACCATGAAACTAATCCATCACCTTGCCGCCGGCCCTTTCCCGCGCCAGGAGCCGGAAGAAGTTTTACCCGGTCTCTTGGAGTGGGCCGGATTAAACTCGGTCCAGGGGATTGCCGATCAACTTGCCTTGTTGAGAAAAATCCAGATCGGCGAGGCTTATTAATCTTGGGCCAAAAGGGTCGGTTGAGGATTCTTCAGAGCGCAGTACCCTCTGGAAGCCGGCAAGTTCCAGAGTTCCCATTGCTTTTTAGCGCTTCGAAGACAACCAGTGGAGGAAAGGACTGAAAAACATACTGCGCCCGAACATTCTGAAAGACATTTTCGAGATGATTTTTTAAAAATTCCGGCAGCTGGAAGAAATTTTGGTAGGCCAAAAACTTTCCACCTTCTTTCAGGGCGGAATAAGCAGTGTTTAAGATGCGTAACTTTGTTTCCAGGGAAAGCAGGGAGAAAGGGATCCCCGAAATGATGTAATCCGCCTCCGCCTCCTCGCACGCCTTAAGAATATCAAGAACATTCCCGGCGCAATCGTTAAAGATCTTTAAGCGGGGGTCCAGAGGGCCTTTCTCCAAGATCCGGCAAAAGTTCGGGTTACGTTCAATGGCGATCAAGCGGGAATTGCCCGTCATATTATTCAGAAGGTTGACGGTAAAAGCGCCGGTTCCCGGCCCATATTCAACAATTAATCGCCGGTCATTGAAGTCTATTTTTCCGCAGACTTTTTCCACGGCCGATCGAAAGGTGGGAGTAATGGAAGCAACGTATTTGTCGGTAATGAAGTTTTTCAGGTAGATAAAAGTTTCAATCATAGATCGAAATGAACGCCTACTTCCCCAGCTATGGCTTTCAAGTCTTCGTAGACTTTGAAATAGAGCGGAATTCCCCCCTTCCGGTATTTTTCCTCCAGCTCAAACTCTTTCTCGCCATGAATGTAAATTCGCTCCTGCCCTTCCGCTTTGGCCGATTCCTTCAGCCGGCGAATGAGGTCATCCATATCCCTTTTAAACTCTTCCAGCGGACGGAAGAGATCAATCCGCAGGGCGCCGAAAAAATGGCCTACTCGAGAAGGAAGAGGCTTGCCCTCCGGAGTTTTGGGATATAGTAGATTGGTATTTCCCGAGCCCGAAAGGACTCCGCTCAGGATGTCGACTAAGAGGTCCAGCCCATATCCTTTGTGCCCCCCGAACTCTTCCCCTTCGCCCCCCAGTGGCAAAATCCCCCCGCCGGCTCGGCTGCGGATGTTAGCGAGAACCCTTGCCGGATCGTCGCAAGACCGGCCTTTCTCGTCCGTGGCCCACCCCGGCGGAAGCCTTTTGGCCATCCGGCTGTAAACTTCCATTTTGCCTAAGGTTGCCACGGCAGTAGACATATCCAGAACAAACGGTCGCTCCTCTTTGGCCGGGATGGTTACGCTGATAGGGTTCGTTCCCAACATTACTTCCCGGCCAAAGGTGGCAACCACATAAGCATCCGAGTTGGTCAAGGAGATACCGATAAGGTCATGCTTCAGGGCCAGGAGGGAGTAATAGCCGGCAATGCCGTAATGATTGCTGTTCCGAACGGATACAAACCCAACACCGCTGGTCATCGCTTTCTCGATGGCCATCGTCATGCCTTTTAATCCGGCCACTTGACCCAAGGCCGCGCCTCCATCCAAAAGAGCCGTAAGAGGCGACTCGTGGACAACCTTCATTTCCGGCTTCGGAACCATCACCCCGTTTTTCAAGCCCGTGTAATAGCGCCTCAGGCGGGCTACACCATGCGAATCGATTCCCCGCAGATCGGCCATCACTAAAACTTCGGAGGTGGTGCGAGCATCCTGGGAAGGCACACCCATCTTTTCAAAAACCCTCTGGCAGAAAGCGGTCAGTGGTTCCGCCCAAACCATCCTGAATTCTTCACTCATAGGAGCTCCTTCCACCGGGAAACCTACTGTTCACCATCAATCCTCTCTCCAAATTTCTGGAAAATTTCAGAACGATCACTTCTCGACTCTGAAGTGAGGTATCGAATCAAATATTTAAGCGATGAATAAGGTAAAAGTCAAGAAAAAAGAAGGAGGTGGTTCATTTTTTGAAAATATTCCCGGATCTGCCCGGAAACCTCGGAAACCGTTTTCCAATGGGGAAGGCGAGAGCGAAAATAGGCGTTATCTCTTAATCCTCGGGTGTACCAGATGATGTGTTTGCGAAATTCTTTTAATCCCTGAGTCTCCCCGTACCTTTCCACAACCATATTTAAGTGGCGGAGGATAATAACTTCTTTGTCGGAGAGAGAAGGAATATGAAAAGTTTCTCCCCGGAGCATGGCCAAAGCTTGCTGAAAAATCCAGGGATTTCCCAGGGCACCCCGCCCGATCATTGCTCCGGCACAGCCTGTTTCGCTCAGGAAAGCCACAACCGCCTGCGGGGATGTCAAATCTCCATTGCCGATGACCGGGATATGCAAATATTCTTTTGTCCGGGCGATGATTCTCCAGTCGGCCTTGACCCCGTATCCCTGGTTCCGGGTGCGCCCATGAACGGTGAGAGCATTGACACCACAGTCTTCGGCCATCTTGGACACTTCCAGAACGTTCTGATTTTTTTCGTCCCACCCCGATCGCACCTTAACAGTTAAAGGAAGCGATACAGCTTTCCGAACCGATTGGATAATCTTCTTGGCCCGTTTAAGGTCCATGAGCAAGGCAGCCCCGGATCCTCCCTTGACTACTTTCCTTGCCGGGCATCCCATGTTGATATCCAGAACATCCGCTCCCACCTCTTCTACGATCCTGGCGGCATCGGCCATGGTCTCGGGCCGGGCCCCGAAGATTTGCACGGCCAGCGGGCGTTCTTCGGGGCAGGTTTGCAAGAGTTTCTCGCTTTTCTTGCGGTTCCGCATAAGGCCTTCGGCGCTGACCATCTCGGTGCAGACCAAAGCACATCCCTGTTCTTTAGCCAAAAGCCGGAAAGGTAGATCGGATATTCCCGAAAGGGGAGCTAAAAGAAGAGGGTTGGAAAGTTGAAGGGAACCGATCTTCCAGGATCGCACGGAATCAGCGGTCAAGATAGACCTTTCCTTCCCGGTAGGTGGGGACGAGCTTCGAAGAGTCGATTTGAGCACAAAGGCGTATGTCTTTCCCCAGCCCCATTTTTTCCAGATACCGGCCCCATTCGCACGCGGCCAGCATTCCGTAAATATCCGCGGCAAAATACTCGTATAAAATCTTGGCCGCTAAAGCGGAGTCACTCTCCTGAACCGGGAGGTCTTCCTTTCCCAGGTGTCCAATCATCGCTCCGCCGCAAACCGTATCCTCCAGACAAAAAAATCCTTTTTCTCCCGCGCAGGCGATGAGGATATCCCGCCCCGCTTCTTGCAAACGCCGGCATAGGGCGGTAAGGTTCGGGAAAGCCCCGATAAAAACCTCGCCAGCTTGGCGGGCCGCCACCAGGGCCTGGGTTCCGTTGGTAGTGGTCATGATGACCATCTTGTCGTTTACTTTTTCCGGCCGGTAGTCACGGGGAGAATTCCCCAGATGAAACCCCTCTACGGGCAGTGCCCTGCGTTCCCCCCCCAGAAGAAGATTGGGTTCATTCAGATCGGCAAAGAGCTTTTGGGCCTCTTCAATCGTGGCAACGGGAATGAAGCCGGCGCAGCCATTCTCAAAAGCTGTGATCATCGTGGATGTGGCCCTGAGCGCGTCGATGACCACGACCGTCTTGTTCCGGAGGTCTTTCTTCTCGAGTTCAGGCGGCGTAAAAGCCAAATCAATTTGCATAATTAAAAAGCATTTTGGGGGACGCAGATAAACGCCGATTTACAGGATCGGAGAAGAGAATACAGAAGACAGAATTCAGAATCCAGAAGATAAATGGAACATACCTTTCATTCTGTCTACTGACTCCTGTCTCCTGAATTCTTTATGATTAGAATTTGTTTCTGCGTGTATCGGCGAAAATCTGCGTCCCAAAAATTTTTTAATGGGCTTCGGCCCAATTTTTTCCCACCCCGATGTCCACTTTCAAGGGAATGAACAATTTCATGACTCCTTCCATTTCCTCCTTGACCAGCGCTTTGATGGCCTCTGCTTCCTCTTCGGGTACTTCCAACACCAGTTCGTCATGGATCTGGAGAATCAGTTTGCTGCGGCGTTTTTCCTTGGGCAAGCGCCTGTGGATATTGATCATGGCCACTTTGATCAAGTCCGCGGCCGTTCCCTGGATGGGGGCATTAATGGCGATACGTTCGGCAAATTGCCGCACACTGCGGTTGCTGCTGCCGATGTCCGGGAGGTAGCGCCGCCGATTCATCAAGGTGGTCACATAACCACGTTCGCGAGCCAACCCCAGCGATTGATCGATATAATCCCTCACCCCGTGGTATTTTTGAAAATAATTGTCAATGTAAGCCTGGGCCACGCCGGGGGGTACGGCTAATTCCTTGGATAGGCCAAAAGCACTCATTCCGTAAATAATTCCGAAATTGATGACTTTGGCCAGACGGCGCATCTCGGGGGTTACCTGCCGGGATTGAACATGGAAGATCTCGGCGGCGGTGGCGGCGTGAACGTCTTCATCTTTTTGAAAGGTGGCCATCAGAGAAGGATCACCGGAAAGATGGGCGAGTATACGCAGCTCAATTTGCGAATAGTCGGCGGAAAGGATCCAGTGCCCGTCTTCCGGTATAAAGGCTTCGCGAATCCTCCTCCCCTCAGGAGTCCGGATGGGAATGTTCTGGAGGTTGGGGTCACTGCTGGAAAGCCGTCCGGTTGCGGTTACGGTCTGGTTGAAAGAAGTGTGGACTCGACCGGTCGCCGGGTTGATCAGCAATGGCAATGCGTCCACATAAGTCGATTTGAGTTTGGAAAGGCTCCGGTATTCCAGGACTTTGGCCGGAAGTGAGTATTCCTGGGAAAGTTGGGTAAGTACCTCCACGTCCGTCGAGTACCCGGTTTTGGTGCGTTTTCCTCCCGGGAGTTTTAGTTTCTCGAAAAGGATTTTCCCCAGCTGCTGGGGAGAATTAATATTAAAGTTTTCTCCCGCCAGATCATAGATTTCCCGAGAAATTTTTTCCAGTTGTCCGGCAAATTCCTCGGATAGAGAAGCGAGCAGTGGCCGGTCGAGTTTAACCCCGTTCATTTCCATAACCGCTAAAACTTCAACGAGAGGGAGTTCCACCTGATGAAACAGTTCCGCAAACCCTTCGGCCTCAATTTTGGGTATAAGAAGATCGGCCAGAATCAGGGCTAAGTCGGCATCCTCAGCCGAGTAACGGCAGGCCTTCTGTACTTCCACCCGGTCAAAGGTAACGGCCTTCGCCCCATTCCCGGCGACTTCGGCATAGGTGATCACCTGGCGATCCAGATATTCACGAGCCAATTCTTCCAGGCTGTGTCTGTGTTTCGAAGGATTCAGCAGATATGAGGCAATCATGGTGTCTCCGGCAAGGCCTTGAAGATGAATTCCGGATTTCGCCAGCAAGATGTAATCATATTTAATGTTCTGTCCGTATTTTTTCAATGAGGGATCTTCCAATAAAGGGCTGAGGATCTCTAACACCTCGTTTTTCTCCAATTGTTTAGGGACCCCCGGGTAGGTATGTCCTACCGGGATGTAAAAAGCTTGATGGGGCCTGCAAGAGAAAGAGAGGCCAACGATCTCTGCTCGCATGGGTTCGATGGAGGTAGATTCGAGGTCCAGGGAAAAAAAACCGGCTTTCCTCAAATTTTCTATAAGCCGGAGGAGGTCCGTTTTTTCCGTGATCAGAAGGTATTCTTCTTCCTTTGGCTCAAGAGGGGGAGTAAATTCTTTGACTTTGAGCAGCTTGGAAAATTCCATCTCTTTAAAAATTTTCTGCAGTTTTTCTTGGTCGGGAATCCCCAGCTTTATGCTGTTCAGTTCCTCGGTCAGGGGAACATGAGTATCCAGGATGGCCAACTCCCGGCTCAAGCGCGCCTGCTCCGCATAATGGATGAGTCTATCCCGGGTTTTGGCGTTTTTGACTCTGGCCACGTTCTTTAGTAGTTCTTCAATTGAGCCGAACTCTTCTATGAGCTCGACGGCGGTTTTTTTCCCTATTCCCGGAACCCCGGGAATATTGTCCGAGGAATCCCCACTGAGTCCCATAACTTCAACGATTTTGTCGGGGGTCACACCAAAATATTCTTTTACCTCAAGGATCCGGAAAGTCTTTTCTTTCATAGGGTCAAACATGGTCACCCGGGGGGTGACGAGTTGCATCAGGTCTTTGTCCCCGGAGACGATGACCGTCTCAACCTCTTCGTTTTCCATCTTTTTGACCAGAGTGCCGATCAAGTCGTCAGCCTCATACCCTGCTTTCTCGAGGACGGGTATATTCAAGGCGGCCACGATTTCTTTTATGTAAGGGATCTGCGGCCTAAGATTTTCAGGCATAGCCGGGCGATTGGCTTTGTAATCCCCGAAAACTTCGTGGCGGAAGGTAGGACCAGGGGCATCGAAGGCAATGGCCATATATTCCGGCCCTTGTTCCCGCAGAACTTTAAGGAGCATGTTGGTAAACCCATAGGTAGCATTGGTGGGGAATCCTTTGGAATTAGATAGGTGCGGGATGGCAAAAAAAGCCCGGTATATATAAGAACTGCCGTCGATCAGGAATAGGCGTGGTTTCTTATCAGACATGATTAGAGTATGACACAATAAACGGGCAATAGGCAAGAGGCTATGGGCTATAGGCAAGAGGCGAAAAGCGGGAGGATATAGGTAATAGAATTTAGGATAGAGGCAAGAGGTTAGAGGCGATAGATAAAATAAAAAGGTTTTGGGTTAGAAGTTAATGGCGGCAGGGATATGGCAGCCGGTTCAACCGGGTTAACTTTGGCCAAGATTTCCTTTAACCCAGTCAATCATGACTATGAACTCTAAAGGCCATGGTATCAATCAACCTGCATATGTTGTCAAGGTTTTCAAGCTCTAATGTCCATCGTATAGATTCTTCAATCTTTTGGCTTCCGAGCACTTTATCGGTGCAGGTCTTGTATTTTTTTATTACTTCTTCGACGGGAAGTAAATCAGGTGGCTGCCCCTGGGCGTAACCGAGTTCCTTACGCAGTCTTCTGCCCTCCCTCAGCAAGATGGTAACGATCGGATTCCAACCTGTCGTCGCCCACCCCCATTCCTCATGCACAATAGTATGCACCTTTTGCCTCATTTCTCGAAACGCTCGGTCTCGGACTCTTTCATCCGAGAAGCTTTCTGGGGCAATCCTCTTTTCCAGTAATGCTGCCGCCATGCCATGAGGCAAACTAAACTGGGCTTCTTCGGCATTCTTAGGCTCGGGGTATTGAATGACCTGGGGCAGCATTGGATTTACTTCGACCTCTATTCTTTCAATATCATCGCTGGAGAACGAATGCTCCTCCTTCAATTTCACAGCAGACTCAATGATACGCTGCATGTGGTAGCAGCAAGGGTACTTTTTTATTCCCACCTGCATGACCCGAAATGGTTTTCCCCAATTATTGATTATATCTTCGGGTGCCGCTACCTGGCCGCAGGTCACGAGGTCAAAAAAACCACGAGGTGCTTCGAGAATACTCGAACTGCTGGTAAATCCCTCAGCGGCGAGGAGTGCTGCTCCCAATCCATTTCTTCCTGCAAATCCCATTTCTAAATAGTGAGACATGGTCCCACTCTGACGGACAATGCCGCCAGCCTGCGAGGCAGCGAGACTTATGGCCATGGTTGTGCGTTGGACATCAAGCTTCAGAAGCTTTGCCGCTGCTGCGGCGACTCCTAATGTTCCTGACAGACTGAGATTCAGATAGCCATGACGCCTCGCTTCCAGGCAAGCAATTCCAACTCTTGATTGTACCTCATTGCCGACAACGAATGCTTCCAGCACCTCTTTCCCGGAAGCTTTCAGTTTCTCTCCAAGTGCAAGAACGGGTGGTATCTGGGTGTAGCTTGAGGTGCTTTCGGGGAGGCTGTCGTCTTCATATTCCGTGGCATGAGCGAAGGTCCCGTTAGCCAGAGCTGCGTTCTCGACGCAGCTATGAAACCCTGCGCCCATAATTGTGGCTTCGGGATTTCCTCCCCTGCGCTGGATGTATCTCATCATGATCTTGGCGGTAGGAAGCATTGCGCCTGCTACCATGGCACCAAGGGCACTGAGCATCAAACTCTTGCTATATTCCAGAACTTCCGAAGGCATTTGGGCAAGCCTTGCCGCCCATATAAGTTCGGAGATTTTCTTGGTTATTTCCATTCCTGGCCTCCTTCCGAGACTTTTTTCAACGACCAAATCCAGGGAACTGATTTGGGAACATCGAGGATGGGCTAATGTAACCCAAGCTTGCGGATTATGCAAGGAATGGAGCCCAAAGCGGACCTGGAAATACAATATTGGCCAAGTTGTTTTAAAAACTACTTCCCCTTTCCAGTCCTCCGCTGATAAATTGACAACGCAGCCAAATGATAGTATTATTATAGCATAATGGTAGCGGAGGTGTTGTATGGCTGCTTTGCTGATAAAAGACCTGCCCAGCGAGGTGCATGCTTGGTTGAAGCGGGAAGCGGAAAGAAACCGTCGGTCCATGACGCAACAGGCCATCGTTGTTCTTGAAGAGAGGATGCGCCATTTTCGGCCGGTGAAGTTCCCACCGCCGGTGCGAACCCGGACCCTCTTGACGGCTGAGTTTATCGATCAAGCAAAACGCGAAGGCCGGATATGATTGTCGTGGATTCGAACATCATCGCGGCCAGAAACCTGACCAGTGTCTTGTCATCGCAAGCCGAGCAGGTTGAGCAAAAAGATCCCGGATGGATTGTGCCTGCCCTGTGGCGCTATGAGTTTAAGAACATTCTGGCCACTGCGATTAAAACCAGGCAAATCAAGCCGGAACAGGCCTTAGACGTTTGGGAAAAGGTCTTTGGTATCCTGATCGAAAATGAGTCCGAGCCGTCCCCGGCCAAAGTGATCGATCTTGTCGCCCAGTATGGAATTACGGCCTATGACGGGCAGTTTATCGCCCTGGCCATAGAAATGGGAATCCAGTGTGTAACCGAGGATCGTGAATTGCAGGGAAAGTTCCCGAACATTGCGGTCTCCATGGAAGGGTTCTTACAAACCCCGGAAAATAAAGGCGTTCGCGAGAGGAAAGCAAAGTATCGCCGGCGCAAGACCTGATATTTCTTGTGCGGAAATAAGGACCTCCTGAAATAAGTAATCAACTTATTGAAACGCCGGAATAAGCCGCCCGTGGCGTAATCATATGCTCCTCAACCCCTCCCATTTAATGTGAATTGGATTACTTAAAGGTGTCCCCGCTTATCTAACACTGACACCGACACCCAATTAGGCCCAATCCACCCAGCATACCTGTCACTGGCCATTCCAATCAAAATATTTGGATGGAGGTTGCGAACCCGGAAGTGATTGAGATCTAAATCAGTGATTTTTCCCATCTAAATATGGAAAACAAAAAGGAAGTCAATTAGCCAAGACATTGACAAAATTGCCCAGCGGTGCAATATTAATTTATGATTAGCAATAAGCTGGCAACCCGCTAATTTCTTTAGAAAGGACTATCCCTTTGTAAGCGATGCCAGTTGCCGGGGGATCGGTTGGTAGTGAAGGATGCCCTCACTGCTAACTCCCGCTGGGGACATTTGGGTTCACTTGCTGGGCCTTTACTTAAAGCTTGATTTTGCTTGGAGGTGGATGATGGCGGAACCGGAACCGATTCGGAAGATTGGCACGAAGATCGCGATGGAGTGGAGGGACAGTAAGACCGCTGAAGTAGGAGGCACAGAGCGGATTCGCAAACTCAATCGCTTGCTCCATTCCTTCCGGCCCTCTTTGGACCTCCATCGGGCGCGCTGCTTCACTAAAACCTACAAAGAAATGGAAGGGTGCAGCGAGAAAAGAAAGATGTATTTTGCGACGGCGGAAACGATCGCAACCCTCCGGTCGTGATCTATGACCACGAAAGGATTCTTGGCTGGCAAGGAAAGAAACCCAGAACGGAAAACATTTCCATCGAACAACACGCTCATTGGATCGTGGACGAGTTGGATATCATTCCGACTCGAACGTACGACCCCTTCGAGATCGAAGAAGAGGACAAGAAAGAACTGAGAGCGGTCCATCTGCCCTACTGGGCGCCGAGAACTTGCGTCGCGAAGTGGGCCAAGCGGGTTCCTTTTCCTGAAAAAATGCAGGAAAGCGGCATCGCCTATGTCGGCAACTATCTCCACAACGCCGGCTCTCATTTCCTGCCGGATTTTCCAGGCCTCTTCCAGATCGGCTTCAAGGGCTACCACGCGAAGGCCCAAAGATTGCTGAAAGGTCTGGACCCCAATGACCCTGAGGCGATCGATAAAAAGGATTTTTATGAAGGCCTCGTGGCTGTCCTGGAGGCCATCAAGAAGCTCGGGGAGCGATACGCCGAGGGAGCCGCCCAAAAGGCCCAGGCGGAAAAAAACCTGGTCCGCAAGCAGGAGCTGGAAGAAGCCAGCGCTATGTTAAGCCGGGTGCCTTGGAATCCTCCCACCACTTTTTATGAGGGCCTCCAAGCGGTGTGGTTTGTTCAGTTGCTGTTGAGTATCGATGGCACCGGTCCCTCGAACAGCCTGGGTCGTTTTGACCAATATATGTATCCTTTATACAGGTCCGATGTTGAAGCGGGACGCCTGAATGAAGACTTGGCCAGGGAGATGCTGGAGGAATTCTACATCAAGTTGACGAACATTGTGGACGTGACCCCCACCCAATTGGCAATCAATGGACGCGGTTATTTCCGATTCCAGCAGCTCGACGTGGGGGGGGTGGACCGGAATGGCAACGACGCGTCCAACAACGTGAGTTACCTGGCCATTCAGGCCATGCGGGAAGTTCACACGACGTCGCCCTCGGTCTCCCTGCTGCTTCACCCGAAGACTCCGGATAATCTGCTGTATGAGGCGGTCATGCTTGCCGCCATGGGGATGGGACATCCCAGTTTCTTCAACTGTGAAACCCTGTGGCAGCAGCTCATGGGACGCGCCGCCGGGCTCAACGGCCCGAGCAAGTACTCCTTCGAGCAAATACGGGAATATGGGGCTTATATCGGTTGCGTTGAACCCGGTGTTCAGGGGATGCAGTACGGCCACACGGATAGCGCCATGCTCAACATGTGCGCCGTGATGAGCCTGGGCTGAACAACGGGGTCAAACCAAAAGGCGCCCCGGGCTGGGGGGCCGGGATGCAGTGCGGTCCCAAGAGGGGCGATCCTCGAGATTCCAAGACTTTTGAAGAGTTTTTCGAAGCCTTCAAGGTTCAACTGGCTTACGCGATCAAGGAGTCCCACGCGCACATGATCGTGGCCGAGAAGATCCGGTCCGAGGAACATTTCAAACCGGTTTACACCATCCTGACGAAGGGGACGATTGAAAAGGGGCTCGACGTGGAGGAAGGGGGAGCGCCGGTGACCGTAGGCCCCGTCATGGCCGTTTTGGGCACAGCCGATGTGGCGAACTCCTTGTACAATATCAAGACGATGATCTATGAGAACAAAGAGATCACCATGGACGAACTCTTAACGGCCATCGATGCCAATTTCGAGGGCTATGAACTGTTGAGGGAAAAACTAAGAAATTCACCCAAGTACGGCAACGACCTGGACGGGCCGGACTCCTTAGCGCGTGAGGTCCTGGACTTTTACGCCCTGGAGACCAAAAAATATAAGACTTATCTCGGTCATTATATGGATCCTTCCATTCAAATGGTTGCGGCCAACGTGAGCTTCGGCAAGAAAACCTGGGCGCAACCCAACGGCAAGAAGGCGGGCGTCCCACTGGCCGATACAATCTCTGCGGAGCAGCATACGGATAAAGAAGGACCGACCGCAGCGATCAAGTCCTACGGCAAGCTGGACCATGCCGGGCAGACCAACGGAACGATATTAAATATGTGGATTTCCAGGTCCGAACTGGTCGCGAGCTAACATGAAAGGGTCGCGTCGCATTAAGTGGATGCTTAGGAATAAGGGGGTATCATGAAAGCCAGCCGGAAATTCAACAAGGCAGCTGAAGAGAGTGACTTCTTGTATGACAAGTTCAGTGATTTGCATTTTAAGAGAGAAGGGCTGAAAAAGTTCGCCAACCTGATCCGCACAGCCTTGAATGACCTGGGCATCGCCCACATTCAGTTCAACTGCATCAACAAATCCATATTGATCGATGCTCAAAAACATCCTGAGAATTACCCCACGCTGATGGTACGTGTGGCCGGTTATAGCGCTTACTTCACCGACATTGGGAAAGACATACAGGACGATATTATTTCCCGCTCCGAGCATCGGTTCAATTAAAAAGAAAAATATTGAGCCATTCTGATCAGGGGGGAATGAATTTTCTTTCCCCCTGAGCCGCAACTTATCCGATTGGAAAAGGTGGGAAAGGACCACCAAGGTTACCTAAGGTGGAAAAAGAAATTCACTCCATGAAGCCTGCGGGCATAAATTCTTACGGACAATCGGGTGGACAGGGAACCGTTTTCAACGCCACCAAATATATGCTGGAGGATGGACCGGGCATTCGCACGGTGGTGTTTCTTAAGGGTTGCCCTCTCCGATGTCTGTGGTGCAGCAGCCCTCTCTGCCAAACGACGGAGCCAAGCCTCGTCTATCTCAAGTATAAGTGCGCCTCCTGCGAGGCCTGTTTGCCGGCCTGCCCGCAGCAGGCCTTTTTTTTGGATAAAGAAGGAAAAATCGGACGCAACTTTGAAAGGTGCACCAACTGCGGGATTTGTACCAAGGTCTGCCCGGTGGGTGCCCGGGAGATGCGCGGTTCGACGATGACGGTAGAGGAAGTTCTGGCGAAAGTGGAAAAGGACCGCATCTTCTACCGGCGAGGAAGCGGAGGAGTAACCCTCTCCGGAGGTGAAATCCTGATGCAGGCCGCCTTTGCAACCAACATCTTGCAACGGTGCTGGGATAAGCTCATCCACACCGCGATTGAGACGTGTGCTTTCGGTGGATGGGAAGACCTTCGAGCTATCCTCACTTACACCAACCTGGCCTTTATCGATATTAAACATTCCGATCCTTTTCTGCACAAAAAACTCACGGGTCGCTCTAATCGTCAAATATTGGACAATATCCGCAAAGCGGCTGCCTATTGCTTGGAATTGAAGAGACACCTCATCTTGCGCCTCGCGGTCGTGCCAGGGATGAATGACTCCCGCGAAAACCTGAGGGACATTGCCCTTTTGTTGAAAGACTTGCCCGGCGGCTGGGAGCTGAATCTTCTTCCCTACCACAAATATGGAGTCTCGAAATACGACTGGCTGGGGATGGAATACAAGCTCGTTGACGTAGAGCCTCCCTCTCGGGACCAATTGCTGGAGATGGTTCAGTACTTTGAGTCTTTTGGCATTTTGTGCAGCCTGGGCGGCGCGGAGATCCGGAGCGTGGTGGCCTGAGGGCCAATTTAACCTTGCCACCAGTTAGAGCCAAAGCCTATGGAAGGGTTCTTTAAAATCCCGAAGATCAACGGCGTTCGCGAAAAGAAAGCAAAGTATCGCCGACGCAAGACCTGATATTTCTTGTAGCGTCCCTTCTTACAATTTTTGGCGCAGATCGGGGGAAGCAATAATAAACAGGGGGTGAAGAATTGGCCAATTGTTCTTGACCAACTACAGATTTTATAGCATTCCTTTCTTCCTGAGAAGCTCGTTATAACCATCGCCAGTCATGGGGCATTTAAATAAGTCGGCTATTTGGGCACTTGTATCCAATCTCAATTGTTTCTTCATTTGTTTCAGCAGATTATCTCCGATGGTCTTGTAGTGGCTGCCATGGGAGGTATATGTAAAGACGCCTGACCTTTTTCCCTCTACCTCATGATAAAAGTAATGATGATGGGAGTCTTCTTTGATAAACCCCTTGGCAGCCAAAGAAGCCTCAATTTCACTCCTGTCGATCTGCAAAATTCACTCCTCGAACAAAAGATTTTCATATAACCTTTTTAGTCTAACGGCATCTCCCGTAACCTGCGACCAATCCAGCTTGCAGTAATATTGATAGAAATGGATTATGTGAAACCCAAGATCTGTTATAGCTTCTTCCGGAGACGCACCCGTTCCATATAAAAGAAGGGTGTCATTTTCAGCAAAATAAAGTCCATCTTCAAAATATACGCGGATGGCGATAGGTCTGGCCGTTCTAAATCTCTTGCCGGGAATTCCGACAGACCAGAGGGGCGTCACAAGTTTCCGCTGAGGAAGCGACTGGAATAAATTCTCACCAATTATTTCCTTTGCAGTATCAACATTGGCCTCTGCGCGGCGGTAATTCAACGGCAAATATTCTCGCCGCTCTTCCCGGACCTCGGAGCTATCCACCATGGTCACAGAATTCATACTGCGTCTCCCTTTAGATATCCTCGATATTCCTCAGTAATCAATTCTTCAAAAACCCGCTTCGTATGGCCATGACTCTCCTCCAGATATTGCTCGATGGAGTCTATAGCCAGTTCCTTCTCCTTTGAATAATCAAAATCAAGGAGAATAGCTTCATGGGAACGATCCGCCGTGATAATCGATTCAATCTTTGTCGTTATCGCTCCACCTGGTGTTTTTGATATGAAAACAAAGCTCAAGTTCTCAAAGTTGTCTGGAAAGACTTCGGGCAGTTGGAGCTTTATTTTAAGAAACCTATTCACGGGAATAAACCCCGATTCTCTTGAAAACGGAATGATATTGATATAACGCAAGCCCGTCCTGATCAATTTCGAGATCCTGTAAGCATTAACGAATTCACTAACTAATTTCTTTGCATCATTCCTAAATTGAGCGTACCCGGGGTATGAGCGCGCGAAATATGCAAACTTATTTAAGGCTACCATCATTCCTGACTTCTGATCCTCACTCTCGAATCTGTAAGGCTCTAAAGCGGGGAATCCGCCCACCGGGATTGATGGCACCAATACTTTTGGAAAATTTTCTCTGATTTTTTCGTAAAAAAAATCTCGGTTGCATTCAACCCTCGGTTCTCCGGGGAATCTGATTTCAAACACGACCTCCACCAGAGGGGAGTTGGGGTATATGTCCTTATATTCCGCCATAACCATATCTCCTGTCGGAATTTATACCACTTTTTTAAACCTTTTTGAAGGTATTTTTATCGTTTATGAGCTTTAAATCTACCCCATGCCTTTAGAACGAGGCGCTTGGCACGATATTCCCCATACGCACTCTTTTCTTTTTCTTTGAGGACGCGGAAGTTTTCGTCAGGGAAATCTTGAAAATTGATTCTTGAAGGTTTACCCCTCAGTTTCTTCCTTCCATTCTCGATAGCCTTGAATATATCATTTTTTCTATTGCTTTGAAATTTGTTTTAAAGATAGTATTTATAAGCTTGTTATGACAAAACGCTTTGTAATTCAGGAACACCATGCCTCTCATTTTCATTACGATTTCCGCCTAGAAATGGAAGGAGTCCTGAAATCTTGGGCAATTCCCAAGGGTCCACCCATCGAACCAACAGAAAAGAGATTGGCGGTACTTGTAGAAGATCATCCTCTTGAATATATCTATTTTGAGGGCGTTATCCCCGAAGGGGAATATGGAGCCGGTCGGGTTTTAATTTGGGACCATGGAACCTATGAACTTCTAGAAAAGAAAGAGGGCAAGATCTCCTTTTTCCTTGGGGGGCAGAAACTTAAGGGTAATTTCACTTTCCTTCGCCTAAAAAAGGGAAAGAAGGAAAACGAATGGCTTCTCCTGAAACATAAATAGGTTTCTTGATGGCTCATCCGTGGGTGCCTAAAAAATATCCTTCAACCTTATTTAATTGCCATCCCCCTTATAATTGTAGCCTCCTTTTTAGTAATGAATGTAAGTTGTGCTTCGCAGGAAGCTATCGCTCCAGTTCCCGAGGCCGACAGAAACTTGTCAGGGGTTGCGTATGGGTTGAACTATGCTGGGCATACGATTAATGTGATATCTTCCGAAGTGCCCATGACTCTTCTGACAACGAGGGTGGGGGCCCATACGGCAAGTTCTCTTTCCCAATTGAATACGAGGGATGCTGGTGTGACTATTAATGCTCGCTTTGACACGCTTCCGAGTAATGCTAAGCGCAGGGCAACAATGGCCTGAACCGTTTTTCCGAGTCCCATTTCATCAGCGAGTAGGGCGGCCTCGCTATGGGCTAGGAAACTTACACCCTCCCACTGGTAAGGACGTAATGCCGAAGGCAAGTTCATTTCCTTTACTATTGTGGCATAGTCCAGCACGGTAGGTTCTTCTGGTGGTGCAGGGGGCGGTGGTTCGTATTCATTGTTAGCGGTGACAATCTCCGCCGGAATCTCAGCGCCCAGGTAATCATGAAAGTACCAATTAGTGACCTGGACCAAGGCGGTGAGGCAGGGCCCGATGTAGGGGCGGTCGATGGATTCTCGATCCGGCTGAACATGTGCAGCATAGTTCCCATACTGCTGGATGACTCGGAGGGGGATCTTGATGCGTTCGGGCAGGCAGTCTTTATTGGAGAGCAATTCTATGAGTTTGTCTAGCCGGTTATTACCGGGATTCCCGATCTCTCGGGAGAAGACATGCGTACAGATACCTTCAGCGGACTTCCGTGCATACATGAGTGAGGTCTCAGGATCACTGGCGGCATACCCCATCGCTTTTACAATAACACCCGTCAGGTACAATTTATCGGGCGAGCATTCCTCCTTTTTCGGTTCGGGGCTCTCTCGCTTCATTTCACATGATACCTCTCGGCAATAGGGTACTACTTTGATTTGCTCCGGCTGCTCTACCCAACAAATAGATGATAATGTGATAAGGGACGTGTGCCAATGGTTCGTCGTGCTTTTGGGTTCGACTCTTTATTCTTGATAAATTTTCTTTAGCCCAAATTTTCTTTTCTGTATTTTGTGCCTCATCCTCTGCCTTTTTTGTCCAGGAGGAAAGGATATAACATCGTAGTTAGGGCAGGTATAGCCGAAAGATTCGCGGACATCATGGTAAAGGTTTTGGCCATCGATGAAGGCGTTGACATTTTTCAGGGGAGGATAAGTCGGCATCTTTTTCTAACCTCCTGGGTAGAGGTTCAAAGATTCCATAGAAATTTGGGGCAATTATAATAATATTTTCAAGTAAAATCAATTCCTCTTTCCTTTCCATCCAACGATTTAGATTTTAATGGGAAACTTGGGGAAATAGTTGACAAATTATTTTCAGGATGTAATACTATACGTAATACTTAATTGGAGGTTCTCCTATGTCTCATTTGACCCAGAAAGGTCAGGTTACTATCCCCCTTCCGATAAGGAAAAAGCTGAATCTGAAGACTGGAGATGATGTGCTATTTATCATTAAAAATGGCGAGGTTGTCCTGGAGAAAAGAACTCCGGGTAAAGAAGCATTTCAAAAATTCGTGGGCTTCCTCGACCATTTGAAAGGAAAAGAATCAGACGAAGCTATAGAGGAACTAAGGGGAAAGGCCAATGATTTCAGCGGTTGATACTAATGTTTTGCTTGATCTCCTGATCCCGAATACCAGATATGTTGATCACTCGCTCGCGTCTCTTGCCCAAGCCGCTGAAGAGGGTTCCATTATCATCAGTGAAATCGTATTTGCAGAACTCTCTTCTCAATTCTTGAGCCAAACTAACCTCGGCCAATTTCTGTTCGAAACCATGATCCAGCTCACCGTTTCCGATGAAAAGGTGCTGTGGGAAGCCGGGCGGGCTTGGAGGGAGTACGCGAAAAGTAAAACCAGAGGCATGGTGTGTCCAGTATGCGGGAAAGCTATTCCGGCCCTTTGTTCTTACTGCCGGTCTCCAATCCAGCTCAGGCGCCATATCATCAGTGATTTCCTTATCGGAGCGCACGCCAAAAGATTTGCCGACAGGCTGATCACTCGTGATCGAGGGTTCTATCGGAAGTATTTTAAAGATTTAATGGTCTCCGATCCTTCGCGGAAAAACTAATTTCCGCAATCTTCATTATTTTCTCAAAAATGGCCTTAAAAAGTGAATTTTCATCCCGTTTATATTTTTGCATTTTGATTCCGGCTATGCCGGTTTAGGGGATTGTCCACTTACGACTTGCTCCTTACGCCTCGCGGTCTTTTTTATTCAAAATTAAAATCCACGGCAATTTTAAAGGTTTTTAATGCAGGAAGGTTAAGGATTTCCTTGACGCCGGTCTTGGCAGAAATTTCAGTTAGGATTTGATTGATCTTCTTTGGCGAAGGGGCGATGAGGGTAAACCAGATATTAAAATCCCCTTCCCTTTCATAATTATGGGTAACTCCAGGATAGTTATTAACCGCGGCTACAAATTTTCCTATTTTGCTTGGCGCAACTTTCGCCGCGCAGAGGGTAGAAGTAAAACCAACAGCACTGGCACTGAAACTGGCTCCGATCCGCCGGATAATACCCGCTTCTTTCAGTTTCTGCACTCGTTGCCAGATTTCCTTTTCCTTTAACTTAAGCTTCCGGGCCAGGGCCAGAAAGGGGCGGTGAGTAACCGGAAAATTTCTCTGGATCTCGTTAAGAATCATACGGTCCGCTTTATCCAGATGAATTTTTTGGCCACGGATTGTTCCTTTATTTTTTTTCTGTAGTGTTTTCTTCTTCACCGTATCCAATTGTTCCTCCGGTTCTGTCGCCTTGCTTCTATCTCCTGTATTCTATTTCTGGCAATTTTGAAGCAAATGGACGCAGATCTTCATCCTGCTAATCTGCGTTTACCCTGTTAGATAGTAAACATCTACAGGGTGAATCTGCGTCCCAATTAGCCCTTGATCTCTCCATTCGACGATCTTCCAGGCCATGACTTCCTGTTCCTCCCACCATCCGTCCAGCTTCCTTTTCTCCGCCCAATGCCTAAGAGCATTTTTTGTTCCGTCGTCCAAACGGGAAGGTTCTTTCCAGAAAAGGGGCGTTCCGGGTAATGGAAGGTAAGTATGAACATGAACCTTGGCTCCATGTTCCTCGATCATTTTTTTCATAAGAGCCAGCGAGAGCTGGCGATCTTCTTGCGTTTCTTCGGGAAAACCAAAAACAAAGTCCACGTGAGGCATGAACCCGGCCTGATGGATCCAACAGGAAGCTTGCAGGGCCTGCTCAGCCGAATGGGCCCGGTTGAGCTTGCCGAGAAGGGAATTGCTTCCGGATTGCGCCCCCAAAACAATGGTTTTGTTCAGGCAGTATTTTTTTACCAGATGCAAAACTTCCGGATTCACCCAATCCGGCCGGACCTCTGAAGGATAACACCCAAAATGAATTCCCCCCACCCCGGCTTGCCGGCAGGCGGTAAGAAGCGCCTCGATGGCTGCTAAATTGGGTTCTTGGAGGCCCGTAGCGCCGTAGGAAAAAGCATTCGGGGAAAGGAAGGCGCTCTGGTGATATCCATAAGGGAGGGCTCGCTCCAAATGCCGGCCTATACTGGGGGGGTCACGATGGCGAAGAATGTGGCCGAAAATGCGGGGAGTCTGACAAAAACCGCAGCTGTAAAGGCAACCCCGGGTCAGCTCCATGGGGGCAAAAAAGCGCTCCTGCAAAGAAAATGGAGGGTTGGTCGTAAATAGGCACGACCCCTTATCCCCGGTGAGAATGGCTGTGCCGGGAAGTTTATTTTGCAGGAACTGGCGCAAAAAATCCGGAAAAGGTTTTTCAGCTTCGCCCGCAAAAACAAAGTCAAATCCGAGCCGAACTGTTCCCTCCGGATCGCCCGTTGCATGAGATCCTCCGGCAATCAGGATTGCTTCTTTCCCCAAGCTCCGCCTCAATCGCTCGACTTCTTCCTGCACTTGAAGAAGATGGGGGGTCATGAAAGAAAAACCGATGAGGGCCTTCTCTGTTTCCACCTTCTGCAATATCTCCTCAACCGAACCGGCGATTAGGATGCGGAAGTGTTCGGCCAAGCCTTCGCCTTCGATGCAACCCAGGAGTACGGGGAGAGTAAATCGGTTCCACCGGGTTTTACGCCAGATCAAAAAGGGGCATTTATCTTTTTCTTCTTGCATTCTTTTTTATATTCTTTCGCCCTCATTCTGTCAAAGAAAAACTCCCGCTCACCCCCAGTTTTGAAGATTGGCCCTTTCTCCCAGTTGGGGTGCCGGTTCGGGCAGGAAGGACACTGGGGTTGGCAAAAAACACCTGCTCTTGTCAGGCGCTTTCTTTTTTGCTATATATTCTGAGGGAAAAATGCGAAAATACGCGTCGCGATCCAACAAAACGGTGAAGGAGGATCCCAATATGATGCTGGCAGGGAAAGTGGCAGTGGTTACCGGCGCCGGAAGAGGAATCGGCCGGGAAATTGCCTTGCTTATGGCCAAAGAGGGCGCGAAGGTAGTGGTCAATGATTTTGGAGGCCGGGAAGACGGCACTGGGGGTGAAAGCAAGGTTGCTGACGATGTGGTCAAAGAAATCAGAGATGCCGGAGGGATGGCCGCGGGCAATTACGATTCCGTGACCACCATGGAAACCGGGAAGAAAATCATTCAAACCGCTCTGGACAACTTTGGCCGACTGGACGTCTTGGTGAATAACGCGGGTATTCTCCGCGACCGAATGATTTTCAACATGACCGAAGAGGAGTGGGACGGTGTGATTGCGGTGCACCTGAAAGGAACTTTTGCCTGCACCCGCGCTGCCGTCCCCTTGATGCGCGAACAGCGCAGCGGTCGCATCATTAACTTTACTTCAACTTCCGGGTTGATCGGAAACATCGGCCAGGCGAATTACGGGGCGGCCAAGATGGGCATCGCGGGCTTCACCAAGGTAGTGGCCTTAGACATGGCCAGGTACAATGTTACGGCCAATTGCATTTCTCCTTTTGCCTGGACCCGTCTCATTGGCACGATCCCGACCGAGACCGAAGTCCAAAAGCGCCGGGTAGAAAAATTGAAGAAGATGAGCCCAGCCGATATCGCTCCCCTGGTGGTTTACTTGGCCAGCGATGAAGCCCAGTACATCAGCGGCCAGATTTTTGGCGTCCGGGGAAAAGAGATTTTTATTTTTTCGCAACCACGGCCGGTACGCTCTATTCACTACTCTGAAGGTTGGACTCCTACCCGGCTTGCGGAAATGTTTAAAGGGACCCTGGGAATGAACCTGGTTCCCCTGGAAACTTCCGGGCAGGTTTTTAGTTACGATCCCCTGGTGTAAAATAAATTGCGCCCTGAACCATGTTAGGTTCAGGGCTGCCCTGCACTCTATGACGAATCACCATGACAACTTTTTTCCCGCTTACTATAACATAGGAGAAATATTATGACCCCCATTATGCCCGAAGGAACGGCAGTCCGCAAGGCCATCCAGTGGATTTCCCAAAAGCGCGAGGAAGAGAGAAAATCATCCCTGATGAGCCTGATAGATCAGGCCTGCATCCGTTTTAACCTCGCCCCCAAAGACTGTGATTTTCTTCACCGGTTTTTCAGCGAGCAGGAAACAAGCAGGGCTAAGGAAGAGTGAAGCTATCAACCTCTTATCCTCAGCTGCTGGCAGTTGTCTTAGACAGGTTGGCTCCAGCGACCGAACTATAGAAAAAAGGAAGGACCGCAGCCATAATGGTGGTGGCGAAGGCCGAGTTTGCCCAGTCATACATGCACCAGCTAAAGATGATTTTTCTTCGTTCTTTTTCCATCGGCCCTTTTTACCATTTTTCGAATGGCCCCAAAAGGATTTTTTACGACCCGTTTGCCTGGGAATACTCCGTTTTAAAAAAAGACCCGATCAAGGTGGGGGAAAAGAGGAAGTTCTTTGCCGAGTTTTAAAGGGAATATCGTGAGGGGGCCTTTTGAAAATCAAGGGGGGTTTTCCTCCACCCCCCTTTTGGCTCAGGCTTTATTTCTTTCCTGAGCTGGACCCTTTTTTATTTCGAGTAAGTATATTCTTGGCCAGGGTTCAATACGATGACCTCTACATCCGGGGCTTCTCGCTTGCTTAGGTCAACGAATTCCTTTGGATCCTGAACCAGGATGGGAAAGGTCTTGTAATGCATGGGAATGACCTTCTTGGGAGATATCATTTTTGCTGCCCAGGCAGCCTGCAGCGGGTCCATGGTGAAGACACTGCCGATAGGCAAAAGAGCCACGTCAATTTTGTATAGCTCCCCGAAAATTTTCATGGAATCAAAAAGGCCCGTATCCCCAGCGTGATAAATGGTTGTCCCATCCTCCAGCTTGATGATATATCCGCAGGGAGCTCCCGTGGCCGTAGAGTGAAAAGCCTGGGTCATGGTCACCGAGACCCCTTCGTAAAGCAGGTTCCCCCCGATGTTCATGCCATACCCAAAGTAACATACTTTTTCCGCCGGGATATGAGACTCGCTTTGGAGACGGCGTGCCGTCTCCACGTTGGCCACGAGCAGGGCGCTTGTCTTTTTGACCACATCTGCAGCCTGCCCAACATGATCAAAATGATCATGGGTTATCAAAACCAAAGTTGCTTCCTTGACGTCTTGAATGCCGAAAGTGGAGAGGGGATTTTCAAACCATGGGTCCAGGTAAATAATTTTTCCGTTGTTGGAAGAAATTTGAAACCCAGAATGAGATAACCATTTGATAGTTGTCTTGGCCATTTTAAACCTCCTCTTCGAAGATAGTTATTGAATCATTGATTCATTAAGTCATTGGGTTATTTAACCTGATCCTCTATCCTCTATCACCTATTACCTATTACCTATTACCTATTCTTTTATGCTTATTTACGGCAACCCCAGAATGGTAATACAACTAACCTGGGGGGTTCCGCCAAGATTATGGGCCAGTCCTAACTTAGCATTCTTGATTTGCCTTTTTCCTGCCTTTCCTTGCAGTTGTTTATAAACTTCGTAAATCATGCGTAATCCGCTGGCGCCGATAGGATGACCAAAAGATTTTAAACCCCCATCGGCATTCACCGCTAGCTCGCCATTTAGTTCAAATACTCCGTCATCAATAAATTTTTTGGCCTCTCCCCTCGGGCAGAATCCTAAGTCTTCATAAATGATGAGTTCCGTGATGGTGAAACAATCATGAACCTCGGCAACGTCCAATTCCTTGAGAGGGTCTTTGATCCCCGCTTGCTGGTAGGCGTTCTGAGCGGCGGAAACATTGGCGGAAAAGCCCAGATAATCGAATCCCGGACGAAATTGCGGCCAAAGAGAAGATACGGAGAGGGCCAGCGCCTTAACCGGAATATAATCCGGCCTAATTTTTTTAGAAAGATCTTTTCTGGTAATGATGGCCGCAGCCGCCCCATCCGTGGTTGGGCAACAGTCAAACAGCCCGAGGGGCCAGGCAATAATCGGCGCCTTCATGACTTGTTCCACCGTGATCTCCCTCTGGAAATGCGCTTTGGGATTCAATGCCCCGTTCTTATGGTTCTTGACCGCAATCTTGGCCAGGGTTTCCTTGCCGATTCCATATCGGTCAAAGTAACGGCTGCCGATGAGGGCAAACGATCCAGGAGCCGTTCTCCCTACCCCAAAAACGGGCCTGGCCATGGATTCCGGGAGTCCTTGCAGGCCCGAATCTTTCAGTTTCTCGACTCCCACGGCTAAAACTGTGTCGTAAACGCCGGCTGCTACGGCAAAACAGGCATTACGGAAAGCTTCCATTCCCGTGGCGCAAAAATTTTCTACCCGGGTGATGGGAATATCATGGAGCTTTAGAATATCGCTAAGAATGGACCCGCCGGATCCGGAAAAAGCCGTTCCCACCCATGCCGCTTCAATGTTCTCCGGGCCCATCCCCGCATCCTCATAAGCTTCATAAACTGCTTCCACAACCATGTCTTCGACACTCCACTCCCAGTTCTCCCCGAACTTGGTGCACCCCATCCCTACAATGGATATTTTATCCTTGATACTTTCAGCCATTTTCCCCGCCTCCTTCCGACCGCACGGGCCGGCATTTCCAGAAATAATTGTTCAACCCCCTGGCTTCATGAATCTTGCGAAAAGTCATTTCTACGGGCATACCCACTCTCACTTCCTCGGGGTTCCGATCGGTCATCTGGCAGTAGATCCTGTACCCGCCTTCCACCTCTACCACGGTCATCACCATTGGCGGATCGACCGAAGCATAAAGGTTATCCCGGGTGAAAGTAAATACCTCTCCTTTTTTATCCGCCAGCCTGACTTCTTCAAAATTATCCTTGGTCCGGCAACCGAAGCATACCCTCTGCAGGGGGTAATGCGGCGTGCCGCATTTTTTACACTTTCCTCCATAAAGCGCGAGGACCGATTTTCTATCCCTCCACAAAACGGGAAGGGATGTGTCAAAAGGGGGTCTCCGGGGAGGTTCTTTTTCTACCATTCCTTTCAGCGAGAGATATTTTTCGTAATTCTCCAGGGCCATTTTCTGATGCAAAAAATTCTGCAGGCGACTCTTTCCTTTTTCTTTCTCCAGCAGCTCAGTGGCCTTAAAAATCAGCAGGTCGCAGCCGTCTCCATAATTGGCCAATAGAATGCGATCTCCCGCTTGCGCCGCTTCGAGAGCAGAGGCCAGCATTAAAAAAGCCTGGGCGGCCCCGGCATTCCCAACCGTTGCCAGCAGTGGATCTTGAACCTGATCCGCCTTAAAACCCAGCCGTCGAGTAACTTCTTGGTGAGTACGGCCATCGGGGGCCGGGATGACGACTTTGGCAAAATCTCCCACGGTCAATTCGTATTTCGTGAGCAGGCTGCGGATGCCTTCTTCGACAACTCTGGAAAATCCGTACAGTTTAACAAAGCGATCTTCCCAGGAGCTCACAAAAGTTTGCCCGGCTCTGCGCCAGTTATCGATAAAAGGATCGCTGAAGGTCAGCGTTCCTTCCAAAGTGGCTAAAAGGTGGGAAGTTCCGATCAAAACGGCAGCGGAAGCGTCACCGAAAATTTGCTCCAATTCCGAACCGGCCAACCCCAAGCGGCAATCAGCGGAGACGATCAGTGCCTCCTGCATATTACCCTGGTGCACTCCATTCACGGCCATGAGCAGGGCTGAAGTTCCACTGCGCAAAGAATCGGTGATGTCCAGGGTCAGGATTTCTTTTTTTGGGGTATCCACTTGACTGATGTAGCCCCAACCTGTAGTATATGGGGTAATGGAGGACTATCCGCGAAGTCTGATGGAATTCGAGGCCCGTTTTTCTAGGGAAGAATCTTGCCGAGACTATC
>Ga0180009_10000485_pt1 | contig 55314 bp, 49 predicted proteins | sample OS_PC_MetaG_FD_123537 | JGI IMG/M metagenome (GOLD analysis project Ga0180009, IMG submission 123537) | Groundwater microbial communities from the Aspo Hard Rock Laboratory (HRL) deep subsurface site, Sweden - OS_PC_MetaG | ecosystem: Environmental > Aquatic > Deep subsurface > Groundwater... | reverse complement strand
TCAACACCAGAGCCGCACGCCTCGACTTTCCCGCCATGGTTGCCTCCATGCGTGAGTCGGAACAGGACCATGGCAAGTATAGCTCATTACGTAACGTTATTGTTGGAACGTACTACTAGGTAGCCCCGCCCGGCTCGGCAAAGGCCCCCATCCCGACCACCTCGACCACACCGGTCTCGCCGTCTACGTGCACCCGGTCGCCCGTCGCGATGAGCACGCACGGATCCTCGCCGGGCTTGAAGTCGACCACGGTGGGAACCTGCAGTACGGCGGCCGCGACACCCGTGCTGGAATCGATGCGGGTGATGATCATGGCGAGGGGACCGGCACCGGCCACCCCGGCGGCGCCAAAGTAGCACGACCAACCGTTCGACCCTCGGCTACCAGGCATCACCAGGATCTTGCCCTTGATGGACAGGCCACGATTGACGTGCCCGTGTTCCTTGATGACGCCGGTGGCGGGGTCGATCCCGCCCCAGCCCTGGATGCTGTTCGGGCACACGAGAGCCTCGCCCTCCACGACTCCCGCGACCACTCCGCGGCCCCTCATCGTGATCGCATCCATCGCCGACCCTCCTCCCACTTGCCGGCTACGGCCACGTCGAGGCAGCTCTGCCAGTCCCCGTAGTACACCGCGCCCTCGGTCCCCGATTTGACGGAACCGGCCTGCTTCACACTGTCGAACACCTGGCCGGTGTAGCTGTCGAGGAACACGCTCCCCATGGTGCTGGGGCAGCTGCCCGTGTAGATATGGCCTCCGGCCTCCTCGATGATCCGGGTGTACCCGTTCACATCGGCCATGGCCTTGATGGGATAGACGGTCCAGATCATGAGATTCACGCCCGGATGGACCCTCTTCCCCTCCAGGTGCTGGGCGACCTCTTTGATCTGGTCGATATCGTAGTGAGGACAGCCCAGACTCACGAAGTCGACCTCCCCCACTCCCTGGTCGCACGAGGCTTCATAGGACTCGACGATCGCCCGCTCGTCTATCGTCAGGGTGCCTGCCGGCGTCTTTCCGCGGAAGGCGTCGTCCACGGTCCGCGCGTCGGGTGTGACGCCCACGATGTGGCACATCTCGCAGTTGCTGGACACCGCCAACGTCGTGTAGAACTGCTTGAGCTTCTGGAAGGTGACCAAGCTGAAGCGGCCGGAGATCACGGGAACAGCACCACTCGGGAGGACCATCCCGATCGCCTGACCGAGGAGGTCCCACTCGAGGACGGTGTTCACCTCGGCCTGCACCTCCACGAGGTGCGTGCCCGCCCGGTTCTCCTCCACGTGGTTGCCCCACTTGGGGGTCCGGCCGCAGATCGCCGACCAGAAGGCGGCTTCGATCCCATCCGAGTTCCCCATCGCCCCCCAGAGCGAATTGCCCATCAGGGTGACCGAGGATTCGGTCGTGACAAAATGCTCCCCTCGCACGGGCAACCAGCCCGTCAAGTACGGAGCGCAGGTGCCCGCGATGATGACACCGGCTTTCCGAGCCTGTTCGAGGTACTCGGCGTTCTTCGCGAAGAACTCGGCGCTCTGCCCGAAGGGCTCGTGTTCGTGCTGGTCGCAGGGGCAGACGCACGACTGGATGTAGCTGTTGTCGTAGGTGCGATCGAACGGGATCGTCTCATCGACGGCGAGGTTCATGCGCGAGAACACTTCGTCTATGTCGTCCGATCTGCACACGCTCAGGTAGTTGTGCGCGCCGCAGAAGACCGTCGCCTTGGTCACCTCGCACAGCTCCTCCGCGCCGAGGATCGTTGCGTAGCGCACCACGTTCTGAAGGCTGACCTGTTTCAGCCTGCCCTCCTTCCCCTCGAGGACACCCTCCTCGTACTCAGTCAGTCGCAGCATCGCGCCTCCCTGGCATGGGCCAGCACCAGTCTCTTGAGACGGACTTGTCATCGGCGGTTCCTTCGCTGGTGCATGTTCCAATCTCTGTCCGCAGCCGGTGCCACCGGAGGAGCGCTAGCGCTCCTGGGCGACCCGGGTCGCGATGATGGTATCTATCTGCTCCAACACTTCGGCCGGGAGATCCTCCACCTGATCCTGCGCGAGAATGTCGTCCACCCGGCGGGCGGCCTTCTCTCCAAGCGAGAGTGAGCCGGCATTCACCCACTTGTCGTGGCTCGACTGATCGAAAAGGTCCGGGTACCAGTCCTCGCGGAGGTGGGCCATGGTGTGGTCTTCGGCCAAGTAGTCGCCCATGGGGGCCACGCGTTCGATGAGTTCGAGAGCGAGGGTCTCCTCGTCCACCACGATGGGATCCATGAAGCGGCGGATCCAGCCGATGATCTCGTCGCAGATCACGACCTGAGCCAAGGAGTTACTCATGCCCGATTCCATGTAGCCCACGTCATGGATGAGGTTGGAACCGGCAAGGGCTTCCACCAGCATGGTGAGGGCAGCTTCCGCCGCCGACTGCTCGTCCACCAGCTTACTCTCGGAGGCGCCAGCGAGGCCGAAGTGCGGTACGCCGCAGTGGCGGGCAACCTCGGTGAACGCCACCCGGTTCTCGGGGGCGGCGTAGATGTCGATCATGCTGCGCATGTCGAGCTTGTCCGCCGACCCGCCGGAGAGAGCTACCGGGCATCCTTCGTTCACGAGTTGCGCCAGCACCAACCCGAAGAGCTCGCCGGCGTGGGCCACGGCGGTGGCCGCCGCCGGGGTCACCGGGCTGCTGGCCCCCCGCAGGGAGAGAGGATTGTAGACGACTGGTACTCCCTTCTCCGCCAAGAAGATCAGCCTGTTCATATCTTCTAGCTCGTGCCGGAAGGGGTGGGTGACGCTGACGAAACCCACTCCCCGTGGCTTCTCCCGCAGTGCCTCTTCCCCACCCGCGACGGCTTCCAGCATCGCCACCATGGCGCGTATGTCGGCCGCCGAGTGACTCAGAAAGATGCTGGGCTTGGTGCAGTTGCGCAGCATGGTCTTGAACTCGTGCACGTAGGCCGTGCGCTGGTCGATATCGAGGGGCGTGAACATCGACATGAGGAAATCGATGTTCGGGAGAGCGTCGACCACTCGAGCGCCCTCCGCCGTGTCGGCGAGGGTGGCTGGGCGTCGCTCGCCGGTGCGGTGATCCAGGATGGCGAGCGTGCCCGGGCCCACCCCGAAGAACACGTTCTTGCCTCTCACCCGCATGGCGGGCTCGCCTTCCCGCGTATGGAGGGTGAAGCCCTTGGGCGCCGCCTCGAGGGCCCAGTCCACCAACCGGCGCGGCACCCGCATTCGGATCCCATCGACCCTTGCGCCTGCGGCGGCCAGGATGTCTCGAGCCGCGGCGTGACGCGCCTCGATGCCCACCGTCTCCAGGAGTCGGCAACTCGCGCCGTGTATCGCCTCGCACTGCTCGGGGGCGAGCTTCTGGAAGCGAATGCCCACCTGTGCCTTCAAGCTGCTCCGTATCCCGATCACACGTTCACCTTCGATTGACTACTCCACCGAGAACTCATACGCCCGGAGGTACCGCTTCACCACTTCTTCAAGCGCCCGCACCGGTACGAAGCCGACGAGTTCGGCGCCCGCCACGGCACTCGGGGACGTCTAGCCCCGCCGTTCCGTTCTGCGACAACCAGCCGCGCGGGGAAGCGCTAGGTGTACCGAATCCGCGGATTGAGCACCGCGTACAACATGTCGGCGATGAGGTTGGAGACCCCGTAGATCAGAACGACCACCATCACGGTCACCTGGATCAGCGGGATGTCCCGCCTCTGTACGGCGAACAGCACCAGACGACCCAGGCCCGGATAGCCGAAGACCGACTCGGTGACGATGAGCCCCCCCATGAGCCAGCCGATGCTGATGGCGATGACGGTGATCGTGGGCAGGAGCGAGTTGCGGAGCACGTGGGTGAAGACAACCCGGCTTGGGGGAAGCCCCTTGAGTCTCGCCGTCCGTACGTAGTCCGTCTGCAGCACGTCCACCGTGCTCGATCGGGTCATGCGCACGATGTACGCGAGGGAGGTGAGAGCCACGGTCACCGCCGGCAGGACGAGGGACGGAAACGCTTCCCAGAGGCCCGATTTCGGGTCGATAGCCGATTGGGAGGGCAGCCAGCCAAGCTGGATGGAGAAGATACTGATGAGGATCACTGCGCTCACGAACTCCGGCAGCCCGATGAAAGCCAGTGACCCCACGGAGATGGCCTGATCCACCCAGCTGTTTCGTCGCAGAGCCGCCACCAGACCGAGCAGAATCCCCACCGGCACGAAGATGGCGAAGGCCACCGCAGCCAGCATGGCGGAGTTACGTAGGCGCTGAAGCACCAGGGGGCGGATCTCGGCCCGCGTGCTCACGGAATCGCCCCAGTCGCCGGTGGCAAAACCCCCGAGCCAGTCAGTGTACTGCGCTACAAGAGGTAGGTTGAGCCCGAGTTCCTCACGCAGGTTCTCCTTGGCCTGGTCCGTGGCGAAGCGGCCCAACATCATCGTGGCCACGTCGCCGGGGAGCACCTGGGTAGCTATGAAGATGAGCATCGATGAGAGGACGATCATGAGGACGACGAAGCCGAGTCGTCTCGCGATGAAGTGCAGCATCAGGCGTCCCTTCCAGCTGAGGCCGGCTCGTCGCGGGACAGTGGTTTCACATCGGGGGCCAGCACCAGGGCCTCAGCCTGGAGACGGGCGAGTTCGTCCAGGGGGATGTGGCAGTAGATGCGGTGCTTGCCCTCACCGTCCCGCCAAGGCGGCTCCTCCGCACGGCAGATCTCCCCGAGGCAGCGGGGGCAGCGGGGGTGGAAGCGGCAGCCCGGCGGCACGTCCATTGCACTCGGCACGGCGCCGCCCAGGCGGATGGGGGTCTGCCGCACGTTGGGATCGGCCACCGGCACCGCTGAAACGAGTGCTTCAGTGTAGGGGTGGAAGGGCGGGGTGAGCACTCGGACGGCGTCGCCCACCTCCATGATCCGCCCCACGTAGACCACGACGATGGTGTCCGAGAGATGCTGCACGGCGGAGAGGTCGTGGGAGATGAAGATGTATGAGGTGCGCTTCTCCACCTGGAGCTTCATGAGGAGGTTCATGAGAGAGCCCTGCACCGAGACATCCAGCGATGATATGGGCTCGTCGCAGAGTATAAGTTCGGGTTCGGCGGCGAAGGCCCTAGCGATGGCCACCCGTTGCTTCTCCCCTCCGGAAAGCTCGTTGGGTAGGCGGTCGAAGTAGTTTACGGGGAGACTCACGGCTCGCAGGAGCTCTTTCGCCCGCTCCTTGGCCTCCTCTCGACCCACTCCGCCGAGCAGCACCAGTGGACGGGTGATGGCGTCTCCGACGCTCCGCGTGGGGTTGAGGGATGCGTCGGGGTTCTGGAACACCATCTGTATCTCTTTGAGCACGGCCCGGCCGCGCCCACGGGTCGCTCGGGCAAGACTCCGTCCGTGCATGCGGATGTCGCCACCCGTGGCCGGCGTGAGTCCGATGATGGCCCGAGCCACCGTGGTCTTGCCGCTACCGCTCTCACCGACAATGCCGAGAGTCTGCCCTTCATTCACGCCGAAGCTGATCCCGTCCACAGCCCTGATGGTGCTGTGCCGACGCCGACCGGGGATGAGCCCCGAGCCGGGTCCTTTGAAGTGGGTCTTTGTGTCCGTCACCTCGACGAGGGCGACGGCATCTTGCGTATCGGCCGCCATGACAGGCAGGGCCTCCGTGGCCTCACGCATGAACTCGAGCGGCATAGGCACCACCTGCCACCTCCGACAAGCGCTCCGGCGGCCATCCCCCACGTCGGCCAGAGGAGGCCTCGCTTCGCGGCAGGCGTCTTCCACAAGACTGCAACGGGGACCGAATATGCAACCTGCGGGCAGTTCGTCCAGACGAGGGATGGAGCCCGGTATGGTCACGAGTGACCGCTTCACGGGGGATGTCTTAAGCCGGGGCACGCAGCCGAGGAGATCCAAGGTGTACGGGTGGAGCGGACGGGCGAACAGGGCCCGCAGCGGAGCCTGCTCCATGAACTCACCCGCGTACATGACCCCCACCCGCTCGCAGATCTTGGTGACCACTCCGAGGTCGTGGGTGATGTACAGGATGGCCGAGTCGAACTCGCGCTTAAGATCCGCCACCAGGTCGAGCACCACGGCCTGCGTGGTCACGTCGAGGGCGGTGGTGGGTTCGTCCATGATGAGAAGCGCCGGGTTGGTCATGAGCGCCATGGCGATGACGCAACGCTGCAGCATCCCGCCGGAGAGCTGGTGAGGGTAGCGCTTCATGACGGCTTCGGGGTCTGGCATGGCCACTTTGGCCAGCATCTCCCCCACCCGCGACATGGCCGCCGAGCTGTCCATCCCCAGGTGCAGCCGCGGCACCTCCGCCAGCTGCCGACCGATCTGGATAGAGGGATTCAGGGCGCTCAAGGGGCTCTGGTAGACGACCCCGATGCTGGCACCCCAGAGGGCACGGAGTTCCTTGGGCGACAGATCAAGTAGCTCCACCCCGTTCAGGCGGACGCTCCCCTCGGTGACGCGCCCGTTGCGGGCGAGATACCGGATGGCCCCCATGGCCAAGGTGGACTTCCCCGAGCCCGACTCCCCTACGAGACCGAAACTCTCGCGCCGGTGCACGGTCAACGAGACATTACGCACAGCCGGCAGAACGCCGGCTTCGGTCTCGTATTCGATGCAGAGGCCCTCCACATCGAGGACCGGGCGGGGGGTTTCGGCGAGAGCCACCGGGGCTCCGCCGCGGGCGGGATCGGCGCCCTCGGGGTGTCCGTCTGTTCCCATACTCATCTTCAATCCCTCGCCACGCCCGGCAGCATGACCTGCCGAAGACCATCCGACATGAGGTTCGTGGCCACCACAAGGAGCGCGATGGTGCCCGCCGGGAAGAGGAGTGTCCACGGCGCGAGAGAGAAGAAGTTACGGGCCTCGTTGATCTGCAGTCCCCAATCGGGCGAAGGAGGTTGAACTCCGAGCCCGAGGAAGCCGAGTGAAGCCACCATGAAGATGGAGTACGAAAAGCGCATGGAGGCTTCCACGAGAAGGGGAGGTAAGGAGTTTGGCAAGATCTCGCGGAAGAGTATGTAGCTCTGTCGCTCGCCCCGTACGCGGGCCGCTTCCACGAACTCCTTGGTCTTTAGGTCAAGCACCATACTCCGCACCACACGGGCCAGCATGGGTATGTAGAGGATGGTGACCACCAACACCAGGTTGGCGTTGGAGGGGCCGATCACGCTGAGTAGGACCAGGGCCAGAAGGAGCGAAGGGAACGACAGCAAGACGTCCAGGAGTCGCATGATTACCTCGTCCACAAGACCGCCGACGTAGCCGGATACCAGGCCGATCGGGGTTCCGATCAAGACGGCGAAGAGCGTACCGAACCCACCGAGCAGGAAGATGTTCCGGGTGCCGACGATGACCCGGCTCAGGATGTCGCGGCCGAACTGGTCGGTTCCGAACGGGTGCTGAACGGTAGGTGACTGCAGTCGCAGAGCGGCGGACTGGACGTCGAACTCGTAGGGCGCTATCCAGGGCCCGAACATGGCAAGGATGAGGAAGAAGCAGAAGATGATCACACCTACGAGCGCCGCGGGGCGGCGCTTAAGGCGGTGCCAGTAGAGAGACCGCATCTTCTGCGGCAGCACCGCGGGAGGGTGGGTAGCGGTCTGGGCGACGTGCGCCCCGGGAGTCCCGGAGGCGAACTCGTCCTCGGTCTCGGCGGTCTTCATAATCTCGTCCTGCGGGTCAGCCGCTCCGCCCTTGCGGGACGACTCACCGTCTCGTTCGAACCCGTCCACGCCCAAGCCTTCCGGTCTGCGACCGCGTGTCAACGGTCTTCCAGCCGTACCAACGCTCGGCCGGGGATTGGAGAGAGGGGGACGGTGACGACCCCCTCTCCTTCAACGGAGCATGCCGGGCGATCCAAACATCGCCCGGCATGCCGCTAGACGCTACTCGGTGAAGTGCGCCGTCCGGAAGAGCGTGTGCGCCCAGTCCGGAGACAACTCGATGCCGTCCACGTTGGCCGACTCGCCCGCGACACCGAGGAGGACGATGAAGTTGATCATCGGCACTTCGGTCTGCAGGATGCGCTGCGCGTCCTTGTAGAGCTCGGCGCGCTCCGCATCGTCAAGCGTTTGCGGGATCTTCTCCACGATGGCGTCGAACTCTGCGTTGCTCCAGCGGGAGTAGTTCCATGCGGCCGTGCTGGTCATGGCAAGCTTGAAGTAGGTGATCGGCGAGGCACGGGTGCCCCAGTCAACGATACCAAAGGGAGCCTGGTACCAGTTGTCCTGGCCTTCCTCAGCGTAGTAGACATCCGTGGGGACCTGCTGGATCTCCACCTCGACGCCGATCGCCTTCATCTGCGCCTGCCAAGCCGTGGCCAGACCCGGGATGGGATCGGCGGTCTGGGCGACCAGCCTGATCGCGACGCCGTCGGGGTACCCGGCCGCAGCGAGCAGCTCCTTCGCCTTCGCGGGATCGTAGGGGATCTCTTCGTCCAGATAGTAGTCCGCGTAGGCCGGGCCCACGAGCGTGCCGTTGCCGGGATCACCAACACCGGGGGCTACGAGGTCGATCAGAGCCTGGCGATCGGTGCCGGCCATCAGAGCTTGCCGGAACTCGAGCTTGCTGCCAGGCTCAACATCCACGCGGATCTGCAGCTCGTTGCAGTAGTTGGTGGCGGTGCTGATCGTCTTCAGGCTCGGGTTGGCCTCGACGGTCTCCTTCTGAGCGGCCGACAGTCCGCCGACCCAGTTGAGGGAACCACCTTGTAGACCTTCGACCTGCCCGGCCGTGTCGGGCGAGTAGATGAACTCGACGCCCTCGAGGTACGGGAGCTTGTCGCCGGCTTCGTCCGTGCCCCAGTACTCCGAGAAGGCTTTGAGCACGGCGCGGTCTTCCGCGGCGAACGACTCAAGCATGAAGGGTCCGGTGCCGATCAGCTCGGTCATCGGATCCGCGACGCTCTTGCTGAGCATCTTGGCGCGGTAATCGGTCAGCGAAGCGACAAACTCCGAGTCCGGCAGGGTGAGGTTGAAGGTCACGTGCGTGGGGTCGTCGGCGACGACGCTCTCGATATTCGAGTACACGCCGGCCATCGGCGAACCGAGTTCCTCGCTGCGCAGGCGGTCGAACGAATAGACCACATCGTCGGCGGTGAAGGGCTCGCCGTTGTGGAACGTGGCGCCTTCCCGAAGGGTGAACTTCCAGGTCTTGCCGTCTTCGGAGTCCCACTCGGTGGCCAGCACCGGGAATACGCTGAAGTCTTGGGCCAAATCGACCAGATTCTCCTGCACTTGGACGTTCAGGAGGATATCGCCTACGCTGCCGGCCATCAGTACGGGGTCGTACTGGCCGTTGCCGGGCTGCATCCCAACTTTGAGAACGCCACCCCGCGGCACTCCGCCGGCGGCAGTGGTCTCGGTGCCGCCCGCAGTGGTAGTCGTCTCGTCCGAGCCGCCACAGCCCGCCGCGACGGCAACCAGCAGCAACAGCATCGCCATGATACCTAGGGCAGCGAGGATTCGGCTCAACGTGCCACCTCGTGCCACATCGCGCTTGCCGAACATCTTCATGACTCCGGGTCTCCTTCGGGTCGAGATCACGAACACGGGGGGCGTGCTCCTGTGTGGAATATAGCGGGAGCACCGGGCGCGTACAAGCACGGCCAGACTCTGTCCACGCCGTGAGACACTAATTCTGGGCCTTCTCTACCCGAACCTCCACCGACTTCATCAATGGAAAACCACTGATCGGGTCGAAGCGGTCGTCATGAGTGAGCAGGTTCACGTTAGCCTCGCTCCACCCGTGGGTGATCTGCAATTCGCCGGGCCGAATCTCCACTGGAGACATGATCCGCACCGGTATCGCGACACTGCCGATTCTCGAGGTGACCTCGACAGTTTCGCCCTCTCCCACCCCAAGCGCGCGGGCGTCGCCGGGGTGCATCTCCACCTCCGGCCCGGACTCCGCAGTGCGAAAGCGAGGGATATTGCGGAAGCGGCTGTGCACGTAGAGGAGTTTCCGCGCCCCGGTGACGAGGACGAAGGGGTACTCCATGTCGGGAGCCCCCCGATACGAGGGGCTCTTGTAGACGGGCAGCTCGTCGTAGCCTAGGTCCTTCAGGTACCGGGAGGCGAACTCCACCTTGCCCGTGGGGGTGGCGAATGGCCCTGGCTCGCGCGGCGCCGCCTTCAGGGGACTGTACGTCACCCCTTCCGGGTGGGCCTCCAGCTTCTCGAGGGTCAAGCCCGAGGGCTCGAGGAGCCAGCGGTTTAGGGCGGTCTCGTCCTCCCAGGGGAAGTACCCGCCGATGCCAAGGCGATGGGCGAGATCGTGCCAGAACTGGTACTCGTCCTGGACGTCGGGGAAGTCGTGGATGCGGCGGGTGAGCGTGACGGCCTGGTACTTCGCGTGCACGTGCAGCTCGGTCCGCTCCAGGAAGGAGGCCGCCGGCAGCACATAGTGGGCGAGGGCGGCGGTCTCCGTCATGAAGAGATCGCGCACCACGAGCAGATCCAGCGACTCGAAGGCCTTCTGCACCCTCGCCGTGTTGGGGTTCGTCAGCAATGGGTTGGCACCAGTCAAGACTATGGCCCGCAGCGGGTAGGGATCACCCTCGAGGATGGCCCCCATGGCCGTCATGGTGTGGCACTCCTGGCGCAGATCGTAGAGCACCGGGAAGCGGTCGGCGCCCAGGGGGCCGAGGTGCTGCAGGGGCACCTCGTCGTAGAGAGTGAGCTTTCTGAGCGGCACCGGCTCTACGAAGCGATTCCCCCCCTCCTGGTCCACGGCGCCGAGCAGCCCGTCGAGGGAAACGACGGCCCGGATGTTGTTGACCCCGTTCTCGTGATGCTCGAGTCCGTTCCCCACGTACATAGCCACCCGTGGCGCGGCGTCTCCCATCAGCGCCGCGATCTCACGCACCGTCGCGGCTGGAACGCCGGCCTCGCCCTCGACCCTCTCAGGCGTGAACGCCGCGGAGTAGGCTGCGAGTTCAGGGAAGCCCACGGTGTATCGTTCGACGAACTCCCTGTCGTAGGTACCGGTGCGGATCAGTTCCTGCATAAGCCCCCAGGCCAGAGCCCCGTCCGTTCCCGGGTGCGGCTGAACGTGGCGGTCGGCCCGCCGGGCGATCGCCGAGAGGCGCGGATCGACCACCACCAGCTTCGCACCCTTCCGACGGGCACCCGTGATGTACTGAGTCATATTGGGGTGGGCGTGTGGTGGGTTCGCTCCCCAGATCACGACGACGCGAGCGTTCTCCAGGTCGGCTACGGGCCACGCTCCGTCGACCAGCTTGTAGCCGAAGTAGCGCGCGGCGTAGCACATGGAATCGTTGGATAGGTAGTTCGGGCTCCCGAATGCGTGGATGAAGCGCCGGGCCATGTCCTCTTGCTGACCGAATCCGATCGCTTCGCCCTTCCACAAGCTGACGCTCCGAGCTCCGTCCCTCTCCTTGATCTCGAGGAGCCGGGCGGCGATCTCATCCAGAGCCTGGGTGAGGGAGATCTCCTGCCATCCGTCGTCCGTGCGCTTGAGAGGGGCGAGCAGCCGCTCAGGGTGATAGACCATGTCCACCGCGGCCCGAGCCTTGACGCACAGCCTGCCCTTGTTCCAGACGTGAGCCTTGTTGCCGACGATGTCGACCATCCGCCCGTCTTCCAGATGGACGTCGATGCCGCATCGGTCGTCGCACATGCGGCACAGCGTCTGCTTGATCTCCCGTTCGGATGACATCTACAGCCTTCCCGTCTCGAGTCGGAGCACCTGGGCACACAACCAGGCACATCTTGCACCCCGCGCAACGGGTAGGATCATTCTCCACAGCGCCCGTATCCCGATTTCGCGCGATCGCCCCGGCCGGGCACGCCTCCAACCACCAGGCTTCAGCGCAGTGCATGCACGTGAGAGGCACGCAGGCTCGCTCCTCCGGATGATAGGTAACCCGGATGTGCGAGCGCGTGCGATCAAGATCGCCGGTCTGCCGGAACGCGCAGGCATACTCACAGTTGCGGCAGGCCACACACGAGTCCGGGTCTATGGTCACGATGCGCACAGGTCTCTCTCCCTCGTTGGTTCCGCCACAGGCCCACGGCGACCGCCCGCGTGCGTGCGGGTGGCTCTCTGCGCCACGTGCCTCCCTTCCACCACGGCTTCGCCCTCGGCCATCGGCACCCGCCGACGAACATAGGGGTGCAGGTAGCCGAAGGCCCGCGCCGCCGCCGAGCCGCCCAACACGACCGCACCCACAGGCACTCCCTCTCGAAGCACGACCTTGAGGTAGCGGATCCCGGGCAGAGCGTCCCGCCGATAGACGATGTCACCCTCCTCGGCGGCGAAGCGCCCAGGAAGACCGTCGGCGACGACCTGCAGGCACCCCGATCGCCTGCACCAGACCCTCGGTGCGCGTGCCGGTATGGAGAGCCACCCCCGAAGCCAAGATACACTCGTGGAGGATCCGTGTGGTCAAAGACCCCTCGACGTGAGGGGGTCCATCGCGATCGCCTCTTCGGGGCACTCGGTCGCGCACACGCCACAACCGCGGCAGAGATCGGTGTCGAGGACGATCTCGGGCCGGGCCGGGCCACCCCGCCCCGATGTGACCGGGGACCCCGAGACGAACGCACCAAAAGGACAGCGGCGGACACACTTGCCGCATGCAGTACAACGCCCGACATCATGACGGGCCACGTAGCGGCTGAGCGGCCACAGCTTCTCCGCCCCGAGCCGTTTGGTCACCAGGTGGGGATAACAGCAATCCACGCAGCAGTTGCAGAGGGCGCCGACCACACGGCCATCGACCTCCGCCACCTCGCCGGTCCGCATCAGCCCGGCCTTGTTGGCCTGCCGTATGATCTCACGGGCACGTTCCCGGCTGATCTCCCATCCGATCCCGCGTTCGTTGGTGAAACGTATGCAGACATTTGCAGGCATATTGCACGCGCCCATCATCGCCCGGCAATTGCAGGGCCACAGGTAGAACCGATCGACCCTCTCGAGAAGGGCCTCCGCTTCGTGCAAGAGCAGATACTCGGAGTTCTCCAGGTGAGGGCTGGGGACCGCTCCCGCACGCAACGCCTCGATCTGAGGACGCTTGCGCTCCTCGTACCTGCGCTGTTCCCACAGGTTGAGTTCGGCCCGCACATCGTCGGGGACGTCTTTCCATCCCTCTAACACCGCCCAGACCTCGAACCGCGCGTGGAAGTCGGCACGGGTCACGGTGCCGTCGGAGAGCGCATCGACCACGCCCCTGCGGTGGAGTCGCTCCACGTCCTGAGTGCTGAGACTGGGGACGCGCTCGCATAGGGCGCCCATGGTCAGCGGGCCTTCGGCCAGGGCGAGGACAACGTTCACGTCGGCTTCCTCGAAGAAGCGGTCGAGCCAGGGCGATAGGAAATCGGGGACGCCGAACGCCGCACAGAACTGGTCGACGCCCCGCCTGCAGGTCCGCTCGTCACCGGGCGGCGACGACGTCGCCTCGGGCGCCACCGACCCGGCGGACATCCCCAGCGCGTTGGATTTCTGGAACGGGTCGGGTCCCGAAGAACGCATCATAGCAGGGTCACGCGCGTTGACGGCGCGATACTCATACTGCGCAGACCGTGGTGCCCCGCTGGATCACGGAGCGCTGCCTGAGGTCCACGTCGAAGGTGCCACTGGGAGCCCACATCGCAAGCCCTTCCTCGTCACGGGGGCACGCTGGTCCGCGGACCCCCTCCCCATACTACCTACCCGGTTGCCTACGGCAGCGGGGCGGGCGGGATCAAGCACGCGAATGCATGAGCACGTCCTCCTCCCTTCCGTCCTTGTGGAGGGCGTCGATCTCCGGATCGAGGATCATCTCCATGCGGTCGACCAGCGAACGGATCTGCGGATCGTCGAACCGTTCCTCCAGTATCTGCTTCGGCCCCAGTTCGCCATCGACGAGCAGCGCGGCCACGGGCCACATCACACTGAACTGAGCTTCTTCAGTGGTCGTGGGATAGCCCTGATAAGCCAGATCGACCGCCTCCTGGAAGGAGTGGATCTTGACGGCGCCGATCTCGGCAAGGTCGAGATCGTTGTCGCGCACCAACTGGAGGGCGCCGACGGCGGGCGCGTGACCCCGGGCGCACGGCGCCCAGTCCTTGTAGGAGACCGTGTCGGGAAGCAGGTAGCGTTCGCCGACGTCCATGACCCGCTCATCGAAGCCTGGGGCCGCCAGAAGGCTCGGGACACCGGTATAGCCCCGGGCCGCGAGCTCAGGCGCGGCCACGCCGGTCATAGCCCCCCACCCGACACCGTGCTTGACCACAGCGGGCGAGGCGATCGTCGCTGATGTCGAGGGCGTTGCCAGCATTCGCGTTCGCGAAGACGGCGCCGGCGGCGGTCGCTCGGAGGCCGTGCCCAAGGATGGTGGCTTCGTCACCGCGCCAGGCCTCGGCGGCCCATCCGGCACTGATGCGACTGATGGGCGCGAGCGTGCCTCCGAGCGTCGAGCCGAGGTTGTCGAGCAGACATGCGCGGGCCCGATACCGCACGGCCGGGGGGACCGTCTCCCAGCTCATCTCGCGCACGAACGCGGCTACCTTCTTGTTGCCGTCCATGAGTACTCCCTTCCCGAAGAGCGACCGGCAGCGCCGGTGTCAGTCCCCTTGGGTGGCGCGGACGGCGATGATCGAGTCGATCTGCTCGAGGACGCCCGGTGAAAGGTCCTCCACCGGATGCTTCGCGAGGAGTTCGTCCACCCGGCGGGCGGCCTTCTCTCCCAGGGTCAGTGAGCCGGCCTTCACCCACTTGTCGTGGCTGGATTGGTCGAAGAGCCCCGGATACCAGTCCTCGTGGTAATGAGCCATAGTGTGGTCTTCGCTCAGGTAGTCGCCCATGGGAGCCACGCGCTCGATCAGCTCAAGGGCCAGAGTCTCCTCGTCGACCACGATGGGGTCCATGAACCGGCGGATCCAGCCGATGATCTCGTCGCAGATGACGATCTGGGCCAGGGAGTTGCTCATGCCCGACTCCATGTAGCCCACGTCGTGGATGAGGTTCGAGCCGGCGAGGGCCTCCGCCATCATGGTGAGGGCGGCTTCGGCCGCGGACTGCTCGTCTACCACCTTGCTGTCGGAGCCGCCTCCAAGGCCGAAATGCGGGATATCGTAGAAGCGGGCCATCTCCGCGTACGCCGCTCTGTCTTCCGGGGCCGAGTAGACGTTGATCATGCTGCGCATGTCGAGCTTGTCGGCGGTGCCGCCGGACATGGAGGCGGGGCAGCCCTCGTTCACCAGCTGGGCCAGGACTAGGCCGAACAGTTCGCCGGCGTTGGCCACTGCGAGGGAGCCCGCTTTGGTGATGGGTCCGCTCGCGCCACGGATCGCCATGGGATTGTGCACGTAGGGCACGCCCTTCTCGGCGACGAAGAGCAGCTTCTCAAGATCTTCGAACTCGTGGCGGAAGGGGTGCGTCACGTTGATGTAGCAGAGACCGCGCGGTCTCGCCCGCAGTTCGTCCGCCCCGCCCACCACAGCCTCCAACATCGCCACCATGGCGCGGATGTCGGTGGCGGAATGGCTCAGGAACAGACTGGGCTTCGTGGAGTTGCGCAGCATGGCCTTGAACTCGTGGACATAGGCCATGCGCTGCTCGATGTCGAGGGGCGTGAACATCGACATGAGGAAGTCGATGTTGGGCAGCGCGTCCACCACCCGGGATCCTTCAGCCGTGTCGGCCAGCAGCGTGGGGCGCCGCTCGCCGGTGCGGTGGTCGATGACGTTGAGCGTGCCCGAGCCCACGCCGAAGAACACGTTGGTGCCGCCCACCGGCATGACCGGTTCGCCGGCCCGGGTGTGCAGCGTGAAGCTCTTGGGCGCCACGCTCAGCGCCCAGTCGACGAGCCGGCGCGGCACGCGCACCCGAGTGCCGTCCACCGTCGCACCGCCTGCCGCCAGGATCTCCCGAGCCCGCTCGTGGTGGGCTTCGACGCCCACCGTCTCGAGAAGCCGACAGCTCGCCTCGTGGATGGTCTTGCACTGCTCCGGGGTGAGCTTCTGGAAGCGCACGCCCTTTTGTCCGATCAGAAGGTCTTTCATGGAAGTAGTGCTCCTCTGCGTTCCGTGTTGATTCGTCGACCCACGCCACACCACCTGGACATCGTTGCCAGACGGGTGTAGATCGCCCCGCCCGTTGCGCTACCTGCAACGGTGTCAAGGCAGTGCGAGTCGTTTCCAGCATTCGGGACGATAAGGCTCGGGCGCCCCCGCGGTCAGATACTCGGTCGCTTCCACTCTTCCGGCAGCAACGCAAGGCCCCGCCTGAGCGCGTTGAGGTTCATCTCCTCGGTGCCCTTCGGCACCATGCTCAACACGGCCTTCTCCAGGGAGGCCACGCTCACCACGCCGGTGAGCCCGGCCACAGCGCCGAGGGCGAGGATGTTGGTGGTCTGCGTGCGTCCGGTCGTCTCGACGGCCAGGCGCGTGAACGGGATCCCGTAGCTGTTCGCGTCCATAGGGGGCGGGGAGGTGATCTCGTCGCTGTCGAAGATGAAGAAGCCGTCCCGTCTGAGCGAGCCCGCGTACTTGCGAGCGGCCTCAGCCGAAAGCGCGACGAGCAGGTCTAGACCCTGGATCTGAGGGTAGTCGATGGGAGCGTTGGCCAGCACGACATCAGATCGGCTGTAGCCGCCGCGCGCCTCCGGCCCGTAGGATTGGGTCTGAACCACGTGACGCCGGTCTCGAGTGCCGGCCACGGCCAGGATGACCCCCATGAGGATCACGCCCTGGCCACCGGAACCCCCGAAACGCACCTCCACGTAGGGCCGGGAGGAAAGTAGCCCGTCGGTCATCGCCGGCGCCTCACTCATCGGCCGACTTCCTGATGCGCTCCAGCATACGTGCGTAGCTCGCAGTCAACTCCGGCACGCTCTCGTCACGATGAAGCAGGCCGGTCACGATGCGTCCTTCGAGCTCCTCGGGAGTCATGCCCTCGGCCTTCTTGCGGGAAATCGCTTTCTCCTTCAGGTTCTCGAGCATCTGCACCGGCCCCTTGGGCGGGTTGCGTTTGCCGTATTCGGTGGGGCACTGGGTCACAGCCTCGATGAAGGAGAAGCCGGGGTGCGTGATCCCGTCGCGTATCAGCTTCTGCAGCTGCCGTACGCCGTAGGATGTGCCGCGGGCGACGTAGGTCGCCCCGGCGGCCTCGGCGAGGCGGCACAGATCGAACGACGGCTCATCGAACCCGAACGGGGCGGTGGTGGCATAGCCGCCCATGCCGGTCTGAGGCGAGGCCTGGCCGCCGGTCATGCCGTAGGTGTTGTTGTTGAACAAGATCGTGGTGATGTCCAAGTTTCGGCGGCACGCGTGGATGAGATGGTTGCCGCCGATCGCCGCGCCGTCGCCGTCACCCGTGAGCACGATCACCGTGAACTCCGGGTGCGCCATCTTGATACCGGTGGCAAAGGCCAACGCGCGGCCGTGGATGGAATGCACGGTGCCAAAATCCAGATACCCTACGGCACGGCTCGAACAGCCGATGCCCGCCACCACGACGGTGCGGTCCTTCTCGAGACCCAACTCGAGGGCGGCACGCAGGAACGCCGCGGTCACCGTGCCGAGGCCGCAGCCCGGGCACCAGATGTGAGGGAAGCGATCGGTGTGCAGGTAGTGATCAATCGTCCTCGGCTCGGCCACGCTGGGCTCCTGCTCGGCCACGCTGGACTCCCCTTCGGCCACGCTGGGCTCCTGCTCGGCCACGATCAGGCGCTCTCGTACTTGCCGACCAGCTCGGCGAGCCGGTCTACGATGTCGCGGGGCGTGATCAGATTGCCGTCGATGCGACCCATGCTGACGACGGTGGTCCAGTTCTCGGCGAGGCGGCGCACCTCGCGGGCGTATTGGCCGAGGTTCAGCTCGGGTATCAGGATGAACTCCACCCGCCGCGCCAACTCCTGGATTATCTCGACGGGCAGCGGGAACAGGGTGTAGAGGTGAAGCACCTCGACGGGGATGCCCTCCTGCTCCGCCAGCTTCAGCGCCGCCCGGGCGCTCCGGGCGCACGATCCGTAGGCCACCACCGCCACCCTGCCCTTCCCCACGTTCTTCACGTCGTAGAGGCAGAGTTCGCCGCGGTGGTGCACCACCTTGTCGTGCAGTTCGCGCAGGAACTGCTCGCTCTTCTTGGGGTCGTTGGTGGGAAAGCCCGTCTCGTCGTGTATCAAGCCGGTCACGTGCGGGTGAATGAGAGTGCCCAACTCGTGCGGCGGGTGAACCTCTCGCACCATCTCGGGGTGGATGTACGTCTCGGTGAAGTCGAAGTCACCCGAGGTGAGGCGGTAACGCCCCGCGATCTCGGGCGAGAAGCTCTCGCGCATGTGGCCCACGATCTCGTCGGCCAGCACGATCACGGGCATCCTGAAGCGCTGAGCGAACCGCACCGCCGCGATGGTCAGACGATACATGTCGGCCACGTTGGAGGCTGCCAGCACGATGGCCGGATGGTCGCCGTGCGTGCCCCAGCGCGCCTGCATCACGTCACCCTGAGACGGCGTGGTGGGTCGGCCGGTGGAGGGGCCCATTCTCATCACGTTCACGATGACGGTGGGCGCCTCGGCCATGATGGCGTAGCCGATAGCCTCCTGCATCAGAGAGAAGCCCGGGCCCGACGTCGCCGTCATCGAGATCTCGCCGGTGAGCGACGCGCCGATGCACGCGCAGATCGAGGCGATCTCGTCCTCCATCTGCATGAACACGCCGCCCACAGCCGGCAACTCGCGCGCCATCACCTCCATGATCTCCGAGCTCGGGGTGATGGGATAGCCGGCGAAGAAGCGCACACCGGCGTCGAGAGCACCGAGCGCGCACGCCCGGTTGCCCTGAACCAGGAGGCTGTCCTGGTCGATGGTCTCCCGCATGAGGTGCGTGTACCAGAGTTCCATCGCTCAGGCCTTGGCCATGGTCACCGCGAAATCCGGGCAGATGAACTCGCACGATCGGCACGAGGTGCACTTGTCGGGCTCGAGGAGGATGGGAACCTCCGACGCGGGCACCTCGATGGAAGCGACGGGACACACGCACGCGCAGAGTCCGCAGTTCTTGCACCGCGCGGAGTCGAAGCGGGGAGTCGACCGCACTCGCTGCTTCGACGGTGTCGATTTCACGATGTCTCCACTTTCGACTCGATGGGCGCGCCCTCGATCACTCGAGACCAGAGAGCATTGCAGTCCCAAATGCATTGCATTCCCAGTTGCGCAGTCTGCTCCTCCTCGAGCAGCGCGTCAATGGCGGTCTCTGGCCATTCCAGCATATAAGACGGATTCGACCCGAGACGCGTGGAAACCTGCCAGCTGCTGTGCGGTTTTTCGGAGCGCAGCCGCGACCCCATCCCGAATGTTGGACTCGCACTCCGCCCATACCTGGAGTAGAGTGTCGTACTTCGATCAGGTCCCGAGCAAGTCGCCGCGGCCGATCGAACCGGCATCCGCATCCCGATCGGAGCCCTCATGCGCACCGAGAACGATCCTCCCGCACGTTCGGCGGAACGCACCATGAAGGTGCTCGAGTTCCTGGCGCGACGCACCTACCCCACCCCGACCATGGTGATAGCCCAGGAGTGCGATATCCCCAAGTCGAGCCTGCACAACCTGCTCAACACCATGCGCGGACGCCGGTTCGTCACGTACCACAGCGATTCGCGGGGTTGGAGTCTCGGTTCGCGCCTGTTCGAGATAGCGGGAGACGCGCCGTTGCTCACGCACGCACTCGCCGTCTTTCGGGCCTTCGGACAGGGCACGCAGATGTTGGACGCCGGCGAGGTGGCGCGCCTCAGCGAACTTCCCCCGATGGTGGTGACCAGGCTGCTCCCGGTGCTGGAGCAGAACGACCTTCTGGCCAAGACGCCGGGAGGGCGATACCGACTGGGGTCGCAGTTGGTCGCACTGGCTTCACGGGTCAGCGATCTTGATCAGCTCCGCATCGTCACCAGGCCGATCCTCACGCGCCTTCGAGACGCTACGCGGGAGACCGCGAACCTCGTGGTGCTCGAGAGCGATCACGCCGTGTACATCGACCAAGTCGAGAGCCGGCACGCCCTGCGCCACGCCGGCTGGGTGGGCAGGCAGATCCCGCTGGGCAACACCGCGAGCGGCGCCGCGCTCGGCGGTGATCCCAGCGTACAGGTGGTTCGGGATTCGGTCGAACCCGGGGTCACCGCAGTCGCATGCCGCATCCCCAGGATGGAGCACCCCCCCGCCGTGCTCAGCGTGACCGGTCCTAACTTCCGGCTCGAAGGCGCGGAACTGGCCCGCGCGTGCGCGGCAGTGGAAGCGGCGGCCCAGACGGCAGGGCACGCACTCTCGGCGAATCAGGACGCGAAGGACACCGCCCGCAGGGTCGTTCGAGGCCAGTAGGGAGCAAGCTCGAGGCCCTGCACACGCCTGTCGAGCCCGACCGCGGTGGTCATGAAGAACGGCACCACCACCGGCCCGCGCTCCCGGAGGATCCGCTCGACCGCGAGATACAGCTCGCGGCGCCGGGCCTCATCCCCCTCGACCGCCAAGTCGGCCAGCACGGTTCGGAACTCCTCGTCGTCCCACCAGGTGCCACTCATGGGAGCCACGGGACTGTAGACAGAGCGCAGGTACGCGCGGGGCGAGACCTCGGTGGACCAGCGGGTCACCCAGAACTCGGCCGAGAGCCAGGACGCATCGCCGTCGCTCTGATACGGACCGGAGGCCACGCTCTTCACTTCGAGCAGGACGCCGATCTCGGCCATCTGCCTCGTCCACTCCTCAGCGACAAGCAACGCCTCGGGCTCGTCCTCCACGAGCAACTCACCGCTCAGGCCTGACGGAAAACCCGCTTCAACCAGCAGGCCGGTCGCCGCGGCGGGATCGAAGGGGGGATCCACATCACTCCGCATGTCGTCGTAGAGGGGGCCGAACGGGGTATCGGCGCCGGGTACCGCGAGTCCGGGGCGCGCCGCCCGTATGAGGGCTTCGCGATCGGTGGCGAGCTTCAGAGCCTGGCGCACGCGCACGTCGGCCCCCAGGTGCCCCGCGTCCGACTGCACGTGTATCGCGAAATGATCGTTCGATGGGCGCTCCGCTGCAAAGAGTCCAGGCGAGGCCCGCACCTGCGTCACCTCCTTCGCCGTCAACCCTCCCACGAAGCCCACTCGACCGCTCAAGAGTTCCCCCAGGCGTGTTCCGGAGTCCCGCGAGAAGACAAGATCCACGCCATCCAGATACGGGAGGCGACGCCCCGCGGCGTCGCGTCGCCAGTAGTCGACATGGCGCTTGAGCACCGCGCCCTGCGCCGGCACGTACGACCAGAGCGCGAACGGCCCGGTGCCCACCCACTCGTGCACCGGATCGGAGACTTTCTCCGAGAGCACGGCCGCAGGGTCGGAAGCCAAGAGCGCGGGGAACTCCGGATCGGGGTGCAACAGTACGAACTTCACCTGAGCGGGATCGAGGGCCGTGACGCTCTCGATGTTGTCGAACCCCGAGAGCGCCGGAGCCGACTTGGCAAGGTCTCGTAGCCTCTCGAAGGTGTGCACCACGTCGTTCGCGTCGAACTCCTCGCCGTCATGGAAGAGCACGTCGCTGCGCAGCTCGAACGTCCACGCGGTCGCCCCCGAGTGCTCCCAGCTCAAGGCCAAGCCCGGCACGAGTCCGCCCGAGGCCTCCTGCTCCACGAGCCGCTCGTACACCTGCCGCGCCAGGAACACGTCGCCGGTCGAAGCGAGCCATGCGGGGTCGAGGTCCTTGAAGGGCTCGATGGCCACCGCCAGTACCGCCCCAGGCACCGGCGCGGCGCCGGAAGCAGTGGTGACGGTGTTGTTGCCGTCCTGTGAAGGCGCGGTGGTCGAGGTGGCCGTCTCGGAAGCGCAGCCGAGAGCGAGGGGCCCGAGTGAGAGCACGAGCGCCACGAAGACCAGAAGGCGATGGAGAGAGTGCCGCACACAGCCCTTTCTCTGTGACTTCGGCCTTCGCGGCCGGGGGTCCGGTAGCCTAGCCACAGTCCGGACCCCCGGCACACTACTCGACCGCGCGGAACCTTGTCAAGCTACGGGCACCGCTCGACAGTCCGCTCGCCCGGGCCCGAGAGATCAGAGTCGATCCGTGAGATCCGCTATCTGCATGACGATGCCGTGGGCCTTGAAGGCCTCCACGATCGGCTCGGGATCGAAGCTCTCGCACGGGTAGCACCCGGTAGCAGCCGAACCCCCCACCGTGAGCTCGCCACGGGCGAACAGCCCGGCCATGGCAGCCGGGGGGCGCCCGGTCTGGTACGCGACGGCGCTGGCTCCGAGCTCCTCGCGACACGCCTCGTAGGAGTTCGCCACGTAGTAGAAGAGCTTCTGCTCCTTCCCCTGGTGACGGCCCGCGACGAGGGTACCGATGACCCCCCATCCCACTGCCTCGCCCTCGACTTCAGCCGGGTCGGGCATGAGAGCCACCACGACATCGCGCGGTATGACCATCTGGCCCTTGACGTTGATGGGGAAGGGGTTGTTGAGCCCCAGTTTTCCGAGCACCAAGAGGATATCGATGAACTCCTGGTCGAGCTGGTATTTGAACTCGCAGCGCTTCAGACCCTTCTCCTGGATACCGGGCAGATACAGGGGGATGGTCTTGGCTTCCTCGTGATCGACAGTGTAGACGGTCTGGGGGCCCAGAGGCTCGGGGAACGGGAACACCTCGGCCTCACCGAAGACACCCAACCGCTTGTGCTCGCCGTCTTCCCACACCATGGCCGGCATCAGGCACTCTTCGATCGCGATGGACGGGCTCCAGAGCGTGTAGAAACGGTCCTCCATGCCGGGCACGACGCCGCTGTCGCCGTCGCGCACACCGATGTGCCACACCTCCTCCATACGGTCGGCCCCGTAGCGCGCGAAGACGTTGGTCACGCCCGGATCCATGCCCATGCCCAGGATGCCGAGCAAACCACGGTCTTTGAACTGCTGGCTCCAGCCCAGGAACTCGAAACTGTCAGGCGTGCCGGTGGCGTACCGAGGGCCACCCTGAGCCAGATCCATGTAGTTCGCCCGCGAACGCAGACAGGCCTGCATGACGTTCACGTTGAACTTCGGCTCCAGGGCGTTGATGACGAGATCCACATCCGCGAAGGCGGCCTCGAGGGCGGCAGGGTCGCCGGCGTCGATCTGCGCGTAGACAACGTGGTCGGGCTCGCCGATCCGCGTCTTCACCCTGTCGATCGCCTTCTGGCTGAAGTCGGCCAGGGTCACCTTCTCGAAATCGCCGCTCGCCACGAGATCTTGCGACGTGACGAAACCGATGGCTCCCAACCCTAGAAGATACGCGTGCATGTGATGCTCTCCCTCCTAATAGTACGTCTCCTTGACGATGCGCAGGTTCGTGAACACTTCGGAGTCTCTGACGCCGTCGATGGTTCCAAGACGGTGGGAAAGGAAGTCGAGCAGATGTGCATGATCGCGGAAGCGGGCCTCGAGCAGCAGGTCGAACGAACCAGCGAGCACCGCCAGATACACAACCTCGTCGTACTCCGAGATCTCCGCGGCGATCTGCTCGACACGTGCCATGTCCACCTTCGCTCCGATCATCACCATGAGCGATCCACCAGTGAGCAGGGGGTTCGTGATGGCGACGATGCGAACCACTCCAGCCTTCTGCAGACGCTGGAACCGCAGACGGACCATCCCCGCCGACACGTTGAGGCGCCGAGCCATCTCGGCGAAAGACATGCGGGGGTCTTCGCTCAGTAGCTCAAGCACGCGCTCATCGGCCTCATCCAGCTCGAGCATCGGCCCTTCCGCACACATCCATCGGCTCCCAGTGTCGATCTGCGCCGAACGCGTTTCGTGCCTTACTCCCCGGAGACTATGCGCTTTCGTGATGGATGTCAACATCTGGTTGTCGCTTACGCAGTCTAGTAGAGTAACTGATGAGTTTTCGGCATAGGATTCGACCATGCGCAAACGGATCGCCTCACATGGCTGTGCGTGGAGAGGCCGTCCGAGAGAGATCGGGCGCCCCGTCCGCTCGGACGGGGCGCCCAGAAGAAATGACCCTGACTTCGACGCCTAGCGCGTCATTCCACCACGGCCAGCTTGTGCCCCGGTTGCACCACCTGGCCGGCGACCGCGGTCACCTCGACCACATGACCGTCGATGGGCGAGCGCAACTGGTTCTCCATCTTCATGGCTTCGAGCACGAGCAACGTGTCTCCCGCCTTCACCTCGTCGCCCACGCTGGCCAACACCCGCACCACCCGCCCGGGCATGGGAGCCTGCACCACTTGGCGGCCCACGAGCATCTTGCTGCCGCTTCCCAAGGCGGCTCGCACGCGGTGGTTTCGGGCCGTGACCTCATAGTGCTCACCGTTGATGAGAAGCATGTACTCGTGGCCCTCGCGCGAGAAGTGCACCTCGTAGCAGCGGCCTTCAACGATCATCGACAGCACGCCGTCCTCGAACATCCGCGCGTCAACTTCGGCCGAGGCGCCGTCGATGCTCACCTCGTAGAGACCTTCGCTCTGGCGCACCACTTCGGCCTTGTGCTGATCGGATCCTTGATTCAGTACGTATTTGGGCATCGTGCAGCTCCTCAACCCAAGCGGCGCAGAGCGCCCTGCCGGGCCGCCACGCGCCATGATGACATGGTGTCCGCCCCTTCACTCGAGGTGCTCCCCCGAGCCGATTCTTCGTCCCGCCAGTAGGCCAACAGGGTCGCGGCGATGAGCGCGGGCTGCGAGTCGGGACACGATGACGTCCTCTTGGTCGCCAAGAACCGCTCGTCGATGAACTTGGTGTCGAAGTCCCCCGCCAGGAAATCGGGATGGCGCAAGACCCGTTGATGGAACGGGATGTTGGTGCGGATGCCCTCGATCACGTACTCCGAAAGCGCCCGCCGCATGCGGCCGATCGCCTCGGGACGATCCCTGCCCCACGCCGATAACTTCGACAGCAGAGGGTCGTAGTACAGCGGCACCTCATACCCCTCGTACACGCCGATGTCGTCGCGAATACCGGGTCCGCCGGGGGCGCGAAGCGCCGTGATCTTCCCCGGAGACGGCATGAAGTCACGATCGGGGTCCTCAGCGTAGATACGGCACTCCACCGCCGCCCCCGCGATACGCAGATCGTCCTGCGTGAAGGGGAGGGTCTCGCCGTACGCCACCAGCAGCTGCATCTTCACCAGGTCCACGCCCGTGATCAACTCGGTGACAGAGTGCTCCACCTGGAGCCTCGTGTTCATCTCGAGGAAGTAGAAGCGTTCCTGATCGTCTACCAGGAACTCCACAGTGCCGGCGCCCGCGTAGCCGACGCTGCGGGCGGCCTGCACGGCGGCCTCGCCCATGGCCAGGCGCGTGGCCTCGCTGATGAAGGGAGACGGCGCCTCCTCGATCACCTTCTGGTGGCGGCGCTGGATGGAACACTCCCTCTCGAAGAGGTGCACGGTGTTGCCGTGCGTGTCTGCCAACACCTGTATCTCCACATGACGCGGCTTGCTGACGTACCGCTCCGCGTAGATCGTGTCGTCGCCGAAGCTGGACCGCGCTTCTGACTGCGCCGAGGTGAAGGCGTCGTCGAGTCCCTCCTCCGACGTCACCACGCGCATCCCCTTGCCGCCACCGCCGGCCGACGGCTTCAGCATGATCGGATAGCCCAACTCCCCCACCAAGCGCCGGGCCTCTTCGACGGTACGAAGCGGCGGCGTGCCCGGTACGAGGGGCACACCGGCGGCCTCCATGTGATCCCTCGCCGAGACCTTGTCGCCCATGGACTCCATGGCCTCCGGCGAGGGCCCAATGAACACGAGGCCTTCGTCGGCGCACATGCGCGCGAAACGATAGTTCTCGGAGAGGAAGCCGTAGCCGGGGTGGATGGCTTCCGCCCCCGAGCGTTTCGCTACCTCGATGATGCGTTCAGCGACCAAATAACTCTCGACCGAAGGAGCCGGTCCTATGCAGTACGCCTCATCGGCGTAGCGCACGTGCAGCGCGGTGCGGTCGGCGTCTGAATAGACCACCACCACGGGTATATCCATCTCGCGACACGCCCGGATGATGCGCACGGTGATCTCGCCGCGGTTCGCCACCAGGATCTTCTTGAACATGGTGCCTCTCTCTCGCCGTGTTCGGCCGTCGGTGCCGCAGGCGGTTACAGCGGGATGTTCCCGTGCTTCTTGGGCGGGTTGGTGTCGCGCTTGTCCTTCAACATCTCGAGCGCCGTGAAGATCTTCTCCCGCGACCGCGACGGCACGATGACCTCGTCGACGTACCCGTGGGCGGCGGCGGAGTACGGATTCGCGAAGCGATCGCGGTACTCCTGAACGAGCCGAGCCCGCTCGGCCTCAGGATCTGCAGCGGCGGCCAGCTCCTTGCGGAAGATGATGTTCACCGCCCCCTCCGACCCCATCACCGCGATCTCGGCCCACGGATAGGCGAAGTTCATGTCGCCCCTGATGTGCTTGGAGCTCATGACGTCGTACGCTCCGCCGTACGCCTTGCGGGTGATGAGAGTGATCTTAGGGACCGTGGCCTCGCAGAAAGCGTACAGGAGTTTGGCCCCCTGACGGATGATGCCTCCCAGCTCCTGGCCTACACCAGGCAGGAACCCGGGCACGTCGACGAACGTGACGATGGGGATGTTGAAGGCGTCGCAGAAGCGCACGAAACGCGCGCCCTTCACCGACGATTCGATGTCGAGCACTCCCGCCAGGACCATGGGTTGGTTGGCCACGATGCCCACGCTGCGGCCCCCCACCCGCCCAAAGCCCACCACGATGTTCTGGGCGTAGCCCTCGTGCACCTCGAGCAACACCCCGTTGTCCAGGATGGGGCGGATCACGTCGCGCATGTCGTACGGCTGGTTCGGATTGAGGGGGATCAGCGTGTCGAGTTCCTTGATCTCACGCAAGGGGTCGTCGTCGGTGGGGCCGAGGGGTGGGTCTTCCAGGTTGTTCTGCGGCATGTAGCTGAGCAGTTCCCTGATGAGCAGGAGACACTCCTCCTCGTTGTCGCTCGCGAAATGCGCCACCCCGCTCTTGGTGGAGTGGGTGAGCGCACCGCCCAGGTCTTCCTTGGTGACTTCCTCGTGAGTCACCGCCCGGATCACGTCGGGGCCCGTCACGAAGAGCGAACTCGTGCCCTTCACCATCAGGATGAAGTCGGTCATGGCCGGTGAGTACACGGCGCCGCCCGCACAGGGGCCCATGATCGCCGAGATCTGCGGTATCACTCCCGACACCATGACGTTCCGTAGGAAGATGTCGGCGTAGCCGGCCAGACTCACCACACCCTCTTGGATACGGGCGCCGCCGGAGTCGTTCAGACCGATCATGGGGGCACCGCTCCTCTGGGCCAGATCCATGACCTTGCAGATCTTAGCGGCGTACGACTCGCCGAGCGAACCGCCGAACACGGTGAAGTCCTGAGCGAACGCGAAGGTGGTGCGGCCGTTCACCCGGCCGTACCCGGTGACCACGCCGTCACCCGGCACTTTGCGGTCGCCCATGCCGAAGTCGGCACAGCGGTGGACGACGAAGCGGTCGAGCTCGGTGAACGTGCCTTCGTCCATGAGCAGGGTGAGGCGTTCGCGGGCCGTCATCTTGCCGGCCTCGTGCTGCTTGTCGACCCGCTCCTGACCCTCTCCGAGCATCGCCTGCTCAGTGCGGTATTCGAGTTCCGCGATGGGATCGCGCACGCCCTCAGACGGTATCCGACCCTCGTCCATCATGCCTCCAATACCGTGCCGCGCACGCCCTCGCGTGTGCCGGCCACAGTCACGGTCGATGGGTGAAGCCGGTAGGCAGCACCCCCCTGAGCCCTTCCATCCAAGTTCGCCAGGAAGAACGGTGATTATCCCAGGGGACGATGCACCTGTAAACCGGATTCCGCGAGCGTCCTCAGCGGCCCTTCGAGCGGCTCTCTCAGCGGCCCTTCGAGCCGCGGTCTCGAGGCACCGGGCGGACCGTGACGATCTGAGCCAGACGCTGCCCGACGGTCCGTTCGATCCCCTCGACCTTGAGCACCACCGGCCCGTCGAACGGCATCTTCTGTAGGATCTCCACGCGGGCGCCCGGGCAGAGACCGAGCGAGTCGATGAACCCCACGATGTCGGGGCCCTCCTCCAACACGGTGGCCACCTCGCTCACCTCGCCAGGCTCGAGCTCGTAGAGTGTCATCACATCCGGGAAGGAGTCCTCAGGCACCTCGGGGATGGGGAACCCGTGGGGACATGACGCCGGCTTATGCAGCGCCGCGTAGAGTCGAACCTCGACCTCGTCGGGTACTTCATGCTCGAACTGCGAGGCAAGGTCGTGGGCGTCGGACCAGGGAAAGCCGAGCATGTCCGTGAGGAACCGCTCGACGATGCGATGGCGGCGCAACGCCCTCGTGGCCTCGCGCTTCCCCGACGGGGTCAACCGCAGACCACGGTAGGGCGTGTAATCCACCAACCCTCGTTCCGCGAGCTTCTTGGCCATGTCCGTCACGGCCGGGGCCGTGAGGCCCAACGCGTGGGCGAGTTCGTTGGTCTGCACCGGCCCCTCCCGGGGGCCCTCGCGCTCCTCGAGCTTGAAGATCTGCTTGAGGTACTCTCGGGCCGCCCGATCGGGGATCCGCTTGCTCTCGACCTCAGGCACGCGACACGCACCGACGTTTCGATCGCATACGTGTCACGTGCCTTCGACTTCTACTATCCGTGGATGGCCGCGAACACCGGCGCGAACACCAGGGCCACCACGCTCATGAGCTTGATCAGGATGTTCATAGACGGACCGGAGGTATCCTTGAACGGATCGCCCACCGTGTCGCCCACGACGGCCGCCGCGTGCGGCGCGGAACCCTTGCCGCCGTACTCGCCGCCCTCGATGAACTTCTTCGCGTTGTCCCACGCGCCGCCCGCGTTCGCCATCATGATGGCGAGCAGGAAGCCGGAGACCAGGGCGCCGGCCAGCAGGCCGCCCAGGGCGACCGGGCTGATGATGCCCACGATCAGCGGCACAAGCACTGCCAGCATACCGGGGATGATCATCTCCTTGAGCGCCGCACCGGTGACGATAGACACGCAGGTAGCCGAATCCGGCACAGCGGTGCCTTCCATCAGGCCGGGGATCTCACGGAACTGACGGCGCACCTCGTCGATGATGGCGCCGGCCGCGCGGCCGACAGCATTCATCGTGAGGGCCGAGAACAGGAAGGGCAGGGCGCCTCCCAAGAACAGGCCGATGATCACGGCCGGGCCCTTCAGCAGGTCGAGAGTCAACTCTCCACCGCCGGCGGACTTGTACGTCTCGGCGAACGCCGTGAACAAGGCAAGGGCCGTCAAAGCCGCGGAGCCGATGGCGAAACCCTTGGCGATGGCGGCGGTGGTGTTGCCCAGCGAGTCGAGCTGGTCGGTGCGCTGGCGCACTTCCTTCGGGAGCTCCGCCATCTCGGCGATACCGCCGGCGTTGTCGGCTATCGGACCGTACGCGTCCACGCTGATGGTCATCGCGGTGGTTGAAAGCATACCGAGTGCGGCCAAAGCCACACCGTAGACACCCGAGTTCGAAAGCGGGACCGTGTCACCCAGGTAGTACGCCACCATGATGGCGCCCACCACGAGCAGCACGGGGACCACGACCGACTCCATGCCCACGCCCAACCCGCGGATGATGTTCGTGGCGGCGCCGGTGTTCGACGCCTCAGCGATGCCTTTCACGGGCCCGTAATGGTCGGAGGTGTAGTACTCGGTCACCTTGCCGATGAGCACGCCCGCCACGAGGCCGGCGGCGCTGCCCCAGAAGAAGCCCATGTAGGTGGTCCAACCCTCACCATCACCAGGCAGGAACCAGCCGATGGTGACGAACATGGCGGCGATGGTCAGACCGGTGGCCACGTACGTGCCCATGTTGAGGGCGGTGTGCAGCCGAGCACCTTCCTTGGCCTTCACGAACAGTGTGCCGATGATCGAGGCGAGGATGCCCGCGCCGGCAATGATCAACGGCAGGATCACGAACTTGCTGGTGGTGGCGTTGTTCGCCAGCACCACGCCGAGTGCCATGGTGGCGATGATGGAGCCCACGAACGACTCGTAGAGGTCCGCACCCATGCCGGCCACGTCGCCCACGTTGTCGCCCACGTTGTCGGCGATCGTGCCTGGGTTCCGCGGGTCGTCCTCGGGGATACCGGCCTCGACCTTGCCCACCAAGTCGGAGCCAACGTCGGCGGCCTTGGTGTAGATGCCTCCGCCCACGCGAGCGAAGAGGGCGATGGAGCTGGCGCCGAGCGCAAAGCCGTTCACGTACTGAGGCTCCTTGAAGACGAGCCATATGACCGAGACGCCGAGCAGGCCCAGACCGCCCACGATCATGCCCATCACCGAACCGCCCTTGAAGGCGATGTCGAGGGCGGCCGCGAGCGAGGTTCGGGCGGCGTTCGCCGTGCGGGCGTTCGCACGCGTGGCGATCATCATGCCCAGGTAGCCGGCCGACGCGGACAGGAAGCTACCGGTGAGGTAGGCGACCGCGGTCTGCCAGCCGAGTCCGACATCCCAGATGCTGCCCACCACCGCGATGGCGATTGCAACGAAGCCTACGAACCAGATCAGTACCGAATACTCACGTTTCAAGAACGCCATGGCGCCGCTCTGGATGAGACCCATGATGGTCGCCATCTTCTCGGTGCCCACTTCTGCCTTCACCACGACGCTCGCCGTATACGCGGCGTAGATCAGGCCCAGGACGGCAGCTACAGCTGCGAGCACCGCCCAAGTTTCCAACGACATCGAATCCCTCCTTCTTCTCCGTTACCGCGCCTCGACCGGCTTCACGCCGCGCCGGACGCTTCAACTGTCGGACGTGCCCGCTCTAGCGGGTGGACCGTCCGACCGTGACACAAGTCCTGTTCAGCGCGACGCACCTCCCATCCGAGACCTCAACACTGAACAACTCCTCGCAGAGCCTGATCGCCGAGTCTCACGCCGCACCCGCCCGGCCATCATCGGAAGAACACCAGCGAAACGAGCACGAAGATAGGAATCAAGACCACGGCCGAGTAGGCCATGTAGCCGAAGAACGACGGCATCTTCAGACCGCTCGACTCGGCGATCGACTTAACCATGAAGTTGGGCGCGTTGCCGATATACGAGTTGGCGCCCATGAACACCGCGCCACAGGAGATGGCCGCCAGGAAGATCTCGGGCGCCCGCCCAAGGACGGCCACCACATCGGTACTCATGAGACCGGCAACCGTATCGATACCAAGGAAGCCCTGGGCCGTCGACGTGAACGTGAGGTAGGTGGGTGCGTTATCGAGGAACGACGACAACACCCCGGTAGCCCAGAAGAAGTGCCAGGGCTCCACCAGGCCGAGCTCGGCTCCCCGTGCCTTCAAGATGGCTAGAGCAGGGATCATGGCCGCGAAGATGCCGGCGAATATGATCGCGACCTCCTGGATCGGGGCCCAACTGAAGTGATTGGCCTTGCGCGGCCCGCTGGGCCCGAACTTCAGCGAGAGCACGATCATGGCGAACATGATCAGCTCTCGAAGGAAGGGGAAGTGGATCGCCTCCCCCCAGTGGGCCAGGGGCTTCGAGAGCAGAACGGACGCGATGACGCCGAAGAGGAACAGCACGTTCACCTTGCCCGCGATGCGCATCGGCACGTAGTCGGCGATGTCCTCCCGGATCGTCTCGGCCGTCTCCTTGCGATACATGCGGTAGTCGAGCACGAAGAACACCGCCGTAGTGAGACCCACGGCCATCGCCCACTGCGGCAGCAGCTGGAGGGTCCAGAAGAAGTCCACGCCTCTCAAGAAACCGAGGAAGAGGGGCGGATCGCCAAGCGGTGTAAGAAGACCGCCGATATTTGCCACCACGAAGATGAAGAAGATCACCACATGCTTCTGATGATGGCGTTCGCTGTTGGCGCGAAGCAAAGGCCGGATGAGCACCATCGCCGCCCCTGTCGTGCCTATGAAGTTTGCAAGTACCGCACCCACGATGAGAAAACCCACGTTGGTGAGCGGCGTGCCCAGCAGGTTGCCGGTAAGGTATATGCCCCCTGAGATCGTGAAGAGGGCCGCGAGGAGCATGATGAACGAGAAGTACTCCTCGCCCGTATGCAGCACCTCGGTGACGCCCTCGGAACCGAAACGGGCTATGAGGTAGATCACGACCGGCAGACCGAAGGCCGCCGCGACGATCGCCCGGTTCCGGTTCTTCTCGAACCAGTGCTCGGCGACGAGGGGCAGGATAGCTATAGAGAGAAGAAGTCCGGCGAACGGGAGAACAAGAAGGGGGCTGAGAGAGTGCCCGAGATCTTCAGTCATCGATCACCCAACACGCATGCAAAAACGACCCCACCGCCCGTATCCCTCCTCATTCGACTGCCGAGCCGCCCGGAGGACTCAGCGCAGCGCCCATTGTTAAGGGGCCTTAATCCGGATGTTCAGCAGGCTACAATCTCGGGGGCGGTCTTGTCAACCCTGCTTCCCACGCCTGTTGCGCAGCGGAGGTGAAAAGCGATACGTTTACCGGTGCGGCTGGGCGATGACCATGCCGCCAACGAAGTCGACTCCCGAGAAGGGCGACCCGAAGGAGAGTTCATGGACAAGTGGGAATGCATGCTGTGCGGCTATGTGTACGATCCTGAGGCGGGTGACCCGAGCCAGGGCATCGCCCCGGGCACCGCGTTCGAAGACCTCCCCGACGACTGGGAGTGTCCGGACTGCGGAGCCACGAAAGAGGACTTCGAGAAGATCGAGGACTAGAACCAGGGAATGACGGCGGCCGGGCGAGAATCCGGCTGCTTCCGGCAAGCGCGCCGCCCGCGCGAAGCTCCCGTCGATGCCGTGACGTTCGCGGCAGCCGCCGGTCGTATCCACGCCGGTCGTTCCCGCGCCGCGCTGTGGAGCCGTCGGCCGCTGCGGCGGCGGGCGTGGAGCCGCTACCGGCCCAGTAGTCGACCCATCAGACTGTTTCCATGCGCGATCTCGAGTCCCGTGGCGGATGCTGCCGCTTCCGTGAATGCCGCGGCTCCGTTGGGCTCGAAGCCCTCACCCCACAGGATGAAGGGTACCGGTTCAGCCGTGTGCGTCTTGATCGCGAGCGGGGTGGGGTGATCGGGCATCACGAGTACGCGAACGCCCCGCCCCAGGCGTGCCAGAGGCTCCACCATCAGGCGGTCGATGTGCTCGAGCGACTCGCGCTTGCCCTCCGCGTCGCCGGCGTGGCCGGTGGCATCGGGAGCCTCCACGTGCACCACCACGAGATCGTGCTCCTCGAGCGAGTCGAGCGCGCCCTCCATCTGAGCCGCGTAGTCGTTGTCCGTCCCATCCGTGACGCCCGGTATCTCCAACACCGACATCGAGACCTGCCGGGCGATGCCCCGCAGCAGGTCCACCGCCGAGGTCACTGCCGCCCGCACCCCGAAGCACTCGTGGAACGAGGGCAAGGCGTCGGGGCGAAGTCCCGGCCAGAATGGCCAGATCTGCGTCGCGGGCGGCTCTCCCCTCTCCGTCCGTCGCTTGTTGACGGCGTGATCGGCAAGGATGGGCTTGGAGCGCTCCATCAGATCGAGCAGCAGATCGGCACCCGGTCCCACAGGAAGGTGGCCGTCGACAGGTTGGTCGGCGAGATCGTGGGGCGGGGTGCATTCCGTCTCGAGCATGTGCCGGCCGTGTCGCACCGTGAGGATGTGGCGGAATCCGACACCCGAGTGGAAACGCACCCGTGCGTCGCCCAACTCGCTCTGGATCGCCTTGATTAGAACGTGCGACTCCGAGGACGGGATCCCGCCGGCCGCGTAGCTTCGCATGACGCCGTCGATCACCGTGACCAGGTTGCACCGCAGAGCCGCCTGCTCGGGCTCCAGCTCGATGCCCAAAGCCACGGCCTCGATCGGTCCACGTCCGGCGTAGTAGCGGCACGGATCGTAGCCCAGCACGCTCATGCACGCCACCGCGCTCGATGGCTCCATGCCCCTGGGCACGGTGTGGGCGAGTCCCACCGTCCCTTCACGAGCCAGGCGGTCCAGGTTGGGCAGCTCCGCCGCCTCCAGCGACGTGCGTCCTCCGAAGGCGTCGACCGCCCACCCGGACGCACCATCGGTGATCAGCACGACGAACTTCACACCCGCCTCCTCAGATCCCAGCGCCACAGGCATTCGGCGCCCCGAAATTCGGCGCCCCAACCCTCGGCGCCGCCGCAGCCCACCTGACGACGGCAACCATTATAACCAGGTATCATGCACCGCCAGGGTCCCCGAGACGCATCGAGGGCGAACGCCCGATCGCAGATCGCGACAAACCAGATGAGACAGCCTTCCCCGAGATGGATAGCCGGCATCGCCGGCGCCGCCCTCGTACTCGCCGGCGCCGCGCTCGCGGCGGTGGTCGCGGGAGCTCCCGACCGCGCACCTTCGGCCACCGCTCAGAGTACTCTCGCCGGAGCCGTCGCTCCCACGACGACGGGCTCCATCATCGGAGCTCCCGGCTCAGGCGACACAGGCGCGGACGCCGCTCCTTCCGAGTTCGCTCCGGTGCCCCACTCCGATGCGGCCGAGCAGGAGCCGTTCTGGAAGATCAAGCAGCGGGAGGCGGAGGCGCAGCTCCTCCGCGAGGGTGACGAGACCGGTGCCGTGGGCATCGTGGCGGCGATCTCCTTCGATCCAGCGCGGGAGGCGGCCTTCGCGGCCGCGGCGACCCCGCCCTCGACCACGACCCCCGCGACCGCCGGTAGCCCGCCCGCCTCCTCGACCCCCTCGACCGCCGGCGGCTCGACCACGCGGACGGTCGGCCAGAATGGCGCCACGCCGCTCGCCGGCGTCTGGACCGGCACCGCCGGCGAACTCTCCCGCTACCTGTTGCGGTACGAGTCGGCCCCGAAGTTCACCGTGCCCGCGGAGACACTCGCGGGCTACTACGTGAGGTACGGAGCAGAGGTAGGACTTCGGGCCGACGTTCTGTGGGCCCAGATGATCCACGAGACGGGCTTCGGCGCCTACGGAGGCGACGTGAGCCCGGCACAGAACAACTACGCCGGCATCGGAGCCACGGGGGGTGGCGCGCCCGGCATCTCCTTCCCCACGGCCGAAGCCGGGGTCAAGGCCCACGTGGCGCACATGGTGGCCTATGTCTTCACAGAAGACCGCGCCACCTGGGTCAACTCCACCACCGACCCGAGATACCACCTGGTATCGCCGCGCGGGGTTGCGCGGGTCCTCTCCGACCTGAACGGCCGCTGGGCGGTGCCGGGCGACGGGTACGGAGCCGCCATCGAGCGCCACGTACGCGCCATCAACGGCTCCTGACCCTGACGGAGCCCCGCGCAACGCCGGGGCACACGAAGATCGAGGAGGACACGTGATAGACGAAACGCTCGAGGGGTCCCTGGGTGATGCGGTTGCGACCGGCGAGGCGCGCAGGAAGGCCGGAGAGCTCCTCGCCGCGGCACACACGGGCTTCTTGGCCCTGGCCGACGAAGAGGGCCCCTACGTGGTGCCGATCTCGTTCGCGTACGACGGCGAGAACATCTACTTCCACGGGGGCGAGGGCAAGAAGTCCCGCGCGCTCGAGGCCGAGTCCCGCGTGTGCCTCGCCGTGACCAGCGATGCCGAACTGGTGAAGGACGACGACCCGTGCTCCGACAACTTCCGGTGTGACTCGACCCTGGTGTTCGGCCGCGTCGTCAGGCTTGAGTCGATGATCGAGAAGGACGCAGCCCTGCGCACCGTCATCGCCAAGTACCATCAGGAGGCGGCGGCCGACCCCCTCGCGCCGAGCAGGGTCGCCGGCACGACCGTCTACCGCATGGAGATCAGGGCGATCACGTACCGCAAGCTGCCCGGCGACTGAGTCCGGCGGGTATCGCGGGCGGCCACCGACGCCCGCCTCAGCCGACGCCCGACTGCCGCGGCAACCGACCATCTCGACCGCGCCGCCCAAGCTTCCAGCGCCGCGGGAGGCTCATCAACCGTAGTACTTGCGCCCCACCTTCTCGAAGATAGGGATGGCGCCTTCCACCGTCGGCCGCGACACGCAGTAGGCGATGCGGAAGTGACCCGGGCCGCTGAACCCGCTGCCCGGTACCACCAGCACCAGGTGCTCCTGGAGTTCCTGAGCGAAGACCACGTCGTCTTCCACCGGCGACTTCGGGAACAAGTAGAAGGCACCGTCGGGCTCGGGCACAGTGAACCCCGAGCCGCGCAAAGCGCCGAGGAGCAGGTCACGGTTCTCCCTGTAATGGGTCAGGTCCACCTTGACCCCCTGTAGCCGCGCGATCGCGCGCTGCATGAGCGCGGGAGCGTTCACGAAGCCCAGGATGCGATTCGCCAGGATCAGACCGCCCATGAGTTGTTGCACGTCGGGGATCGCGGGATGCGCAGCGATGAAGCCGATGCGCTCGCCCGACAAGGAGAGGTCCTTGGAGTAACTCGTGGAGAGGATGGTGTTCGGATAGGCGGCCATCAGCGAGGGCACCTTGGTGTCGCCGTACACGATCTTCCGGTAGGGCTCGTCGGCGACCAGGTAGATCATCCGGCCGTTCTCGAGCCACTTGTGTTCGAGGAGTCGCCCCAGCTCCTGCACGGTCTCTTCCGGGTAGATGCGCGCGGTGGGGTTGTTGGGCGAGTTCAGGATTATCGCGCGGGTCTTGGGGGTGATCGCCGCGGCGATGCGGTCGAGGTCGAGGCTGAAATCGGGGTTGGTCTCGACCGGTTTCAACACTCCGCCGTGGTTGTCGACGTAGAAGCTGTACTCCACGAAGAAGGGTTTGGGCACGAGCACCTCGTCGCCATCGTCGAGGATGGCCTTGAAGATGACGTTGAGGGCTCCCCCGGCCCCCGAGGTCATGACGATGTGATCCGGGCCGATGGCCACTTCCTGCTCCACGGTGAGGTAGTCGGCCACCGCCTTGCGGGTCTCGGGATAGCCGGCATTGGACATGTAGCCGTGCCGCCCCGGATGTGGCTCTTCGATGAGTTCGCGAAGGGCGCGGTGAAACTCCTCAGGAGGTTCTAGATTGGGGTTGCCCAGACTGAAGTCGAATACCTTGTCGGCTCCGTGCTCGGCCTTCAGCCGCCCACCCTCCTCGAACATCCTGCGGATCCATGAGGACCGCTCCATGAAACTCTCGATCTTCTTGCCGACGGGCATGTCGCCCTCCCCATTCACTCGAATGCCACCCTGTGCGATACCACCTGTGCGATACCAGCCGGTCCTCGAGACACCTGCGGCGGCGTCATCGGCGACTAATCTATCAGACGGAAGTGTGGCTCCGCAGCGTTGACGGGCGATGGACGCCGGACGGCGACCAGGGATACGGCTGCGCCGGTAGCGACGAGCGCCGCCGCTCCGGGCTCCGAAGGTCGAGAATCACGACCGGACGGCCGCTACAGCACGCACATTCCGTATACGCGATGATACGGGACGTAGTCCGGGAAGAAGGCCACCCGGTCGCCCTCGCCGACGGAGGAGTCCAGCTCCGCCTTGCAGCCGTTGACCATCACCAACCCCAGCCACGCCGGATCCAGCCCGGCGTCGCGCGCCACGGAGGCGACCGTCGCCCCACGCGGTGGATGCACGGTCACGTGCCCCTTCTCGCCCACCAAGCCGGCCAGATGCAGGAACGCGCGCACTTCGACACCCGATTGTGACGCCATCATGCCCTCCAGAGCCGCGCCGACGAATCACCCCCGGCGACCACCCGCGGGAGCCGCCATTCGTGGAGTATAACACTACGATTGTGTTGTAAACCTCGCACCCGCCTCGCCCGTCTCGCCCGTCTCACCCGCCTCCGACGCCTGCCGCGGCGCATCGTCGAGACGCGCGAGGGCGGCCAGCATCGCCTGCGGATCGTCGGGTGACACCAGAGTGCGCGGGCGGCCGGTCCCGCTGAAGATGAGCGCGCGACGGCCATCGCGGCCGAACGACCAGAAGCCGGCGAGCGACTCCTCGATGCGCGCGCCCCGCAACCCGAACACGCGGGTACCCGAAAGCAGCGGCACCCAGGGGAAGATGACTCGTCTGGCGCCGAGTACTTCCTGATAGCGCCCCAACGCCAACCTCACCGCGGCGCTCCAGCGTCGCTCGACCACGAGAACGGTGCCGTGCGCTCCGTCCCGCTCGAGCCGATAGGCCCGCGGGGCGCGGGCGAGAGTGAACACCCCTGCCGCAAAGGCAACGACACCGTACGAGAGGCCGCGTACGACTCCGAGTACGTCACCCTCCCCTACGGACACGACGGTCTGCACACATCCGCCGAGCACGAGCGCTCCCAGGATCGCGAGGATCAGGCCGGTGAGCACCTTCGTGGGGAGATCCGCGGGAGCCGCGGGAAAACGGCCGCTCTCGGGGGGAGCAGGCAGCACCAGAGCGGCCCTATCCGCCGCCCACGGGAGGGAAGAGCCCGAGCCTGTCGCCGTCGGCGAGTTCGGAGTCGAGCGACCCATGCTTGCCGTTGATCATCACGATGTGCACGTCGTTCCGGCGCAGGCCCTCGGCATCCACGATCTCGCCCACGGTGAGCCCGGGGCGCGGTTCCAGGGTGAACTCCTTCCGCCCGGTACTCGAGCGCATGGGCAGAGTTGCGAAAAGACGTACGTCGATCATGGTGGGTGCTCCAAAGTGGGAGGGCGTGCCGCCCTTTGTGCCACAGGTGCCGTCGTGCGGAAAGTCTACCACGCGCCATCGCCCGCGCGGCCCTCCGCACGTGCACGCTACGGGGGCCGGCTCCCGCTGCCCGCGGAGGGCGAAGCAGGCGGCCGTGCACTCCGGAAGCACCCTCGGCCTGGGTCCGCCTACTCCTCGTCGCGCTTCAGGTAGAACTGAGAGAAGTGGATGAAGTTCGGCGGGAACAGCCCCAGCCGGTCGCCGTCCTCGACGAGGGCCGTGCTCGTGACCAGCCGATGGTTCCGGTAGATCAAGTTCACCTCGTCGTGGGTGATGTCGAGCGACGCCATGACCTCGCCAACATGCGCAGGCCCGGAGCCCTCGAACTCCACGACTCCCTCGCCCCCTCGGAAGGCAGGCGCCTTGGCCCTGAGGGTCGAGCCGAGCTTCACCGTCACCCTCACGTCGAATGGCGCCGACCCGCCGGCGCGCCATCGCGCCGGCGGCCACAGACTGCGGGGGCGGGGCGCCGCGGCGCCCCGCCCCCGTCAATGACCCACGCATCCAAACGATACTCCCCTACATCTCCAGAACGGGGCTCCATCCACAGACCTGGTCGAGCTCAGCGTCGGGGATGTCCCAGATCACATCGTGCGGAGGCAGTCGCTCGGTGCTGAAGAAGGCCGGCAGACGGTCGTCCTTCTCCGTGAAGCCCGCCCGGCGGTTGAAATCGCGCTCGATGGACAGCAGGGTCTCTCCATACGGTCCGATCTGGTCGAGACCGAAGGGGACGCCGTACTGGGCGCTGATCAACTCGGGGATAGCGGCCAGCGAATCAGGCTGGTCGAGCGCTGCGAAGGCCAGGAACACGCAGAGGCCGGCGGAATCGAACAGCACCGTCGCCTGCTGCAGGCCGTTCGAGAGCGGGCACTGCCCCTCGGAAGCGAGAGGATCGACGTCGCCGCCCACCTTCAGGATGTTGGTGGCCACCGCGTAGCCCGACGTATGGTCGGCGCCCATCGTGCTGGTGGCGTAGGTGACTCCGATGCCCTTGACGGCCCGCGGGTCGTAGGCCGGGATACCCTGGCCCTTGACCGCGGGGACCCGGGTGACCCCAAACTCAGCCCCGGCATGCACACAGCCGTTGGCGAGCTTGCGGCCCAACTCCGTGCCCTGCCGGATGTCCTCGAAGAGCTCGATCATGCGTGCCGCATCACCCCAAGGAAGAACACCACCCTCCATGGCCACGCCGAAGGTGTTGCCCATCTCGATGGTGTCGAGGCCAAGATCGTCGCACAGCCGATCCATCTGGGCGATCGACTCGATATCGTCGTTGTCGCAGTTGGCGCCCAGTGCCCAGATCGTCTCGTACTCCACGCCGCTCGAGACGTAGTTGCCATCCTTATCGTTGTAGACATTCGAGCAGTGGATCACGCACCCCGTCATGCAGGCGTGCTCGCGCTTGCCGCCTCTGTCTTCGCAGTTCTGGTGCACAGTCTCGCCCGAGATCGCCTCGGCCCCTTCGAAGCGACCGGAGGTGAAGTTGTGAGTGGGCAGCGCGCCGGCCTCGTTGATGATGTTCACCAGGATGGCCGTTCCGTAGTTCGTCAGGCCCTGACTGGTCACCGGATGGCTCTTCAGACCATCCACGAGCGTCTTGCGCGCCGCAGCGAAGCGTTCCTTGTCGACCGCCTCCGGCCGCTCGGTGCCTGCGTCGTCGGCTACGATGGCCTTCAGACCCCGAGCGCCCATCACGGCGCCGGTGCCTCCCCGGCCGGCATGACGCGCCGGGTTACCCTCGGGGTCGGTGACGGCTACGGAAGAGTTCTTGTAGCCCATCTCTCCGGCCGGCCCCACTTGCATAGTGGCGACCTTCTCACCGTAGGCGGCCCGCAACGCGGCCGCGCATTCGTAGTTGCCTGTGCCCCAGTAGGGCGCTCCGTCATCGAGGCGGGCGCCGTCTTTGGAGATGTGCAACACCCACTTCTTGTCGCCGGGGTCCCCCTCCACAATGATGGCGGCCACGCCCAGACGGGCGAGTCGCATGGCTGCCTGGCCGCCGACGTTGGCCTCCTTGATGCCGCCGGTGAGCGGGCTCTTCGTCCCCACCGAGAGCCTGCCGGAATTGGGGGCAGTGGTCCCCGAAAGGAGTCCCGGGGCGAAGACGATCTTGTTGTCCGGACCCAGGGGGTCGATGCCCGCGTCCACCTCGTTGGACACGATGGTCGAGGTGAGTGCCCGGCCCCCGCGCAACGTCCATTCGGCAGGCAGATCCTCGAAAGCGGTGGTCCCAGCGGCCACATCTACACGCAGTATCCTTCTCATTCGTTCCCTCCCCAAGCGGCCATCACATAGATCCGATGCCCTCTAACTTTATCAGGGGCGTGGCGGCTGTCAATCACGGGGGGCGCCCACGATCGAGCCTTGCACGACACGCCTCGTGAAGGCCACGCCGGAGCCGCGCACACACCACCGCCTACGCCACCGCACACACCACCGCCTACGCCACCGCGAACGCCACCGCGAACGCCACCGCCCCCGGCACGCGCACGCCGCGCTTCCCGAAAAAGGCCCCTGGTATAATCAAGGTGATGACTCGACCAAACCCCTTTCCACCCGCCCCGGCCGGGCAGGAGGAGTGACTGCGATGAACCCTTGGGACGAACCCCTCGCCCCCACCGATCGGTGCGGCATGTGCCAAGCCATCCTGGATAGCAACGGAACGCTCGTCGAGACCGACGACCAGGCGCTTGTGATGGTGTGCGCCAACTGCCTCGCCGAACTCGAGATCGAAGGGAGCGACGAGGTCGAAGAAGTCGACGACCACGCCCAACCCGTGGCACCGCCCTCGGTCGCGACGCCTGCTTTCGTCGCTTCTCACCCTGAGGAGCCAGCGCAGGACACACCGGATCCGCCCACCTCCGACGCCGGAGAAGAGGCCGCCGACCCAGACGATGTTGGTTCGGCGTTCGACCAGCCCGCGGGGCCGGATGACACCGACCCCGCAGAAGCGGCCCGCGCGATACTCCTCGATCTCGCCACGGCTCGGAGTCAGGAGCAGTCCCGGCTCGATGAGCTCGCGACCCAGCTGGAACGGCTCTTCGTCGGCTACGACACCGCACAACTGACGATGATGGACATGGAGAATCGCATACGCGCCCTGGAAGCAGACCTGGAACGCACTCGGGGACGCCTACGCCGCGCGGAGGGACTGCTCGGCTCCACCGGCGAGCACCCCGTGGTGGTTCTCGATGCGGCGCAAAGCGAGGTAGCGACTCCTCGATCCCCCGATCATTCGAGCACCATCGTAGTGGCAGCGTCCGACCTCACCCGCGACGACATCAGGCTCATCCAGCGTTTCTTCAACGAATCGATGTTCATCTCCAAGATGCGCAGCGTGCGCCGCAGCCTCGGTCGGCCCCTGGTGAACCTGGTGAAGATCGCGGGAGCGGAGCGCAAGGTGTTGTTGACCGTGGGCTGGGATATCGTCTGGTACCAGTACCTCATCGACCTCTCCGAAGACGCCGAGGGCGATCGGATCACCCAGTTCGGGGAGGGCATGGAGCTCACCGAGTTATCGGATGTGTTCAAGGAGACCAACGCGATCATCGAAGACTCGGGCCGCCTCGACGCCTCAGAGTTGGAGCTCTCGCTCGAACAGGATCATCCGGCCAACGTGGTGCCCACTGCCGCGGAGGAGCAGGAGGCCGAGGACGCGACCCAGGAGATCTGGAACAAGACTCACACGCCTCAGTTCCGCTGGGACGACTGACAGGGCAGCGGGTCCCGCTACGCCTTGACGACCGACAGGGCGCCGGCACCAGCTACGCTCGGAGTGCCGCGCTTGCGTTGCGGCCGCGAATTGATACAGTTCGACTTGGGAATCGGCCGAGAATCCCAACCTGGAGAACGGTGGTGCAGCGCATCTGATGTACGAAGTCCGTCGCGAGATCTTGGATGTAGCGAAGGCTCTGGGCGAGGAGACCCGCTTCGCCATATTCCGCACCATCGCGGGCTCGAGCGATCCACTTACCGTCAAGGACCTCGTCGAGCGACTCGGCATGCATCACAGCGCCATCCGGATCCACCTGAACAAGCTGGAAGATGCGGGCCTCATCACGTCTCAGAAGCGCCATCGCCCGGGTGCCGTGGGCAGACCCCAGCTCGCGTTCCTGCCTAATCCCGACGCTATCTCGATCACGTTGCCGCCTCGGGACTACCGCTTGCTGGCCCGGCTGGCCATGGAGTTGGCCGCGCGGAACGGCGATGCCGAAGGGATCGACGCGTTCGGCTTCGCGTGGGGCGGAGACTACATACGCGACAGAGGTCGCGGCGTGGACGGACCCCTCCCGCTGACTGAGGCGATCGAGGTCGTGAGGCGTGAGATGTCCGATGGGGGCGCTGCCACCAGCGTCGAACGCCCCGACGGATACTCCGAACTCCTCCTGCACAACTGCGTGTTCGCCGAGCTCGCGCCCGACTTCGATCCGGCGATCTGCAACCTGCACCAGGCCGTCCTACGGGGCATGGTCTCTCAGATCTCCGGCGAGCGGTTCGATTGGGAGCAGACGGAGCGTATCTGCGCCGGCGCTAGCCGCTGCGTCGTGCGGATCACCCCGCGCGTCGACTGACGAACCGCCTCAGGTCGCCACGATGATCGGGCGGTGGCACCTCAGGCAACGAGTGGCCTCCCGCCGAGCCCGCGCGTCGTCGTAGCCCAATTCGCAGTGGTCGAAGTTAGCCTTGCGGATCTCGGGCTCAAGCATGGGCATGGATTCGCGTGCCCCATAGTCTCGGCCGGGTACGAACGGATACCGGCTCGACTGGGCGCCCAGCTGCACGGCGATGCGTTTCACCCGGTCCTCGAGGTCCTCGACCACGGGTAATCCACGGAGATGAAGGTCGATATATTTGGCCGCGGTCTTGCCCGCGTGGATGGCCTCGATCACCGTCCCGCCACCGCTCACAGCGTCGCCGCCCACGAACAATCCGGGCTTGCTCGTCATGAAGGTGAAGGGGTCCATCTCAAGGTAGCCCCACGCGTTGAAGTCGATGGCCGGATCGACCGCTAACGGCGAAAAATCAGGCTGTTGCCCGACGGCGGCGATGATCATGTCGGCTTCGAGCTCGAACGGCGCCGACGCCGAGGGCAGGGGCGACCGGCGACCGCTCTCGTCGGGAGGCCCGAGTTCCATCTGTTGACACACCAGCACCTGAACACACGTATCGCCCTCGCAACTCACGGGCGCCGAGAGGAAGCGGAAGTCGACGCCTTCCTCCTCGGCCTCATCGACCTCCCACGGATTCGCCGGCATCTGCTCGCGGGCCCGCCGGTACACCACTCTCACCTCGTCCGCACCCATCCGCACGGCCGTGCGCGCGGCGTCCATAGCGGAGTTCCCCCCGCCGATCACCAGCACCTTCTCCCCCACCACAGTGCGCGTGCCGAGGGACACCTCGCGCAGGAAGTCGATCGCGTCCATGGAACCGGGCAGGTCTTCACCCGGGATGCGCAGCTTCTTGCCCGAGTGGGCTCCGATGCCCACGAACGTGGCCTCGAATCCCATGTCGTCCAGGTCGGCGAAGGAGAGGTCGCGGCCGATGGCCGTGTTATAGCGTATCTCCACGCCCTCCCGCTCGATGAGCTCCACCTCGCGATGCAGGTGAGCCTTGGGTAGCCGGTACTCGGGGATGCCCACATAGAGCATGCCGCCCGGCACGGGGAGGGCTTCGAAGATCACGGGACGGTACCCAAGGCGCGCGAGGTAGTAGCCGGCGGAGAGCCCCGCAGGCCCGGCCCCGATCACGGCGACCTTCCGACCGCCCGCGTCCCCGTGCGCCGAAACCGCCCGCTGACTCGCCTGCGCCGTGGACTCCTCGACCAACTCGTCCGGCAGGACCGCAGCATCCACCCACGACGCAACGTCCTCAGGGATGGCTACGCCCGACCCGGCGTCCCTTCCCGGACCGTACTCGGCTCGGGCGATCCCCTCCACTCGGTCGGCGCACCAACGCTTCACGAAGTTGATGGCGAGCGGCTGCCCGGCGTCCACGAGCGTGCAGTTCGACTCGCACGGGCGAGGGCAGGTGCGCCCGATCACCACCGGTAGCGGGTTATCTCGCTTCACGATCTCGGTGGCCAAGTGGGCATGCTCTTCCATCGCCTGGAAGATGTAGCTCGGGCAGTCGACTGTGGAGGGACAGGTCGATCGGCATGGCGCCGTCACCCAGCCGAACGTCGAGGGCTCCGGACACACACGGCCTTCGAGGTGGGCGGCGAAGTGCTCCGCCCCCAGTTCGAGCAACGCCACGAGCGGTTCACGGATGGTATCCGCGATGCCGCACCAGGAGGCTTCGTCCACCTCTTCCGCCAACCGGCGCAGCTGATCGAGGTCTCGTTTGCGGCCCGTGCCCTGCTCCAAACGGACCAGGATCCTCCGCATGACTTGGGTGCCTATCCGGCAAGGACTGCAGCGTCCACACGACTCCCGCTGCACGAGGTCGACGTACGCACGAGCGAGGCTCACAGGACACACGGCCGGGTCGAGGACGGCCCCGCGCCACGAGACGACCGCCTTGATGTCGGCCATGTCAGGCTTGCTGAGTCGCGCGGTCACCGCGTCCCCGTCGGGTCCGGGGAAGCGATCGCTCAGCGAGACGAGAAACTCCCGGACATCACCGGGCACCTGCAGGGCGCTCTCCACCATATCCTCCTAAGGACAAGTAACCGTGAGCGGCCGTCGGGTTACTCCCGCCGGTCGCTGCATTGTATGCGAGGAGACCCGCCCGCGCCACCGGACAGGCCAAGCTCGTCGAAGAATATCTCCGCCATCTGCAACCGATACGCAAGGCGCCCCCAGCCCACGGCACGCATGCGGGGCGCCACCTCAGCACGGAACCGGTCGTACGCCACCCATGACGCGACCTCGATCTCGCGGGTATCGACCGGCGCCGGCTCTCCGGAGCACCAGTCCGCGGCCATCACATGCGAGGTCCACGGGCGCCGGCGGGCGCCGCACCAGAACAGGGCGTGCACGCGGAGCACGTAGCGGCTCACGCGTACGCTCACGCCCGCCTCTTCGTGGGCCTCGCGTTCGGCGGCCTCCCATAGCTGCTCGCCTAGGGCCACGCCACCGGCCGGCGCCCACCAGACGCCAGGCGGGTCGGAGGGTTTGTGCACCAGAGCAAGATCGAGGCCGCGGAACGCGAACACGGTGACGTCGTGGTGTCTCCGGTCGGCGCACACCTTCTCGATCAAGTCGAGCTCCCAGGCACGCACCTCTTGCTCGAGCCGCACCACTCGGGGAGTCCCGTGCCGGGCTTCGGCTTCGGCGAGCCGGTCGGCTCCCGGGTCGCCCGCGCAGTCCGCGGGCGCTGGATCAGAGGAGGGTCCCACCCTCACGTCACCGCCCTGTGAGTACGAGGCCCCCGCTGATGCCAAGCAGTCCCGCCACGATCACGCCGAACGTGCCGATGTATCGCATGTCGCCTGAGGCCATGATCGGATTGTCCGGATGGAACGCCCCCGGGGTGATCGTCAGCAGTACCACCATGACGATGAGGGACGCCAGCGCGAGAGCCGCGGTGAGACGCGGTCTCTCGGCCACGAGCCCCACACCCCATGCCAAGAGCAGCGCGGTGACCACCTCGGCCGACATGAGCAGTTTCGGTTCGTTCCACAGGACGCCACCCCAGGTCATGGTCATCACCGGGAAGCTGATGGCGAGGGAGCCCGCCCAGAACAGCGCGGCCATCGACAGGACCAACCAGACCCGCCGGGCATCCGGACGCCGCAGCAGGAGGAAGGCGAGCCCGAGCACGCCGGCCGTCCACGCCATCACGATGCCGGTCCAGGTGACGGCACCGTGGAAGAACACCAAGCGTACACTCGAACCGAGCGTCCTGTCGGGCGGCACTACGGCCACGCCGACCGCAACGGCGAGAACGCCGGCTCCGATCAATACCAGCGGGAGGCTCTGCGCGAACGATCGACGGGGGTGCCGCGTCGCTGAATCAGGTGTGGGCTCTATGGGGGCCGGATCCATATCCGACAGGCTAACCTCTCCCGGTCCGCCCGACAAGGCGAAGGGCGGTCCGGTCCGGCCTCCGGTAGCGGCCCGTCATCCGGCCCGCCGCAACTGTCCGCGGTGCGGGCACCCCCACTTCGATACAATGACCTTCGGCAGGCGTGGGCGCGAAGAGAGGAGACACGGTGGACCAGCTCTGGGCTCCGTGGCGCATGCAGTACATCATGACTCCAAAGGCCGAGAACTGTATCTTCTGCACAATGCCGGGAGCGGGAGACGACTCCGCGGCGCACATCGTCTGGCGGGGAGATTCGGTCTTCGTGATGCTGAACGCCTACCCGTACAACAACGGGCACCTGATGATCTCGCCCTTCGCCCACGCGGCCGAACTCGAAGACCTAGAACCTCAGACCCTCCTCGAACTCATGACGGTCTGCCAAGACGCCATCCGGGTGTTGAAGCGGCACTTCAATCCCGAGGGCGTCAACGTGGGCCTCAACCTGGGAGCCGCCGCGGGCGCCGGCGTGAAAGATCACCTGCATCTGCACGTGGTGCCTCGCTGGCTCGGCGACACGAACTTCATGCCGGTGGTATCCGACGTGCGCGTGATCCCTCAGGCGCTCGACCACGCGTACGAGATCCTACGCAGGGGTTTCGAGGAACTCGGCCGAGTCTGAGCCGAGGGCGAGCGAGAACGAGCGACATGCCAACCCCCGCACACCCCGAAGGAGCCTCGTACCTGGAGGCGGCGATCAGCGGGCGGCTCCGCGAGAACGCTGAGAGCGCGCTCCGGCGCCTCGGCGCATGCGATCTCTGCCCGCGCGCGTGCGGGGTCGATCGCATGGGCGGCGAGATCGGGTACTGCCGCATCGGCCGAAAGGCCAGGGTAGCGAGTGCCGGCCCCCACTATGGTGAGGAGCGCCCGCTCGTGGGAACGGGAGGCTCTGGCACCATCTTCTTCTCAGGCTGCAACCTGCACTGCAGGTACTGCCAGAACTCCGAGATCAGCCAGGCCGGGAGAGGGATGGAGGCGGAGCCGGCCGAGCTCGCCGCGCTCATGCTCGACCTCCAGGCCAGAGAGTGCGAGAACATCAACCTGGTCTCGCCCACGCACGTGATCGCGCAGATCCTGGAAGCCGTGTCCCTTGCGGCCGCCTCCGGCCTCCGCCTACCGCTCGTGTACAACACCGGTGGATACGACCGAGAGGACGCACTCGCCCTTCTCGACGGCGTCGTAGACATCTACATGCCCGACATCAAGTACGCGTCGGGCCAGATCTCGCGACTACTCTCCGACGTTCCCGACTACCCCGAACGCAACCGGGAGGCCATCAAGGAGATGCACCGGCAGGTGGGCGACCTACGGCTCGACGAGCGCGGGGTCGCTATCCGCGGCCTTCTGGTGCGTCACCTGGTCCTCCCCGCCGACCTGGCCGGTACGGCGAAAGCCGTGGCGTTCCTCGCCGACGAGGTATCCACCCACACATACGTGAACATCATGGATCAGTACCGGCCGCACCACCAGGCATGGGGCACTCCGCACCTCGATCGCGGTATAGCGCCTGAGGAGTACGGAAGGGCCGTGGCTGCCGCCCTTACTGCCGGGCTACACCGGTTGGACGGCCGCCGGTAGGGGCGGACCGCCGCCAAGACGTCGCGGGCCATGCCGGTAGGCGCAGGCTACGCCGAGACATCGCGAGCTATGCCGGTAGGCGCAGGCTACGCCGAGACCGCCTTGCCCTCAAGGCGCAGGAGTTCGGCCAGCGCCTCGCGCGCCACCTCCATCTGCTCCTCGCTCGGCTCCCGCGTGGTGAAGAAGTGCTGAAGCAGATAGCTCGACCGTGCCAACCCGCGGGCCACCAACGAATCGGGACGCTTCCCGGCCCAGCGATAGATCTCGAGCGCGGAACCCAGGCTCAGCAGGCTTCCCAGCGCTACGGTGGCCGGCGACGGCTTGCGCATGACCGTACGCATGACGATGTTCCCCGCGAGACTCGTGGCCACCATCGGCGCCACGAGACTCGAGCCGCAACGCGCGTGCTCACGCACGGCTCCGGCGGCGTCCTCACCGCGCATGGTCAGCTCGTACTCGTCGATGGCCTTGTGTTCCGCACCGTGATACGCGGCGAGCTCCGAATCTCTGAGCGCGAGCAGCACCGGCACGAGCCCCAAGAGAAGTGCTCTCGTCTCCTGCGTGGCCTGCGAACCCCCAAGCCGGCGCGAGGCCGCGGTGACCAGGGCGGACAAGCCGAGCGCCCCGAGAATGCGCGGCGTCTCGAAGGGGAGGATCGCCGAACCTCTGCGTCCCTTGAGGGTGGGGATGACGCTGAACGAGTCGGCCAGCCGCGCCAAGCCTCGCAGGACCGGCACCCCGCCCTCGGCGTTCCCCGGCTTCCCGAATCGCTTGGCGCCCGAGGTCACGCCTATCGAGCCATCGGCCTCGCGGACGGCGGCGGCCCAGTGCCGAGCCGTCTGGAGCAACAAACCGTTCTCGAGAGCCATCCCGCCGACTCGGAGGGACACGGCGTCGGCCCTGGTCTCCTCCGCTCTCACCCCTTCGCGCTCCAGGTTCCGCTTCGACCCGATCATACCTGTCCCTCCCGCGCGGTCTCTCGCCGGCCGGACGGCGACATGGCGTACGGCAGGTAGATCACGGTGGCCGACACCGCACAGCCGATGGCGATAAGCACGAAGAGCGGGCGGACGCCCACGATCGCGCCAAGCGCACCCCCCGCCATGAGGCCCACCGCGGTGGCGATCTGACCGAACCCTGCGCGCACGGAGATGATGCGGCCCTTGTCGGGGCGCGGCTCGATCTCTTGGAACAACGTCATCGAGCCCACGACCACACCCACGTTGGCCACGGCCCCGCCGGACAACAGGCCAACGGACAACCAGAAGTAGTCACTCAAACCCACGCCGAGCATACCCACCGACATGCAGAGCATCGACCAGAACACGTAGCGGTTACGGTCACCCTGATAGTCGATGCGACTCGCCAGGATCCCTCCTACGATGAACCCGAGGGCCATCCCCACCTCCATCACGACGAACCCCGTTGCTCCTACCTCGAACACCTCGAGCGCAAGAGCATACGCGTTCGGGGTCATCATCAGGATGAACACAGACGGCACAAGGGCGAACAGCAGGTTCGTGCGAAGGTGTGGGCGCCTGAAGATGACGCCTACGGCCAACGGAGAATCTCGGACGAGCGCCGACAGCGACCTGCGCACCTGTTCAGTGACGTGGGCGCGGGGAAGGCCGAGCAGGAGCAGCGCCGATACGAGGTAGCTGGCGCCGTCTGCTATGAAGGTGACCGTGTACCCGAAGGTCACAACCAAGGCCCCGCCCACCACGTACCCGCCGAGCTCCGCGCCATCGCGGGCGATGCTCAAATACGAGTTCGACTTCACCAAATCGCGAGGTAGCGCGATCTCGCCAACGAGCTTCACCTGGCTCGGGTTGAAGACCGATCCGAACACTCCCATCAGCGCCGCCACAACGTAGATGAGCCCCACGTCCACTCGAGCCGCCCACGGCATGAGCATGATCAGCACGGCCCGAGCGACGTCGGCCGCTACCATCAGGCGCCGCGCGTCGTACCGGTCGAGCAATGCTCCACCCACGAAGCTCATCACTATCAGCGGAGCAACGGACGCGGCAAGGATACCGCCCATGTGGAGCACGGAACCCGTGCGGTCGAACACCATGACCGCTAGGGCCACCGTGGTCACCGAGTTACCCAGGCTGGACAGGGCCTGAGCCCCGAGGATTCGCGCCAGCGGACCTCTGATCACGTTTGGACACCCCCGCAGCGGTACACCTGGTCGATCCTTCTGATGCTCCCTCTGCCCGACCGGGCATTACGCGTCAGGCTACCACACGGGAATGTCACCGAGCCACCGAGCGGGTCACTCGCACCAGAGACAGAAGGCACGACGGTTTCCGCGGCGACGCGAGGGCGAAGTCTCGTCGTCTCAGGCGATATCCGCCAAGAAGCGGACCTTCTGGAACTGCACCTGGAAGTCCACCTGATCGGCGGTGCGATACTCGATCGACGAGCGCGCGAGGACGTCCAGGAAGGCGCCGGCCACGACCGGGTCGAACTGGCCCCCCCGGCCTCGGCGCAATTCCTCCATGGCATCGGCGGAATCCCTCATCGACCTGTATGGTCGGGCCGAGACCATGGCCGAATAGCTGTCGGCCACCGCCACGATCCGGCTCAGCAGCGGGATCTCCTCGCCCGACAGACCCTTGGGGTAGCCCGTGCCGTCGTACCGCTCGTGGTGATGCAGGATCACACGACCGAGCTCCTCGAACTCGGTCATGTTGCTCACGATCTTTTGGCCGGCTGTAGCATGCCCGCGCACCACGTCCCATTCCTCGTGGTCGAGGCATTCGCGGCTGTTGAGGATGCCGTCCGGTACGCTGATCTTTCCCAGATCGTGCAGCAGTCCGGCCAGGTGTGCGAGGTTGCACTGTTTGGGCAAGAGCCCGAGTTCCTGCGCGGTATCGAACGAGTACTGAGCCACGGCCGCCGAGTGCTGGGCGGTGTAGTTGTCCTTGAGGTCGAGTGCCGTGATCATGCTGGCGGCGATCTGGAACGAGAAGCGCTCCAGGCTTCGGGCCTGCTCGCGCTGACGCGCGAAGGTGCGAAAAGCGTAGATGAGGCCTAGCACGGGCAAGAAGGCCAGGCCAAAACCGAGTACCCCCTTGTCCTGGAAGCTGAACAGCAGCCCCAGGCTGAGCGCGAGGAAGAACGCGTGGAAGGGGAGGAACGGCCGGAAGCCCTCGTGGAAGAACGCGCCGGGCCCGACGCCCCCCCGAAGCCAAGCAATAGGCACCAAGAGTACGAAATTCAGAAGTTGATAGGCAGCGCCAGCAATCACCCCCGCAGCCGCGAGAGCGAGGCCGCCACCGCCCCAGGATAGATGCAGCCACCAGAACACCATACCGGCAACGCCGGTAATGAGCACGACAGCGGCCAAGGTGAAGGCGGTACGGGACCACGGGCGGCCTTTCTCGTGCTCGCTCAGGATCCCCGCCGCGGCCACCAGCCCCCCCATGAGGGGCCCGAACAAAGCAGCGCTGAGAAAGTCGGCCAAAAAGGCGGCGGAAACATCCGTATTTGCGCCGATGTGGATGCGGCTCCGCGACGCGAACACGCCGACTCCCACGAAGAAGAGCAGGCCGAGGACGCTGTAGTTCGGCGCGAGAATCGAGAGCCGTGGAAGCTCCAACCACGCCACCTGCAGATACACAAGAGCGACGGTGAAGACGACGCCCGCGAATATGACGAAACCGGCGTAGATCTTCCAGCCGGATTCCTTCAGCACGCGCGGTACGGCCGGCAATGCCGACCGTACCGGAACGCTCGTGGACTCACTCCGGTCCAAAAACCTCTATCTCCTGTTTCTCGGGCATCCGCGTGTAGACACCATCGGCAAGTGCTGCAGAAGACTTAAGTTGCGAACGATGCAGGCGGTCCGAGATGCGTCGCTCGATCTACCAGTACGTGGTTCTCATGAAAGTCCCCTCTCTCCCCGCCCCCGGCATGGACTCCTTGAACCCAGGGCTCACCAAGAGGCGACCCGCAGGCTGCCGCGGACTGCTGGATACCGACCCTTCCCTTTCTCCTTGGACCGGCCTGGAAGTGGTCCCATCCACCGAACCAGACCGACCCGCTCGACCACCATACCCGGGTCCCATCCTGGGCTGTGGAGACGATCGAACCGCCTCCACATGTCGTCGAACGGTTCGAAGCCTAATACGCCGCAACAAGTTTTGTCAAGACCTTCATTCCGCGTTGGGTCGAAGTGGTCTCGCCACGGTGCATTGTGAGTCGCCCGAATGATAGCCGTCGCCTGGCCAGGCCCTGCCAAAAGGCATGCGGGGAGCCGTTTACCCTCTGCGCCTAGGTGAATCCCATCCTAGGCGTGAAGCCTCAGCCGTTTTCGTCAAGGTAGAAGCCCCCCAATAGCAGCGACTCCTGGCTCATTGAATCCGGGCTTCCCTTCCCCGATACTGAAGGTGAGCAAAAGAAAGGGGTGCCCGGTGAGACCGTCTCGGACAGCGATGATGATCACGGCCTTGGCCCCGGTTCTCGTCGTCATCTTGGCGGTATCGGTCGCGCCGGCCTCAGAGCTCGCCCCGCCGCCTGCGGCCACCGGCGTCACTCTCCGCGCGGCGAACGCCCCAGCGACGATCACCCCCACCAGCGACGCCCCCGAGCCCGGAGCTCCGACAGCAGGCGGCTCGGCTGCGGGCGCCACTGCCTCAGTACGGGTGACGGTGACGGTTCAGGCCGCGCGGCTCATAGTCCTCGACCGCGCAGACCGCATCGTCGAGATCTGGAGCAACACCACCGCGGCCCCCGTGCCCTACGATCTGCACGCGGCTCGCGGATCGCACGATGGACCGCGGGTAGCCGCGATCCCCGCGGCGGCCCTCGCCGAGTACGAGACCCTGGTCGACACGATCGACTGGAGCGTCGTAGGCCTCGCATACCAGGCCCACTGACCCCACACGCAGAGTAGAATCCGGGGGCCGAGTGGCCCCCATGTGGACCGGCACGGCGCGTGGTCCGCGCGGCTCGCGACTTGCCTTCCCGTACGTTGCCCAGTGCCGCTGGGCAAGAGTACTCAATTTCCTCTAAAGGAATTCCCTCTGAGTGTCGACACTTGCACCAGTAAGGAAAACGGCGGGTCGAAAGTGGGGCGTTGGAGGTGCCGCACTACCGGAGATCCGCAGCGTAAGGGCGCCGTTCAGAACGAGGAGGGATCATGAAGAAGGTACTGGTAGCAGGGGTTCTGGTGATTGCGATGTTGGGGCTGTTGTCGGCGGCCGCGTTCACGGCGCCGGGCGACCCTGATCAGACGGTCACCGTGAACGCGACCGTCTCGAAGGCGGTGTGGCTCAATGTGACCGACGCCATGGTAGCGCTCGCCGGTAGCCCGGGGATCAACGCCCACACCGATACGGCGGCGGCATTCGAGGTACGGGCCAACTGGAACTGGACCCTGCAGGCGAACGCACTCGCCAATCTCAACGGCACCGACCCCGATGGAGGGGCGGTCGTGCTTCCCGCGAGCCGCATCCTGGTGGGCGGAAGCTCCGCAGAAGTGAACCGGATCGTAGCCTCCGGTGCGAAGGTCACCAGCCTCGCCGTCCCCGTGACATACGGCGCGAACTTCACCTGGGACGATACGGCGGGCACCTACTCCGGACCCCACACGTACACCCTGGCCTTCCAGTAGACGACAGGACAACTGAAGCGGCAGCAAGGGCCCGCAAGGGCCCTTTTGCTATGCTTGTCTCGGCAACGTTGTGATCACACGAGGAGCGGGCGGATGTCGGGCGGCGGCGGCTTCGGAAGAGGTAGCAGGGAAAGAGTGGCAGTGCTTCGGACTGTTGCCGCAGCACTGTCGGTGGCGACGCTGGTCCTCGGCCTGACCGCTCCCCCTTCCGCTCTAGCGGCGCGTTTCAGCGTCGAGCTCACGCCCGCCCAGATCGAGCTCACCTTGGAACCCGGCACCAGCTCGCCGCAGTGGGTGGGAGTGCGCAACCACGCGGAGAACCCCATCGATCTCACCGTACTCGTTCGCGACTTCGATCTGCGCGCTGACGGCAGTTTCGAGATGCTGGAGCCCGGCCACACCACCTACTCGGCCGGGAAGTGGCTGGACTTCCCCGTTGCCACCATGCGCCTGGCGCCCGACGAGACCCGCATCATCGACTACACCATCGTGGTGCCAGAGGACGCCGAGTCCGGAGGTCACTACGCGGCCATCGTGTTCGAGGGGGTCCCCGTAGAGACCGAAGGTCAAGAAGGCACCACCGGTGTGCAGATCGTCGGGCAGGTGGTCGGGCAGGTTCTCATCACCATCCCTGGACCGATAACACGGAACCTGGTCATCGAGTCGCTCGCCGTGCCCAGCGTGGTGTTCGGAGCAGGTGCGGACACGGCGACCGTGCGCATCACGAACAACGGCAACGTGCACCTCACCCCCAACGGGTACGTGCAGACCTGGGGCGGCCTGCCTTCGGGCTCCTTCGACGAAGCGTTCGGGCAGTTCACCCTCCTGCCGGGGGCTTCTCGGGACTTCCAGGTGAAACTGCAGAACGTCCCCTGGCTCGGGCGTATGAAGGCCAAGACCGAGCTGCAGTTCGGCCCGCGGATCGGGATGTTCGACCACTCCGTGGAGACGTCCGTAGACTACTACGTGCTCTCCTGGAAGGTGATCCTGCTGCTCAGCATCCTGCTGATTGGCTTCGACATCGCCCTCTTCCGAGAGTGGCGCCGGCGCGTCGCCCTCCGGAAGGCGGCCCCGACCGACGAGACCAACAAGAGGGAGCCGGAGACGCAGGCCGGCGCGTCGCCCGACACAGCGGACGAAGCGGCGGCGCAACTCGCACGCGAGACGGCATCGTGAGCACCCCACGATCCGCCTGTACGGAAGTGCTCGAGTACCTCCGCGCCGCCCACGAGCGCAACCCCCAGGCCGAGACCCACGCGTTGCAGCTTGAACGGGAACTCGGGCTCGACGCGGACTCGGTGCGATCCTGCCTCCAGGAGTTGGTGGCCCAAGGGACCGCGGAGGCCGACCTGTCACTCGTGAACGTGTGGGTGCGACTCACGGGAAGCGAGCCGCCTCCTCTCCGACAGTTCCGCTCGGACAGTGCTCCCGAGGCGTAAGCACACGTACGCCTGCTCGGCATACGCCCACTGGGTCTCGGCCGTCGCGACCGCCGCGTTGGCGGTGTCGCTCGGTCTGCTCGGTCTGCTCGGTCTGCTCGG
>Ga0180009_10000484_pt1 | contig 55364 bp, 41 predicted proteins | sample OS_PC_MetaG_FD_123537 | JGI IMG/M metagenome (GOLD analysis project Ga0180009, IMG submission 123537) | Groundwater microbial communities from the Aspo Hard Rock Laboratory (HRL) deep subsurface site, Sweden - OS_PC_MetaG | ecosystem: Environmental > Aquatic > Deep subsurface > Groundwater... | reverse complement strand
CAGCGAGCTGTGATCGGCCAGGAAACCCAGCACTTCCTTGCCTTCCACCCACAGCAGCGTGAGCACCGCGATCAATCCATAGAAGCCGCCCCCGTATTCCACCCAGTGCTTGTGCAGCAGGGCGCTTTGTGCGCGGTAGAGTCCGGAGCGCTGCACTTTCTCGATTCTGGCCCAGTGTGCCGACTGATTGTTGTTGTGTTTGCTGGCGGTTTCCTCGTTGTGCTGGTCCTCCGCCCGCATTGACCAGTAGAACAGTACAAACGAGGCCAGGCCGGTGACCACACCGACGCTTAGCAGGGCTTTGATGAATTCCAGCAGCATGCAGGCATTGTAGCGGGATTGTGATGCCCGTCATATGCCAGAAGTCCATACTGATGTGCGCGGTTTCCTGCAGGTCTTGGGAGTCTGTCTGTCTGCTGCCGGGCTCTTGCCGCAGGCATCCGGGAGTTTTTTGCTGGCGAAGACTCGCCGTGACGCGTTACGATGTGTACTTTAGCAGCAGGAGACCGACGTATGAGCAGAATCACCGGAAGTCTATTGATATGCACACTGCTTGCCTGTTCGGGCCTGGCCAGCGCCGACTGGCAGCTGGATGCATCGGCCTCCAGCGTCAGCTTTGTTTCGATCAAGAATGAGGCCATCGCGGAAACCCATTATTTCCGCCAGTTGCAGGGCACCGTCTCGGCAGCGGGCAAGGCTGAGTTGAGCATCGATCTGGCCAGCGTTGACACCGGCATCGAGATTCGTGATCAGCGCATGCGCGAGCTGCTGTTCCAGGTGGCCGAGCATCCGCAGGCCACGATCAGTGTGCAGCTGGATGCGCAGCAGCTGAGCGCGCTGCGTGCCGCCCGCCCGCAAGCCATGCGCCTGCCGTTGCAGCTTGAGGTGCACGGCAACAGCGCTGAATTGCAGGCCGAACTGCTGGCCATGATCGACAGCGCAGGCTGTCTGCATGTGCTCAGTGTGCAGCCGGTGCTGGTCAATGCCAGCGATTTTGCGCTGGTCGATGGCATCAATGCACTGCGCGAAGTTGCCGGGCTGGGCAGCATTGCCAGTGTGGTGCCGGTGTCGGTGCATCTGCAGTTCCGCGCGACAAACCGATAGCCAGGAATCACGCAATCAAGAAGAACAATCAGCGGCAGCCATCCATTGCTCATGGCTATGCCTGTAAGCACAGAGAGAACAACAATGAAAAGCTTCATCGCAACTTCGCTGGCCATGCCGGCCATGGCCTGCCTGCTGGCTGGCGTCAGTTTGCCGCTGCTGGCACAGCAGGACTGGATCGAACTGCAGGATGAGTCGACTGATCGCATCATCGCCGCTGCGTCCCTGGGGCTGACTGATAGCCAGGAGAAAGACCTGGCGGTGGCTGATTTCAACAACGACGGCTGGCCCGATCTGGTGATCGTCAGAAAGCTGCCGTTTTCCACCCCGGGCGGGCTGGCCAATGCGCTGTTCATCAACGACCAGGGCGTGCTGGTGGAACGCAGCGCCGAGTTGGCGCCGGGTTTTACCGATGCCACCGATGATCGTGATGTGGTGATCGCCGATGTTGATGGCGATGGCTGGCTGGACGTGATCACGGCACCGACCTTTGGCGACCAGCCGCGTGTTTACATCAATCAGGGTTCGCTGGCCGGGGTCTGGCAGGGCCTGCAGTACAGCGCCGCCGACAATCGCATCCCGCCGTTCACGCCTGGTCCCAAATTCTGTGCCGTGGCCGCCGGTGATGTCACCGGCAATGCTGCTCTGGACCTGTACTTCGCCGATTACGAAAGTCCGCTGGAAGACCGTCTGGTGATCAATGATGGCAGCGGATTTTTCACCGATCAGACCGCCACGCGGCTGACTCCGGAGATGAGTGAATCGGTGTTCGGCACCTCGGCACTGATTCTGGATCTCAACGCCGATGGCTTCAACGACATCGTCAAGGTCAACTCATCCGGCAGTGCACCGCCGCCGGACAGCACGCCCTCGGCGGTGCGGGTGTTCCGCAATGCCGGCGGTGGCCAGTTCAACACGCTACAGCTGGTTTACACCGAGCAGCCCTACATGGCCGCCAGCGGCGATTTCAACGGCGACGGCCGGCCTGATCTGTTCGTGGTCGACGATGCCCAGGACGCCATACTGCTCAATACCAGCAGTGCCGGCGGCAGCATTCAGTTCTCCACTGCAGCGGTCTCCGGCAGCAACCGGACCTCAGGCTTTGGCGGCAACATCACTGTCGCCGACATGAATGGTGACGGCTTTCAGGATGTCCTGGTCAGCGACGTGGACACCGACATACCCGGTTGCGACCGCGAGCTGGCCATACTGCAGAACAACGGCAAAGGCAGCTTCAGTGATCCGTTGAATGGCCAGGATCGTCCCTGGAACGTCAGCGGAACCTTCGACACTGCAGTGGCCGATTTCAACCGCGATGGTGCTGCCGATGTCTGGATCGGCAGTTGCAGCGGCAACCAGTTGTTCATGGGGGTGGTGCCTGAGCTGCTGTTTGTGGATGGGTTTGAATCGGTGCAGGAAAGCATCGCGCCGGACCAGGGATACCGCTAGGAAGATTCCCGGCTTTTTTGCGCCTCGTCGTTCAGGCCATCTGCAGGATGCGCATCGGCGCGGTGTTGATCACGCCACGGCTGAACAGGGCATTCACCAGCGGCACGCCCAGGGCCGCGCTGAGCAGCGCGGTGAGCAGCAGCGGCCATTGCCATTGCCAGTCAATCTCCAGCAGATGGCTGCTCACCCACCAGGTGGCCAGGGCGGCAGTCAGTGCCGTGAGCACCCCGATGATGCAGCCGATCAGGGTCTGCTCCAGCCACCAGGCCCGGTACAGCGTGCCCCGGTCAACGCCCATGCAGCGCAGCAGGGCGGTTTCGCGCCGTCGTATCTGCTGACCGCTTTGCACCGTGATCAGCATGACCACCACGGCGGCAGCCAGTGTGAACCAGAACAGACTGTCCAGCGCGCGCGTCAGTTGCTGGAACAGGTCATTGACGCGCGCGACCAGGGCATTGGTGTCGAACACGGTGATGTTGGGGAACTCGCTGCTGATCGCGCGCAGCAGGTGATCAGCGCCGGCAGTCTGTGCCGGGTTGCCACTGCCGGACCAGTAAAAATTGGCCACGTACTGATAATCCAGATCGCTGGCTGCGGCGGGATTGATGAGAATGAAAAAGTTGATGCGGAAACTGTCCCAGTCCACTTCGCGCAGGCTGGTGATGATGCCCTGTCGGGTTTCGTTGCCGACGCTGAAAGTCATGCTGTCACCAGGTGCCAGATCCAGTTCATTGGCCCAGTCGCTGGCCAGTGAGATCTGCAGCTGATCGCTGTCCGGAGCAAACCATTCGCCACTGACCAGGCGATTGGTCTCCGGCAGGGTGTCGCGCCAGGACAGGTTGACGGTACCGTCGCGGCGTCCGGGCGGATCGGCCTGTGGTCGCCATTGCGCGGCGGGCACACCATTGATCCGGCTGATGCGTGCCACGGCCATGGGGCCGAATTCCAGCTTTTCGACTTCATACTGCTGCAGCAGTGCCTGTAACGGCTCCCGCTGTGTCGGCTGCACGTTGATAAGAAAATGGTTCGGCGTGCCGGGTTGCAGGGTGTTCTGCCATTGCTGCAGCAAATCGTTGCGCAGCCAGCCCAGCAGCAGCAGGGCCAGCAACGCCAGACTGATGGCCGCCATGTGCAGTGCATTGCCGTGGCGGTGGCGCAGCAGGCTGGAAATCACCAGCCGCCACACCGGGCTGCCCGCATGCTGTCGACGGCCCAGCCATTGCAGCAGCAGCGTGGCAGCCAGCGACATGGCCAGTAGCAGCAGCAGCAGAATGAGCAAAATCCACAGGGTCAGCTGCCAGTCGCGCAACTGCCACCAGGCAATCAGCAGCAGGCTGATCAGCGCCGGCATATAACGCAGCAGCAGCTGTTGCCAGCGCAGGCCCGGTGCGGCGCGGAGAATGCGCATGGGCGACTGCCCACGCAGTTGCAACAGCGGGGGCAGGCACAGGCCAGCCGCCAGCGTGGCGGCAATGACAAACGAGGTGATCAGTGGCAGCACACGCAGCGGCGGCAGGCTGACCTGCATCAGTGCCGCCAGTTGCGCGCTGAGCAGTGCCTGCAGGGCGATGCCAATGGCGATGCCGCCTGCTGCAGCCACTGTGGTCAGCCACAGCAGTCGCAACAGCATGAGCAGGCGTATGCGTGACCAGGGCACACCAAAACTGCGCCACAGGGCGACATTCAGCTGCTCCCGCTGCTGGTATTGCTGCATCGCCAGCAGCATGCCGGCGGCCCCCAGAAACACCGCGCTCAGCGCGGCGATGCTGAGGAAGCTGCGCGTCTGGCTGATCGCATCCGCGCTTTGCGCCTGCGCTTGTTGTGGCGTGGTCACGCGCACTTCGGCATCGTCGGCGGCAAGCTCTGCCAGTTGTTGCAGTGCAGCCGGTGGTCCGGCCAGCAGCAGACGCCAGGTGGCGCGTGACTGACTGCGCAACAGACCGGCCTGACGGGCATCGTCCATGCTCAGTAGCAGACGTGGTGAGAGGCCGGCAAAGCCGCCGCTGCGATCCGGCTCCAGCGTCAGCACGCGATCAAGCCGATACTGCTGATCACCGACCTGCAGCAGGTCGCCGGGGGCGGTGCCGAGCTGTTCCAGCAGGCGCTGTTCGGCCCACACCGCGCCATTGCCGGGGCCTGGATGGCTGTTGTCGCCGCTGTCGTATTGCTGCGCCGAAGAGCGCAATCTGCCGCGCAGCGGGTAGTCGGCGGTCACCGCCTTGGCGGCCACCAGGCTGGATTTGTCACCGGCGAACACCACGGTGTTGAAACTGACCGTGGCAGCGGTCTGCAGACCCAGGGTTTCGGCTTGTTGCCGGTAAAGCTCTGCCAGCGGCTGGCGCGAGCTGAGTACCATGTCGGCAGCGAGCAACTCGCTGGCTGCCAGCGTCAGCGCCTGACGGGCGCGGTCACTGGCGCTGTTGACGGCGGTGAGCACGGCAATGGTGATCACCAGCGCCCAGAAGATGCCGGCCAGTGGACCGGCGCGCGATTCGCGCCAGCTCTGGCGCAGACTCAGCCACAGCATGGTTCAGTCCTGCCAGACCAGCCGACCCTGTTCCAGCCGGGCGTGCCGGTCGCAGTGGCTGGCCAGTTGCAGATCGTGGGTCACCAGCACCAGGGAAGTGGCCTTGGCGCTGTTCAGCTCGAACAGCAGTTCGATGATGCGCTGGCCACTGACATGATCCAGATTGCCGGTGGGTTCATCGGCAATCAGCAGTTGCGGATTGCCGGCAAACGCTCTCGCCAGCGCCACCCGCTGTTGCTCACCACCGGAAAGTTTGCCGGGATAGTGGCGCAGGCGGGCGGACAGTCCAACCCGCTCCAGCGCATCCAGGGCGAGTTTACGGGCGCTCGCCTGGGCGGTGAGTTCCAGCGGCAGCAGCACGTTGTCCAGCGCAGTCAGGGTGGGGATCAGGTGAAACGACTGAAACACGAAGCCCACCTGATTGCGGCGCAGGGCGGCACGTTGTTCCTCGTCGAGATGCTGCAGTGACTGGCCGAACATTTCGATGTGCCCGCTGCTGGCCACGTCCAGACCGGCAAGCAGGCCCAACAGGGTGGTTTTGCCGGAACCGGACGCGCCGGTGATCGCCAGCGAAGCACCTGACTTGAGTTCCAGGCTGATGTCACGCAGTATGTGCAGTTGATCGGCCCCATCGCCGACACTGTGGCTGACATTGCGGCAGGCCAGCACCACAGATGGCATCTGCTGCGTGGCTGGCGCGGATGCGCTGGTGTCGGCATCTGCAACCCGGTGCTGGTCGGATAATCTTTGTTGCATGTTCATGAGCACGACACCAGTTGCGGAGAGAATAAGGTGGTTACAGGAAAACGCATTTCAATGTTCCGGCACAACATTCCATGGCGTCTGCTGTGCGGATGCATGCTGTGGTGCAGCATGCTGCCGCTGCCGGCCGCCACCGTACTGGTCATCGGTGACAGCCTCAGTGCTGCCCACAACATACCGCAGCAACAGGGTTGGGTGAGCCTGCTGGGAGAAAAGCTGCAGCAGTGCTGTGCGCAGTGGCAGGTGGTGAATGCCAGCATCAGCGGTGAGACCAGCAGCGGCGGGCGCAGTCGCCTGCCGGCATTGCTGCAGCAGCACGAACCGGAACTGGTGCTGCTGGCCCTGGGCGCCAACGATGGTCTGCGCGCGCTGCCGGTGGCGCAACTGCAGGAGAATCTGGCGGCCATGATCGAGCAAAGCCGTGCCGCCGGTGCCAGCGTGGTGCTGCTGGGCATCCAGATTCCGGACAACTATGGGCCGATCTATCAGCAGCGTTTCGCCGCCGTGTACGAGCAACTGGCGCAGCGCTACGACCTCAGCTGGCTGCCGTTTTTTCTCGCTGGCGTGGCCACCCGCAGCGAGCTGATGCAGGAGGACGGTCTGCACCCAACGGCGGCCGCACAAGCAATGATTCTGGACAATGTGTGGCCACTGCTGCAGCCTTTGCTGGACCACACCAACACCGCGCCAGCTGCGTCCCGGCAGTGACCGCCATGCCGTTACGGGCTTGCCGGCAGCTTGTCGCCGCGTTCATGCTCGCTGGCACGCAACTCCTGCAGTATCTGTTGCAGGTCTGATTTTGCCCGTGCCAGGGAGAAATGCTCCTGCACATTCGCGACCGCATTGGTGGACAGGGTCTGCCACAGGTTCGGGTCTTCATGCAGGCTACAGATGGCGGCGGCAAACTGTTCACTGTCATCGGCCAGCAGGACATCATGCCGGTCGGTCAGAAACATGCCCTCGGCGGCGACGCTGGTGGCCACCACCGGCACGCCACGACTCATCGAGCTGTTGATTTTGCCTTTCACCCCGGCACCATAGCGCAGCGGTGCCACGCTGCAGCGCACCTGGTCCAGCCACGGCTCCAGTTCCGGCACGAAGCCGTGCACGATGATGCTGTCGCTGGCCAGCGCCTGAATTTTTTCCGTGGCGTTGCTGCCGATCAGATGCAGTTGCGCCTGTGGCAGACGCGCCAGCACCAGTGGCCAGATCTGCTCCGCCAGCCAGACCGCCGCATCGATGTTGGGCGGATGCTGAAAGCCGCCAACAAACAGCACACCGCTGCGCTGCTCGAAGCCGTTCTGGCAACCGGGTACGGCATGAATGTTGGACAGCACGCGCACCCTGGCAGCGGCTGACTGTTCCTGCAGCAGCGCCTGTTCGGCGGCGCTGACCACCAACGTCAGGTCTGCCTGTTGCATCAGTTTCAGTTCCTGGTGCCGGGTCTGCGCGGCCAGCCGGCGCAGCGCCAGGCTGTTCTGCAGTTCGGCCTGACGCTGTTCGCGCAGGTAGTGCAGATCCACCGTGTCGTAAACGATGCTGGCCTGCGGACAGTAGCGACGCACCCGCCGCAGCAGTTCGCTGGCGATGCTCAGGCGTGACAGCATGACCACATCAAACTCGTCGCCATGCTGCTGTAAAAACGTTTTCCAGCTGCCGAACCAGGGTTGATACCAGACCTCGACGCCAAGCTGCTGCAGCTGTTCGGTGTAGTGACCGGCGTGGCCGAGGTTCCCCGGCACGAACAGCACGCGCCAGCCGAGTTCGACCAGCAGCGCAAGCAGGTTGACCATGCGCAGGGAACCGGAGTCCTTGTCCGCCATCGGCACCCAGACATCCACCACCAGCATGCAGCCAGCCGGGTGCGCTGCACCGGATTCACGCAGCTGCAAGCTGGGCCTGCTCTGTGCATGGCGCTGATACAGGCTCAGCGACTGCTGCCAGACAGCCTTGCCGCTGCGCTGGTAACGCGATTGGGCCAGCGCCAGCAGCGCGGCATCAATGCCATTGGGCAATCCGCTCTGGGCGCTGCAATACTGCATGAAAGCCGGCAGCCATGGCGCTGTGAGCAGCAGCAGATCGGAACTGAAAGCGAACACCTGATGGGCAAACGCCTGCTGCGGGTGCAGCGGCGTGGCCGCCTCAGTGTCGTGGTCGATGCAACGGCCGCAGACCATGTCGTGGCCCTGGGCTGCCGCCTGCAGCAGCTGCGGGATCGTGTCAGCTCGCAGCTGCAGCAGATTGTTGATCAGCAGAAGTTGTCTGCAGCGTTCTGCAGCGGGCTGCAGTGCCGCCAGTGCGGCCGAAAGGTCCGCGTGCTCGATCAGGCCCTGGCAATCTGCCAGCAGTGGCCCGGCATCGCCGCTGATGACATGCACCTCGCTGGCATGCCCGCGCAACGCATCCTGCAGCCGGTGCAGCATGGCCAGCAGGCAATCTGCCATGTCATTGTCGGCGTCAGCGTCTGCCGGCAGCACCAGCAACACTGCGGTGATGTCCACGGCATCGTCGGCGGCTTGGTCCCAGCGCAGCGGCTGCCGCATGGCCGCACTGGTGGCTTCGTTGTGGTCCTCCCGGGCAAGTGCCTGGGCCGGCGGCAGGCTGGTCGGGCCCTGCAATTGACGCAGTGTCGCCAGCAGGCCGTTGCTGAGACTCAGCTTGATAAAACTGCGCAGCAGCGTTGGCCAGCGCAGCGGATTCCACACACGTTGCCGGCGAAAATTGGCGACGAGCCGGCTGACCACGCGCAATGGCATGGTGAAGCGCCAGGATTTGCTGGCCAGTACCTGATCGCGTTGCTGTTCCAGATCATCGATATAACGTTGTAGTTGATCCACCTGCTGCGCATGGCTTGCCTGCTGCTGATGCATCTGCTGCTGCAGCGAGCTTCTTAAATGCTGCATTTGCTGCTGCAGCTGCGCACGCAACTTTGGCAGTTTGTCCTGCGCATGCTGCAGTTCCTCGCGTAGCTGCTGCAAGCGCTCATGGGTCTGATCAAGTGCCTGCCGCTGGCGCTGCATGGCCGCAGCGCGCCGGCTCAGTTCAGCTGCCTGCTTACCGAGCTGCTGATTTCGCTGTTCCAGTTCACCGCGCTGCCACAGGTTGTCTCTGGACAGCTGCAGCGCCTGCGCCGTGAGCAGATCAGGTGCGCGCAGCTGACGTGGAGGATTCAGCACGGCCTCGCTGCAGCGCTCTCGCAGCGCCTGCAGCAGCGCATTGTAGCGAGCCAGCATGGCTGACATCGGCACCACCATAGTCTCACTGGCACCGCGCCTGAGCTGGGCAAGCAGTTGTGGTTGCTGACGCAGTTGCACAATGGCCTGATGCAGTGCCTGCGGTTCGGGTTCGATCAGCAGGCCGTTGACGCCATCGCTGACGCGTTCGCTGAAACTGCCACGACGGGTGGCGATGACCGGCAGCTTGAGTGCCTGCATTTCGGTCAGGGTGTAGCTGTAGGTTTCGCTCACCGTGGACAGCAGCAATGCGGCATCCGGCCGCAGCTGAGCAATGATGTCCGGCAACTGCTGCCATGCGTAGTCGCTGATTACATCGATCTGCGCCTGGCCCAGCATGCTGCGCCCGCTGCGGCCACAACCAAGCAGGGTCAGCTGCACATGCTCGCGCAGCAGCGGCCATGAGCGGTGCAGCAACTCCAGACCTTTGCCGCTGACCAGTCGTCCCACCAGCACCAGCCGCAGGCGTCGTCCGGCGGCGTTGTCGGCGCTGTCGGTTGCCGACTGTACACCGGGTGGGCTGGCTGATGCAGCGTGTTGTTCCCAGCCAGTGAAGCCATGCGCGATGACTTGCAGTTGCAGTTGTTTGCTCTCGGCCAGTGCCGGCACCAGTTGCAGCAGCTGTTGCCGGGCTGCGTGGCTGGGAGCGACCATGGCCACATGCGCCTGCTGCAGCAGTTGCTGCCAGGCCAGCGTCAGCGTGTGCCAGCCACGCGCGTCGCGATCCGTGAACATCAGCAGGTCGTCACCGCTGAGGTTATGTGGTTGCTGTTGCAGCTGCTGCAACTGCTGCTGCAGCGTCTGGCTGGCGGCCTGTTGACCTGGCGGGTGTGACAACAGCGGCCAGGCCGGATAGTAATCGTGGATGACGACAATGGTGGGGAGGCTGCGACGCAATGCATCCAGGCTGTGCCCGATCAGCGAGGAGACCACAATGCGCTGTACCCGATAGCGACCACAGATTTCGTCCAGCATCTGCTGATACTGCGGATGGCGTATGCTGGTGGAGGCAATCGCCGGTGCCAGGTGCCAGCTCTGCAGCTCGGCACCATCGGTGCCGCCCTGATGCAGACTGAAGCGACTGCCGTAGGTCTTGCGTTTCCAGAACCCTTGCGACTTCAGCACCAGCTGCGGATGCTCTTGCGCGGCCTGACAATAATTGTCCACCCAGTGCTGCACGCCACCGCCCCAGCTGTGACTGATGTGCAGGGTGACCTGGTCGGCAGTCTGTGGCAACCGCGGTAATGCAAAATGCTGCTGGCGCAACAGACCCTGCAGAATCTGTGCGCGGTATTCGATGGCTTCGGCCGGTGGCAGATCCCAGGCATAATCGGGTCTGGCGATGAACAGGCTGCGCCGCGGATCACGGCTGAACATGTCGTCAGCGACCAGCAGCCGCACGCCGCAGGCCAGCGGTGATCGTTGTGACCAGGTTGGTGCCTGACGCAGCAGCAGACGCACCGATCTGGCTCGCAGCCAGAGCAGGTGTTGTGGCCACTGCGCTGCCTGCATCAGCGGTTGTTGACTGCTGTTGCCAACCAGAGCGTCCAGGTCGGCATCGGCCGGAGGTTCGGCAAGCTGATCGTCGAATCCGAATGGATTGAACGCAGCGGCGCTGTTGCTGCAGCAGGTCAGAGCCTCCGCCTTGGCATGCTGCTGCCACCAGTGCAGCCGTGAGAGCAGATCAGCGGGTTGTTGCAGGTCGCAGCGCAGGAGCAGCAGGGCGCGCTCCGGGTAGTTCCTGGCGGCTTCCTCCAGCACTTCCTGCAAGCCATGCTGTTGACTGTGATGCTGTTCGCAAAAGGCTGTTGCCGAACCAGTGACTGTGGGGTCGGGGGCGGCTGCCGGGCTGTGGTCTGACCACAGCACCAGCACCGGGTTGCCCAGCGCGTTCAGGGCCTGAGTGTGCTCGCTGCTGGCTGGTGAATGCATGTCCATACCATAGATGCCGGTGCAGCGCCGCGGCGCTGCGCCATAGCGTTAACCCGGATTATTCATGACTCGACCGTCGCGAGACGGTTCCAGAGCCCGCCCCGGACTAGATCCGGGGTTTTGTAGCCGCAGCGTTTCGTGACCGGGCGCACCGGAAACGTAATCGCCTGTACGGTGAGGATGTGCGACCGAATGAAACGGCGCGGATGCTGGGCTTGGGGCCGTCGCAGTAGGTTGGGTCATGAATAGCCCGGGTTCAGACTGATCGGCGTGCGGGCAGGGACATGCCGGTGTTTACTGGCCCATGTCCATGGATTGAGCCTGGTAGCCCTCGGGCACGCTGAGACGGCTGGCGGCGATGTCGTCGTGACTGACCGCGCTGAGCTCAGCGCTGCTGCCGTTCTCATAGTCGTGTACGCGCACCGGCATGCCATTGGCCATCAGCTGTGCCAGACCATCACCGGCGATGTTTTCCGGCAGCAGATCACCGACGCTTTTCTGTACTTCATCGACCAGTTCCTGCATCAGCTCGGCCATGCCGCGCATGGTACGTTCGTCCTCGCGGCTCAGTTTCAGGGCATCGCTGTCGGCCACGCAGACTTCGTTCTTGCGCTGATCGGCGACCCAGGTTTCATGTACGCTGCAGGCGATGTCGGCCACCTTGTCGGACTTGCCGGTGGCGCGGACATCGATCATCGGCGCGTCGGACTTGTCCTTGTTGGCCGGCATCATGTCCTTCATCATCGCCTTGGCGGCGGCACGCTGTTCCGGCGGCAGGTTGGCCAGCGCACTGTCCAGCTGACTGGTCAGGTCGCCCAGTGTTTGGCCCAGTTGCTCAATCTGCGACTGGTCAATGCGATAATATTGTTGCTCGGCATCGTCCACCATGTACATGGCATTCTGCGACAGATCGTAGAGCATCCAGCTGCTCTCGCCGGCCGAGTCGATGCGCAGTTTGCCGGAACCAATGGCAATGGTCTGCGGCAGTGAATCGCCCTCACTGCTGAAGGTCAGGGTGGTGTCGGCCAGGCTGGCGCTGCTGCAGCACACAGCGGCCAGCATGAGCAGACCGGAGCGACGTGTGATGACAGGTTTTTTTGCTAAATCTGACATGAGTTTTCCTCGTGGTTATTATCTGTGTTGTCAAACGCTGTTGAACTGAAAAATGCTTCAGCCGACAGATGATTGTAATGGACTCTGCCAGCCAGTTGCAGATTATCCCTGATTTGTACGCTGCAAGAAAACCTTGCCGCCTGGAGCAAGCTGCCTGATGAGCAAAGCCGAGCGCAAGGTCGCGCGCAGAAAAGCCTCGCCTAAAGGTCGGCGCGCGCCGCGCCGGATGCGCGCTGCGACGGATCAGTCCCGGTACCTGGGACACACTCTGCGAGCCTGGCTGTGGCGCAGCCTGGCAGGGGTGTGCGGTGTGCTGCTGGGGGTTCTGGTGGTCTGGGTGGTGGCCTTGCAACACACCGTGGTGGGGCAGTTCGAGCTGCATCGCTGGGATCAGCCGTCACTGGTGTTTGCCCGGCCGCTGCAGATTGATCGTGGCATGAGCATGACCATGGAGCAGCTGGAATTCGAGCTGCAGGCAGCCGGCTACCATCGCCAGATCACAGCGGCCAACCGCCCGGGGCAATACGCGCGCAATGGCGACAGCCTGCAGGCGCATGCGCGCGAGTTCGTCTTTGCCGATGGCCGCCAGCCCGCTGCGCCAGTGCAGATCAGACTGTCGGCTGAGCGCGTCAGTGAGTTGCGCGTGGACGGCAAGCCGGTGCAGCAGTTCCGTTTTGATCCGGCGGAAATCGGCAGTCTGCGTGCGTCCGGTGCCGACGACCGCAAATTCATGCCGCTGGACAGTTTTCCACCCTTGCTGGTCACCGCCATCCAGGCAGTGGAAGACCGCCAGTTCAAGCACCATCCCGGGGTGGACTGGCATGGCCTGGCGCGCGCGGTGTGGGTCAATCTGCGCCATGGCGAGCTGCGACAGGGCGGCAGCACCATCACCCAGCAGTTGGTGCGCAACATTTATCTCAGTCATGATCGCACGCTGCTGCGCAAGCTCAACGAAATGATCATGGCGCTGGCGCTGGAGCAGCATTTCAGCAAGCGCGACATTCTCGAGGGATATCTCAACGAGGTCTATCTGGGCCAGCATGGCGGTGGCGCGGTGCACGGCTTTCCGCGCGCCAGCGAGTATTATTTCGGCCGTGCGCTGAGCAGCCTGCGGGCACACGAACTGGCCCTGCTGGTGGGCATGGTGCGCGGTGCCTCGTGGTACAACCCCAGGCGGCACCCCGAGCGCGCGCGTCAGCGCCGCGATGTGGTGCTGCAGATGATGCACGACACCGGTTTGCTGAGTGCCGCTGAGCTGGCCCGGGCGCAGACGGCAGACCTGGGCGTGACCGGCAGTGCCGAGATCGGCCGGGTGCGCTATCCGGCCTTTCTGGATCTGGTGCGGCGTCAGCTCAGACGTGATTATTCCGCCACCGATCTGCAGCAGTCCGGCCTGCGTATCATGACCACGCTGGACCCTTATCAGCAGCATCGCGCCGAGCGTGCGCTGCAGCAGCAGTTGCCCGTCATCGAGCGCCGTCTCGGCAGCGATGGTCTGCAGGCGGCGGTGGTGATGCTGAATGCCCAGACCGGGGATGTCATGGCGCTGGTTGGCGATCGCCAGACCGATCGTCCCGGGTTTAATCGCGCGCTGGACGCCAGCCGGCAGATCGGTTCCATCGTCAAACCGTTCATCTATCTGCAGGCATGGTCGGCACAGCCGCCATACACGCTCACCAGCCGCATCGAAGATGCTCCCATCAGCATCCGCACCGATGACGGAGCAACCTGGCAGCCGGCCAATTTTGATCGTCGCGCGCACGGAGAAGTCAGTCTGTTGACAGCGTTGCTGCGATCCTACAATCAGGCCACCGTGCGCTTGGGCATGCAGCTGGGACTGCCTGTGGTTGCCAGCGTGTTGCAGGAGATTGGATTGCTGTCGGCACAGGCGAGCCTGCATCCATCCCTGTTGCTCGGCGCGGTGGAGGCGACCCCGCTGGCGGTGGCTGCCGCCTATCAGCCACTGGCGGCGAACGGTTATCAGACGGCCGTTGGTGCCGTGCGCCAGGTGCTCACGGGCGAACAGCGACTGCGTGCCAACTACCCGGTCAGAATACGCCAGGTGCTGCCGCCGGAACCGCTGGCGCTGCTCAATTATGCCCTTACCAGGGTGACTGCAGAAGGCACCGCACGCGGTCTGAGCGCAGCACTGGGAGCCAGGCACAGCATCGCCGGCAAGACCGGCACCAGCAATGATCAGCGCGACAGCTGGTTTGTCGGCTATGACCGGCAGCGCCTGGCGGTGGTCTGGGTTGGTCGCGATGACAATCAGGCTGCCGCCATCACCGGGGCGAATGCGGCGCTGCCACTGTGGGCGGACATGTTTGCCGGTCAGCCGCTGCAGGACATCGACGTGCAGGCCTTGCCGGGGCTCTACTGGTATTGGGTCGATCAGCGCAACGGACTGCTCAGCAGCGCCGATTGTGCCAGCGCCACAGTGTTGCCGTTTCTGGCCCACAGCGAACCGCTTGCATGGTCTGACTGTCAAGGCGGTCTGGCTGGCGGTGACGCGGTAAACTAGTCTGGCATGCATGCCTGCTGCACAGCTTGGCATGCTGTGTTTGAATTTTACTTACGGACAAAGCTGATGATGTCAATGCAACAATACCTTGCTACAGGCCGACCAGTTTGGCCGCAGTCAGTATGGCTGGTCATCCTGGCGGCACTATTGGCCGGCTGCGGCACGCAGCAGTCGGTGCCGATCAGCGACCGCTCGGTGAATGTGGACAGTCAGGTGCGCGAGGCGGCGGTGGCTGACGGCCAGGGCTTGCAGATCAAACCGCTGCAGACACCCGGTGTGCAGCAATTGCTGATCGATGCAGAACTGGCAGAGCAGGCCGGCGATCTGCAGCAGGCCACGGTGCTGATCGAACGTGCCATGCGCATGCAGCCCAAAGACCCGGAAATTCTGCAGCGTATGGCCGAGATCAAGCTGGCCGCCGAGGATTTCGAGCAGGCGCTCAATTACGCTGCCAGGTCCTACGACCTGGGACCCAGAATCGGCGAGTTGTGCAGCCGCAACTGGCACGCCATCGCCGTGGCCCGCAGCAATCTGGATGATGCCGCTGGAGCCGCCGAGGCACGCCAGCGCGCCGGGGAGTGTGCAGTGCGGCAGGCGGAACGGTTTTGATCTTGCCAACGCAGCAGTGCACAAAGCGCTGTCACCCACCGCAGCCTGGCTGCTGTCTGCCACTGCCCGGAGCGCGACTTGCAGCAGTCTGATGCAGTGCAGCGGCAAGCCGTGGCTGGCGGGGACAATGTCGCGCTGGAACATGAGCTGGCAACATACCTGGGTGCCGATGGCAGGCTGGCGCAGGCCTGGCCTGGCTTTGAGGCGCGGCCGGGTCAGCTGCAGCTGGCCACCGCCATTGCCGCCACCATCGAAGCACGCGGCACCCTGCTGGCCGAGGCGGCCACCGGTACCGGCAAGACCCTGGCCTACCTGCTGCCGGTGTTGCTCAGTGGCAAAACCGCATTGTTGTCCACCGGCACCAAAAACCTGCAGGAGCAGCTGTTTTATCGCGATCTGCCGGCAATCCGCAAGCTGCTGCGTGCCGATCTGACTTGCAGTCTGCTGAAGGGGCGCAGCAACTACCTTTGTCATTACCGCTGGCAGCAGAACCAGGGACAGCCAGCCTTGCGCACAGTGCCTGCGCAGCAGCAGCTGAGCGCCATCCGGCAATGGTTACCGCACACCGACAGCGGCGATCTCAGCGAAGTTGACGCGCTACCGGACGATGCCGGCGTGCGCAGTTGGGTGACCTCCACCAGCGACAATTGCCTGGGCAGTGAATGCCCGAATTTTGAGGACTGTTTTGTCTACAAGGCACGTGAGCAGGCGCGCAAATCCGACCTGGTGGTGGTCAATCATCACCTGTTGTTTGCCGATCTGGCCCTGCGGGAACAGGGCTTTGGCGAGGTGCTGCCGGCAGTGGATGTGGTGGTCATCGATGAGGCACATCAGGCACCGGCGGTGGCTTCGGCGTTTTTCGGGCGGTCGCTGAGTCAGCGCCAGCTGAGCGAGTTGGCACGCGATGCCCAGCGGGAGGCGGCCCAGCAAAGTGGTGCGCTGGCCCTGCTGCAGCCAGCCCTGGACGATCTGCAGTTTGCCCAGCGTGAGCTGCTGCTGGCGCTGTCGCGCTTTGACCAGCGCCAGGCCCTGCAGCGGCTGCTGCAGGCGATGGATGACGGCCTCTGGGATGAGCTGGAACAGTCCCTGCAACAACTGCTGGCAAGCCTGCAGACGCTGACTGAACGCAGCAAGGGGCTGCAGCAGATCGGTGAACGCTGTCAGCAGTTGCTGGCCACGCTGCAGCTTTGCCGGTGTGGCGATGAGCGCTACGTGTGCTGGTTCGAGCCGCGCTCGCGCGGCTTTGCCCTGCACGCGACACCGCTGCGCATTGATGACATGTTCGAGCGCATGCGCGAGAGCATGCAGTCGGCCTGGGTGTTTACCTCGGCGACCCTGACCGTACACGGCGACTTCAGCTATTTTGCCGAACGCCTTGGCCTGGAAGCCGCTGCCCAACTGTCGATTGACAGTCCGTTTGATTATGACGACAACACGCTGTTGTGGATTCCCGATGGCTTGCCTGCGCCTGGCGGCGCGGCCCACACCGGCGCACTGATGCGCTTGCTGCTGCCGGTGCTGCAGGCCAACGCGGGCCGGGCGTTTTTGCTCTTCACCACCCATCGCGCATTGCGCCAGGCGGCCGAGTGGCTGGCTGAGCAGGGCGATTTCAATCTGCAGGTGCAGGGCACGGCACCACGGGCACAGCTGTTGCAGCAGTTTCGCCAGCAGCCGCGCAGCCTGCTGCTGGGTGCGGCGAGTTTCTGGGAGGGGGTCGATGTGGTGGGCGGCGGGCTTTCCATTGTGGTGATCGACAAACTGCCGTTTGCCGCCCCGGACGACCCGGTGTATCAGGCGCGAGCGGATGCCATCAGTGCCGGTGGTGGCAGTGCATTCGCCGACCTGGCGCTGCCGGAAGCGGTGCTGGCGCTGAAGCAGGGCGTGGGACGGTTGATCCGGCATCAGCATGACTATGGGCTGGTGGTGCTGGGCGATGAGCGCATTCGCAGCAAATCCTATGGGCGCAGGTTCCTGCACAGCCTGCCGGTGCGCAGTCAATGCACGAGCGCGCAGCAGGCAATGGATTTTTTACGGGCAAAGCGGAAACAGGAACATGATCGGACTGGCCATTGATACCACTTCAGAAGCCTGTTCTGTGGCCTTGCGCGACAGCCATGGCAACATTGCCCAGCGCTGTGCCCATGCGCCGAGACAGCATGGCGAGTTGCTGTTGCGCTGGGTCGAGGAACTGCTGCAAGCGGCCGACCTGAAGCCGGCCCAGCTCGATGCCGTCTGGGTCACACAGGGTCCGGGCAGCTTCACCAGTCTGCGTCTGGGCTTCAGTGTGGCCACCGCGCTGGCCTTTGCGCTGGATCGGCCGGTGGTGCCGGTATCCAGTCTGCTGGCGCTGGCAGCGCGCTGCGGCGACCCGGACATGGCACCGGCTGCGGCCACTGGCAGCGTTGCTTCGACCACGGCCATGCCCACGCCAATGTCCGGCCTGGTGCTGGCAACGCTGGATGCGCGCCTGGGTGAAATTTATGCCGCCTGGTATTGTTGTGCGGCGACCGGGAAACCGGAGCTGACGCTGCAGGGCGAGGAGCAACTGCTCAAACCTGCGGAGCTGGCCTGGCCGGAGCAGACTGCCGCATCGGTGCCGGTCGCGCTGGGCAACGGTCTGCTGGTGGACGATGCCCGACTGCTGCAGCGCGCACAGGCGCTGGGGTTTCACTGTCAGGCTGACTGTTGGCCGCAAGCGCGGGATCTGTTTGCCCTGGCCGACATCGACAGCGGTCAGGCTGCCTGGGAGGTGCAGTTGCCGTATCTGCGCAAAAAAGTGGCGGATAAACCGTCTCCACAAGTACCTCAGGCTGCGCCTGCCCAGCAATCGGGATCAGGCCACTTGACAGACGGCCAATAGCCTCTAAAATACTCGTTTGCGATGCGGGAATAGCTCAGTTGGTAGAGCACAACCTTGCCAAGGTTGGGGTCGCGAGTTCGAGTCTCGTTTCCCGCTCCATTTTTCCCCTGTTATAGCCCCCTGTGATCTTCCATTCGCCTGATGCCTCAGGTCTGCTGACCTGTCCGGCGGTGTGCGTTCATGCGCTGGCGCTGGCGCAGGCCTGTGCGTAATCCGGATACAGATCGGCAAACATCTGCAGCACGGCGTCGATCTGCTCTGCATTGTGTGCCGCGCTCAGACTGATGCGCAACAGCGGGTCGCCGCTGGGTGTGGCCGGTGGCAGCACCAGGTTGCAGTAGGCACCGGCAGCCAGCAGTTTGTTCCAGAAGTTCAGCGCATTCAGGCGACCCTTGATGTTGATCGCGATCACCGGGGACACATCCGCAGCGGGCTGATAGCCCAGTGCCAACAGGCCCTGGTGCAGCTGTTCTGCCCGTGCGAACAGGTTGGCGCGCAGATGCTTGCCGGCAGCGAGCTTTTGCAGGGTCACGCGGGTTGAGGCAACCACGGAAGGCACCGGTGATGCGGTGAAAATATAGGGTCTGGATGCATAGCGGATCAGATCCAGCTCCTCGCGCTGGCTGACGCAGAAACCACCGGTCGCCCCCAGGCTTTTGCTGAAGGTGCCGACGGTGAAATCAACGCCGTCCTCACACTGCTGGGCCTGGGCGACACCACGCCCGGTGGCGCCGTATATGCCCAGAGAGTGGGCCTCGTCCACCACCAGACAGCTGCCGTAGCGCTGCTTGACGGCGACAATCTCCGCCAGCGGCGCGACGTCGCCAAGCATGCTGTAGAGCCCTTCCACCACGATCACGGCATTGCGCGCGCGACTTTTCAGCCGCCGCAGGCGCTTGTCCAGATCTTCCGGATCGTTGTGGCGGAATCGGATCACTTCGGCACCGCCCAGCTTGCAGCCGTCATAAATGCTGGCATGGCAGTCGGCATCCAGCACAATCACGTCCTGGGCGCTGCCCAGCGCCGACAACACACCAAGATTGGCCAGGTAGCCGGTAGAAAACAGGATGCAGTCTCGCACGCCGTAGAATGCGGCGAAATCCATTTCCAGCCGGCGATGCAGGGTAAAACTGCCATTGGCCATGCGCGATCCGGTGGTGCCGGTACCGAGCGCATCCAGGGTCTCATGTGCAGCTGCCAGGGCATCGGCGTCGAAAGTCAGGCCCAGGTAGTTGTTGGTGCCGACCAGGATCGTGTGCTGACCATTGATGATGGCCTCGGTCGGCGACAGTATGTTCTCCATGGCGGTGCCGAACGGATCGATACCGATCTGTTTCAGCATCATGCGCGCTTCGGCGATGGGCCGCAGCTTGTCGTAGAGCGAATCGTGGTGGAGATTGCTGAGGGTGCTGGCTGTGGATGACATGGCGTTAATCTGCTTCGTTGAGTAGTTGCTGCAACAGGTCGGCAAGCTGCCCGGCGGTGCGCACCTCACCGAGACGGTTGACCGGTATGGACAGATCCAGATCATCCTCAAGATCGGTGCACATCTCCAGCACCTGCACTGAGTCCAGTCCCAGATCAGAAACCAGATCGGTGTCTGCGGAAAGCGATCCCGCGTCCGGCTTGATCTGCTTGAGCTGGGCGATGATGTTCTCCAGCAATGACTCGCGGCTAGGTGTTGGCATGGGTTTCCTGATCAGTCGTGCAGTGGTTCGTCGTCGGCTGCGTGTCTGTACCTGCCGCAATGGCTGGCCACAGCATGCCGGCCCTGCGTGCAGCCGCAGCGTCCCGGTTGCGCAGCAATCACAAGTATAGTGGGGTTTACTAATACCTGCACAGGTATTGCCGTACTCAGGGCTACGGATGGATTCGCCTGTTAGGCAAAGTGGTAAAGGCATAGTCATTCTACGTCGAGCCACTTTAACGACGCAGGTGGATTCGTCCGTAGCCCCCACCGGGCTTGCCTCACGGCGCGTGTGGGCTGAGTTCTCGCTGTTTGCGGTCGTCTAAGGCTACAGCTGCACAGCGACGCCTTGCTACGCAGGCCGTGAGACAAGCTGAATGTGGTAATACTTGTGCAGGTATTAGTTAGACCAGGCGCAGCATTGTGGATTCACCCGGCTGTGTTCGCATCTGCGGCTGATGCTGATTTGCTGCTGCCATAAATCGTCTGCAGGCCAGCCTCCAGGGGGTAATTCGGCTGCCAGTCCAGAGCCTGTTGCAAGGTGGGTTCGTCGGCCCGCCAGTCAGCCCAGCGCAACTCCCTGGCCTTGCCCGGATTGAGCATGCTGCCGCGACGGCGCAGTCGTGACCAGTGCAGGTTCAAATGGGCCAGCGCGTGCAAGATTGCCGCCGGCAACTGCACACTGCGCACGCGGCGGCCTGACAGCTGCTGCATGGCCAGGCGCAGATCATGCCAGTCATAGCCTTGTGCATTGCCGTCGTCGATGGCGTAGCAGCCCTGTGGTCGCACTGCCAGTGCGGCGCTGATGGCACTGCACAAATCGGCCACATGCAGCAGGGCGAGACGCTGTTGCGGTGCCGTGACACGCAGTGCCAGACCACCGCGATACAGCATGTCGAGCAGGGGCTTAAGTTCACGATCGCCGGGACCATATATGGCGGGCGGACGCAGCATCAGGGCAGGCATGCCGCTGTCGACAATCAGGGTTTCGGCCAGATGTTTGCTGCGGCTGTACCAGCTCAGTTGCGGCTGGCTGGCGGCGAGGCTGGAGATGTGCAGCAGATAGTCACAGCCCTGGTCCTGCATGGCCCTGAGCAGATTGCCCGTGCCGCTCACGTTGGCGCTGGCAAAATCTTGCCAGCTGTTGCCGCGCACGCTGGCGGCGCAATGCACCACGGCATCACAGTCGCGGGTGAAGCTGAGCAAGGCCTCGGCATTGTGCAGATCGCCAACGGTGATGTCGGCCTGCTGGCGGATCGGCTCAGGCAGTCGACGTGCGTCTGAGCGGACCAGCAGGCGTATGCGATGACCCTGTTGCAGCAGGCTCTGGGCCAGCCAGCCACCGACAAAGCCGGTGGCACCGGTGATGCCGATCAGCGCGGCCGGTGCCTGCGGTGCGGGGCGTGACGGGATGCCGGCAGCCGGCATGGACGATGCGTGTCTCAGTGGCTGACCGGGCTGGCCTGGCGGTTGCTGTGCTGCTGGCGGTCGGCCTGCTCGCTGCGTTGCTGCTGACGCAGCAGATAATCCTGCTTGGCCCCGGAACGCGACAGCTTGCCGGACGATGTGCGCGGGAGGGTATGCGGCGGCACCAGATCAATGCGACACTCGATGCCCATTTCGGCATGCACGGCGGCACGCAGGCGCTCAGCCAGATCGTTGCGCACGGCAGGATCGGCCTGACGGCACTGCACCACCATGACCGCGACTTCGCGCTTGTCATTCTCGATCACGGCAAAGGCGGAAGCATCCTCAGGACGGATTTCCGGCTGCCGTTCGGCAATGTATTCCAGATCCTGTGGCCAGATGTTGCGACCGTTAATGATGATCATGTCTTTCTGCCGGCCAGTGATGATGATCTCGTTGTCGATCATGTAGCCCATATCACCGGTATTGAGCCAGCCGTCGGACAGCACACTGGCGGTGATTTCCGGCTGGTCCAGATAGCCCGTCATAAGGCTGGGGCCACGCACGAAAATGGTGCCGCAATGCCGGTCCGGCACCACCTTACCGTGCTCATCACGGATCTGTACATCCATGCCCGGCAGGCTGTGGCCACAGCGGACAAAATGGTTTACGCGGGCAGTAGTGTGTCCGTCTGTTGCAGCACAGTTGTCGACACTGCGCGCGATCTGCTGCTGGCCGAGGTGATCGGCGTCAACAGTGTCGATGATCACTTCGCGACCCAGCGGCGCAAAACTGATCGCGAGGGAAACTTCGGCCATGCCGTAGCAGGCCAGAAATGCATTCGGATTGAAACCTGCCGGCTGCAGTGCCGTGGCAAAGTTATGCAGGCTGCTGGGACGAATGGTCTCGGCACCGACACCAGCCACCCGCCAGGCCGACAGATCCAGGCGCTCCAGATCCGATTCGCGCACGCGACGGGCGCACAGCTCATATCCAAACGGCGGGCTGAAGGAAACGGTGCCACCGGTCTGCGACATGATATTCAGCCACAGGCGCGGGCGCATGGCAAAATCGCGCGTGCCGATGTAATCGACCGAGCGTTGGGTGGCCATCGGCGCCAGCAGCAGACCAACCAGGCCCATGTCGTGGTAAAAAGGCAGCCAGGACACACAGCGGTCGGTGGCACCCATGGCCAGACCGTGCTCAAGAATGCCATTGAGGTTGTGCATCACCGCGCTCTGCGTGATCATCACGCCGCGTGGAAACTGGGTGCTGCCGGAAGTGTATTGCAGATAGGCCAGTTCATCCGGCTGCAGTGGCTGTAACGGGCTGTCGTCGCTGGCGCTGAGCTGATCGAAATGGGCGGCGTCGCCGATGTGCTGCACCGGCAGTCCGCTGCAGGCGCAACGCAGCATGTCCAGGTAATCCGGTGGTGCCATCGCCAGCATCGGGGTGCTGCTCTGGATCAGTCGCCGCAGCTGTCTGATGTAGGCTTCGCGACCGCCGAGATGGACGGCCGCGGGCACCGGAACCGGGGTAAGGCCAGCCAGCTGGCAGGCATAGAAGAAGCGCACGAAGTCCGGGCAGGTCTCCGCGACCAGCACCATGCGACTGCCGCGTGGCAGTCCCAGTGAGCGCAGTCGCCGGGCGGTGCTGCGAGCCTGCTGATAGAGATCGGCATAGGGCAGGCGGCAGTAAAGCTTGCCGCGCCCATCGTAGAAGTTGTAACCGGTTTCACCACGGCTGGCATATTCCAGGGCGTCGGTGAGGGTGGCAAACGCCGCATGTTTCAGCGGCAGCGAATGTTCTGTAGGCGTACCGATGCTAAGCAAGGCAAGTATCTCCCTGATTTGTCTCACCAGCCATGAACTGTCGTCTGCTCGACGTCATAGGCTTGACGTCAGTCGTCTGCAGCACGCGGCCGCCAGACGACGGGACTGCTGATATGCCGGGACCATGGCCAAGCGCATCACGGCAGCTCCTGCGATGGGTCGCTGGAGCTTCCTGATTGAGGTGTTTCGGGTTTGTCATGACTGCGATTGTTTATCCGTGCATTCAGTGGTGCAGGTCATTATAGCCAATTGTCCGGGATGTCAGCGCCGGCTGTGCTGCAGACGTTCCTGTCTGCCCGTTGTCCACAGTCATCTCGTTGCTGGCAACTGCTTGCACGCACTCGGCGACTGGATGGCTGGTTCCACCAGTGCTGCCGTGGCAGCGACTGCATGCTGCTGCTGCATGCAGAGCTCTTGCTCTAGCGCAGTTTGTCCAGCTTGCACATCCTTGGCAAACAGACACCGACAGGATGCAAATGGCCGCTCAATCCCGGTACGTGCTGCAATATAATGGCTGCATCGTGCCTGAACAAACGTGCTATTTTCACTGTTTGACGACACAGATGCAAGCCGTCATGACAACTTTGGCAAGACGAAGCGCAAGCTGGTTACTGTGTCGCCAGGCGGTTGCCATCGATCCCGACACGCTTCGAATCACATTCATTTAATAAAATTTCCGTTAATATTACAACTATTCCATGCACAGATTGACCCATCACCACCACCAGCGCTGCCGCTGGCAACGCATCGCAGCAGCTAGGGAGCTTGCAGCACGTGCTGTTTATGACCGTTTCGTGAACCCGATGCAGTACTGAGATGCCCTCATCGACCAGCATCGTTCCAGTTCGCCATGCCCGCCACAGAAAGCAGTTTTTGCGCGCGCCAGCCGCGATCTATGCCGATGATCCCCACCACATTCTGCCGCTGGAGATGGAAACCGGCAAGTGGCTGCGTAACAAGGGGGCCTGGTTTGAGCATGGCCGACTGCAGGCCTGGCTGGCGCTGCGCGATGGCAAGGTGGTCGGTCGCATTACTGCCCAGACCGACCGCCTGCACCCGGACCAGCGCATCGGCCAGTTCGGGTTTCTTGAGGCCATTGATGATCAGAGCGTGTTTGATGCCCTGTTGCAGACGGCGGCGGACTGGTGCCGGGAGCAGGGTGCAAGCATCATGCAGGGGCCGTTTGATCCCGGCATCAACCATCAGTGCGGTTTGCTGGTCGACGGCTTCGATGCGCCTCCGATGGTATTGATGGGCCATGCCCTGCCGTATTATCAGGAACGCTACATTGCCGCAGGTCTGAGCCCGGTGCAGACCATGCTGGCTTATGATCTGGATGTCCGATGCAAGGCCAACCCGGCGCTGTACAAGCTGGCCAGACGTTATCGCAAGCGGCTACAGCTGCGTCAGCCTGACTGGTCGCGACGAAATGACGAGATGCAGCTGATGCGCGATATCTTCAATGACGCCTGGCAGGACAACTGGGGTTTTGTGCCGTTTACCGAGGCCGAATTCGCGGAAATGGGGGCCGAGATCAGGCCACTACTGAAGCCGGGCTGGGTGCATTTTGTCGAGTATGAGGGTGAGGCGGTCGGCTTTATCGTGCTGCTGCCGGATGTCAATCACCTGGTCGCCGATTTCAACGGCAAGCTGTTGCCATTCAACCTGTTCAGGCTGCTGTATCGTTTGCGGCTGCAGCCCATCCGCCGTGCACGGGTGCCGCTGATGGGTGTGCGCAAGCGCTTTCATGGCACACCGCTGGCTGCGGTGATTGCCTTTCTCATGATCGAACAGCTGCAGATCTATTCAGTGCCGCAGGGGCTCAGACAGGTTGAACTGTCCTGGATTCTGGAAGACAACAAGGGCATGCGCGGAATCATCGAAGGCATGACCGGAGAGGTGTACAAACGCTATCAGGTGTTCGCCATGGATCTTGCTCAGGCTGACAGCGAAAGCGGCAGATGATACTGCCGCGCTACATCGCCCGCCGCATCATGCAGCCCATGCTGGGTTCGCTGCTGTTTCTGCTGGCCCTGTATCTGGCTTGGGCTGCCACCGACCTGATCGGAGCCGGAGGCGCGGCCTCCATGACCGCGTCGGAGTTCGTCCGGCTGATCGGTCTGCAGGCGATCACGGTGCTGGATCTGCTGTTGCCGGTGTCGCTGTTTTTGGCCATCGTGTCCGGTCTGGGGCAGATGGTAAGCAGTCAGGAGAGCGTCGCCATCCGGGCAGCCGGCGGCGGCGAACGCATGATCATCGGCAGTGTTCTTGCCATTGCCACGCTGTTCACTTTGCTGATTGCACTACTGATGCTGAGTCTGCGCGCGCCACTGTTCGAACAGATCTACACGGTACGCCAGGCGATCAGCGACGACAATGATCTGCGCCGCATCCAGTCCGGAGAGTTCTATCTGACCGCCGGCAATGTCGAGGCCGAGCTGGAAGGCACCGACCGCTCGGCTGACAGCCGGGTGGTGTTTGCCGATCGCCGCGAGGGCGAGCAGCTCCGCGATGTGCTGGTGGCGCGCAGTCGTGATGGCGTCGACGAGATCATCTTTGCTGCAACGGCAGAACAGTATTTCGATGCCGATGGCCGCCAGATGATTCGTTTCGAGGACGGTCACCTTTACCGTGTGCAACAGAATGCCGCCATGCGCGACGACTGGCACCTGCATTTCCAGGCCATGACCCTGGCGATGGCCGATAATGCTGGTGCCGAGGTGGGCAGCCGACGCAAGGCCATGTCACTGGCCGCGCTGGCTGCCGCCGCCGATCCGGTCATGCTGACCGAGCTGCAACGCCGCTTCGCCGCGCCACTGACCACCCTGCTGCTGGCCTTGCTGGCGGTGCCGTTGAGTCGCACGGCACCTCGCCGCAGCCGTTATGGCCGACTGATCCTGGCGGCTGTAATCATGATCGTGTTCTTCAACGTGGATTCACTGGCGCGCAGCTGGCTGGAGCAGGGTCTGGTGGCGCCGTTTCCGGGCATATTCTGGCCGCACATGCTGATCGGTGCGCTGCTACTGGGCTGGTACTGGCCGCGGCGTTCGCGCCGACGGCGGTCTGCGGCTGCTGCTCGCAGCCAGCATCCCGGTGTCGCGGCATGAGCATTTTCTTTCGCTATCTGAGCCGGGAGTTACTGCGGGGCTATGCCCTGGTCACGGTAATTCTGGTGGGCCTGTTCAGCCTGATCACGCTGGCCGACGAACTGGATAAGGTCAACCAGGGTGACTACGGCATGGCCGATGCATTCCTGTTCACGCTGATGACCGCTGCGAAACAGAGTTATGACCTGCTGCCGGTGATCATGCTGCTGGGCACCGTGTTTGCGCTCGGCATGCTGGCCGGCAGCGGGCAACTGGTGGCAATCAGGGCGCTGGGCGCATCGTTGCGGGATCTGTTTGCCATGGTTTTGCAGACCGCACTGGTGATCATCGGAATCGTTCTGCTGCTGGCCCAGTTCGGCATTCCGCAGCTGGAGCACAGCGCCCATACGATGCGGGCGGAAAAGCTTTCGGCCGAGTCCTCGCTGCTCGGCAGCCAGGGGCTGTGGGCGCGCGATGGCTTGCGCTTTCTCAACGTGAAAGCGTTTGAGCTGGGGCGCATACCACTTGCCATCAGCATTTATGAGTTTGCGCCGGACCAGGGTCTGGCCACCTACATGCATGCCGAATCCGCGCGCATCCTGCCCGACCGGCAGTGGCAGTTGCGCAATGTCTGGGTCAAGCACAGCGATGCCGGCGAGCACACGGCAAATTTCCATGACAGCCTGGTGTGGGACACCTTTCTGGATGACCAGCAGATCGGCGCGCTGTCGATTCCGGCCGAGTCGCTGGCACCCACCGACCTGTTTCGCTATATCCGTGATCTGCAGCAGCGTGGCCAGGCCAGCGAGCGCTATGCGCTGGCGCTGTGGCGTCAGCTCAGCGTGCCGGTGGCGGCATTGCTGATGGCGATGATTGCGGTGCCGGTCGCCACCGGCAGCAATCGCTCCAGTACTGCTGCCAAGCGCATCATGCAGTCATCGGCGGTGGGGCTGCTTTTTTATCTGGTGAGCACGGCGGTCAGTTATCTCGGTCTGCTGGCCGGCAGCAATGCCGCCCTGACCACGTTCGGGCCGCTGCTGCTGCTGGCGCTGGCAGCCTGGCTGATGCTGCGCAAGCTGCGCTGATGCCGGGCCGCTCATCGTCCACCAGCGCTGCAGCAGCGTCCCTGTCCGGGCAGCTGCTGCTGGGCTTGCGACAGTTGCAGGAGTCACTGCCGCAAAGCCCACAGTTGAACACGCTGGCAGCTGCCATTCGAGACCGGCACGGCGATGCGGTGCAGGCAATCATCTACTACGGTTCTTGTTTGCGCAGCGGCAAGCCGGATCAGGGCATTGCCGATTTCTATGTCATCGTAGACAGTTATCAGCGGGCGCAGATGGGCAGAATCAGGGCCTGGCTGAACCACTGGCTGCCACCAAATGTGTTTTATCTGGAGACCGAACACCGCAGCCAGGATGCAGCCACACAGACTTTACGTGCCAAGTACGCGGTGATTTCCACCGCCCAGTTTCTGCATGGTGTCAGTGGCGGCTGGCAGCTGCCGTATCTGTGGGCCCGGTTTGCCCAGCCCGCAGGCTTGTTGTGGACGCGTGATGGGCAGATCGCTGACCGCGTCCTGCGTGCCATGATTGCCGGACAGCAGCATTTTCTGCATGAGTCGCTGGCGTTGATGAACAAGGACTTCAGCGCCCGCGAGCTGTGGCAGCAGGGCCTGCTGCACAGCTATGCCACCGAGCTGCGGGCAGAACGTCTGTCGCGCATCAAGGCACTCTACGATTGCTGGCCTGACTACTATGCCCGGCAGACCGCCGTGTTTATGCAGGCACAGGCAGCGCTGCAGGCAGATGCTGACGGCCGCTATGTCTGGCAAGCCGATGCCGCCGGACATGCTGCGGCCCAGCGGCGCTGGCAGTCGCGTCGCCGACGCGGCAAGCTGATGTCGGTGTTGCGGTTGAGCAAAAGCCTGTTCACCTTTTCCGGCGCGGTGGATTATGCGGCCTGGAAGGTAGAACGCCACAGCGGCCAGCCGGTGCAGTTGTCGCCGCTGGCCAGACGCTGGCCGCTGATCGGTGGCTGGGTGGTGCTGTGGCGACTGCTGCGCAGCGGCAGTTTGCGCTGATTCCTGATACTGGGCATACTGTGCGGCCCATTGCAATGCCGAGCGTGCCGCCATGAGCAAACCCCTGCCACAACTCACTTTCAAGGCCATTGTGCTGGGCATGTTGTTGTCCATGATTCTGGCCGGTGCCAATGCTTATCTGGGGCTGTTTGCCGGACTCACGGTGTCGGCATCGATTCCGGCAGCAGTGATTTCCATGGGCATTCTGAAGCTGTTTCGGGAATCCAACATCCTGGAAAACAACATCGTGCAGACCTCGGCATCGGCTGGTGAGTCGCTGGCTGCCGGTGTCATCTTCACCTTGCCGGCACTGGTGCTGCTGGATTACTGGCAGAGCTTTGATTATCTGTGGGTGACCGCGATTGCCGGGCTTGGCGGTCTGCTCGGCGTGCTGTTCACCATTCCGCTGCGGCGCTCGCTGATTGTGGAGGAAAACCTGGCCTTCCCCGAAGGCACCGCCACGGCGGAAGTGCTGCGGGTCGGTGACAGTGGTGCCGGGGTGAAGACGCTGGCGCTGGCCGCGCTGGCCGGTGGCTTGATCAAGTTCGCCGACACCGGGCTGCGGCTGTGGCATGGTGCCACCCAGGCGGCGACCTTTGTCGGACAGGGCATTGCCTATGTCGGCAGCAACCTGTCACCGGCGCTGCTCAGCGTGGGTTACATTGTGCGCCTGAACATTGCCGTGCTGGTGTTCGGCGGTGGCGCACTGGCCTGGTATGTGGGTATTCCGCTGTATTCCGCCATGTATCTGCACACCGATCCGGCCTTGCTGGCCCTGTCCGAACAGGGCGCGCCTGCAGCGGACATCGCCGGTGACATCTGGAATCGCAAGATCCGCTACGTCGGTGTCGGCGCCATGCTGCTGGGCGGGCTGTGGGCATTGTTTTCCATGCGCCGCTCGCTGGTGACCGGCGTGCGCAGCGGACTGCAGGAGTTTTCCCATGCCCAGCGCGGTGTGGTGCGTGATGAGGTCGACAAGGACATACCGATGCCGCTGGTGCTGGCTGCCATCGTCATTTTCGTGCTGCCGATATTTTATCTTTACTGGCAGGTGGTGGATCAGATCGGCATCAGTCTGCTGCTGGCCGCCGTGATGGTGGTGACCGGTTTTCTGTTTTCCTCGGTGGCGGCCTACATGGCGGGTCTTGTGGGGTCGTCCAACAACCCGATATCCGGCATCACCATTGCCACCATCACCTTTGCTTCGTTTCTGCTGTTGCTGCTGCTTGGCGGCGATGCCGCGCAGGGGCCGGCGGCGGCCATCATGGTCGGCGCGGTGGTGTGCTGCGCTGCGGCCATTGCCGGCGACAACCTGCAGGATCTGAAAGCCGGTTACATCCTCGGCGCGACCCCTTGGAAGCAGCAGGTGATGCAGGGCGTCGGCGTGTTCTCGGCCGCCATCGTGATCGCTCCGATTCTGACCCTGTTGCTGCAGGCCTATGGTTTCGGACCGGCCACCGAGGCATTCCCGAACTCACTGCAGGCACCGCAGGCCACGCTGATGGCCTCGGTGGCGCGTGGTGTGTTCGGTGGTGATCTGCCCTGGAACATGATTGTCATCGGCATTGCCACCGGTGCGGCGGTGATCACCGCCGATGAGCTGCTGAAGCGTCGCGGATCCAGCTTCAGAATGCCCGTGCTGGCCGTCGCCGTGGGCATTTATCTGCCGCTGCAGCTGACCGTACCGATCTTCCTCGGCGGCCTGATTTCCTGGCTCACCGAGCGCCGTGCCGGTGCTGAAGGGCCGGGACGCCAGGCCGGGGTGCTGATCGCCGCTGGTCTGATTACCGGAGAAGCTTTGATCGGCATTGCGCTGGCGCTGCCGATTGTCATCAGCGGCAACGCCAATGTGCTGGCCATTTCCAGCTGGGCCGGCATGGACAATTACCCGGCCGGCGCCATACCCGGCATCGTTGCGATGGTCATGCTGGCGCTGTGGATGTATCGCAGTGCCAGTCAGCGCGATGGACAAACAGAATAAGTCGAAGTTTGATATGATCTGAGCCAACAATAACAACAATAAGATCATGCGCAAGCGAGTCCTAACAATCCCATCCTCGATGCTGCGGCGATTGGCGCTGGTCGCCATGCTGATCAAGCTGGTCGTGCCGGCCGGTTTCATGCCCGGCAATCTGCTTGCCGGTGAATGGCTTACGGTATGTCCGCAGGGTCTGCCAGCCGGTTTGCTGGCGCAATCACCGCATCATCACGGTGCCGGCAGCGATGTTGCTGACAGTGCAACAGGACACGCTGACCACGAGAATGGCCAGAAGGATGGCCACAAAGGTGGCCAGGAAGATGCCCAGGCAGACGCTCAGGACCACCAGCCGCTGTGTCCGCTGGGTTCGGGGTTCGCCATGGCCGCCGCAAGCGGCCAGAGTCCTGACTGCTGCCGCAGCGCGACCACGCTGCCGCCCAGCCCGGTCCGGTTGCCGGATTATGCTGCTCACACTTACTCCTATCACGCCCGCGCTCCTCCCGTCTGATTCCTCGTCTCAAGCAGTCTTTGGTCGCCAGCCGCTGCCCATCAGCGCAGCTGAAGCGGCTGCAGTCTGCGTCATGCATTGATTGATCAGGCAGTCGGCATCACTGACTGCCCACACAGAGTAGAGGAACAACCATGTACCAATTCAACAGTGGCTGCCACGCAGCCGGAATCTTCAAGCAAAGCCTGCAGGCCGCCGTGCTGCTGCTGGCAGCCATGCCCCTGGCCTGGGGCGACGACACCAGCGCGCCGGTGCGGGCGGACTCCCATGCCCCGATCGGCGTTATGGGTGATCACATGCACAAGAAAGGCGAGTGGATGGTGTCCTATCGCTTCATGCGCATGTACATGCAGGGCAACCGCATCGGCGATGACCGGGTCAGTCCGGAAACCATAGCCACCACCATTCCCAACCGCTTTTTCGGCCTGCCGGGACAACCACCGACCTTGCGCGTGGTGCCGGTACAGATGGACACCAACATGCACATGTTCGGCCTGATGTATGCACCCAGCGACTGGCTGACGCTGATGTTCATGGGCAGCTACATCGAAAAGACCATGGACCACATCACCTTCCAGGGTGGCATGGGCAGCAATGTGCTGGGGGATTTCACCACTCGCGCCGATGGTGCCGGTGACAGCAGCGTTACCGGCCTGTTGCGTCTGTACGAGCAGGGTGGCCAGCATGTGCATGCCAACATCGGCATTTCCCTGCCCACCGGTGGCATCAAAAACAGTGATCAGATCCTGACCCCGACCGGGGCGACGCCCAGCCCCAGACTGCCGTATCCGATGCAGCTGGGTTCCGGCAGTTATGATCCGATCATTGGTCTCACCTATACCGGTAGCGGCAGTGCCTGGAGCTGGGGTGCACAGTGGCGCAGTGTGCTGCGGGTGGAGAACAACAGCCAGTCCTACCGGCTTGGTGATGAGCATCGTGTGACCACCTGGCTGAGCCGCTTGCTCAACAACCATGTCAGCCTGTCACTGCGACTGCAGGGCATGGATCGCGGTAACATCAGCGGCATTGACCCGTTGATTGTGGCACCGGTGCAGACCGCCGATCCGCTCAATCAGGGTCTGCAGCGGCTGGATCTGGGGCTGGGCGTGAATGTCGCCGGATCTGGCGGCCTGCGCGGACACCGTCTGGCGTTCGAGATCAACATCCCCTTGTATCAGGACCTGGATGGGCCGCAGCTGGAAAGCGACTGGATGCTGACCACTGGTTACCAGTTCGCTTTCTGAACATGGTATGCAAAAAAACCGGGCCATGGGCCCGGTTTTTGTTTGCTGCATGGTGACGGCGGGTCAGCTGGCAAACTGCTCGCTGACGAAGTCCCAGTTGACCAGATGCCAGAATGCCTCGACATACTGGGGCCGGGCATTGCGATAGTCGATGTAATAGGCGTGCTCCCAGACATCGCAGGTCAGCAGCGGTTTATCGTCACCGGTTAGCGGTGACTGCGCGTTGCTGGTGCTGGCCAGATCCAGTGAGCCATCCGGCTTTTTCACCAGCCAGGCCCAGCCGGACCCGAAGGTGGTGATGGCGGTCTTGCTGAACGCTTCCTTGAACTGCGCAAACGACCCAAACCTGCTGGTGATGGTATCGGCCAGTGCGCCGCCGGGTTCACCGCCGCCCTGCGGGCTCAGGCAGTGCCAGTAAAAGGTGTGGTTCCATACCTGGGCGGCATTGTTGAACAGACCGCCGCTGCTGGAGCGAATGATGTCCTCCAGCGATTTGCCGGCGTCGTCGGTGCCTGCCACCATGTTGTTCAGATTGGTGACGTAGGTCTGATGGTGCTTGCCGTAATGATAGTCCAGGGTTTCCGCAGAAATGTGCGGTTCCAGAGCGTCTTTGGCGTACGGTAGTGGCGGTAGCTCAAAGGCCATGTTGATCTCCTGTTGGTTGCATGAACGAGTATCGGCTATTCTATGTGAATGCGAACGGCAGCGAACGATTTCAAGTTGTGACGAACAGCACGAGCAGGGTTTCCGCCATCGAGTTGAGCCTGTTTGGCAGTCGGGTCAGTGCCATCTGTGAGCAGATGGGGGCGGTGCTGCAGCGCAGTGCCGTCTCCCCCAACATTCGCGACCGGCTGGATTACTCCTGTGCTCTGTTCGATGCCGAAGGCGGTCTGGTTGCCCAGGCCACGCACATTCCGGTGCATCTGGGCAGCATGGCCTACGCCATGACCGAGCTGGCTGGCAGCAGGGACTGGCAGCCGGGCGATGTGCTGATTCTCAATGACCCGTTTGCCGGCGGCACCCATCTGCCTGATGTCACCGTGATCGCCGCGCTGTTCATCGATCAGCGCTTGTGTGGATTTGCCGCCAGCCGTGCTCACTATGCCGACATCGGCAGTGCCGCACCCGGCTCCATGCCGATCAGCAACGATCTGCAGCAGGAAGGTGTGCTGATACGGCCGGCCTGGCTTATCCGAGACGGTGAATTCCAGCTTGCCGTGCTGGCACCGCTGTTGCAACAGGTGGCCGATCAACAGCGCGTTGAGGCTGATCTGCATGCCCAGCTTAGTGCCTGCAGAAAAGGGGCGGCGCAACTGGCGGCACTGATCGGGGAACTGGGTGCGGCAGGCTTTCAGCAGCGTCTTGCGGCGCTCAACGATTACGGAGAGCGCCTGGCGCAAGGCATGCTGCAGCGCTTGGCCGGTGAGCAGACTGAGATCGACTTTGACAGCGTCAGTGACTGCATGGACGACGATGGCTTTGCACAGCAGGACATCGCCATCCAGCTGCGTCTGCGCTGGCAGCGCGAGCAGCAGCAGCTGCGCCTGCTGTTCGATTTCACGGGCACGGCTGATCAGGTGCCGGGCAACATCAACTGCCCACTCAGCGTGACCGCTGCAGCCGTATATTATGTGGTGCGCTCACTGTTGCCGGACTATACGCCGAATTGTGCCGGGGTGCTGCGCAACCTGCGCATCGACGCGCCGCCCGGCTGTCTGCTCAATGCCACGGGGCCGGCGGCGGTGGCCGCAGGCAACGTGGAAACCAGCATGCGCATTGTCGATGTCATCTGCAAGGCGCTGCATCAGCGCCTGCCAACCCGGATTCCCGCAGCCAGCCAGGGCAGCATGAACAATCTTGCCATGGGCGGCGGCATGATCGACCACAGCGCTACGCAGGCCGTGCCAGCAGGTCACTGGAGCTATTACGAGACGCTGGCCGGAGGCTGCGGTGCTGCGCAGGGCAAGGCCGGTGCCAGTGCCTTGCACAGCCACATGACCAATACGCTGAACACGCCGGTGGAAGTGCTGGAGAGTGAGTACCCGCTGCGCCTGCGCTGCTATCAACTGCGGCGTGGATCAGGCGGCGCTGGTCACTGGCCGGGCGGAGACGGTATTGTGCGTGAATATGAATTTCTGCAGCCGGCGACGGTTTCGGTGATCAGCGAGCGCCGCCGCCATGCGCCCTGGGGGCTGGCCGGTGGCGGCGACGCGCAGCCGGGAGAGAATCTGCTTAACGGCAAGTCTTTGCCAGCCAAGTGCGAACTGCAGCTGCAGCCAGGTGATCGGCTGAGCATAGCCACACCGGGTGGTGGTGGCTACGGCGCGGCCTGATGCCGGTCCATGAATCTTTCAGTCGGCAGCCAGGCAATGCAACAGCAGCTGGTGAAAATGATGGCAGGCGGCTTCATGCACCGGCGCATAACGACCGCGCCGGTACAGTCTGGAGCGCATGCCGCGGGTAACACTCAGCACCATGGCCTCGTCTTCCATTTCCACCGTATGCAGCGCCGCGCCGGCTCCGGCCTGTAACAGCTCCTCTCGCCAGATGAAGCTCATGAAGCGCACGCGGGTCTGTGCCACCCCCCTCGGCTCGACGATGTTCAGGCTCAATCCCCACGGGTAAAAGTTCAACATCAGATTCGGGAACAGCCAGAAATACCAGGCCGCCACCCGCAAGCCGTGATCCGGTGCACCGACGGGCACAGCAAAGGCGGCTTCATCGTCGGCAGCGATGGCCAGTTGCAGGCTGCCATTGGCGAACAGTTCGGTGCTGTAGCGGCTGAAATCCAGGGCCTGGTTCAGGCCCGGATGAACGAACGGGATGTGCAGGGAATCCAGATAATTTTCCACATACAGCATCCAGTTGCCGGCGAAGACATAGTCACGCGAGTGCGCGGCGCTGAATTGAAACTGCGTCAGTGGCAGCCAGCCCACCCGCGCCATGACCGGCTGCAGCCATTGCTCCAGATCCGTATCCGCGCACAGGCTGGTCCACAACAGCGGCCCGTTCAGTTGCAACGGCAAAGCGGGCAGATCACAGTCGGTGGTGGGGAAATCCCGTGCCTCGGCAAAGCCCGGCGCAAAGCGCATGCGGCCGTCCAGATGAAATCTGCGGGAATGATAAGGGCAGCGCAATTCCTCGCATTTTAACGCTTTTTCGCAGATGATCGCACCGCGATGTGTGCATACATTGGACAGGCAATGGTGCTGGTGGTGGTTGTCGCAGGTCAGCAGCAGCGCCTCATCCAGACTGCCTGGCAACAATGTGACGGGCATGACGGCTCCACTGGAAGGCAGCAGGTCGGTACTGCCAAGCACCTGCCAGGCCGGCACAAAGGCCTTTTGCAGTAGCTGCTGATAGATCTGTGCAGATTGATAAAAGGCTGCCGGCGGTGTCTGTGCCGCACAGACATCGGGATTGATTTGAAACGGTGTACTGACTGTCATGCTTGCTTACTGCTCATTCAGGGGCGACAACGCCGACCACCATGGGGCATGGCTGACATACTTGTTTGCAATTGGAAATCATTGAAATGCTTGTGTTTTAATCTAAAATAAATATAATTCAATATCTGCCTGCAAGGCCTGCCCAAGCGACAACAAGGATGTTGACATGAATCATAGCAAAACCCTGCTGCTGCTGGCACTGATTGTTCCCGGCTGGCTGCCGGCGCAACAGCAGCAAATTCTCCAGCATGCGCCAGCAGAACTGGCGGCCCCGCAGACCAGCGAGAGCATGCAGCTGGAACTCGCCTTTGATGATCAGCGGCTTTCCTTGCAGCTGTGGGAGAACAGCGAGCTGCTGCAACGACTTGCTGGCCACCAGCGCAATCGGCTGCGGCAGCAGGGCGCGCGGTATTTTACTGGTCATGTTGATGGTGACAGCGACTCCTGGTTGCGGTTGTCCTGGCTGCAGGGTGCTTGGGAAGGCATCGTGCATACCGACGGTGTGACCTGGTTGCTGGATCGCCGCGATCTGCTGCAGGATCTGTTGCTGCAGCCGCAGCGCAGTCAGTCCACGCAGATTGTTTACCGCGCCGAGGACCTGCGGTTTCTGCAGCCGATCGACAACGACGGCGTCCGGGTGCCGGGCCGCTCGCCGGTGGCCGGCAGCATCAGCGGTGCCGAGGTGCTGGCGCAGTTGTCGCAACGGTTCGGCGGTGACTTTGAGGCCTTGCCGTTTACCGCAGTGGCCGACACGCAGTTCGTCAATACCCACGGCAGCAACAGCAGCGCGGTGATTGTGTCACGCATGAACCTGGTCGACGGCATCTATAGCAATCAGGTCGGCGTGGGCATTCAACTGGAGGTTCTGGAGCTGTTGGAGAACAATGGAACATTGACCTCCACCAATCCAAGCGATCTGCTGAATGCTTTTCGCTCTTTCATGACCACAGGTGCCGGCGGTGGCATTGAGCATCCGGGGCTGGCGCATCTGATGACCGGCAAGAACCTGGATGGAAACACCGTGGGCATTGCCTGGCTCGGTGTGCTGTGCAGCCAGACTTTTGGCTTCGGGGTCAACCAGAACCTCAACAACGGCACCACCAGCATGCTCATCATCGCGCATGAAATGGGCCACAATTTCGGTGCCCCGCACGACCGCCAGTCAGGCAGCGCCTGTCAGAACTCCGACATTGCCGGCATCATGAATCCATCCATCAACGGCTCGCAGCAGTTCTTGAGCTGCAGTCTGGAGCAGATGGCTGATGATGTGGCTTTTGCCACTTGCCTGGTGCCGGTGCAGGTGATTCTGTTTGCCGACGATTTCGAATCCTGATCCGGTGCCGCTGATCCGCAGCACAGCTTTGCTACAATGACGCCCTGCTGAGCCAGCGCTCGTCGACATCATCATTCCATGCACGCATTGCTGACCCTGTCTGCCCGCCTGCGCAGCCGGGTGGGCGGGCTGCTGCCCGGTGTAATGGCGGTGGCCGCGCTGGCGCTTCTCGCCGGGCTGCTGAGCAGCCAGCATGGTGGACCCCTGATGTTGTATGGACTGCTGTTTGGTCTGGCTGCGAACCGCCTCGGCAGCATTGCCGTGCTAGTGCCGGGTATACAGTTGGCGGCGACCCAGATCCTGCGTCTGGGGGTGGCGCTGCTGGGCAGTCGCATCGTGCTCGGTGATGTGGCGGCGCTGGGCGGAGTCACGATTGCCTGGGTGCTGGCCGGCGTGCTGGTATGCATCACGGCTGGCAGCCTGCTGGCCAGAAGTTGCCGCATGTCGCGCGAATTTGCCATCCTCAGTGCCGGTGCCGTGGCCATCTGCGGAGCCTCGGCTGCGCTGGCGATTGCCACCGTGCTGCCGCAGCGTGCGGACAGCGAACGGCAGCTGTTGTTTGTGGTGGTGGCGGTGACAGCGCTGAGCACACTGGCGATGATTGTCTACCCGCTGCTGGCGCAATGGCTGCAGCTGGATGATCAGCAGGCGGGCGTTTTCATTGGTGCCACCATCCATGATGTGGCGCAGGTGATGGGCGCCGGCTACATGATTTCGGATGCCAGTGGCGACACCGCCGCGCTGGTCAAACTGATGCGTGTGGCCTGTCTGGTGCCGGTGGTGCTGCTGTTGACCTGGCTGGGGCGCAGCGCCGAGCTGCCGACCGATCCCCCGGCAGGCTGGCGCAAGCCCGCTCTGTTGCCGTGGTTTCTACTCGCGTTTGTGCTGCTGATGCTGCTCAACTCCCTGCTGGCACTGCCAGCGCCACTGCTGGACTCAATGAGCACGCTGTCGCGCTGGTGTCTGTTGCTGGCGGTAACCGCGCTGGGAGTAAAAACCGAATGGGCCGACCTGCTGGCGCTGGGTTATCGGCCACTGTTGGCATTGAGCGCGCAAACAGCACTGCTGGCGCTGTTCGCGCTGGCGGGTATACAGCTATTGCTGTAGATTCGTTGGCATCACTGTTGGCTTGACAAACCTGCCGGCGCTCTCGGGTGTGATCTGTATCAAGTCTGTTCCTGGTGTATCCATTTCGGCACTTCCGGTGGCCTATAATCGACAAACTTGTCCAGCAGCTCATCGGCGCTGGTGGCGGTCACAAGCATCTGGCGGTGAATCAGCTTGACGAACTGCTGCTCCACTGCATGATCGATAAAGCTGATCAGCTTGTCATAATAGCCGTTGCTATTGAGGATGCCGCAGGGCTTGCCGTGCAAGCCCAGTTGCGCCCAGGTGAGAATCTCGAACAATTCCTCAGCGGTGCCCAGACCGCCAGGCAGGGCGACAAAGCCGTCTGCCAGCATGGCCATTTTGGCTTTGCGCTCGTGCATCGACTCCACCACCAGCAGCTCGGTGAGACCGGCGTGGGCAATTTCACGCGTGGCCAGCACTCGCGGGATCACGCCCACAGCGCGGCCACCATGCTCCAGCACCGTATCGGCCACGGCCCCCATGATGCCGAGACTGGAACCACCATAGACCAGCCCGATATCACGTTGCACCAACTCCTGGCCCAATGTTCTTGCCGTTTCGATGTGGGCCGGGTCGCTGCCTGAGCTTGAGCCGCAGTAAACGCAGATGTTACGCAGCCGGGTCATGCATCAGATACCGATGTTGGCCAGCGTATTGCCGATCTCCCGCAATACGCGCTCGGCCAGCGGATGACGCGCGGCAAAGCCGGCCTCCAGCTTGCGTGACAGCTCCATAAACGGATCCGGATCATTGACCTCGCTCTGCTCGTCCAGCAGCTGATGAATGCCGCTGTCGAGCTGGCGCGCCAGCTGCAGCGTGTCCGCATCAATGTCCGGGTCATCCAGCGCCTGTTGCAGCTGCGCCAGCAGATCCTGTAGTTTGTGTTTGTCCATGGCCATGACTCCAGATGCGTGGGTGGCATACAGGATAATGCATCTGCGGGGATGCGACAGCTTTGTGTTGCGATTAACCCGGCACTCGAACAGATTGCAGGATTAGTATTTTGCGCTGTGGTAATGGCGCTGTTTCCACTCCGCACCGCGTCCGCGCCAGTGCAGCCAGGCCGAGACCCAGGTCTGGCTTAGATAAAACGCTGCGATCAACGGCAACGCCAGCGCATGTGCGCTGTGCAGACGATAAAACCGCAGCAATGGCCGGTAGCAGATCCACATGCCTGCCATGGCGGTAAGCCCGGCAATTTTGCCCATCGCGCCGGTCAGCAGCAAGGCCAGCGGCGGCACCCAGAAAATCAGCAGCATGGCGATGCTGGTGAGCAGCAGCAGCAGTGGAGAATGTCGCAACTGGGTGTAGGCGGTGCGACTGATCAGCTTGCCGATGTCGCCGGCTGAGGCGCTGGCGCGCTGACTGACCACATCCCGGCTCAGACCCAGCCAGATGCGTCCGCCGTGGCGCTTGATGGCAGCGGCCAGGGTGCAGTCGTCGATGATGGCGCCAGCCAGTTGCCGGTAGCCGCCAATGTCCAGCAGGGCCTGACGGCGCAGCAGGATGCAGCCGCCGGCGGCGGCGGCAAAACCACGCCCGGGGGCATTCGCCAGTCGAAACGGGTACAGCAGTTTGAAGAACCAGACATAGGCCGGCAGCAGCAGACGCTGCCAGATGTTGTCGGTCGGCAGCAGCGCCATGATGCTGACCAGCGCCAGCTGCTCGCGTTGTAGCTTGGACTGCAGAGCCGCCAGCATGCCGGGTCGCAGCCGGATGTCTGCATCCAGTTGCAGGACCAGTTCACTGTCGGTGCGTTCCAGGCCCTGATGCAGCGCCCACAGTTTGCCGGTCCAGCCGGACGGGAGATCGCTGCCGGGATGCACCTCGGCACCGGCCGCAGCAGCCAGGCTCGCGGTGGCGTCGCTGGATTGATCATCGATGACGATGACGCGCAGCTGTGTACCCTGGCTGGCCACGGCGCGCACCGTGGCGGCGATGTGCCCGGCTTCATCCCGTGCCGGAATCAGTACCGTGATGGCAGACAGATCAGCAGCCGTGCTGTCAATGTTGTCCAGCGCCGGCAGCTGCTCGCGCACCGACCACGGTCGCCATGGCAGCAGCAGCAGGGCTAGCCAGCACGCCGCCGCCACGATGGCGGCAGTGGTCAGCATGCTGTGGTCCGCATCTGGTAGCTGGTGGGGGCAGTGCTGGCGGGCGCGGACGCCTCATCAGCGATCATCTGCAAGGCCTGCTAGGCGCGTTTTTTGGCGCTGTCTGCCGGTGTTGAGTCGACTTCATTCTGCGCCGCGAATGGCGTATCCACATGCACCGGGATGGCCTGCTCCGAACGCTGCTGGCGATACAGAATCGGCAGTTCAGGGGCAAACTCGCCATCCAGTTTCGGGCCGCGAAGCGCCGTCAGCAAGGCTTTCAGTGGGTGCCGGAAGGCATCGTTCACGGCGGTGCCTTCATAGCCGCAATGGGCCATGCAGTTGTCGCATTTGGGATTGCGGCCGGTGCCGTAGTTGTCCCATTCGGTTTCGTCCAGCAAAGCCTGGTAGGAGTCGGCATAGCCCTCATCCACCAGCAGGTAGCAGGGCTTCTGCCAGCCGAAGATGTTGTAGGTCACATTGCTCCACGGCGTGCACTGGTAGCTCTGGTTGCCGGCGAGAAAGTCCAGATAGAGGCTGGAATGGTTCAGTGCCCATTTGCGTGCGCGCTTGCGTCCTTCGCGGAAGATGTCCCGGAACAGTTGCTTGGATTTGTTGCGCGGCAGAAACACGTCCTGATTCGGCGCAAATTCATAGCTGTAGCCGGGCGAAACGGTGATGCCTTCCACGCCCAGTTCCATGCAATAGTCAAAAAATTCGGCCACCCGTTCCGGCACTTCGCCGTCGAACAGCGTGCAATTGACGGTGACGCGAAAGCCGCGCTGCAGCGCCACCCTGATGGCCTCGGTGGCCTTGTCGAAGATGCCATCCTGGCACACCGACTTGTCGTGTTCCTCTTGCAGCCCGTCCAGATGCACCGACCAGGTGAAGTAGGGGGATGGCTCGTAATCATCCATTTTCTTCAGCATCAAAATGGCATTGGTGCACAGGTAAATGAATTTCTTGCGCGCCAGAATGCCTTGCACGATTTCCGGCATGTCCTTGTGGATCAGCGGTTCGCCGCCGGGAATGGACACCACGGGCGCATTGCACTCATCCACCGCCTGCAGTGCCTTGTCCACACTGAGCCGCTGTTGCAGAATGTCTTTCGGGTATTCGATCTTGCCGCAACCGGCGCAGGCCAGATTGCACTGAAACAGCGGCTCCAGCATCAGTACCAGTGGATACTTTTTGTTGCCGCGCAGCTTCTGTCCGATGATGTATTTGGCGATGGTGTATTGCTGTATCGCTGGTATGCCCATGATGCTTGTCCCGTAGTCTGCTCGGTGATGCTTGGTTGTTGTGCTCAGATTGATCGCAGTTTGCGTGTGTACTGATTCAGTGTGGCAGCGTGTGTGGTGTTGAGTTCCTGCCATTCCATTCTGAACCATGGCGTGAAGCGCTGCGGATGCTGTTGCAGCTCTTCATCGAGCCGGTCCGCCGCAACAAAACGCCAGGCCTCGACCTCGGTGGCGTTGGGCACCGGGTCCGCCTGACAGCGGCCCAGATAAACCCAGCATAGCTCATGTTCGGCACCGGTCTCATCGTATTGTGCCTGATATTTGAATTTGTACAAAAATTTTGCCTCGGTGCTCAGACCCAGTTCCTGCTGCAGGCGACGGTTGACGGCAAAATCCACGGTTTCTCCGCGACGTGGATGACTGCAGCAGGTGTTGGACCAGTACAGCGGCCACAGCGGTTTGCCGGCGCTGCGTTGCTGCAGCAGCAACTCGCCATCGTCGTTGAACACAAACAGGGAAAACGCCCGATGCAGTATGCCGCTGCCCTGATGGCAGTTGAGCTTGTCCAGATGACCGATTTCCTCGTCGCGATCATTCACCAGGATCAGATCTTCATCGGGAAACGACACGATTTCATCGCGCATGGCCGTTTGCGCTGACTTGTTCACTTTGGCTCTCCCTGTGCTTGTGTGATCGGCACGCTGACCGCCATGGCCTGATAACCGGCCGCGCTCAGCGCTTCGATCACTTCCTGTTGCCGCTGCGGACACAACGCGATGCACGCGCCGCCGCCGCCACCACCGGTGACTTTGGCCCCCAGTGCACCATGCTGGCGTGCGATCTGGATCATTTCCTCGATTTCCCAGCAGGAAATCTGCATGGCGTTGAGCAGACCCTGGTTGACGTTCATCAATTCTCCCAGCTGCTGCCAGTCACCGCTTTGCAGCGCATTTTTGGCTTCCAGCACCAGACCGTCGATGCCATGGAACATGCGCCGATAGATGGCCGGGTGTTTGGCATGCGCAGCGGCCACGCGTGCAACCATTTTTGCGGTCAGTGATTCCACCCCGCTGAAGCCGATCACCAGCGGCAATTCGGTACCGATGTGCAGGGCTTCCATCAGCGCCGGTTCACCCTTGCGGTAGAGCATGGGATAGCCATACGTGGCCATGGTGTTGTCTATGCCCGAGGGCGTGCCATGGGCAACTTTCTCGCATTCAAACGCCAGCGCATTGATCTGCTCGTCGTTGAGGCCGAGACGAAAGTGCTGATCCAGCGCGCGGGTGATGGCCACGGCCACCGCTGCGGAACTGCCCAGGCCTACCGCGCGCGGTACATTGGGGAAGATCTCGATTTTCATCGCTTCATCAAGCAGTTCAAGCTGCTCCAGAATCAGCGCGATGGGTTTTTCGAAGGAATGCCGCTGTTCAGGCTTGCGGTGCAAACGCTGCTCGGCACCCCAGCGCGGGATGATGATGTCGATGCCTTCGTCGTTGTCAGCAATTTTGGCCTGAATCGCCAGAGGCACCGGCACCGCCAGTGCATGGCTGCCATAGACCACGGCATGCTCACCCAGCAGAATCACCTTGCCATGTCCCGTGGCCAGTGCTTCGACACCGGCATCCAGCGCTGCAGGCACGTCGGCAACGGGCTGCTGCTGCAGCGTGTCGACGATTTCTCGTGCTTTCCAGATCTTGATTTCGCCGCTTTCGATGAGGCGATCCACCACGGTATCAAACATGTTGTCCGGGGCACCGGCGGCCATCGCCACGCTGCGTGCATGCAGCGTCATGTGGCCGGACTGAATGCCGCTGGTGACCAGTGCCCGCAGCGCCGAGAAGTTCTGTGCCAGGCCCACTGCGCCCATCAGTTCAGCAAGTTCCCTGGCCGACTCCACCGCCAGCATGCGATGATTGATCATTACCGAGCGGTTCGATTGCAGGGGACCGCCCACGGTGCCGACTTTCATCGGGATTTCCAGCTCACCGGCCAGATTGCCATGCTCGTCGCGATACCATTTGGTCAGCGAGCTGTAGCGGCCGTTGCGCGCGGCATAGGCATGAGCCGCAGCCTCAATGGCGCGCCAGTCGTTGCCGGTGGCCAGCGCCACCGCATCAATGCCGTTCATGATGCCTTTGTTGTGGGTGGTGGCGCGGTAGGGGTCCACCAGCGCCAGGTCATTGGCCAGAATGATGCCATCGCGCACCTGTTCACCGCTGAAGCCCTTGCCGGCCAGCACAGCGACCGGATAGGTCACTCTGGCGATGACCAGTGCGCGATCGGTCAGGTTGGAGAGAATGCGCAGAAACACCTTGCCACCGGTGATGCTCTCAACCAGGCTGGCGACACCCTCGCACATGGTATTCACCAGATTGGCCCCCATGGCATCACAGGTGTCCACCAGCAGGTGCACCACCAGCATGTTCTTGCCGGTGGACGGTGACTGGTGCAAATGCACCTCAATGTCTTTGGCGCCGCCGCCGCGCGCCACCATGTTGGGGTGCAGGCTGTTGGCCAGATTGATGATCTCACTGCGGCGCTGCTGCAGCTGCGTGCGCGCCTTGGCCGGATGCGGCACATCGACGATCTGGATCTGCCCGATGAGCAGCTGTTCGGTGCTTTGCACATGAAACCCGCCGGTGCTCAGCGCCAGCTTGGCGGCCGAGCTGATGGCCGCGACAATGGAAGGCTCCTCCACCGCCATGGGCACCAGATAAGGTTTTTCGTTGACGACGAAATTGAGCCCAACCCCCATCGGGATGCCGAGCACGCCGATGACGTTCTCGATCATTTTGTCGGCAGCTTCCGGACTCAGCGTGTGGCTGCCGCTGGTGAGCTGGCGCATTTCGTCCTTGCCCAGCAGGGCACGCTGCTGCACCGCCTGGATGCGCTCTGTCAGACTGAGCTTGTAAAAGCCGGGAATGCGGGATTTGTCCATGCGAGAAACTCTTCGAAGCTTTGATTCAGTGCTGCATCATGGTGCTGGAAAACTGCACGGCTCAAGAAACGTATTCATTACATTTTAACATCCTGGTCAACATTCTGGCAGCGCGCTTGTCGATCCGCCACGCGCCTGCCCGGAACGCTGGCGGCAGTCCCGCCGGCGACTTACAGTTGCCCCAGAATCTGATAACCTGCGGCGCTGCACTGGCGGGCAAATTCGGCCAGCGCGGTGGTGTCAGTGGCTGCCGCCAGCGCAATGTCACCACCACCGGCGCCGGATGGCTTGAACGCCACACCGGTCTGTCGCGCCAGCGCCGCCAGACGTCGGTGATCATCGGTGTAGATTGGCGCTTCGGCGGCCTCGCCAAAGGCCTGCATGGCGTCGCCATAGGCGGCAATGCTCTGTTGCAGCGCCAATGCATCGCCTGCGGCAATGGCGGCGAGACCAGCGCTGCTGATTGCGGCCATGGCATCGATGTGCTGGCGGTGCGGCTGTGGGCACTGCCGGCGAAACAGTTCGATGTCCTCGATCATGTGCCGTGTCGAGGCCGGATTGCCGAGCCAGATCCAGACAACTTCCAGTCCCTGGGGCCACTGCAGTGGCTGCGCTGTGGCGCGCTTGCCGCGTGCCTGCAGGTGAAAAGACAGCAGGCCACCGTACAGGCTGGCAGCAATGTCCACACCGCTGCCATGGCCCTGCTGCAACTGCCGATGCAGGCCGATCAGGCTGTTCAGCCACTGCTCCGGATCCAGCTTGCTGCTTGGGTATCTAAGCTGGTACCAGGCTTTGAACAGCGCCACGCTGAGGGCGGCACTGGAGCCAAGCCCAAGTTTACTGCTGCGCTGGTGATAAAACGCCGAGCTGTCCACGGTGATCTGCGCATGCAGCGGCTTGCCGTCGAGCTGGCGGCTGAGCAGTTCCGGCCAGCCTTCCAGCAGGTCGAACAGCGGTTTGATGAATGGCAGTCGCTGCGCATTGTCGGGGTTCTGCCAGCGCAGCTTGCCGTCAGCATCGAAAGCAAACGCCTGCGCCGCCGACAGCACCGGTGTGGCCAGCAGTGAGTGCTCCGCTGCCGCTTGCCAGCGGATCTGACAGTGCAGTTGGCGCTGCACCGAGCGCACCACCGCCGGGTGTCCGTACAACACCGCATACTCGCCCAGGATCAGCGCCTTGCCTGGTGCCGACACCGTCAGCTCGTGGGCATACCGGGTGTCGCTCATGCCGGCAACAGCCGGGCCTCACCGCCCAGCCCGCTGTGCAGTACCGACTGCACTCCGGTGACCGTCTGCAGTGCGGCGCTGACCGTGGCTTCGGCCTCGGGCAGGCACACCGCCTTGATTTGCGGGCCGGCATCGTTGGTGAAAAACACCGCATGGCCCTGTGCGCGCAGGTCGCGGATCAGTTGCATGCAGGCAATGCTGGCCGGGTTCCAGTACAGCACGCCGGGCTGTGCTGCCAGTGCCGTGGCGTGCATCTTCAGGCAGGAATGTTCGGCCAACTCAGCCAGGCGGTCAAAATCACGCTGCGCAATGGCCGCAGCAGCCTGCTGCAGATCGGCTTCCTGTGCCGCCACCCAGGCCGCGAAATACGGTGATGTCAGCATGGTCTGCTGCATGCCCAGCGTCGAGGATACTTTTTTATAGCCGCTGTCGGTGATGGCGATCAAAACCCGCAGCGGCCAGTGCGTGGCATCGTGCAGCGGCTGTGCCACCGCATCGCTGCCATCGTCGTGCTGACCGCGCGGCATCAGCACATAGCCGCCATAGATCGAGCGGGCAGCCGATCCCGAACCCATGCGCGCCAGTACCGACAATGCTCTGTCAGTCAACTGCAGCCCGGCCGCGGCGGCGGCCGCAGTGACCAGCGCAGCGAACGCGGACGCTGATGAGGCAAGCCCGGCAGCGGTGGGGAAATTGTTGTCACTGACCACCCTGGCGTGGCGGTCGGCAATCTGCGTCAGCCCTTGTTGCCGGGCCCGCTTGCGCACCAGGTCCAGGCTGTTGCTGATGCGCTGCAACTCGCGTGCCTGCAGGCGGCGATTGTTGATGCAGGCCTCGTCGGTGGCCAACTGGTCGTCAAATTGCACCGAGGTGGTGGTGGTCAGTGCGTCCAGTGTAATGCTCAGTGAGCCCACTGCCGGCAGGTTCAATGCGTCGCTGTTGCCACGGCGTTTGCCCCAGTATTTGATCAGGGCAATGTTGGCGTGTGCCTGGGCTGTGGCCAGGTGATCGGTTGCTGCTTTATTCATGGCCTGTGTGCTGTTGCCGGGTTGCGTGCGGTGACAAAATGCCGGCCCGGTCAGGGTCGCTGATCCGCGTTCTGGTCGCCATTATGGTTGATTGAGGCTGCCGGCAACAAGGCTGGCAGCACCAGCAAGGTACACAGCAGGGTGATGAGCAGACCGGCGGCAAGCAGAATGCCCATGCTGGCGCTGCCGGCATGACTGGAAAAGCCCAGATTGCCGAAACTCACCACCGACGTCAGTGCCGCAAACACAATCGCCCGCGCAGTGGCCGTGCGCAGCACGTTGTCACGCGGCAGATCACCCAGCCGATGACGCCAGACCAGATGAATGCCGTTGTCCACTGCCACGCCCAGCAGCAGCGGCAGGGCGATGATGTTGGCATAGTTCAGCGGCAGCGCCAGCAGCACCATGGCGGCGAGGGTGAGCGCGCCACCCAGCAGCAGGGGCAGCAGTATGCGCAAGGTCATTGCCACGCTGCGCAGCAGCAACAGCAGCAGCAGGCTGATCACCAGCAGTGCCGTGAGCAGCGCCTGATAAAACGACCGGCTGATGGCGCGACCGGATGCAATCTGCTTGACGGCGGCGCCGGCGACCTGGTCGGTGACTGTGTTGACCTCAGCAACAAAGCTTTCCAGCTGTTGCAGTTCGTTGCCGTCGGCGCGCGGATAGATGCGCAGCAACCAGCTGCCGTCGGCAGCAATCCATGCCCGGCGCAGCTGCGGTGGCAACTGGTCAATGCCGATCACGGCGGTCGGCTGGAGCATGTCCTGCAGTCGTCGCAGCAGCGCCGGCAGATCGCCCAGCAACTGCTGGTTGATGGCGGTGGCAAGCGCCTCGTCGTGACTGCTGCTGCGTCGGGCCAGCAGCGCCTCGATGGCCTCGGCCAGTTGCTGCCAGCTGGGGTTGTCCGGTGTTTGCCCGGGTTGCGCAGCGGGTGCCTGGCGCAGCACGGCCAGCAATGCCTGCATGCTGGCAAACAACTGTGCGGGTTCGGCCGCTTGCAGTTGCCAGTCGTGGCTTAGTATGTCGTTGCCGAGCAGAAAGCGCAGATCGTCCAGTTGCCAGAGTTTTTCCTCCTGCTGTGCCGGGATCAGGCTGTCGGCGGTGAGCACGCGGGCCACACTGTCCAGCTGCAGCAACTTAGCACGCACTGTCCGCGCCTGGTCAGCATCTGCCGCGCTGCTCATCAGCGCGCGGAAATCACCGCGACCGTCGCTGAGCAGACTGCGCATGGCGCGCACCGATTCGGCATCCTGCTGGCGCAGATTGAGCGGATCACTGTCGAAGCGGATCTGCGGGGCGATCAGCGCGGCGGTCACAGCAAGGCATGCGGTGACCCACAACAGCGGGCGCCGTTGTCGCTGCGGCAATTCCAGCCAGTTGCCGCGGGATGCCGGTCGCAGCCGGCGAGCCGGCGGTTGTGGCAGCAGTCGCAACAGTGCCGGCAGCAGTGTGTAGTGGGTGAGCAGGGTGATGGCGATGGACACGCCGGCAATCAGGCCCAGTTCGGCCACGCCGCGATAGCTGGTCGGTATGAAGGCGAAAAAACCGATCATGGTGGTCAGCGCGCTGAGTGCCAGCGCCGGCAGCAGCAACCGGCCGGCGGCAACGATGGCGACCGCGCGCGCCTCGTCTTCGCTTGCATGGTCTGGGTTGTTATGGCCGTCTCTGGCTGTGACTCTGGCCGGGACTCCGGCCGGGACACCGGGGCGGCTGTTGACGCTCAGCTGTTCCTGGTAGCGCAGAATAAAATGAATGCTGTAGTTGATGCCCAGGCCGATATACAGCACGACAAAGGCAATGGTGATCAGGTTGATGTCACCGACTGCCCAGACCGCAAACGCCGCCGTCAGCACCAGGCCGGTCATCAGGGTGAGCAGGGCGGCGGCCAGCATCCACAGTGAGCGCAGTGCCAGCCACAGCAGTGCTGTCACCATGAGCAGGGCGAGCAGGCCGGCGGTGGCCGCACCGCGCATGCTGCTCAGCAATTCCTCATGTTTCAGCGCCACGCTGCCGGTGATCTGCATACTGACCTCAGCGCCACCAGCAGTCTGCGGTGACAGACCCAGTTCATCGCGCAACTGTTGTAGTTGCTGCAGTGCTGCGGTCGCCGACATTACCCGGCTGGTGTCCAGCGCCGGTCGCACCAGCAGCAGTTCACGCTGTCGCTCACCGGGCTGTGCCGGATTGGCGAGATTGCCGGACAGCAGGGCACGCCAGTCCAGTGGCTCAGCAGCGCTGTCGCTTGCCAGCCGCTGCAATTGGACAGCGAGCGCGTCCAGTATGGGCTGCAGGGTAGCGCTGTCGTTTGCACCAGCGGCGGTGCTGAGCTGATGCTGACGCGCCAGCTGCAGCATCTCGAACAGGCTGCTGGCGCTGGTCTGCTGGCGCAGCTGTGCCAGCATGGGTTGCGCTGCGCTGAGCCGGTCGGCCAGCTGCTGCAGAGCCGCACTGTCCTGATACAGCAGACCATGCTGTTGCAACCAGCTGTCACCTGCCGGCCAACTCACCTCCGGGAACAGTTCCGGCTGTTGCTGCAAGCGCGCGAACAGACGCTCTGCCTGCACTTGCAGTCTGCTGCGATTGTGGCTTTCCAGCACCAGCAGCAGGTTGTCGTTGAACACCGGAAAGCGCGCGCTGATCTCGCGCTCGGCCTGCATGAACGGTAGCGACTGGTCGAGCAGGGCAGAGGTGTCGGCGTTGACGCCAAAGTGCGTGGCGGCGTAATGACCGGCCGCAGCGGTGAGCAGCACAGCCAGCAGCAGCACCGGCCCGGCCTGGTTGACCGTGCCGCGCAGCCAGTCCTGCAGGTGTCGCTGAAGATCTTGGACGAAGCCAGAATCAGGCATTGCGGCGCGCCGGTCTGCCTTGGTCTCAGCTGGCGTACAGACGTTCGGTCTGGCTGCTGATGTAGGCCAGCACCGCCGCCACGCCACCGTCGTCATACAATTTGCTGTACTGGCTGCGTTTGAGCGCCAGGTCGCTGACGCCCTTGGCCATGATGTTGGCGATCTGCCAGCCCTGTTCGGTGCGCGTCAGCGCGTAATTGAACGCCACCGTCTGCTTGTTGGTGATCAGTTGCCGATTGATGCGTGCGCGCTGGCCGGCAGGATCCGGTTCCTCTGCCGCTGCATCCAGTGCCGCAAAGCGCTCGCCGTTGTAGCTGTCAAAATTTGCCGCGTAACTGGCACAGCTCAGTTGCAGCAGGGCGCGCACGAACGCTTGCTGTTGTGCCTCGGAAAACTGATTCCAGCGTGGTCCGAAAATGAAGCGACTCATGCGCTGGAAGTCAAACGTGCGCCGCAGCACCGGTTGCAGCACTGCCGCGCGGGTGCTGGTGTCGGCGTCCGGCATCTGCATGATGTGCAGCAGCGCCTGTTCCAGTGCCGCGACCACCGCCTCCGGGCTGGCTGAGCTATCCGGCAGCTGCAGCGCAGTACTGTGCTCGACTATGGCCTGGTCCGTCGCCATTGTCGACATTGCATCGTTGTCCTGTGCGGCCAGGCCATGCCCTGAGACACCGGCGATCAGCAGTGTGGCCAGGGCGATGGCGCAGGCGGTATGGGCGCGGTGGTACCGCTTACTGGGCAAGATGGCAGTCATGTTGTATCGCATCAGTGTTGCTTTATGGTTGCCGGGTGTGACCGTACTGCGTCGACACCAGGTGTGTCTGCCGCGTGCTGCATTGTCGGCCAGGCTACGGCCAGGCGGCGCAGGCTGCTTGCTGCACGGCTACGACTGCGGGCCAATGCAACGAGTTCCAGCAGCAGACCCGGTTGCCGCCCACAGGCCCGCAGCAGGGCCATGGGGTTAACATCGCCATAGTCATTGCAACTGGCAGTGACGGCCTCGGGCAGGCTCTGCTGACAGTCGTCTAGCACCACGCGCACGGCCAAGAATGGCACTGCAGCCTGAGCCGCAACGCTGGCAATGGCCACACTTTCCATGTCCGCAGCCTGCGCCCGGTGGATCCTGGCAAGCTGTTGTTTGTGCTGCGGCTCAGCCACGGCTGTTGGCAGTGTCAACAGGGTGCCGGTCTGGCACACGGCAGGCTGGCGACGCGCGCTGCTGCGGCCAGCACCCGACTCGCTGTCGGGGGCAGCAAACATCGGCGCAAAGCGTTTTTGCACGGTGCTCAGGGCCTCCGTAGTCGCCGCAAACCGGGTGCCGTCTGAGGCAAGAACCGCACTGGCGATGAGCACATCGCCAGCGCGCAGATCGGCGCTCAAGCCGGCACAACAACCGCAGCTGACCAGCATGTCGGCACCATCATGCAACAGCTGCCGGGCGGCGACGCTTGCCGCCTCGGCGCCCATGCCGGAGCGCAGCAATCGGCAGTTGCGCGGCAGTAGTGCAGACAGCAGGCGCTGTTCCCAGCTCAATGCGACAACGAAACCGGCAGTGCTGGCAGCCATCAGGCAGCGACGCGCAGGGAGCGCTGCTGCAGCTGCTGGTAGCGGTTCAGGGTCCAGGTGGGAAAATAGGCACTGTAGCCATGGTATTTCAGATAGAACACACGCGGAAAGCCGGGTGCGTTGTGCCAGGGATCATGCCACAGCCCATCTTCCTGCTGCTGCTGCAACAGCCACTCAATACCGGCCGCGACTTCCGGTCGCTGCACTTCCCCGGCGATCATCAGTGCCAGCAGGGCCCACGAGGTATGCCAGCTGGTGCTAGCGCAGCTGTTGTGACGCAGCTCGGGGACGTAGCTGTCATTGCTCTCGCCCCAGCCGCCGTCGTCCTGCTGCTGCCGCAACAGAAAGCTGATCGCACGTTGAATGTAAGGCTGCTGCGGGTCTTCACCGGCAAATATCAACCCGGCCAGGACGCTCCAGGTGCCATAAATGTAATTGGTGCCCCAGCGCCCCCACCAGGAGCCATCCGGCTGCTGCGTGCGGCGCAGATAGTCAATGCAGTCGTTGATGGCCTGCTGGTCCTGCACGCGGTTCTGCAGTGCCAGTGTCATCAGCACGCGGCCGGTGACGTCCTCGGTGGGCGGATCCAGCAGGGCGCCATGATCGGCAAACGGGATGCAGTTCAGGTAATAGGCAGTGTTGTTGGCATCAAACGCGGCAAAGCCGCCGTCGTCGGACTGCAGCGCCACCAGCCAGTCCAGCGCGCGGTTGATTTCGGTCTGGTAGCGGCTGCCGCCACCGGCAACCTGCAGCAGTGCCGCCACCATGCCGGTATCGTCCAGATCCGGGTAATGCGGGTTGGCATACTGGAAAGCCCAGCCGCCGCAGCTGGCAGCGGGTGCCTGCACCGCCCAGTCGCCATGGAAATCGGTGATCTGACGCTGCAGCAGCCAGTCGATGGCCCGCTGCACCGATTGCCGGTATTGCTCGGCATCGGGCTCTGCGGGGTTGCTGCCCGGACTCAGCAGGGCCACGGCGGCCCAGCCGGTGTCCCACACAGGTGACACGCAGGGCTGGCAGTAGGCCTGCTCATCGTCGATCTCAATGACCAGCTTGCGCAGCGAGGTGCGGCATTTCTCCACGCGCGGATCATCTGCGGCATAACCCAGGCAGTGCAGGGCCATGTAGGCATTGGCCATGGCCGGAAAAATTGCCCCGAGCCCGTCCTCGTCATTGAGGCGTTCCACAAACCAGCGTTCGGCCTTGCGCAGGGCGCTGCGCCGCATGATCGAGGGCATCACCGGCTCGATCAAATTGAGTGCGCTGCGCTCGATGCCCAGAAACAGTGTGTGCAGGGCCGACGGGCGCAGAAAATACTGTTTTTCCTCCTCCGGCGGTACGTGGAACAGTTCGGCAATGTCGATGCCGCGCGGGTTGATCGCCTTGGGCTTGTACGCATAGATGACCAGCAAGGGCACCATCACGGTGCGCGACCAGTAGGCAATGCGATGCAGGTTGAACGGGAACCAGGCCGGCAGATGCATGATTTCCGGAGGAATGTAGGGCACTGCACGCCACGGCACCTGCTCGAACAGAGCCAGCGCGATGCGCGTGAACACATTGGCATGTGCGGCGCCACCGGCTTGCAGAATGGCTGCTCTGGCGGCCTGCATGTGTGCACTGTCGATGTCGTCACCGGCCAGTTTCAGTGCCAGATAACTTTTTACCGAGCAACTCAGATCCATGTCGCCACCGGTATACAGCGGCCAGCTGCCATCTTCCAGTTGTCGCTGGCGAATGTAGTTGGCCAGGCGGCGCTGCAGATCGTCGTCGATCTCATCCATGTAATGCATCAGCATGATGTATTCCGCCGGAATCGTGCAGTCGGCCTCCAGTTCGAAGCACCAGTGGCCGTCCGGCCGCTGTCGTTGCAGCAATGCCTGGCTGGCTTTGCGTGCCGCAGTCTGGACCCGGCTGAGCAGCGTGCTCGCGGCTTGGTCGTCGCTCACGGCGGGCTGACCGTGGTGACCTTGCTTGCGCATGAGTGGGCTGATGTTGGCCATCGGGGCAGTGCGGTCAGGCGCTTTTCACCACAGTGGCTGGCGCGCGGCTGGCCTGATAGTTGTCGGCGGGCAGCTTCACCTGGGTCACCGGCTGCAGCGGCAGCCCCTTGCGGGCGCGCCGAAACAGGCCGCGAATGGCCAGATTGCTGCGTGCAAACAGGCGACTCAGGGCAATGATCTGCTGCACCCGTTTGCGTCTGACCTTGATGTCCTGGCTGTTCTGGTACATCGGGTTGCGATGAATGTTCTGCAGTGTCAGCACCGCCAGCGCCAGTGACCACAGGCAGAAGTTGCGAATGCCGGTCTGGGAGCGGGGAATCAACAGCGTGTACTGCAAGGCATTGAGAATGTGGCCATGGGCAATGCCGACCAGCTTTTCCAGTGCCGGGGTGAAGCCGCTGGATTTGCGCTGGTTTTCCAGTTGCTGCAGATCGATGCCGTGTTCGGCAAACAGTTGCCGTGGCCACCAGCACACGCCGCGTTCGCGATCGTCCCAGACATCCTTGAGGATGTTGGTCATCTGCAATGCCTGACCGAATGAAGGTGCCAGATGCATCAGCCGACTGCGCTTGCCTGCCATGTGCTGGTCGTATTGACAGAACAGGTCGGTAAGCATTTCGCCGACCACGCCGGCAACGAAGTAGCAGTATTCGTCCAGATCCTGCATTGCTGGCAGACCAGCCAGATCAATGCCCTGCTGAAACCGGCTCATGCCACGGCTCATGACGCTGATGCAGTGATACAGCGCCTGCTGCTGAGCGCGCGTAAAACTGTGCGTCAGGGTCAGCACCTTGTCGGTGTTGGCAACCAGTTCGCGCTCGGCATCCAGTGTACTGGCCGTCAGCAGCGGCAACAGCTTGTGCATGAATTCGTCAACATCGCGCCGGCCCAGTATCAGATCACTGAAATAACGCTGGAAATAGGCTTTGCGCTCGCTGTCCAGTGCGGCTTCGTCTTCGATCGTGTCAGCGATGCGACAGAGCAGATACGCGTTGGCAATCACGTGCGACAGACCGCTCGGAAGTTGTGGAATGGTCAAGGCAAAAGTTCTGGAAACCGAGCCGAGGATGTGATCCTGAAACGCGCTGGCTGCGGACAGTTTGCTGGCATTGGTCATGACTGGCACGGTGACGGTATCCTTGCAGAGTTGTTGTGGTTCACTGACATGATGATCTTCACTGAGATGATGATCCGTGAGTCTATTCCGCTTTCTGGTTGCATTGAGTCTGTCGACTGTCAGCTTCACTGACCTGCCAGCTTTGCTCAGCCATGATACTAATTATACGCGTGTTATGGGGTTGCGGAAAACACCCGGCCACTGTCGCACTCGTGCGAAAGGCCATGGTGCAGCAGCCGAACAGACCGTGAAGCATGCCGGCTGCATTCGTGTAGCCGGCATTTTTTGCTTAGCAGATCACCGTTATAATCAGCGGTTGACTCCCCGCTTGGGGCCATCTGACCAGCATGCACGCGCGCCAGCCTATGAACATCACTGCTTTTGAATTGTGGTCGCAGCGCCATTGTCAGCGGGTTAACCGCAGGCTTGAGCAAGCCGTCAGCGCCATCTCCGATCACACCGATGGCAGTCCGGTGCTTGCCGAGGCCATCGGCTACGCGCTGCTGGCGGGCGGCAAGCGCATCCGGCCACTGCTGGTGTATGCCGCCGGTCAGCTCTGTGGCGCTGCGCCGGAGCAGCTTGACACCGCTGCCGCTGCGGTGGAGATGGTGCATTGCTACTCGCTGATTCATGATGATCTGCCAGCCATGGACAACGATGAGCTGCGGCGCGGCAAGCCGACTTTGCACATTGCCTTTGACGAGGCCACCGCGATACTGGCCGGTGATGCGCTGCTCACGGAAGCGTTTGCGCTGTTGGCAAACGAGTCGCACGCTGATGTCCGCATGCAGCTTCAGGGCATCGCCATGCTGGCGCAGGCCAGCGGTGGCCGCGGCATGGTGGCAGGGCAGCTGCTGGACATGCGCATGGAAGGCACACAACCGCACACGCAGGCGCTGGAAGCCATGTTCGCGCTGAAAACCGGAGCCCTGCTGCATGCCAGCGCCATGCTCGGTGTGCTCGCTGCCGGTCGTGGCAACAACGATCCGACCCATCAGCACATCAGTCAGTTCGGTCAGGCCATCGGGCTGTGTTTCCAGATCCAGGACGATATCATCGATGTCACCTCCAGCACCGAACTGCTGGGCAAGCCGCAGGGCTCGGATGCCGCCCGCGGCAAGCCCAATTACGCCCTGACCTTCGGCCTGGACAATGCCCGGCAACGCGCCGACGGGCTGTATCAGACAGCCATGCAGGCGATCCGGCAATACGATCATGCGGCCGATCCGCTGCGTCAGCTGGGCGCGCTGATTAGTCGCCGCGATCATTGAGGCCGTTCTGATCTGTGGGCGTGTGCTCGCACACAGGGACCTGGTGGGCAGGAGGCGCGAGTCTGGCCTAGTGTACCCCGCCGGAAATACTGTAACGTTCAGCGAGTCGGAAAGCGCTTAGCCGCAAGGCATGGCTCGCAGGTCATGGCCATTCCATGGCCAAGAGCCATAACACAGCGGATGAGTGCTT
>Ga0180009_10000483_pt1 | contig 55407 bp, 45 predicted proteins | sample OS_PC_MetaG_FD_123537 | JGI IMG/M metagenome (GOLD analysis project Ga0180009, IMG submission 123537) | Groundwater microbial communities from the Aspo Hard Rock Laboratory (HRL) deep subsurface site, Sweden - OS_PC_MetaG | ecosystem: Environmental > Aquatic > Deep subsurface > Groundwater... | reverse complement strand
TAGATGATGCTTGGTTATGGATTTCAAATCGACAAGATGAACTCTCAAATTTATGTTTGTTTCCTTGGATAGAATCGGCTCTAATTAACTGTAATTGATATCATATCCCCTTTCGGGGAAATTTTCTGTTTGACAATTCTTTCAGACATTTCCTTCACGTAAGATGTGGAGAGATTCGGGACACGATTTATAAGATCGCTTATTGCTGCGATGTTACGTTTTTCCTGTGCGGGTTTTACTATTGAAAGAAACTCCTGTACAGACATTGTCACCTTTTTTACTCTAAACCGAGATAGTAGGCATTCCCGCCATTCAGTTTTGTTGCCAGGGACTATTTTCTGCAGTTCTTCTTCTCCACCACACGAAACGCCTAGCGGGTCTACCTCATGCATCTTGTACAGGGTGTATGCCAATCCACCTTTCACTTTCTCATCAGATGTTTTTTTAAGTTCCTCAAACCCGTTCTCAGAAGCGATCCCCCACATAACAGGATGTGTACGCATTAAACGCTCAAGTTTGGTATTATCATCTTCATACAGGACTCGAAAAAGATGACTCCTGAAGTCTTCAAAACTAATTTCTGGTTCCATATTTGGCATCCTCTTTTTTGCCGAACATTATATAGTGCAGTCTATATTTTCTTAGAATCCTTAAATCCTTCCAACAAGCGGAGAGCTGCCTCATCATTGAGTTTTAAGAATATACGGCGAGCTTGCTCATACAAATTCGCAGTTTTTTCGCGATTGTTACTTTTATTGTAGAACTGAATCAAGTTTAAGGCTGCATCTCCTACGGCAGGGTAATTTTCAATCGTTTTGAGCGATTCGATTTGTTTTTCAATATATTTTATAGCGTTGGAAGTATTGTGTTCAGCCACATATGTTACCGCTATTTTTTCATAACAGACAGCTTGTTCGTATTTCCAGTTAAGTCGTTCACAAAACGTGAGTGCTTTGAAGTAATGCTTGCGAGCCTGTTCAAGAGTTTGCTCTTTCGTGTGTTCGGTATCTACTATAAAAGGCTTGTCTTGAGTAAAACAGCTTTCCCCTGCATCGATTTCCTTCCTCACTTCTTGAAGTATGCTTTTGGCTTCGGGAGAGAGACGCAATATGGCCTCATATTTTCTTGCGAAATATGGAAAACCTATCGCTTGATCATAAACATGAAATAGCTTCTTAAACTCGTTGTCCAATTCCTTTCCGCAAAAAACTGCTCCCAAGAGTTCCTCAAAGCTTACTTTGGTTAATCTGCGATTTTTAAGAATGAAGGTGTTAATTTGGTTGTCAACGGTTCCTGATCTGATACCTGACGCCAGGAGAGTTATTACCATCATTTTCATTCGATCCTCAACATCTGTCCCCAATACTCTGGTAGCAACGGCGTGGTAACATTTGTGTGCCTTCAAATAATACTCAAAAGCTTCCCTGAATTTTCCATTTAGCGCATAGTTCTTAGCGTTTTGTTGAAAAAATATAGCAAGATCAATCGCAACTTTTGATTTGTTTGGATCATTTTGCATAATACTTTCAACTACATCAACGGCTTCATCATACTTTTTTAGATTCGCGAGCACGTTTGCTTTTGTTTCCAGAAGATATGTATTCGAAGGAGCAAACTCGAGAGCAAGATTGCAATATTTTAATGAATCATTTAAATTGCGTTGAAACATCAATATTCGAGCGTGGAGATTTAAATACGCAAGGTTTTTGGGGTTGGCCTTCAATGCATTTGACGAGTGTTTAATCGCAAGATCGTATTTCTTAAGTTTGAGATAGGCCCATGCAAGATCGTACTCGATTCTATCAGACCTTGGCCATAACTCAAGTGCCTTTTCAAGCAGCTTAACAGCTTTAATAAATGCTTTTTCTGAATTGAAGATTACGCCAAGATTTAAATACGCCTCTGGAGATTGAAGCTTGAGGTCGATAGCTTTTTGGTAATATATTTTTGCTGATTCCAGATCATTATCTCTAAAATGCGATATAAAAGCTTTGCAAAAAAAACCTTCAACTGTACTCGGATATCTTTGTGCAATCCTCTTACGAATATCCATGCATCTGTCACTATTCCCGGTTTCAACAGACTCCCGAAATAATTCTTGTGCTTTTGGGTCACTTGTCATTTGCAAAGACCTTTTCCAAGTAATGCTTTTTCTGATTTATTGTCTTCTTCTTGATCCGCTCGATGAATAGAAAGAATATACCAGGGCCAAAAGCTATAACCATAACTACAAGACCAGTGACAATACCCCAAAAGCTGATTGTTGGAGCACAACAGTCTCCTCTATGCCTGGCGATGATATGGCTTGGGATAGCTATTAACAATTCTACTATACTGCCTCGTAATAGCCACTTCATTAAGCGACTGGTAAAGCTGTTTGGTTCACAGTTGTGGGTAAAACGGTAAAATACCCCTGACCAAATTAGCCAGTTGATTACGACAAAGCCTATCCCTATCCAAGCCACCACAGTTGTGGCGACAACATCGCCGCAAATTCCCGTTACCAATAGCAAAATAATGCCCAAAAGAATTATCGAAAAAAGAAACGCAGTTGTTATAACTGGAATCCAGATGAGTCGTCTTGGTTTTGGCCTTTTCTCGGCAATCCTAACTGGTACAATCAAAAGCAACACCTCGGAGATCAGAATAATGCAGCAAAACGCAAATAATTGCCAAACTGAAAAAATCTGACAATCGGTTTTGATATTTTCTATGATGTCAGAGATTTGAACTCCTGTAAGCAACTCTGCAATACCAGATATCATTACAGCTACAGGGAGCACAAAGATGGCAAGTGCTAAAAATACATATAGAACTGTAGTTGTTATAGCCCACTTTATCATTTTCGAAGCCTTTATCTGCACTGTACCGTTGTTCGCATTAAGTGTCCACAATAATCATGCATGGTATAACCTTACGAAGTTGTCTTGTTGATTCATACTCGAAAACGTTACCAAACTGATAAGTTTGTGTGTTTGAAGCTTTTTCAAAAATAACCACACGCACAAGAGGTATTTGCAGTGTGGCTAACACTAACAACATCATGGCCTAACGTGTGAACAGAGTGCGGTCATGAAATGTTTGCCCTACACCCGCGAAACGTGTGGTCAAAAACCACTACACTTTTCAATAACACTTTTGTGATTGTGTTTAAGGGCATTTAACCGGTTCAGTTGTATTTCAACTAAATCCCGATCTTTACGAAAGCGGCAAAAAACACAGGAGCTTCAGCCGTTGGGGCAGCGTCTACCAAAAATGCTCGTAGATGTTAAAAAACAAGGTTTTTTGATGAGGCAAATATAAAAAATGGACAGTTTTAATTCAATGCAAATCCTTGTATTGACTGTAGTTATATGATTTTTCACCTAAAAAACGATCAATTTGAGTAATTCAAATAATAAAAACTGTTGACATTGTTAGCGAACAGCAGTAACATTCTTTTTATGATTTCAGAAAGTCTTGGCCAAAAAATTAGAAAAGAAAGGAAGAAGAAGGAAGTTTCTCTTCGAGAGTTCGCACGTCAGTTGGGAATCGCAGCAGCATATTTGGTTGATATTGAGAAGGACCGTCGTATCCCTAGCAAGGAAATCCTGCAAAAAACTGCCGATCTACTCGAGCTTCCAATCTCTATATTTGATGAATTCTCGCCGGAAATTCCTAAGCCTGTAAGAAACTGGATGGATGACAATCCATTGTTCGCAAAAGTTTTAAAATTTATCAAGACTGCTGCAAATCCTGACAAAGCATTGGCTAATCTTGAAAAAATTCAAGTTCATACAAAAGCAAATAGATTCCCTATTGCAATCTATGAATCTGAATTACAAGCTATCGGCCTTGAAAGCTCTACTTGGGAAACAGAAACTGGCGGAGATCTTTTTGGGATATGGGGGGATATTCCGGTTATTTATTTAGCCTCCCGAGCTGGAGCAAACGCAATAAGAAACCAATCGCATTTTCGTCTAGATGTCGATTATCTCATTAAATTAAGTAATTTATTGCAGACTAGCTGGGGATTACGCTATTTCGGTGATTGGCACTCTCACCATCGACTAGGAATCGAACGGCCAAGCGGTGGAGACCGAGCACGTATTGAACGGCTTGCTGCCAAAAATAATTTTCCTGAAATGACCGAATTTATAACAACTTTTCCACCATCGTACAATGAAAGCAAAAAAGTTCAAATTCATCCATATGTTTACTGCGATATCCCTTCGCATGAACCTCTTCAGACAACACTAATAGTCCTTAAAGGATTAAGCCCGGTAAGAGAGGCATTAATCTCCGCGTCTATATTACCAGAGCAACATTTATCCTCTTTTTCATCGTATTCAATAAACCTGATAATAATCCCTAAAGAACCGCTTGCTAGAGTGCCAGGAATCGAAGGATTACCTATTGAGCAAATTAGCAAGAGAGCCTTGTTAAGAGCTAAATTAGAATTAGAAAAAATGATTTCTGGAAATATTGAAGTTCATCAAACTTCATTTGGACATGTTATTGTAATTCCTGTAAATGAAAATGAAAACGTAGCATTTGCGGTTGATCAGAAATGGCCGCATAGAATTCTCCAAGTTGATTGGATGAATAGAAAATCCAAGAACACCGAAGAACTATCCATAGAAATAGAAAAAACTTCGTTAATTGACATTACTGGACTGAAAAAAGTGTTTCTAAAAGCAAAAGAACTCAAGGAAGTATTAGAATGACACTTCAAGAACGCTTAACTCTTGAAAATCAAATTCTTATTCGTGATGGCCTCTCTCAATTTAAGGTTTATTGTGACCAACAAAGGAATTCATATTTTCTTTGGGGAGAACATAAAACTAATAGTGGAAGTTCCTACAAGATTTGGGGACCAATTCCTAGCCAATATCCAAATGACCGTCCTTCTATTTATGTATACGAACCAAATCCTCTGTGGGCTCATGGGTATTCGCAAACAATTAATAGTTACGGTCTTTCACATTACATGCACACATTAGAAAATGGCCCTAATAGAGAAGTACAAATATGTCATTGGAGATCTGATAGATGGCACAGTGGAATAACATTAAACAAAGTAATGCTCAAGGTCATCTTATGGTTAGAAGCTTATGAACAACACCTATCGTCAGGTAAAACGATTAGTGATTTTGTAAGAACAATGCAGGCATTATAGGGAGCGAATTATGGCAACGCAAAAAGAAATGATCAAAGAGGCGATGCAAGCAATTGCTGCTCGTAAGCCTGGTCGAACAAAATTGGTTTATGATAAAACCAGGCGAACTATTGTTGCTGTCTCATCTGAAAATCCAACGGGAGATGCGTTGAATATTTCGTCTGAAGATGCTGATATGTTTGTGAGAAAATAAAATGATTACTATAACTACTGAATATTTAAATGAAAATTGGAAGAGTTTGTGTGCCAATTCTGTTCTGCCTATCCAATTGTTTGAATGGGATGGAGGGGATGCATATATTCAAACCTCTCTAGGAGTTCTCCCTAGTCAAAATATTGTGTTTGCTTCAATTGTTTTTGAAGAAAAGAAAATCACTGATTTCTCTATTGTAATTCGTTTGCGTAAATTATCAGATAAAACAGACGCATGTGAATATTTATCTCCCGAAGGTTGCCACTACAGTGTTAGTGCCGAAAGAATTTCTAATGGCAAATCGGAAAGAATCGAAATACAAGTTGTAAATCTTATCAAAGAATTATCTTTAAGACGCCATGATTTACTCGAAACAAATTTGTTGAAAGATTCCTCAGCATTAATTATTGGTCTGGGAACTGGTGGGGTTCAAGTTGCAATTGAATTAGCAAAAGCAGGTATTGGGAGGTTAATACTAGTTGATCCAGATCGATTAACGGCTGGTAACGTTACGCGCCATAATGCAGGGATATCTTTTGTTGGCAGAAAAAAGGTTTTGGCCGTAAAAGATTTGATACTAGAAAAAAATCCGCGGGCAATTGTTGATGTTTATCCAGTTTTTGCTGACATTAAAAATAAAAAGATTTTAACTCCTTTAATCGGGAATACGGATTTGACTATTTGTGCTACCGACAACCGACAAAGTAAGTTGTTTGTAAACTCCCTCTGTGTAGATGCTAAGAAAACAGTAATTTTTGGTGGTGCATTTAGACGAGCTTATGGAGGTCAAATTCTGCGTGTTATCCCTAACAGTTCTGCTTGTTATCATTGTTTTGTATTAACTGTACCCGAAAAAGAGGCGGATCAGGAAATTTCATCTGAAAGAAATGCGGAGGCAATTGCCTATTCTGATATGCCAGTACCAATTGAGCCCGGGTTATCTATGGATGTTTCTCCTATAGGGACAATGGTTTCAAAACTTGCTTTGCAAGAATTAATAAAAGGGAAAGAATCTACTCTCCATATCTTAGACAAAGACTTTGGAGCAAATTGGTATTTTTGGCTTAATCGACCGGAGCCCAAAACTGATTATGATTCATTAGCACCTCTTAGTGAAAGTATCGATGAAATGACAATACTTCGTTGGTACGGTGTATATCTTGAAAAAGATGCAGGATGCCCAACTTGTGGTGATTTTGGTAGAGCTTTGAGGGAACAATATAACTTAGAGCCTGGAGCAAGCGAACCCCCTTCGTACTCTCCTATTCCCGGTATTAATAAATAATAAGGAGAAGTAAAAATGGAGTTAAATTCTTACTTTGATGGCTTATTAGGAAATATAGAGCCAGATCCCAAAAACGTGACAACCGCAAAAAAATCTCACGAAAAACTTAGAGAACTACTTAAAAAAGACGAGCAAATTTCCCAAGCAAATCCTGACAGTTTTCTCTCAGGCTCATACGCCCGACACACGGCGATCAACGATATCAAGGATGTTGACATCATTTTGCTGGTTGATTTGGATTATAATGTAACAACACCTGACGTAACCATCGCATGGTTACAGGGCGCAATACAAAACTATTATTCTAAAGTACGTGCACAGGGTCGTTCAGTCCAAGTAACTACTGAGAGTAACTTTAGGTTAGATGTTGTACCGGCTGTGCCAATCTCTCATCGTAATGGACCTGTTAGGGTCCCTGATCGTGACGCAAAAGAATGGGTAGCCTCACATCCAAAGGGGCAAATCGCGTTCGCTTCACAAAGGAACGAGGATACGAAGTGCTATTATGTGCATCTTGTTAAAATTATGAAATATTGGCGGGATCGACTTAGCACATCGGATGCACGGATAAAATCGTATGCTTTAGAAAGTCTTGTTGCTGAATGCATCCTAACAGAGCCTTTATCTTACGCTCATGCCATTGTTGATATTTTCCAGACCATTAATCAAAAATATTCGATATATTTGAATTTAGGGATTACACCGCAAATTCCCGATCCGGGCTACTCATCTGTAAATGTTGCAAAAAGATTGAGTCCGCAAGAGTTCTCAGCTTTCTTAGCGGAAGTACAGTCAAGCTATACAATTGCTAAAGCAGCGTTAGACTCAGATAACGAAACTGAAAGCATTAAACTTTGGAAGACTCTTTTTGGTCTAAAATTTAAGCCGAGAGAATAATTATGGAACCACCAAAATATTTTTTAAGTTATAGCAGAGAAAATATTGAAGAGTTGAAGATTATTGCCCAGACTTTAAGGATTCATGGAATCGAAACATGGCAGGATATTAATAACTTGGGGACTGGTTTAACAGAGACTAATATTCGAAATGCAATTCAAAAATGTACCGGTATGGTTTTTTATGCAACGGAGCAAAGCGTGCAATCCCTATGGTTTGTCAAGTAGAAATTCCCGAAGCTGAAAGTAGGTATAAAGAAAATAAATTATTTAATATAGTTCCTATTTTTAAATTAGGAATAAAAGAAACGAGTAATGCCATCAAAGGTTATATGACGATTCCAATTGAGAATTTTAATGGAGCGAAAGTCGAAAAAGGTAATATTTTAGGTGCTGCACAAAGGGCAGCAAAAATTATCCTCTTCGAAACAAAATTTAGCGATAATGAATCATTTCCAATTGGATTAGTTTCAAAACAAAATATAACAGAAAATGTAAATTTAAATCTTAATTTTACTCCCTATTTTTCAAAAGGTCTCCCAGATAGTGATGTTTGGGATAAGCAATTTTCTCCGGCTATAGCATGCGTTAAAAATGCTTTGGTTCAGAAAAAGGTTGCATCGTTACGATTATATGCATTTGCACATCTTTCATTGGGTTTTCTCTATGGCTATGTTTTTAGGGAAAGAACTGGATTTAAACTTGAAATTGAACAAATAAGTAAAGGTAAACGCAATATTTGGAAAACAGATGCTATTCAAGAAGAAGCCTTGTTGAATATGACTCCCTTAGATGGAGAATTGAACTCAAGTAATTTATGTATTAAAATCAACTTAATGTCTGAAGATAATAATTCCTTTTGTTCTTATGTCAAGAAAAGCGGCCTTTCTTATAGAGTGTTATTAGAAATCTCACCCCCAAATTATCCCTATATCATTTCAAATGGACAAGCTGTTGCAATTGCCAAACAATTGGCGCAACAAATCAAGGAAATACATGCAAAATATGGTACCAATTCAGTTCACATCTTTGCAGCAATCCCCTTGGGGCTTGCACTGTTAATCGGCTATAACCTGAACGCTTGTGGAAAAATACAATGTTATGAATTTGATAATCCCTCTCGTGAATATTTTCCGTCTTGTATTCTTGGCAATCAATAAAACAGGATATAAATGTAAAAGTTTAAAATGTTTTTAGTTTTGAAACTGTTCCTAGGAAAGGAGCATTATGTGGTAGGATAGCGAAATATAACGTGACTTTCTCAAATTCAGTAGCTTTGAAGGGATGGCTGCTAAATATAGTTATCCCTGTAAATAAGCGTGTAGTCTAAATGTAGAAGATTATTTTAATTATTGGTTTTTATGCAGAAAGGTAAAATTATGGCAAAAGAGGAAAAAGGCAAACCAGAAGGAACTCCCGGACAGGGACCACCTGACAATCCAGGCGATAGAGGAAAACCTCAAGGTCCCAAAAACCCACCAAAACCTCCGAAAGATAGGCCTGTTGGATGAGTCATAAAAAGTGGTGGGAGATTTATTCCAAATTAGAAGACGAACTTCAGGAACTTGAAAAAGCTGGGATAAAATACTCGTTAGATAAAGAGGCCCTTGCGATAGGGGTTGTACGACTTGAATTACCAGAAACAGTGGCGGGGGAAATGTATGTCATTTTCCCCGACCTCTATCCTTATTTTCGTTTCGAAATTTATGCCCCAGAACTCGACCTTAAGTATCATCAAAATCCCTTCGACAAAAATCTTTGTATAATAGGACGTTCAACATATAACTGGATTCCAAGTGATACAGTTGCCAGTTTTATTATTCAACGTTTGCCCGACGTTATAAATACAGCTGAAAGTAATGACAGGGAAGAGGTAGCTACAAAAGAAGAGCGGCAAGCTGAGCCTCTTAGCGATTATTATTCACCCCGATGTTTATTGAGAACTTCGATTATCGCGGATGGTAGTTGGGTGATAGAGGATCGCTATAAATCTGGAAAGTTAATAATTGGAACCAGAGTAGTTGATGTACCAACATGTGGCTGGGCAGTAGTAGAAATTCAGGATGAAAATAGAAATGTATTGGCATGTGCAAATAAGTATATTAGAAAGATGTATTCGGGGAGAGATTTGTCGGCCAGGTGGATTCGTTTAGATGAAATCCCTCTATTTAACGAAAACGAGAACTTATTCAATTATCTCAGTAGTAAAGATCCATTCCCTCAAAAAATCGAAGGGCATCGTGTCAAAAGCAGTAAAATAAATCCAGGAGGAAAGCTAAAAATTAGAGCAGCATTATTTCCTGAAGAGACACATGCATGGAGAAAAAGTGACCAAGGTTGGTTATTTGCAAGTAGCTTGCATATTAGGAAATCATATGGCTAAAAAAAAGAATAACAAAAAGCATTTAAATGCCGCCAAAAAGATTAATGACCCCGTTTTCATGACAAAAGTCTTTTATGCTTCACAAGAAGATTATTTTTTGAGAATCCCCGAACTAAAAACACTTCAAACTAAATCTATCGCAGTATTCGGATTAGGAAGTTTGGGGGCTCCAAGTGTCCTAGAGTTTGTTCACGCAGGTATTGGAAAAATTAAACTAATTGACCATGACACCGTTGATCCAAGCACCACAGTTCGATGGCCATTTGGTTTTGACGTTGCGGCATACGAGAAAACAAAAGTTTTGAAAGAATTCATCCTCAGAAGTTACCCATATACTGAACCGATAGACTATACTCTCAAAATTGGTAGCATGCCTAATATAAAAAAAACACAGCCCTCACAAAGTGAACTGATATCAGAAATCGTAGATGGAGTTGATTTAATCTACGATTGTACTGCCGAGTGGGGTGTTAACCATTTTCTAACAGATATGAGTAATGAACTTAAAATTCCTTACATAGGGGTTTCTGGCACACTCGGAGGATGGGGAGGAAAAATATTCCGTATCAGGCCATATAAAGGAACTGGCTGCTGGTATTGTTATGGAGCGGATTGTGAAGAAGGTATTATACCAGAACCACCAACAAATGAAAACGGCAAGATTCAACCAGTCGGTTGTGCAGATCCAACGTTTACAGGTACAGGATTTGATATGGTTCAAGTTGCTATCATGGGAGTGAAGATGGCAATTTCAACTCTTTGTGAAGGAGAAGTTGACGCCTATCCTTCTTTTGACGGGGATGCTGTGCATATCCGCATGCGCAATGAAGATGGGTCATTGATAGCCCCAGTGTTTGAAACATACAAGATTGAGCCTCGCGTGGGGTGCGAAGTTTGCAATGGAAAAGCGTAATCAGAAAAAAGCTTGGCTAAATAAGATAGTCCTTGAAAGCCTTTCTATAGAGGCAAAAGCAAAATATCCTTTAGAAACAGGTGGAATTCTAATGGGATATTTTGGAGAGCCTGGTAATCTTCCAGTTATAATGTATGCTAGTGGCCCGGGCCCCAATGCTATTCACTTACGAAATTATTATAGGCCAGACCAAAAATTCGATGAATCTCTGATTGCAACAATATACAGAGATTCCGATAGACAAATTACATATCTCGGAGACTGGCATACACATCCGGCACCAATTAATAAGTTGAGTTACAAAGATAGAAAAACCTTGAAAAAGATTGCGATGTACAAAAGTGCTCGTGTAAACACGCCATTGATGCTGATATTAAGTTACCATTGCCAATGGAAAGCTTCGATATGGCAGGGCAACCTAATTAGAAAAAGTTGTTGGCGAAAGCGACTAGTAACAAACAGCCTCACAGTTCATTACTTTGAATGATTTAATGAGCGGCAATCCTACTACTTCTTTTTCTATTAGGGTACAGCCAGCAGGAATAGGTAGTATCTCATACATTTATGAAGGGCTGGTGCTTTTAAAAGGTCGCTACACTTTTACAATACACTTTTGTGATTGTATTTTCCGGCATTTAACGGGCTCTGCTGTGTTCATAATTTCCCCAGACCGGCTTCAGGTGTTGATAAACACAATACATCTCCCCAAGATAGCCGTCGGTCTGTGCAGGAGTTCTTCAATCTTGGGGTAGTTTGACCTCACATATCTGTGGGAGTGCAGCTATCAATTGTCTAACCGCACTTCCTGTGGACGTGTGGTTATTTGCGAACATGTGGTCATCAATCGTTTCTTGGGCAATTCCAGCTAATACCAAAGCAGTTGGCCGGCTCCCAGCCAAGCTGGCCAAGAAGCTCAATCGCTGGTTGTTCGATTAAATTGTCTTCGGAATAATCAGACATCGTCGTTGTCCATACCCTTTATATTTCTTAGGACTTGTAAATAAATTAGGTTTTGTTTTTGGCCGAGCGAGGACAAGCCTGGCAAGAAGGCAAAGTGCAGGCCTACTGGTTGGTAGGTCGAGCTTTGCTAACGCCGCCAGGCGAAGCCGCAGCCGGCTAAAAATGGAAGATAATTTTTTTACACATCCTTAATTATCATTTCTTGATTATCCCCAATACCCTCCAAAAAGCGGGATGCACTTCTATTTTCGTATCATCACTTATCTCAGACGATGATACACTCCTCCGTTGCCCTGTCGACCAGATGTGCTTCTGGTATGCTTCGATCTTTAAGCCAACCACACCGACCTTATAGAATACCAGAAAGAGCTGTTTCATGAAATCCACCGCTGATGAGTTCCCATAGGCAACTTGGCATGCCATCTGGGACAAGAAGTCGTGATTCGACTGCTCAACTGAAACTGCGTATTGCAAACAAAACTCTTCGCACTTGGGAAGTGGAAAATCGCACAATGAAAATCTCCACGGCTGCTTACTAAGAATTTGTATAAATTTAATCAAATTTGGGTAATCGGCATACCATTCATCAGCAAGGTATCTAAGCCTGTCACGTGAGTATTCGCCCTCGGCTGTTTTCACAATATCTACTGTTATTTGTTTCTTGTTTATTGCTTGCAAAATGCACTTATTAACGAAATGTATAACATCTCTTGGCTGTCGCATAGTTCTGGACAATATATACGTAATGGGAGGTTGCTTGTCGATGCTTTTGGGAAACAGGTCTGAAAGCGAAACTTTCTGTGTTGTGTACCGTCTCTGGACAAGATAATTTATTCTGGTGTTCAGAATTTCAGCGAGTTGCTGATCGCTCCAATGAATCCTGAGGTGTATAGATTCATACTTTTCTTCTTGAAAGCCAGAGCTGCGAGCAAGACGAAATACACGGTCAACCAAATCCTGTCGGATTGAAATTATAATTTTTGCGTTCTTCACTTTGCGGAAATCTCTGACCGTCTCAATTAAAGCTCGTATCAATTTGTATCTGAGCTTATCCTCAATCCAATCTTCATCTAATCGATCAATAAGAATGAAATATTTCTTTTGTGGATCATCCAAAACTTTGTCAATCAATCCCATTATTTCAGAAAGTTGACGAATTTGAACTTGATTGACCACCTCTTGTGATCTTTGAATGACTTCTCCCTTTTCCTCCTTAGTAAGTTTAGACATCCCTTCAATGGTAAAAGAAAACTTGGGAATTTTTGCCTGTACATTCGTTTTTATTTCAGATTCGAGCTTACCTGTCACCTCCTTGATTCGGTACTCGGTTTCTTTCCAAAACTTTTTACCCCAATCCTCTAAATACCGTAGAGCTTCACGCTGCTTTTGATCTTTGAACAAATCAAAAAACCTCTGGATGAAGTTGCGTTTTGCGTCTTCAGAATCAATTTGAAAGTGCTTTTTAAGTATCTCGACCGTAAAAACATGACGCCAGAGCATTTTGTAAAAAACATCGAGCTTTACACCCAATTCGCTCACGAAGTTCAGTATGGTTGAATTTGATATGTATGCTAGCGACAAGCTTTCTGGTGGAACATTTATAACACGTTCTTGTGTTTCAGCCGACTTCTTCAGAAGAGCCGTTTTCCCGGAACCCGTCCTTCCAACAACAATACTTCTTGCATCGCCACAGTCAGTCAAAGCAGCGAGATCGCCAGTGTCTATAAAACACTCAGAAAGCATCGCATCGTCTTCGGCGTCTGCAGCACCGATTGTATCATTCTTGGTGAACTTGAACCGACCCAGTTTTGCTCCCTTTTTTGACACCGCAGTTATCCTTTAGATAGAACTAAATTGATTAGCATTCTACCGTCTCTGGGGCGGCTATCTGGTACTGTGCCAGATATTTAAAACTACTAATGTGTATTTCATCATATATTTTTACTTCTGCCATCTTGACTTCTCGTTTTATGTTTAATTTCGTTGTATGTATGTTGATTATACTCTCACTTTAACTGATACAGTTTTTGGGGAGCATGCCTCCAGGGTTTGCCTTCAAAACCAGGGTTCGATCTATTGCTATTTTTCGCCATCCAGAAGTCTCCTTGATGTTTAAAGAGTAAAACAAGCCCGAATATTACCAGCAGCGGAGGGTTAAAGCAAGCGGATTCTTGATGACAGAATATGTAAACAAAATCCAGCTATCGCCAGCCATCAATTCTTTGACCCTATGACCTGTGGACATATGGTCATCTGCGAACATGTGGCCATCGATAGTTTGATTGCAGCTCGTAAATGATGGTCATGAATGGTTTCGGGATATAAAAGGGGAAAATGACGTTATGGTTTGGTTAAGCCCTAACTCATATCACAAAATCAAATACTTGACAATAACTGACAATAAAATATAATGCTCGTAATTGAATAATCGGTCCTATGTTTATTTTTGGGTGGAAATAAAAAATGAGCAAAAAACAGGAAATTCTGACTATCGAGGAACTTTCAGAATATCTAAAGATACCAAGGTCGACGTTATACAAACTTTGTCAAGAAGGAAGGATACCAAGTCAAAAGGTTGGGAGGCATTGGAGGTTTCGTAAAAGTACTATCGATAAATGGTTGGATGAAAAGTCCCTAAAATCAGGTGATTAATATAAAAAGGATTTTAATCGCATGGCCACACAGTTTATTACAAATAAAGACAAGAAATTAGCTGAGGTTATTAATAATATCCTTCCAGCATGTGATAATTTACATTTTCTTGTTGGTTATTTCTATTTCTCTGGTTTTGAACAGATACACAAACAGGTCCAAAACAAAAAATTGAGGATACTTGTAGGGCTTGAAATCGAACGGGATATGGCTAACAGAATCAGAGAATATGAAATTCTTGAAAACATTAGCAGTTCCAGGAGCAAACTCAGAGACAATTATTGCACATCGCTTATCGGTATATTTAACGAAACAGATTTCTTTGATTCTAAGGAAAAGCAACAAGCCTTTAGAGTCTTTCTTGATAAAATACATGACGGCACACTCGAAATAAGAAAAACTCTTCATTCCAATCATGCTAAGCTCTATGTCTTTGAAAATGCCGAACAGCATAATCATGGAGGAGAATTTCTTGGTACTGTAATAACTGGCTCAAGTAATTTAACCCGCTCAGGATTGAGGGATAGATTTGAAATCAATGTTGTATCCAGAGACAATCATGACTTTAACGAAGCTTTGGGAATATTTAATCAACTATGGGATGAATCGGTCATAATAGTTGATGAAAACAGCAAGAATGATTTTCTTAACCGGGTAATTGAAAATATTTGGCTGGATAAGTTGCCCAAACCGTTTTTGTTATATGTAAGGGTTCTTGCTGAGTATTTTTCTGAATACACAGATGAAATAAGGTTGCCATCCGACATTACAGACGGCAAGTATTTCAATCTCAAGTACCAGGTAGATGCGATACGAAGAGCCATAAATGTCATCAAACGCCATAATGGTGTGATTGTAGCAGATGTTGTAGGCCTCGGAAAAAGTATCATCGCCTCCGCTGTTGCTCACCATTTTAACCTCAAGACAATCGTTATAGCTCCTCCTCATCTCGTTCAACAGTGGAATGATTATCGTTATGATTTTTACTTTAATGCCAAAGTCTACAGTTCAGGGAGAATTAAGGCTGCTTTAGAAGAAAACCAAGATAATGAAGAGATGTTGGTAATCATTGACGAGGCTCACAAATATAGAAATGAATTAACTGCCGATTATGCTAATTTGCATAAGCTATGCCAGCAGAACAAGATAATTCAACTTTCCGCCACACCATTTAATAATCGCCCGCAAGACATCTTTGCAATGATTAAACTTTTCCAGATACCAACACGCTCGACAATCCAAACTGTCGAAAACCTGTCATATCAATTCCAAATGCTTGTTACAAAATATAAAGAAATACGAAAGCTGCAACGAACACAGACTGCTACCAAGACGGTAATTGCTGAGAAGATCAAATATGTTGCAGATGAGATAAGAGCAATCCTGTCCCCCTTGGTAGTGCGTCGCAGTCGTTTGGATTTGGATGCGATAGAGGAATACAAAGAAGACTTACAGCAGCAAAACATTTCTTTCCCGGAAGTACAAGATCCAGAAGAATTAGACTATAGCCTTGGCAATCTCAGTGATTTGTATGTCGATACTCTAAGGCAAATAGCTCCCGAGGAAGAAGATAACGGTTTTGTTGGTGCTCGATATATGCCTACCAGCTACATAAAGAACTTTGAAAAGTACCGCAAAAAAATAGCTGAAGAAATGGGTGTTGATGAGAACTTACTAAAACAGTCACAAATCAACTTAGCGCGATTCATGAAACGGCTTTTAGTTCGACGGTTTGAAAGCTCAATACAGGCTTTCAAGCTTACATTGAACTATATGATAAATTCTTCTGAGATTATGCTTCACTGGTATGACAAGTTGGGGAAAGTGCCAATTTACAAAAAAGGGAACATCCCTGATCCCAATGATTTCTATGATCTTAGCGGTGATGACGCTATTGGTTCAGTTGAAGACATCCTCGACAATGAGCAACTTAGTAAATACATTGATCGTGGTATGTGGTTTATCGATGCTAAAGAGCTGCGCAAAGCTTTTGCCGACCAGATACGCAAAGATCTCGAGTTATTAAAAAATATCCATGATAACTGGTTTAAAGATGGCCATCCTGAAGATCCAAAGCTGTTGCATTTTATTGAGAATATTCAGCAGCAGATCAAATATGATCCAAATAGAAAAATAGTTGTTTTTACAGAGTTCACTGATACCGCAAACTATTTACATGAAAATCTGAAAGATAAACTTCGAACATTTAAGTACTCGTCTGATGATGGCACAAAAGCCAATAAACAAATAATTTATGAAAACTTTGATGCAGGATACGAATATCAAAAGAATGACTATGATATTTTGATTGCTACTGATGCAATATCAGAAGGTTTTAATTTGCACCGAGCTGGCACGGTGTTCAATTATGATATACCTTATAACCCCACTCGTGTTATTCAGCGTGTGGGGCGAATTAACCGTATCAACATAAAGGTATTCGATAAGCTTTATATTTATAACTTCTTCCCGACGGCTACCGGTGAGCGCGAAACGCATATCAAGCAGATTGCTACGCTCAAGATGGAGATGATACATGCACTGCTCGGTGAGGATACTAAGATTCTAACTCAGGATGAAGAATTGCGGTCATATTTTGCGGAGCAGTTCCGCAATTTGTATAACAGCCAGGAACAACTTTCTTCCGAAGCAAAACATGAAAATTTCATCAAAAACTTAAGAAACTATCAAGCTGATATTGTAGAACAAGCTCTTGCCTTACCTAAGCGAATAAAGGTACGCCGTAGTTCATCAAAAGACAAGAAAGGTGTGCTTGTGTTTGCCAAGAAAGGCAATGAATATGCGTTTAAATTGGGAATAGAAGGCACTGATCCTATTCTGCTGTCACCGTCTGAGGGGTTGGAATTATTCGAAGCACATCTTTCTGAAGAGCCACAAAAAGTTACAGATGGCTTTGAAGTGGTTTATCAGCAGTTGAAAGACAATTTGTTTGCCAAACAAACCGCGGTAGCAAAAGATCGTGGCAAACAGGATGCTATCAACAAATTGCGTCTTTTGAAAACCAAGCTTTCGCACAAGCGTGATTACATTGAAGATTTGTTGTATGTAGTCGAAAAACTTGATGCCTTGCCTGACCGCTTTATGAAGATGATTCGAGCGATTGAACTTAAGGCTCTCGAAAAAGATTTTGATGCCTTGATGGCCGAAGTGCCACCAAGCTATCTTATCAAGATCATTGACAGGGAACAGGGGATATCAAATGAAAGAGAAACCTTAATTCTTGCTGAGGAACTTATATAAATGGATTTTAATGCAAAATATGACCGCCAGGTTTATCTTGATTTTCTATCTAAACAGTTTTTGCCTGAGGATTTTCATCCAGCCGATGAAGATATAACGCCGAGCTTTGCAACTGATAGGATTCAAGGCATCACGCAAATTGGCCGGTGCGATAGTTTGGAACTGGCTGTATATGAGATAAAGCATGAGTCAGAGAATGACCCCAGGGTTACTCTGTCTCGTGAGACATTTAAATTATTGGCCGAATTAGGTGCTTCAAGAGCCTTAGTACTTTTTATTTCACAAAATAGCGATAATTACAGACTGTCTCTTGTAACACTTGATCTGGAATGGGAGTCAGGAAAGCGGGTTAAAAAAGTTTATTCTAATCCACGCAGATATTCATTTTTCCTTGGACCTGAAGCCAGAGTAAATACGCCATTACAGTACCTCGTTACACAGGGACGAGTTACTGATTTCGATGACTTCAAGCAACGCTTCTCTATCGAAGTGGTTAATAGGCAGTTTTACAGACAAATTGCTACTCTGTTCACCGAACTTACGGGTGGTCAGCGTGATATAGGCTCAAGGCATATTGATGCTGGTAAAGGCTGCCTTGTTCTACCTGGCTCTAACGATGAAAAGACAAAAAAAGAATTCGCCGTTCGCTTGATTGGTAGATTAGTATTCTGCTGGTTTCTAAAAAAGAAAGATTTGATGCCCGAAGAATTATTGTCAGTAGAGGCTTTGAATAGAAACTTAATGTATTACCACCACATTTTAGAGCCACTGTTTTTTGAAACATTAAATAAACATAAAGAGGATAGGCACAAAAAATATCGAGGCAAGCTATGGGACAAAATACCATTTCTGAATGGTGGATTATTTGACCCTCACAATGACGATTATTATCAATTTGATAAAGTTACCGGCTTGTCCGCACAATATATTAATACCTTAAAAGTTCCCGATGACAAATTAAAAGAGTTATTGGGGATTTTTGAAACATATAATTTTACAATAGATGAGAACACTTCTGTTGATATCGAGCTTTCAATTGATCCTGAGATGCTTGGACGAATATTTGAAAATCTTCTTGCTGAGATTAACCCTGAAACAGGTGAAACTGCAAGGCGAGCAACCGGCAGCTATTATACACCAAGGGAAATCGTTGAATATATGGTCGATGAAAGCCTCAAGCAGTATCTTTTAACAAAGACTGAGGGTAATAATGAGGCAATAATCACTTCATTGTTAAAATATACCGATGAGACACCGAAACTCGATGAAGATTTTGTAGAAGATGTACTTGATGCTCTGTATAAGATCAAAATACTTGACCCTGCCTGCGGTTCGGGTGCTTTTCCCATGGGCATTTTGCAGAAAATACTGTTGATCCTTCAAAAAATTGACCCTGATTCAAAACGATGGCTTAGCCGAATACTTGAGGACATAGAGGATGAAACAGTTAAGAGCTATCTCAAGACTCATATAAACGCTGATTATGTTCACAAACTTGGTATTATCCGAGATTCTATATACGGTGTTGACATTCAACAGATTGCCGTTGAGATATCCAAACTCAGAGTATTTCTGTCATTGATTATCGATGAAGATGTTAGCGACACCGAACCTAATCGAGGTGTAGAGCCACTGCCTAACCTTGAGTTTAAGTTTGTTTGTGCTAATACCCTTATAGGTTTGGGAGAAAATATTAACTTGACATCGAATAAAGCACAAAGATCTCAAAGGAAATTGGAAAAGCTTAGAAAAAAATATCTCAGTAGTTATGGACAGGACAAGCTGGATGTAATTGAAGAATATAATAAAACCCGACTACAACTTTTTGAGGCGGTTCTTTTGTGGACAGGAACCAATGAGAGAGTTCGACAGCTTTCTACTTGGGACCCATTTGCTGATGAATCTTGTACTTGGTTTGATGCAGGGTTTATGTATGGAATCGAAGATGGCTTTGACATTATAATTGGTAATCCTCCGTACCTTGAATCACGAAGCCCCAAGTTTGCAACACCTATGAAGAACTCTTATTTATCATCATTCAAACAAAGATGGCCCAAATACCCCAAAGCTATAAGCAAAGGTGCTGATTTACTGATTTACTTTTTTGAAATGAGTATCCATTTGGTGAAAAAAGATGGTCATGTTGTATTGATAACCCAAAACTCTTGGCTTGATACCGAATACGGAAAGAAGTTTCAAGAATTTCTCATACAAACAACAAGTGTAAAAGCCGTGATTGATAGTGATTTCAAGTATTTCGACAGCTTTGGTGGGCCAAACATAAATACAGTTATTACTATTTTCAAAGGGAATATTCCGGAACCAGACAACAACATGTTTTTATTAAGGTTTCATGAAAGTTTTCAAAAAGTTCCTTTTTCATTTGATTCTAACATGAGAATTAATGATGCCAATAAGCTAACCTGTAAATTTTACAACTATAATGATAGTTCAATTTCCAGCGTGAAGTGGGGAATATTGTTATCGGCAGAACAATACGTATTAGAGCTTATTCAAAAACTCCAGTCAAAAGGAAGACGCTGTATAGACATAAAAAATAAAGACTTAACAATTGGTCAAGGTTTAAACTTGGCTAAAGCATATTTTGGTGACTCAGATTTACTTGCCCAATATCCTTTCCTTGAAAAAGCTGCGATTCCAATGATGACAAATGACGATGGTGCTGTATTCGAGCTGAGCTCTACACATAAGTTCTTGATTGATAGTAATAAATTATTACCAAATGAAATCCAAAAAATAGAACGAAATGAAGATATTACTCTTTTTGATATAAACTCAACAAAAAAATTCAAACCTACTCTAATACTCCCAAGAGGTGTATCCAGGCACTTTTGCGCAATCAATGCATCGAATGCATATAGTTCAAGTTATGTTGATATATACTGTGAAAATCAATATGCTAATGAAGAATCTATATTCAATCTGTGGTTGTTCTTGAATTCTTCAATCGCTTGGTTGCTACGTGAAATAAGTGGTAGAAAAAATTTAGGCGGTGGCTTGTTAAAGGCTGAAGCTGTAGATCTTAAGTCTTTTCCTATTTATTTCGAGTTCGACCAATTGAGTCAAATCAAAGGTATATTTGAAGATTTACGTGACAGGCAAGCTCTTAAAACTCGTGAAGAGATAAACACAGCAGAGCACAAACAGATAGATGAAATGGTCTTTACATTCTTAGGTTTAGGGGAGTTAGATGCCAACAAAATTAAAAAAGCTTTAGAGGATGCAATTTTGAGTAGATCTTCAAAATCGAAAACCTAATTTCAGGAGGCTAATATGAGTGTATTTGAACTAGAGTATACCGTTTGTATTCTTCAACGTGATGCTTTTTCATTTGCAGCCAAAAGCCACAGGCAAGAGAATGGAAACCCCCAGTTAGAAATAGATATTAATACAAATGATGTGACTTGGACACTCACCAATTTAGATGGTGGTGTTCCTGAAACAATAGCTGGTACTCCTCAGGCTGATAGAGTCGACTTCTATTTTACAAGAGATTACCTAAAAGAAAATCATTCACATTTCCCAGCCCCAAATGCTCAAAGAAACATAAGCCTTAAGCTTTCACCTACTAATTCCTCTGGCACTGAACGTAAGGAAGGTAAACGGGTTAGGATTGCCCAACCCATCTTTCGGTTTTATCCAGTAGATTCTGTTAGACTAACAGTTAATAAAACCCCAACCTTTGAGGCCCATGCTAACAATGCTTATTTACATCTTGATATTGAAACTGGCCCAGCCAAATATTATGGCAGTGAAATATTTGAAGTTCACTTTGGAATTGAAGCAGACTATATAGTAACGCCATTGCAAGGTTCAGGGTCAAGTCAGGCTCAGCTTGTTATGTCACATGAAATGTATGCAACAATTCTTGAAGAACTCAAGTGGATTCAATGATTTTTTGGCAGATTGATAGTGGATATATTAGAAAGAACAATTAGTGCTCTTGGAAAGATCGTGGCGGGCGACGAAAACCTGTCGCCATATCGAAGCGGGCCTAAACTGGTTAGCTTGTTCAATGAATTTGGTCGGAACGATGTTTATGGCCAGGGATTCCCTTCCATGTGGAAATATGCTGCAGATTGCATTAGATACCTCAAGAAAACCGATAGCAATGCGTTATGTGGTCTGATTGAATATGTCTTTGATCCGAGAGAGTTTCTGGACACTGACAATGATGTTAATCAGGCAATAGAAGTTTGGGTTATCTCGACCATGTTGGTTACGAAGTGAGAATTGTTAAAGGTAAACCGATATTACTTACTTGGCCTATAAGCAATCTTATAGGGATTTTCTTTGTATTTGATTAAATAAAAATGTTCGAGTAAGATATGCAGATAGCGAAGCATATTATAGTGTTAAGCTCTAAGAGTTGGTGACTGAAATGGCCGTTGCAAGCAGACAATTGATTAAAGATTTTAATCTCACAGGAGCATCTGCACCTGATTTTTTTTGCTCTGCCGATGACATTGAAAAGTATGCCGGTCGCCATCCTTACTCTCATTTTATGAGGCGGGCATGGCAACAGATGAATCTGAATGGAATTCTCTGCATTGAAGGCAGGCCAACGGTTTATTTTAAGGAAGTCAAACGTATTGATTCGCTCAGACAGCGACAGTGTTACCGGAAATTCTGGAACCAGGGCCTTGCTACCCTTCTCGTTGTCAAAAGCCCTCAAGGAGTACGGGTATTTTCATCTCTGGCCGAACCTGTTAATGAAGATTCGGACATCGAAAATGAACACAGACTTGTAGAAACGCTCAATTTAACAGCGGAAATGTTAAATTTTGTCCGCAGGGTTCAAAGCGGTCAGATTTATCGAGACCACTCCGAAAGTTTCAATCCGGACAAAGCTGTCGATAAGTTTCTGCTAAAGAATCTCAAGAATGCACGCAATCTGCTGGTTGGTCATAAAAAATTGAAATATAAGATAGCACATACACTGCTTGGGCGAATTATTTTTACCTGCTATCTCATCGAACGGAAGATTATCAACGAAAAGATATTTAATAAAGCCGGCGCAAAAGGAATTAGTAATCTTCACGAATTGTTTAATCAATTCGATGGAGATAAAGCGAAGGATATTCTTTATGATCTTTTCGCTGTCTTACAGAAGCATTTTAACGGCAGTGTATTTGATGTTACTCTCAAAGATGAACGCCCAAATATAGCACCAGGGCATATAAAAATCTTAAAGAGATTTCTAAACGGAGAGGATTTAGAGCAAAAACAACCAACTTTCGATTTCTGGGCGTATGATTTTCATGTGATTCCAGTTGAAACGATAAGCTCTATTTATGAAGAGTTTCTCGCCGCAGAAGATGAAGAGGAGCAGAGTAAAAGTGGGGCTTATTATACTCCTAAACATCTTGCGGAAATGGTCGTCGATACAGCAACCGATAAATGGGATTTGCTTGGGAAAAAGGTACTGGACCCGGCATGCGGGTCGGGAATTTTTCTTGTGATTCTGTTCAATAGGATCGCAGAGCAATGGAGACGGAAGAACCCGGGAGTATATAATATTACCCGCAGCGAGGCACTTCTGAAAATCATATCCGAACAGCTTTGTGGGGTTGATGTCAATGAAACTGCCTGTCGTATCGCAAGTTTCAGTCTTTATCTGGCTTTCCTTGATCAGCTAAAGCCAAGAGATATTTATGAACTGGAGAAAAAACGAGGAAAGGTGCTGGACAATTTCCTTGCCCTTAAAAATGATAATTATGAAAACACGAAAACACCTGTAATTTTCGAAGGAAACTTTTTCGAAGATGTACCTATCGGAAAAGATTTTGACCTTGTCATAGGCAACCCTCCATGGGTAAGCAGGGGCAAAGTTTCTGACACCAAGGCCCTCGAATGGTGTTTAAGCGATGATAATCCATATCTTGAAGATAGTCCAAGAGCAAAGGCAAATCGCAAACAATATTTCCTGCCTGCCGGACAGATAGCCCACGCCTTTATGTGGAAGGCTCCGGTACACTTAAAACCCAATGCAAGAGCATGTCTTGTCTTGCCGACCAAGGTGCTTTTCAATAATAAAACAGACAAATTCCAGGCTGGGTGGTTTTCAACTGTTACAGTCAATAATGTCATTCAACTGTCTGATTGGCGTCATATTCTCTTTGAAAACGCAGAGTGCCCGGCAGTGATAGTTAAATTCGGCCCTGAAAAACCAAAAGAGGACTATTCCATAGAATACGAGGTACCCAAGGTCAGCAACCTTGATCCACGAAGAGGTGTTATAGATATTCTGCCGGAAGATTGCAAAACCCTGCGACTATCCGAGATACAACAATCGGCAGAGAACAATGAAATATCTGCTGTCTGGAAAAAGCAGTTCTGGGGGACAAGGCGGGATGTTCTTCTGCTGGACAGATTACTCGAAATGCCATGTTTAGGCGACATCACGGGAAAACCGGAAGAACCGAAACGATTTATATCTGGCCAGGGATTTCAGCCATATCTGCCAGAATATTACGAAACAGCAAACGGCAAACGCCGACCTGTTCTCAAAGAGAACGGAAAACCAAAACATGGAGAGCCAAAGCCGATTTGGTGGCCAAAGGACCACTTATATGTAAATACGAAAAACAAAGGAATCGACTTGATTCTAACACAGAAAGACTGTGTTGAGTTCGGAAAATATAATTTTAAGAAAACATTTAATGAGCTTCGTCGCAGTCCTAGTGAGAAAATATTTACTCCACCGATGGTGATCATTAACCAAGGTTTTTCTCGAAAAGCATTTTGTGATTTCCCTGTGGTCTTTCGCGATACCTTACAATCAATTACCATTAGCGAAGAAAATAAAAGCGAGGAAAATAAAAAACTATTAATGTTTTTGTCTGCGGTATTAAATACTAATCTTGCAGACTACTACTCTTTTCACATCTCAGGAAATCTCGGAATAGAAAGAGATCATTTTTACTTAAATGAGATAGAACATCTTCCATTTCCTCTACCTGAAGATACTTCCAATCCACAAGACTCATGCAGGATAATAGGCACAATAGCCAAGTATATGAATGAGTTAAAGGCATCAATTGAGAAAAACTACCTAGCACAGCAGGAACAAACAAAAGCTGCCATGCGGAATATCGAACCTCTGGTCTATGAATACTATGGCATTACCGAGCAGGAGCAGATGCTTATTGAAGATACTGTAACAATCTTCAAAAAGAGCATGATGCCGACCTCAGCCATTAGCTCAGTGAAAACGATTGGTGAGCCAACTGACAGCGAACGCAGGAATTATGTAGAATTGCTTTGTAATATATTAAACTCGTGGGCCAAACGAAGCAAGTTCAAAGTAAATGGGGAAATCGAATATTCATCCGCTCTGGAAGAATCGATAGTTACTCTCTGGAAGTCTGCTAAAGTTGAACGTGTCAAACAGAGTCAGACATCAGATGACCTGCAAGCTGCCTTAAAAGATGTCCAGCAGGCTTTGCCTGACCATGTGGGCAGATTCAAATATCATCGAAATCTTAAAGTCTTTGACGGGGACAAGCTCTATATATTGAAACCGCTCACTCGCAGACACTGGACAAAAACAGCAGCCATCAATGACGCAGATGAGATTGCGACAGCCATACTCTCTTCGGGGAGGCATAGTTAATGGTTATGGGGGCAATCGGAAATGCACGCAAATGGAAAGAAGATTTATTCCCTTACGAATTAATCCCGGAAATAATCGAATTGATTATAAACTCATGGAAGACTTTTAAAAAGCCCGACCGCCTTGATCTTGAGGTGCCAATATCAAGGGCATTTACTAAAAAACTTCAATACGAAAAAAACAGCCAGAACAGCTTACCTTTTAAAATACGACCGGAACTGGTTACATACGGCACTGATGAAGATAAGGATAGTGATGGGCGTATCGATATTTGTTTTGATTATATTGGTACTCCCGATGAAGAAACATATTTTGCCTTGGAATGTAAAAGATTGCGTATCCCTTATCCTCCCCCATCAAATCTGGCAACTAATAACAGTGATTATGTCGGTGAACAGGGGATGATGTGCTTTATTACAGGCAAATACAGCAGAAATGTTACAAGTGGAGGGATGATAGGTTATGTTATGGATAGCAACACTAAGAAGGCAATTTCGTCTTTAATCACTCTAATCAAGAGGAAAAGTTCTTTCCTAAAATTAGTTAAAAATACAGGCCTTGAGCCTTCTGCAATAATATCAAATTATCCCAATGCTAAGGAAACCAAGTATGCTTTGCCAGGTAAGCAGAAATTTACAATACATCATTTATTTCTTGCGGTGTGAATTAAGCTTCTTTGTAATGACAATGACCCGCCCACGTAAGTTGCTCATGTACTTTACAGACTCATCTCTTACAAAAATCGACCGTCACGTTTTCTCAAGGAGATTGGGATAGTCTAACCGTCGTGGCTCTGCTTTCCATCATTTGTGGCTCTGCCCTGTTCACAACCTTATTTTCGCGTCAAAAATAAGGCAAGACGGCAACATCTGACAATTAATCCGAAATTCTTCATATATAGTGCTTGACCACACTTACTGATGGAGTACGGTTAAAGCAATTCTTAGCGGAATAACCATAGTGTTGAACTGTATATTGTTCTCTTCCGAATAGTCTGTCCCAACCAGATCGGCCATTTTTCTTGTCCCCATTCATTTGGAGAATGGGGTCAAGTCATGAAGGGCGATGTTCCTCTAAGCTCAATCTCAACTGATCTTGAAACTTAATAATGTCCCCATAAACAGGTTCTTTGCAGCGGGTTTAAGCGGTTTGGCAATGTTCTATGCGGTGCTATACAACATCGCCTCAGCTTATTTTTAGTGCCACAAGAACTTGTAAAGACAATGGTTACAATCAAACATTTCCAGACCTCTACATAAGGAAATGATTTGCGTAAACCGCATATTTCCTTTATAATCGTGTTTTTACTGGTTTCAGAATCGGGGACATGGAGGTTTGGGCTGTCTTGAGAGAATTAAGGCAGACGAGTTTGGAACTTTGAAGGTAGATATGATCGTGCAAAAAACGGCTATTTTTAACCAATTGGGAGTTAAAAGGTGGGCCAAGGACAACAAATATACGTTTACGATATACCGTCGATACCTGACTGCACTCACCATAGTCTGGTTACATTATGCGGGGGTAATGTCCGCGAGCATATCTTCAGGGCCAGCGAACACCTGCTTCGGATGATCGCCAATTTTCAGGAAGGCCAGATAGCCCTGTCGATCCGTTTCATCTTCAAGCCCGAAACAGATGAGGGGACTCAGCAGAGGCTAAAGCTTCAGCTGGCGATTAAAATTAGTGAAGGGGTATCAAAAAATATAGTCCAACAGCTTATCGGTTCAGGGCCTTTAGTTGAGTTCTATAAAATTAAAGAGGTCAAAGGACCACAAGAGAAATATCTTTTAGATTATGATTTTCCGACAATATGTGAAGTGATACGTCAGGAAGAGAAAGTCAAGCCTCTCGTCTCCAAAGAACAAAACCCGGGAAGAATTCCAAGTCTGTATTATTCTTTACATCCATTTGAGGCCAGAGTAGATAATGATTACCTAATGATAGACACATTGCTTTCAAAGATGGAAGACCCTTGCATTGTGGAAATGCTTATCCAGCCCGTAAACCAGGCAAATGATCTTGAGGGTCAGTATAAATATATTACCCGGCTTAGAAGCGTCAATGAATACGGTGATGATTCTTACAACAGCTACCAAAGTGACAATTCCTTTGAGGATGATGAAAACTTTCATCAGCAACCAACAAAGCTGTCTATCGAGAGAAAAAAAGACCCGATGGCTGATGATATCGCACAGGAACATCAGGAATTTCATCGCAAACTGCGCCAGCCACAACTTTTGTTTAATATAAAGGCCTTTGCCATGAATCAGGAGAACGCCCTGATGCTGGCATCGGCTATGGCTGAATCGGGCTTCTCTGGTGGAAAATATAATTTAGTTTCCTATAACAAAAACGACTCTGAAGAAATGGCAAAATGGCACAAGGATTCATACGAAAACAGCCAACACCTGGACATTTCACTTCAGGCGATGTATCCGGGAGTTTGGGACGATGCTCTCCCAAAAGGATACCGGCGTATGGCCAGGTTATGCCGTATGGCGAGCGTAGATGAGTTAAAGGGAATCATTCGTTTGCCTGTAGGCGGTTATGGCTCTCCGCGATGCATCAGGAAATCAACTGACCCTGAAGTGAACACAGACAAAAAGAGTATTCTAATCGGAGATGATCTGGAATCGAAAGATACGGGCGAACGGGAATTTAGCGATTTGTCGGATTTATCCGGCCTTTTTAATTGCCCCAAGCCCTCCAATCTTGAATCACGGCTTCCGCTAACAACTCTGACCAAGCATATGTTTGTTGCCGGCGTACCTGGAAGTGGTAAAACAACCGCTGTCTATAATATGCTTGTCCAACTCTTTATGCTTGGCAAACCATTTCTGGTTATTGAGCCGGCAAAGACTGAATACCGTGTTCTCAAAACCCTACAGGACCATCAGGACGACTCTGTAAAAAAAATGGCTCGTCAACTGCGTATTTATAGTCCAGGCAACGATATGGTATCTCCTTTCCGATTCAACCCGCTTTCTTTTCCTGAAGGTATTACACTTGATGAGCATATCAGCCAGCTACTTTCGTGTTTCGAGGCAGCAATGCCGATGGGTGGTCCGTTGCAAGCCTTGATTGCAGAAGCGGTAGAAGAAGTCTACGAAGGTCGCGAATCGGGAGACTCGCCACAAATGACCGATTTAGTCGCGGCTGCAGGTCGGATCATGGAACGCAAGAAATACGAGGGTGAGATTAAATCAAATCTCCAGGCTGCTATTGAGGTAAGGCTTGGTATGCTGACTCGCCGGGCTATGGGCCGTATCTTTCAATGCCAAAACTGCATCCCTTCCATAAAAGAGTTATTAGAATACCCCACCATTATTGAAATGGATTATTTGTCGCAGGACCACGCCTGTTTATTAACACTGTTCTTGCTGTCTTCAATCAGAGAACAGATAAAAATCGACCCCAACCGCCGCTACAAAGACTTACATCATGTAACGGTCATTGAAGAGGCCCACAATATCGTAGGCAGAACAGGATCGGCTAAAGCCTCGGAAGAAATAGCAGACCCCAAGGCCTTTGCCGCCCAGTACATTTCACGAATGTTGGCTGAACTGCGTGCTCTTGGCGAAGGTATCATAATCGCCGACCAATTACCTTCCGCAGTAGCCCCGGAGGTTGTGAAAAACACGGGTACCAAGTTAGCTCATCGTCTGGTCAGCAATGAAGATCGTGAAGACCTGGGTGGGGCCATGCTTTTGGGCGGCACTGAAATCGAGGAAATTGCCCGGCTCAAACCAGGTGAAGCTTACTTCTATACTGAAGGCTTGCACCTGCCCCGACGTGTTCGCTGCCTGAACGCCAATAAATATCTTAAACTGACAGAGTTTATAGATACAGCTTCCATTGCATCTATCATTGGAAAGGAAGATTGGTTTGTTAATAACAGAACAAGTAGGATATCTGCACTTAGTGCGGCTCTCTCAGCATCGCTGGATACTGCCTGCTCAGCTATACGAAATAATGAAGAATTGATTGAAGATTTATCTGATAGGTTTGAAGAATTCCGTGAAGCATTATCAAAGGAAGATAACGAAACAGTCAGGCAAAAATGCCAAGAATTCAAGAATAATTCTATTGCTATCCAAAAAAATCTTGAACACACCCTTAATGAACTCGATGCTCATTTCCGTATGGCCAAAGGGCTCATGCAAAATAGCAGTGAAAACTTAACGAAGGTAGTCAAACCACTTGTAGAGCGATGGAAGAAAAAAGTTCGTCCCAACCTATTAAATTTAAAGGAAGAATGCCATCATATTGAGATGGATATAACACAAATTAAATCACCATAATCAATGTCAAAAGGAAACTGGTATGAGTTCAGAAAACGTTAGCCCCGATGTGAAAGAGGCCCATGAGAAAATGGCCGAAATACATGAGTTCCTTGAGGGCACAAGTCAGTGGTGTCTAAATAATGCCGCTGAGGCCATAAACAAGCTCCAAGAAGACTGGGAGGACATGTGTATACGTTTGAAAGAAAAGTCTATAGAACCAAGCAGGTTCCTCCGACAGAGCGAAAACATTTTCCAGGACTGTGTTACATTTCGGGAGCTAATAGTTGAACAGGCCCAAGATTTTTCTGAGAGAGTTCAAAATCGACTGTCACAAATTGAGAGAGTTGCAGAAAATAACGATAATACAGCATCTCTCATGGATCAGATTATAAAACGTTGGAATGAAGTTGAGCATCCCCAGCTTATGTTTCTTTATGAGCAATTAACAGAACTTGAGTCGATCATCCAGGATATAAGAGCATTACAAAAGGCAAAGAACGAGTAAAACATAGGAGATAATTTTATGCGTGAAAAACTTGAAAGTTACAATGATATAAAAGGTGGTATACGAGATTACAAGCAGGAAAGTAAGAAACGGCTCGATAAAATGGGACTGGTAGTTGATGCAAAGAAAATAACATCTGAGACTTCAGGTAAGTTACGTATTTCAACTACCAGTGATGGTGCAAAAAAAGTAAAAAAAGCGATTGAAAAAGCAGCCAAAAAAGCCGGTGATGAATTTATTAATCAAAATAAGGATTTGGAAAAAAAGATAAAGAAATGCGACGCAGTTGAGCGAGACCTTGGGAAGCGAGTAGGACATGCCAAAGACGATGCTCGCGACAGTAAAGGAGCTGCAAAGCGAACCAAGGGAGCGAAAGAAACTGAGAAACTTCTTAATGTAGCCTCAGATGCTTCTACGAAAGATGCTAATAAAACTGAAGGCCTGAAAAACAAACAAAAAAGTTCACGGGAAGGAACTATAAAACAAAGGGACAAGCAAAAGACAAAGCTTGAAAATACCAAACTAAAATGGCGGAATTGAATTGTAAGTGTTTTCGCATTATATGTCCGTTTTAATATAGAATAGCAATAGCGTTTAACTGGAGATACGAAGTGACCAGCAGTTGTCTTGATCTGAGCAGGACCGAGGAGACCGTTAGAACTCTTATACGTGCACTTAATCGTGAGATGAAGGTTATATCATCTGCAAGAGAAAAAGTAAGGGGCTTTGAGGGACACATTTCCTCCACCCATGCATATCAATCAAACGCACAATATGATGCTGGTATAAGCCAAAGCATTAACTCTCAACTTTCACAGGCCCGCCAAGCAATGACATCAGCGGTAGCTAAGGTTAGAACTATCAAGCAGCAATTATCAGAAATACAAAGTAAACTTCTTTGGCACTTAAACAACTGGGGCCGTAATCTTGCCGATTTGAGAGGTGACCAGGCTAAAGTAAAGGAAAAGCTGCCAACCCTATCATCTGAATACCAGAAAGCCCAGGAAGATTCTCAATGCGAGCTAGGCAGATTGGTAACTCTTTCAGATGATATCAAAGCTGCACTTAATAGCAGTCAGCAAGCGATTTCAGCTTTTGAGGATTCTGTCGAAATTGGTGGAGCCGACAGTATTGACAAGATCGCAATGGACAACACTGTTACGACCGATTTCACTGCACAAAACAACTATGTCCCAGCTACGGTAACAGATACAACAGTTTCCCTTCTGGATGCTGATCGATATGGACAATTGAACAACTATGCAGCCGAATATCCCAAACCTAATTTAAATCAGGGAAGCCCTCGAGCAGGAAGTCTTTCGGATAAAATTGAAATGGGGTCGGGAACCCTTGAAACACCTTCTAATCGTAACTGTCAAGTTAGTATGCCAAACTTTTTTTATCCGTTAGCTGGCAAATATTATTCTCCCTAAAATAGTCAAGACAGATATTCTACAAGGACTTAAGTAGCTAATGACAAAAAGTAATGTTATATTTGGTGGTGGTGGCAGCAAGAACTCTTCGCTTATTATGTGGCCCAGGCCGAGCGAAGGGTCTAAACCGTTGGTTATTTCCAAATTCAAGCCGAACCATTCGATCTATGCTTTAGCTATTTCCCCTAATGGCAACAAAGTGGCTGCTGGAACTAAGAAAGGCATTTTGCAGGTACACAGCCTTACAAATTTCCAGGCTTCAGAAAACAGTTCACCACTTCTTGAAGTTTATCACTTACCTGCGGTTACCAGCTTGGCCTTTTGTACAGAAGATATTTTGGCTTCCGGTAATCTTAAAGGCCAAATCAAGCTATGGTCCATACCAGAAAAACGTCAATTAGCAGAGTTTTCAGCCCATTCTAGCGGCGTGTTTGCTCTCCGGCAGATGGGGTCACTGGTGCTGGCAAGTATCGGGGGGGACAATATGCTTCGAGTATGGGACTTGGATACGCTTGAAGCAAAATACGAAAGTCCACCATTTACCCTGCCAAGGATTTCTAGTTTTATGTCTTTGGATTATGATTTTGCCAATGGGCTTCTTATGCACCCTTCTCGCAACGGTGATATTCATCTTTATGACACACGCAATGAATTTACTAAACATCTTATTCAAGCCCACAGTGGTGACTTTAGTGCTTTGGCATGTGGCAATAAATATATTGTAACCGCCGGCTTAGAAGACAAAACGATCAAGCTATGGCCGTCTTCCATGGATACGGATATGCCAATCAAAGAAGAAAAAGGCCCTTCAGGCGTTTGGACTGTCAGCTGGGGAGGGACGAATTCTATTATAACGGCTTACACTGATGGCAGCAGTCAAATCTGGAAATTTGATGGCGATATATTACCTGGGCATCGATTTTATAATCTTGATTTGCGTGCCACTATTGGTCTGCCAGTCAGACTTGTGGCTAATTACCAGATAGAAGCAGAAAGGCAATGGCGGGACAGTAAACTTGCCGAAGCTAGAGAACTCATGAACCAGCCTGAAAGGCAGAGAGAATTGGTAGTTATTGTTAATGAACTTAAAGAGCACGGTTTTTCTGCTGAAGCAGTTTTAATCCTGGCAGATACAGCGAAGGCACAAAACCAACTACTTTGGGAACTTGAATCCCGCCTGGCTCTGGTGGAAGGACTGGGCAATAATAAGGCAGTTCTTTCATCGTTATATGCACTTGGAGAATTATTACAAAAGCTCAAAGAGCCAAAACTTGCACAAGGCTATTTTGAAAAAATTCTACAGATAGACGAAAACTACCTTGATGTAAATGAACGGATTATCGACTTAAAGTCAGACCCTTTGATACATCTTTGCCCTGAAAAAGATGTTCGCGGCGACCTCATGCAAAAAGGCCGATTTTCCCAGGAGTTAGAAAAGTACAGGATTTTGAATAAGAAATTTTATTGGGATGTAATAATTAAAACTGGATGGAAGCTGTCCACCGTATGTTTGAGTGACAAGCAGGTAGCTGAATCGGTTTCAAAAGCTATAAAAAAACATAACTTAGATGCTTTCCCCGCCGGATTAAAGCAAGGGTTGCTCTTTTCCGGTAAAGAGTTAAGAGATATAACACGGGTATACGTGCTTTCGACCAGAAAGCAATTGCCTATAGCCTTTGCAGTGGAAATCTGCCCAACTACCAGAGGCTCTGAACTTATTTCATACGAAATCTTTGATACAAAACTGTTAGAGATTTCTCCGGAGATATCGGTTGAGGAACATAATAAGCAGGTAGAAAAGGCCTGGGAAAACTTTTGTGGTTCTTTTTCTAAGGATGCCAAGAGTTGGCTAACCGGTGTTAGTGACATATCAAAGGAAGGTATTGACAAATTGGTCAGGAAAGAATTGGCTCAGCAGGATGATGAATATTAGTGTAGATGATCTTTATATAAGGATTTTTATCAATGAATGATGAAGGCCCAATTATAAAATGCAAATGTGGCGAAGATTTAGAGCCGGATTTTGATGTTTGCCCTAATTGTGGTAAACCGTTATGCCCTAATCCGAATTGCCGAAGAATCATCAAGGCAAAGTGGAAAATTTGTCCTAAATGTAAAACACCTTTATCTGGCTGGGCCACTCCTACACATGCAACTAATTCAACTGGAACCAAACCTTTTGTTAGTAGTACTTCCCGCCCTTTTGTTACAGGTGAACAAGACGATGATGGGATATCCCTGGAAGAGGGCGAAGAATTACTTGGACGGTTTGTTATAAAGACAAGCCTTGGAAAAGGCGGTTTTGGCAGTGTTTATCAGGCTCACGACCGTGAGCGTCGCGACGATGTAGCTCTTAAAGTTGTAGTTTCTGATTCCAGCCAGTCAGAGGAAGCAGCCCAACAACTGCGACAAGAATTACGGCTCAGAGATCGGATTAATGATTTTTCACACATTATACGGACTTATGATATCCATACCGTTGATTACAAAGGTGTTTCTCTTGTTCTTTTACCAATGGAATATGCAAATGGTGGAAGTCTGCGGTCATGGTTAAGAGCTCACAAAAATAACAAGGAACATCGAATTTCAGAAGGTCTGGAGTTATTCAAGCAGATATGTTTTGGTGTCAAGGCGATTCACGATGCAGGATTGGCCCATTTAGATATCAAACCAGAGAATATCCTTTTATGTGGAGATGGTGACAACGGGACTGTCAAAGTCTCAGACTTTGGGATATCTCGCAACATAGAGCATTTTTCGATGAATGTTTCTTCGGTAACTCAGGCAGGTCTCGGTACACCTTACTATATGAGCCCTGAACAGATAGATGCTCCGCGACAAAAGGATGTTGGCTCATGCGCAGATATTTATTCTCTGGGTGTTATTTTATTTGAGATACTTGACGGCGATCCACCTTTTGACGGTACTCGTAAAGAAGTAAAGAAAAAACACTTGGGCAAGGAACCGCCAAAACTCAAAGATGTCGATGAGATATTTGCCTCGGTTGTTTATAAATGCCTGGCTAAAAAAGCCGAAGATCGGTTCGAGAGCGTGGATGCTGTGCTTAATGCTTTGGGCGAAGATGCTCTGTTACCAGCAGAATTCGAGGCCCTATTGGCAACAGAGCCAGACACCCCATTTATATCAGAACCAGATATAGAGTCTAAAAAACTTCGCGATGCTATTGCCCTTTATAGCGGAACAAAGGGAAGCATTGATTATGAAAAAGCAAAAGAATTGTTTTTGGAATTGTCAGAACTTGGCAATCCTTTAGGGAAGATGTGGGTTGCTCAATGTTATTATTTGGGAAGTTGTCATTTCCAAAAAGATATTGAAAAAAGTGAAAAAATTGCCTGGGAAGTTATCGAGCAGGTAAAGCAACTCAGTGAGGATGGAGATTCAAATGCTGCTTTCTTATTAGGTAGTGCATACGAATACGGTTTGTTCCTGGACCAAGATTACAAAAAAGCTCTTGACTGCTACTACCAAGCTGCAAAAGCTGGAGAAAGTGAAGCTATGCTTAGGCTTGGTATAATGTTTAGAGACGGTATAGGTGTTGCCCGAGATTACAAGAATGCCATTGAGTGGTATCGCAAAGCAACCGGGGCCGGGAACGCATTTGCAATGGTACATCTTGGGTTCATGTATGCGAACGGTATGGGTGTCACAAAAGATGGCCAAAAGGCTCTTGCGTGGTATCGTAAAGCGAGAGGGGCAGGATATCATTGGGCTGCATATTACTCTGGCAATATCTATAAGAATGGCGTGGGTGTAACCAAAGATTACAAAAAAGCTGTAGAACTTTTCTGCGAAGCCGCAGAAGCAGGAAAAGTTGATGCCATGTATGAGCTTGGCCAGATGTACGAGGCTGGCTTAGGTGTTACAAAGGATTATGAGAAAGCAGCAGAGTGGTACTGCAAAGGAGCAGAAGGGGGGAGCCAAGATGCGTTGAAACACCTTGACTATATGTACGAATATAATAAAAGGCCGAATGTTCCTAAAGATTACAAGGAAGCTTTGGCCCTATACCATAGAGAAGCAAACGCAGGAAGTAGCTACGCCATGGTTAATCTTGGTTCTATGTGCCGACTTGGCCATGGTGTTGCCCAGGATTATGAAGAAGCTATAAAGTGGTATGAGAAATCAGAAAGTACAGGAAATCGCAGGGCTATGTATGAGCTTGGCTTAATGTATGAAAATGGCTGGGGTGTCACCAAGAATCGTAAAGAGGCCATGAAATGGTATCGTAGAGCTGTGGAAGAAGGGGAAAGCCTTGCTATAAAAAAAATGGGCATCACATATAAAATTGAACGATCGCTTATTAGTGTTCGTTATATAGTTGCTTGGTGTTACAGGCACACTGTAGGGCTACTTAATAAACTTGATAGGGAAGAACGTTTATGGCTATTTAGTTGGTTGGTGAGAAAGGGTATCAAGATTGCACTAATCGCGATTGTTCTGGGCGGAACAGGTGTTGTCGTTTTTAAAACCAGGCATAACATCGTAAAGTATTGGCTTAAATACACACAGCGACAAGAATCAAACCGCAGGACTATAAAAGAACCAGAACGTAGAGTAAGAGGAGGAGCGAATGTGAAATCTTCATCCGCCCAGCCCAGGACAGGAGATGTTATAACTAACTCCATTGGTATGAAACTCACGTACCTATCACCAGGGGAGTTTATTATGGGGTGTTCTTCGCAAGAGTTAAATAAAATGAAGGCGTACAATGTTGGTTCGACGGCTAGGCCTCAACACAAGGTGAGGATTACGATGGGTTTCTTTATGGGAAAAACTGAAGTTACACAGGCAGAATGGAGGGCTATAATGGGAACTAATCCTGGCAAATTCAAAGGAGACATTCGGCCAGTTGAGACCATTAGTTGGCATGAGGCAGTAGAGTTCTGTCAACGTTTAAGTCAAAAAGAAGGCAAGATATATCGTTTACCGACTGAAGCTGAATGGGAGTATGCCTGCCGGGCTGGAACAAAAACCCCTTTTTACATGGGACATAGAATAAATACAGCATATGGTTGTTATAGTGGAAAAAGTGTTCATGGCTTTGGAGGGAACAATGCCAAGAAATACTCCGCGACTGCACCTGTCGCTTCCTTCACTTCCAATCCTTGGGGACTTTACGATATGTCAGGTAATGTTAATGAGTGGTGTAGTGATATCTGGGATGAAGATTATTATAAAAGAAGCCCATTGGAAGATCCCAAAGGACCTTCTAATCCACCATTCATTAATGATGAAAGACGAATTATCAGGGGTGGTTCGTGGGAAGAGTCTGCAGGTGACTGCCGTTCTGCACATCGGTATTCATTTCCACCTGATAGTAAAAACGATATTATTGGGCTTCGCGTAGTAATGATTCCGAAAAACTAGCAGATTTATATAGCTGAAAGACTCTGTAATTGTTTCTAATAAAAATGTAATATTATGTGTAAAAACAAACAGGAAAACTCCAAAGATTACGCAACTAAAGCAGAGTGGTATCGCGGGGCCGCAGAAGCGGGAAGCGATAGTGCTATGCTCGACCTTGGTTTCCTGTATGTAAAAGGTTTAGGTGTAAAGCAGGATTATGGAGAAGCGGCAGAATGGCACCGAAAAGCTGCTGAAGCAGGAAACACTGTCGCTATGACTGGCCTTGGTATGATGTACGAAAAAGGCACTGGTGTTGCTCAAGATTATGCAGAGGCGTTAAAGTGGCACCGCAAAGCTGCGATATTTGGAGAAAGTACTTCTATGTTTGCGCTTGGTATGTTGTATGAACACGGTCTGGGTGTTGACAAAAATCGGCCTGCGGCTATAGAATGGTACCGACGTGCAGCAGAAGCAGGATGCAAGCCGGCAGCAAAAGCACTGGGTTTCAAATACAGGTGCACTCTGGGGCTGCTTAATAAGTTTGAAAACCTTTTGGGCCCGTTTGGCAAGGTTGTGGTACTGGGAATCAAGATTTTACTAATCGCGCTTGTTTTAGGTGGAATAGCATTGGGGGGATATCGTTTCTGGCAATGGCTTTCCGGGCCGGCTTGGTTTTGTTGTCTCTGGGCGGCACGTGATGATCAATTGTGGAATACTACAACACTGGTATCATCTGTTATTATAATGATAGGCTGGATCGCATCTGTTGTACGAGGTGGCTTTTTTTCACATTATGATTGGCGTTTAAAACTTGGTGGTGCTATTGTCGTACCACTTGCCATACATCTTCCATATGTAATTATGTCGTCGATAATAATGGCTGTTTTTGAAGTCAAGCTTGGTTGGACAGAACCTATAACTATGATTACCACATGTGCAATCTATTTAGGACTCGCTATTATTATAATGTTTCTTGGTATTTTCGTGCGAGACTATAAGTAGAATGCAACTTGGACACTGCGAATACATCCCTTAAATCAATCCTTTTTTGAGGCAATTGATTCCCTATCTCTTCGTGCATCCAATGTCCCAGACGGGACAATGTGAATATTTGTCAGATTGGCTGCTTTGAGCAGTTTATTTGCACAGTCAGGATCTTCCATGCCAATCTTGATTAGCATCTTTGAATATTGCAGTGATGGTTCTGGCTTTGTCGATACTAGTTGCCTGACCGTTATATCAACCACAACAGCTATCAAAACCAGTGTCAGCAAAGTAACAACCCATTTAAGTTTCTTCTCTTTCAAAGTACTTCACCCCTTGTATTCTCAAATTTGCTGGATTTGGCTGTATTGCGCCTCGCATCTGCAAAACCCACCAACATAGAATCTTTTTCCTTTGAGCTTGTGTCTTTGTTCCTGAAACCCGTACATTTATCGGCTAACTTCTTTAAAGCACCCTCAAAACGAGTCGAAAGTTTCCAACCAGCCTGTCCGCCATATCTTGAATTGAAACTGCTGACATGCTCAATGAGGCCAAGCCTGGAAAGCTTTGCCCTGGCCCTTTGCAATATCCTCCGAGACATGCTGTATTTATTTTCAATATAGACAAGATTGGGCACTATATTATCTGCCCACTTGAGCTCGAACAGAATGCAAGCTGCCGCATGTTGCTGGTTGCGATTGCTAGGAAAGAGCATCTCAACCAAGTCTGAATAATCTGAGATATCTTTCCTGTGATTGAAGCTGATTTTTGTGTATTCGCCCATTTACTTTTTCACCCCGGCCTATTTGTACAAAATATGGGCTTGGCCGCGGGACATTGTGGTCAAGCCCATGTTAAAAAAAGCAGGGACTGTTTTTATAATTTTCGGTCTGCACCAAAGATTTGGCTATTGTGGGATTTGAACGCCCGGGAAGGCAGGTTAATAGGTAAACAAACATATTCAGTTATACTTTGTATATGAATTCTTCAAGGGCATTTGGGAGGGCAAAAAACTTGTCAATTGTGAGTTATATATAAGAGGCCTTTAGATTTGAATTTGTCGACGAGAAAACCTCAACACATGGATTGTCGACTGGCATATTACTCTGCAAGTATTTGTCTTGCAGGCCTATAATGGCGAGTTAGAGTTTCTTTAGGCCGAGCAGCTTAAGGCCATTGAAAATAACCAGCAGTGATGCCCCCATATCTGCGGCAATTGCCATCCAAAGAGTGGCTATGTTCAGGAGGGCTAAAATAATAAAGATGAGTTTCAGGCCCAGTGCAAAAGTGATGTTCTGTTTTATGGTTCTCAGTGTTCTGCGAGAATGCTTTATAAGCCATGGAAGTTTAGAAAGATCATCTGACATAAGGGCTATATCAGCTGTCTCAATGGCTGCATCAGTTCCCATTGCACCCATGGCAATTCCAAGACTTGCAACTGCCATCGCGGGTGCATCATTAACACCATCTCCAACCATCGCAACATGGTGGAACTCTCTCACTAATGATTCAACAGCTTGTACCTTGTCCTCAGGAAGTAACTCAGCCTGGAATTTGTCCACGCCAGTTACTTTCGCAACGTCGGCAGCAGAACCAGTATTATCGCCCGTAAGCATGATGACCTTACGAACTCCGGCTTGTTTAATTGCTTGTACGGTTGCCTGTGCATTCTCACGTACTCCATCAGCTACACTAATAAGGCCGCAAACATGTTGATCATTTCCTATGGATATTACCGAATGACCGGCATCTTCAAGGTCTTCTGCTTTATTGTGAACTTCCTGAGTTTCCTGCCCCATTTCATCCATCAGTCGATGGCTACCAATCCAAAACAGTTGACCATCTATCTTTGCTTCTGCTCCTTTCCCCTTAATTGCTTGAAAGTTATCTGCTGATCCGGTAATTATACCTTCAGCTTCTGCCTTTCGCAGGACAGCCCGAGCCAAAGGATGTTCACTATTGGCTTCTAAGGCCGAAGCGATTTCCAAGAGTTCTTTTGAGGTATGGCCATTAAACGGAACTACTTCTTGCACTTCCGGATGTCCATATGTCAATGTTCCTGTTTTGTCGAGACAGAGAGCACGCAAACGACTGGCTGTTTCAAGATACATCCCTCCCTTAATCAGTACACCATTGCGTGCAGCAGCGGTCAGACCAGATACAATACTGACTGGTGTTGATATTACAAGTGCACATGGACAGGCAATCACCAGGATCACCAACCCTCGATAGAGCCATTCTGACCAATCAGCTGAGAACAAAAGGGGCGGTAAAATCACAATAGCCATTGCCAGCAGCAGCATCACAGGAGTATAGTATCGCGCAAACTTTTCGACCCATTGTTCACTTGGTGCTCGACGGGATTGTGCTTCCTCTACCATATGAATTATCTTTGCCAAAGTGGTGTCTTTGGCTGGTTTGGTTACTTTGATTTCCAGGGCACCATCCTCGTTAATAGTTCCAGCAAACACTTCATCGCCAGCTTTCTTAGGTACTGGTATTGATTCACCTGTAATAGGTGCCTGGTTCACCGTAGAGAATCCTTTAACTACTTCACCATCAAGAGGAATCTTTTCGCCGGGCCTCACCAGGACAGTTACTTCCACAGGAACTTCCTCTACTGGCTTCTCAAGGATATCTCCGTCTTCCGGGCAGATATAGCGGGCAATCATAGGAGACAGATCCATTAAGGCTGAAATGGCCCGGCGAGCCCGTCCAACACTCCAGTGCTCCAGCAACAAAGCCAGAGCAAACAGAAACGAGACAGTAGCTGCCTCAAACCACTCATTGATCGCAATTGCACCTATAACCGCTACTGTCATCAGCAGATTCATGTCGGGGCGAAGTCGCTTAGCTGATTGTATTGCTTTAGGAATAATGAACCACGCCCCAGAAATAATTGAACCAATATAGAACAGAATAGACGGTAAAGGGAAAATGTGTTCCTGTCCTCCATCACCAGCAGCAAAGGCGTCAACAATACTACTATGTTGAATCCAATGAGTAAGGAAGCCGCAAACCAGCAAAGCACCACTCACGCTAGCCATAATTAAACGTCCATGATGCTTCCATAACGAGCCTGATTCTTGTTTCGTTCGCAGTTCCCATGGAACGGCATTCATGCCGGTCTTATTTATTAAGTTAAGAATCGTTTCAGGAACAATCTCAGCTGAGTCATAAGTTACAGTCATCTTGGCATTGAGCAGATCAAAATCCATGCCGAGGATGCCAGCCTTGTCCGCTAATTCCTGTTTCAGAATAGCCATTTCATCGGCACAATCCAGACCATATACTTTATAAGTGTTTTTTTCTACCATAGTTTTTGAGCTAGCCTTCTTTGATCATGGGCTTATCTTTCCCATTCTGACCATAGGTTGAGTCATAAAATATGATCTTAATCAATTTATCAACCCGGTTATCTATCATTATGTCAATCTATTTAAAACTATTTAGATTTAACTCGAAACCCAATAGTCAGTAAAATTATACCAAATACTGAAAATAACACATAGGCAATCGTAGCACTCAGTGACGCATCCCAAGCTTTTGAAAGACTACTTTGCAAAAAAATGCTGAGTACAGCAACAGCAACTGCGCTGATAACGAGTCCACCTGAGACCGTTGCTATACCACGCATAAAATTCAGCCCAGCAAAAAACGATCGAATAAGAAAGCAGAGAGTAGCTCCAATCCCGACAAGGGGAATCAAATCTACTTATTTTCGCATCCAACCAGTCCATGCCCCAACTATTAAAATTTCCAAGCTTATTAAGAGTAGCGTCAAGGTGATTGTGTACCTTTTGACATGCATGGCTATCTCCATCTCTCGATATTCCTATACACATCGTAATTCTTGTTGTTTTTAGCTAAACTGCAATGCTTATATTGTTATGTAGCAAAAGTAAACCTGAAGCTATATCGCTCTATTTAATTGTTTTTGTGGCCTTACTTGAACTGAGGTAGCTTATCCAGATATTTCTTCGGATTCGCCTCAAATTTTCCTTCGCATCCCGGACAGCAGAAATACACCTTCTTACCATCGTACTCTGTATAAATATCTTTGTTGATTAGACCTCCCATAACTGGACAGGTCATTTGCTCGGAGCTTTTAGTCTGCACATCATTGCTTTCAGAAGATGCTTGCATCCATTGACACATCATTGAACCTTCCTGACCTTTGCCACCCATCATGTGCATCATTGGACACATCATCATCGGGCCCGTCTTTCCTTCTCCACTCATCATATTCTGCATCATCGGCATCATTTTGGAGCACATTTGTTGACACATCTGGACCATTGCGATTGGTTTTTCCGGGATATCGCCCATTTTCTTTTTTTGCTCATCGGTTAATACGGCAAAAGCTTTTTTACGGGCGTCGTTTTCGATGTCTATGAGCTTTTTCTTTTGCTCTTCAGAAAGCTTGAGAGGCTCTGCCTGTCCATAGATAGCACAAGGGCTGTCCATAAAAATCGGTGTTTGCATCATCACCTGGCAAGCTTGCATCATTGTTGGCGTTACACCTGCTTTTTGCATCATATTCATACATTGTTGCATCATTGCTTGGGGCTCACCCGTTGCATTTCCTTTCCCAGTTCCCGGATTCATCCAGCAACCTGGACAACAACCCGTCTGCTGCTTTTTAGTAGTTTTGTCCTGTGCTCCAGCACCAATGACAAAAACTGCCATACTCAATACAGCAACCAAACATGTAATTGTGATGGTTTTTTGTTTCATGATAAGATCTCCCAAAAAAATTCGTGAACATTTAATTTCATTTATTTTTCAATACTTCCTTTGAAATAAGGTATATACATAAGGCCTGATTTTACCTGAAGGCATATGGTAAATATAATCAAAGGCTTCTATTAATTCAAAATCATCGCCTAACCTTTCACATAACATATTCTGGTCATAATTGACCACGTCCAAACCGCTGCATTTTTTTGCCCCTCCCATAGCAAAAACAGCGATAATCACATAACCACCTTTTTGAACGATTTTTTTTAATGTTGCAAAATAGGCTTGTTGCCAGTTTTCTTTCACCAGAAAATGTAATACCGCTCTGTCATGCCACAAAGCAATACTCTTTAATTGGTTGATATATTTCGGCTCGGTAAGGTCATCTACGATCCACTTGACTAATGAGCTTTTTTCTTTTCCTAATCGTTCTTTTAACCTTTTCAGAGCTGCTTTACTGATATCGGCAACGGCAATATTTGTGTATCCTTCGTCTATAAGATAGTCAATCAGTGTCGTTGCACCTGCTCCCATATCGAATATAGCTGCGTCTTTATCAAGGTTACATCTAGATAAAAGTGTTATAGAAGGTTTAGGGGTTTCCTCATACCAGCCCAATTTCCTGGTCTCGTTTGATGAGTACACTTTATTCCAGTGCTCTTTCATTGTTTTATTCATGGCAAGCCTCTTTTTTTAGCCATTCTCATAATACCTCGGAAGACTCTACGAATCAAGATTTAGGCTGGTTCTATTCTCTTAGATTTAGGTCTTGTCTTCATATCGACCGCTGTTAACAATTAGCTTGTTTTATCCTTGTTGTGCGGGCCAGCATGGACAACCATTTTAACTGTTGCATCTTCAGGGAAAGTGCCGGGAAAACGCAATTCAAAACGCTTCCAGTCGACACCCTTGCCATGGCGTCGTCTTGGTACACTAATATCGGCAGTAGTACGTTCCTGTAGTTTCACACCATCGTTTGAAAGTACAGTGATATCTACATGAACATTTATGGTAGCTCCTGAATACGTGTGTTGCTGCACGGCTCCATAAACCACCACATCATTGCCATCTTCATAAACATCTGTCCATAGGATTTCAACTTTTTTGCTGGGTACTGTTTCAACTGAAACTAAGCCTTCATCAGCAAGACTGACTCGATTTGTGGCACAACCTGATATAGTTACAAGCAGTATGCCCATGCCAATTCCTACTAAACCTAAAACTTTTTGCCTCATTTTAAATCTCCTGACCGATAACATTATTTTTTCAAATAAATAATTGTAGTCGTTCAAAGCAAACACAATCATCGTGACCGCCACCATGAAAATATCGAATGTAAGGTTATCGCGATAACAATCAACTCGATACCAATAAATCCTATATTTATATGTGCATAACCTGTAGAGGCTTTTTGGTCGCGAATAGAAACATATGTACCGCCCAGCATTAAGATTGAAATAGCACACATAACTAAAACATTCCTGCCTTTTTCACTGGGACTAGAATACCTTACTTTATGTGGTGTTGTCCGTTTCAACTTTTTTCTCTTGCCTTTCGTCATAATCGTACTCAAGAATATTTCTTGTGGGATTAAAAAGTACAATACTGTTATTAAACGGCATTTTCACCACGCTCTCCGCTACGGATTCTGACTGCCTCATCAACTGGCAACACATATATTTTTCCGTCACCATGCAGGCCGGTATGGGCTGCTTCTGCAATCGTTGAGAGGACTTCAGCAACCAGCTCTACATAGCAGGCGATCTCCAACCTAATATGAGGAGTGAAATCCAGAGAAATCTCCGATTCCTGGCCTTGGACATTCTTGGTTCTGTCGCGTCCGAATCCATGAACATCAGAACTGCTTGCTCCGGTAAGTCCCTCAATTTTATGCAAGGCAAACATTACTTCATCGAATTTGTTTTTCTTAATAAATGCGATTACCATTTTCATAATCAGATTCCTTTTAATATTTTTGTTTTTTCATATTACAGAACTGTTTTATCCCGGTTAAAAATTATATAGAGCACGGGCAGTATAATAAGCGTCAGACACAGGGAACTGATAAGCCCGCCGAAGATTACAGCCACCAAAGGTTTCTGTATCTCGGAGCCTGAGCCGGTCGCATAAAGCATCGGTACAAGCCCCGCCAGCGTCGTTAGGGTGGTCATCATCAATGGTCGGACACGCAGTCGGCAGGCCTCAAAAACTGCGTTGTAAACTTTTTTGCCTTCCGCCCGCAGTTGATCGAAAAAACTAACCAGAACAAGCCCGTTCTCTACAGCGACGCCCAATAATGCGATAAAGCCGACAGACGCCGCGACACTAAGATGGATATTCAGAAAATAAATGGCCAAAATACCGCCGACCAACGCAAAGGGTAAATTCACCAAGATCAAAACCGCACTTTTGAAGGAATTGAGTGAACTGAATAACATCAGAAAAACGAGGAGAATCGCTGCCGGAACTACCATTTTAAGACGAGCCATCGCCCTTTGCTGATTTTCAAATTGCCCACCCCATGCGAATCGGTAACCTTCTGGCATATTATTTTCTATTGACGTCAGCCGTTGCTTTGCTTCCGCGACAAAACTGCCCATATCCCTGCCCCTGACATTGCACTCAACGATCAGTCTGCGAGTGGAATCCTCGCGACTTATTTGAGCAGGAACTTCCACTTCCTCTATTGTTACTAATTCTTCTAATGGAACATTGTAGCCGGCAGGAGATTGAACCAGTATCTGCTCAATCATATCAATATCTCGTCGTTTTTCCAAAGGAAACCGCACCTGAACATCAAATCTTTTCTGTCCCTCAAAGACTGTCGTTGCAACCCCGCCGCCAATAGCGGTCTTGATCAGCAGATTAATATCTTCGATATTGATTTTATGGCGAGCCAAGGCTTGGCGGTTCATGTGTATTTCGATCTGAGAAAACCCTGAAATCTGTTCTATTTTGACATCGCTGGCACCTTCAATTTCGCCAAGGATCGGCGCTATTTTCTCCGCGGCGATTCGCAAAACTTCCAAATCTTCGCCGAATATTTTTACCGCCACATCCGACTTGATCCCACTGATAAGCTCATTGACCCTCAGAGCTATTGGCTGAGAAAATGCCGGTTTTATCCCTGGGAATGCCGCAAGCTCACGGTCGATTTCCTGCACGATCTCTTCGCTGGAACGACCAAATCTTTTTTCATAATCAGGTTTGAGCATGATAAAGAAATCATTCTGTTCAGGTCCCATTGGGTCTTCGGCAATTTCAGCACGACCCGTTTTGGTCACAATCGTTTCTATTTCCGGAAGTTTCGCTAATAACCGTTTTTCAATTTCAGTCGCTTGTAACGCCGAGCCTTTTATGCTGGCCGTTGGCAGACGAACGACGTTGATTGCGATTGCCCCTTCGTTTAGGGCCGGCAGAAATTCCGTCCCAAGTTTGGGCAATACGGAAAATGAAATGACCATAATAGACGCCGCGATAACAATAGTAATCCACCGTCCCCGCACAGCTGCTGTCAGCACAGGCAAGTACATGCGCTGAATAAACTTTACCAGAAAATTTCCACCACCATCATTTGCTTTACGTTTTACCAGAATGGAACCAACAACAGGCACGATGGTCAATGTAACCACCAGTGATCCTATGAGTGCGAAACAGATCGTAAGAGCCAACGGCTTGAACATCTTGCCTTCCATAGATTCAAGCGTGAACAGAGGGATAAAAACGACAATGATGATTAAGATTGCAAATATGACCGGCTTGGCCACTTCTCGCATCGCCTCAAAAGCAATAGGAATTCTTGATTCATCGGAATCGGCCTTTTCACGCATGTGCCGTGCAATATTTTCGATTACAACAATGGCTCCATCGACGATCATCCCGATGGCGATGACAAGGCCGCCGAGACTCATAAGATTTCCGGTTATTCCCTGCCAGCCCATCAACAGAAATGCTATTGCTGCTGTCATCGGAAGCGAGATCGCCACGGCAAAAGCGGCACGCATATCCCACAGAACAATGAAAAGAACCAGTATGATGAATATGACTCCCTGGCCGAGTGCGGTCGTTACAGTTTTGATACAGGCCTGTATCAGGCTGGTCCGATCATAGAACGGCAAAATCTTTACGCCCGGTGGAAGCGATTTTTGAATTTGGGGAATTTCCGCCAGAACGCGGTCAACCACATGCTTGGAGTTGCTGCCCTTGAGCATGATCACCATGCCGATGACGGCCTCTCCTTTACCATCCTTAGTCACGGCACCGTTTCTTGTCTGATGGCCGATTTGTACCCGGGCGATATCTTTCAGATAGACGGGGGTGCCGCCTTCAGCTTTCATAACGATATTCTCAATATCAGCGATGCTCTGAACTAACCCTTTGGAAACAACATTGATCTGCTCCCAGTCTCTTTCGATGAAACTGCCTCCGGTATTTGAATTGTTCGCTTGTAAGGCATCGAGAATCTCATCCAGCGAAATGCCGTATTTAATCAGAAGAGTTGGGTCGGGTATCACATGGTATTGTTTGACGAATCCCCCGAAACTGTTGATCTCGGTGACGCCCGGCAGTCGTCGAAGTTGCGGACTGATGATCCAGTTCTGTATAGTCCGCAAATCCATAAGACTTTCTTTGGCTTTTACCATTTCCATCCCGCATGTCTGGCATTTCCCTTTGTTCTCGGACCACATCTGTTCGTGTTTAGGACAGTAATATCCGCTCTCCACGACATACTGGTATATCTCCCCAAGCCCGGTAGATACAGGCCCCATTTCCGGCTCTACACCTTCGGGTAATTCATCTCTTACCTGAGCCAGACGCTCAAATACCAACTGTCTGGAAAAATAAGTATCGACATCGTCTTCAAATATGACAATAACTTGCGATAGATCTGTCTTGGAAAGGCTTCTGACCTGTTTAACATCCGGCAACCCACCCATATTAATTTCAATAGGAAATGTTATCAGCCGCTCTACTTCTGAAGGCGTAAGGCCGGGGGCCTTAGTCAGGATCATAACCTGCTGATTTGTTACATCCGGGAAGGCATCGATGGGTAAGTTTTTCCACGCAATGACTCCTGCTGCCAGCAGCACGATGCTGCCAAGAATGACAAGGAGTCTCTGTTTAAGTATAAAGTGTAGAAAATTATCAAGCATTGTAATTCACTCCTTTCATTATTCAGCGCAGCCTGCGCCCATTTTTTCTCGCAAGATGTCGCTTTTAAGCATAAAAGCTCCTCCTGTCACTATCGTTGCACCTTGTGGAATACCACTTATGATTTCAACAAAATTGCCGTATTTGGAACCTACGACAACATCCTTGCGAATCCATAAATCATTTTTCCATTGCTGAAATACGAAGTCTTTCCCTGCATCAGACATCACGGCGGTGTGCAGGATCGCCGCCATACGTCCCGGCAGCGGGATTGCGACTTCCACATCGGCAAACATACCGGGCCGTAGTTTGCCTTCCGGGTTTTTCACCTGTACCCGCAATTTTATGGTACGGGTATGCTCGTCCATCACATTGCCCACAAAATCCACCACACCATTAAAGACGGTTGATTCAAAGGCCTTAACTCGCACCATCGCCTGAAGCGATTTATCTTTTGCAAACTGTTCATGCAGAATCGACAGGTCTTTTTCATATACATCACACCAGACCCACAAATTTGAAAGATCGGCAATCGTGTAGAGGCTTTCTGTGGTGTCCGCCATTTTCCCGGCAGAAATATTCTGTGCGATAATCGTACCGCTCTGTGGAGCACGCAGCACAAGATCGGCAAATGTTTCATTCTCTTTTTCATCCTTGATACCGGCTATCTGGTCGGTTTCCAGACCGAAAAGCCGCAACCTTTTTTCCATCACTGCGTAAGAGGCCTGGGCTGTCTTCAGTTCATTCAGTGCATTCTGATAATCGGCCTGGCTGGTAATCTTTTTCTCGTAAAGCCCTTCCTCTCGTCTGAAAGTTGCCTGTGTTAGCTCGATTTTTGCCTGAACCTCGAGAAAATCAGCTTTGACTTGGCCTAAATCGGCTGAATGAATAACCGCCAGAATATCTCCTTCTTGCACCTTTTCGCCTAAGAGTTTTTCCACAGCCTCGACTCGTCCAGCACCTGTAGACACCACATCGACGGCCCTTGTACTATCAAGTTGTATCTGTCCGGTTAATGTTAGCATCTTTGTACGGTCAATATCTTGCACTAAACCTGTCTCTATCAGCGAGTCAATAGATTGGTCAATCTTAACAACCCCAACCTCAAAGCGGCAATTGTCACAGTCAACGATACCTACCTCGTGTTCACACATCATTTTTTCCAGGTCACTTAGACTTTTCGGAGTATTCTCATCTGTCGAATGGTCGTCGTGATCATGCCCATCTTCTTCAATGTGGGTTGCCATGTCTGTATCAACTTCATTTATTAAGGACTTGCTGAAGTTTAGTTTCTGTCCTAATAGAATTCCCAAAACTAAAAAGACTGCCGCAATTATCAACCGTGTTTTGTTTTTAGTTATTAGAGATATCATTTTGTCTTTCATTGCCTTGTTCCTTTTGTTATTGTTGTTGAATGGTTTCTATCATATCAATCCGTTGTCCAATTAATCGTTCCACATCAGCTCTTGCTTTATGGTAAGCTCCTAGTGCTTCAATATATCGTCCCTTTGCCTCAAATAAGGTACGCTGAGCATCCAGGACATTCAAGTAATCAAGCTTCCCTTCACGATATCCCTCAGCAGAGGCATCGAACACATCTTGAGCCCCATCTAATACTTTGCTCTTCAGTTCAGTAGCTTCTGTAAATGCATTCGAAAGCTCTTGGTAGCTTGAAGCCAAAGCAACATTAACACTTGCTTCGGCTGCTTTACGTTCTTCTCCAGCTTTTGCGAGATTGTGCCTTGCTTCCAGAATACCGCCTTGGTTTCTGTTCGCTACTGGCAGTGGAATAGAAACGCCAAAAACAACTGCATTATCGTCTGTTTCATTAAATCTTTTAAATCCGCCACTGAGTGTGATATCCGGAGTAGCTTTTGCTTTTTGTAATTCAAATGCAGCTCGACGTTGTTCTAATTCTACAATCCAACGTGAAATATCAGGGTTTTGTGCGATCAACTCTGCCAATTGGTCTTCTGTTGGGATTGCTTCCACAACATCAAGTTGCCCCGCAACCTTCTCAAAAGTAGGGGATTTACCACCCCAGATAGCAGAAAGCTGCTTGCGGGCTGATTCGAGGTTCTGTTTGGCTTTTTCCCTCTCAATTCTGACGCTTGCCAGTGCAATCTCAGATTTTGTTTTTTCGACAGGTGAATCTTTACCGGCTTCGACCCGTTGTGAAACAGTGGTTAGAACTTGCTCAGACAATTGAACTAATTCCTCCGCTAATACTAGCTGTTCTTGAGTAGCAAGCACACCCACAAATAACCTGGTAGTATCAGTAAGAACATCAAGGCGTTTGGCTTGATAATCCAATTCAGCCAATTCCTTTCCAAGTGATGCCACACGTGTTCGCTTGCGGCGTTTTCCATTTAGCTCAATCAATTGCCCCAATTGCAAAGTGGTTTCTGCCCCGTCAAAGCCTCTCATACCGCCTGTTCCGCCAACATCTTCTACCTCAACACCGAGTTCCGGATTTGGCCAGAGGCTGGCTTGCAGCTTTCTTGCTTCTGAGGCACGAGTTTCCCAGGAAAACGCCCTTAATTCAGGATTATGCATTAAAGCAAGGGCCAGGGCTTGTCGTAAAGTGATGATACCATTCGGCTCGGCAATTTCGTAACTTTCTGAAACAGTTTCAGGAAGTTTCTCAGGCGATTGAAAGCTGCTGTACTCTTGCCCCAAAGGCGGTGGATCCAGCCATACTGCATCGTTGGCTGAATCCATACAGCCGGACACCACAAGTGCAGGTATAATCGTGAAAAATAACAAAAAGTTTTTAAGCATAATATAATTCCCAAAATAACAAACTCGTATGTTTGAATCTCAGCCAAAGAATCGCAGCTTTACAGGTGCAAAGACACCACAGCTTTGGATCAAAAAGAAAAAGAAAACGAGATGCTATTTGGGTATTATATCAGGAGGATAATTGTACGAAGAGAGGCAAGGCAAGGATTGACTGAAACAAACAACTCTGAATCTGATTGATATTCAGAGAGATCAAAGCTGGTGATCGTCGTGGGAACAATGGCCGTGGAGGCTATAAGCGTAAGATTCACGGGGTTAGGCTTCTTAGAATTTTTAGCCAATACGACAGAGATAGGTGTATCCACGCATGGACCACAATTTTCCTTGCTGGATGAAAAGGCCTTGTTGCGAGAAGTTGTTGATTCCTCTGAGGAAATGCTTGTATTGAGATTGCCACAACAGACACTACTGACAAATTCTACGGCAACATGGCCATCCTCAGCGTTACAAAGGACTATCCCCTGCATGCTGCTGACCATAAACGCGATGCCAGCCAAGGCTATTAAACACTGTTTATAGATTTTTCTTTGTATCAATTTCATTGTTAAAAACTGTACTCCTAATAGGCTTTTCAAGCCCAGAAAACCAAAAACTGCCCTATAATACCTCGAAATAGAGACAGGTACAATAGCAAGGTTTACGCTCTACGTCAATAAAAGTTCATATTTAATTTTTTAACAGGGTCTGTTCACTTAGATTGTGTAAATGGTCTTAACAAAACAATCTCCGCAGCATGGGCAACAAAAACATAGCCATTATAGGCTATTACCAGAGTTTTCCTGCCATATCTCGTACTTTTTGCTTCCAAACCTTGCCGTTCTTTTCAAATTCAACATTATCTTGGTGTATTTTAACGACCTTGACACCGTGTATTGTGTCTCCCGGGCGGACTACTTCCTTATCAATCAGAGCGATTTGTTTATCTTCGCTGTAGACAATCCCAATTACGACGCCATGCGTAGGCTTAGGTTTGGGCTTGAACGCATTATCTTTCAACCGCTTCTCAACGTCTGCCAGTCCTACAGTTAAAGCATGTTTCTTTCTCTTTTCAAGCTTTGCCTCATCTTGCTCCAGGTTTTCCAGGATCTTCTTCTTTTTTTCAGCTATCCGACTTTCTGCTAAGGCAACTTGTTCTTTTGGTAACATCAAACCATTTTCATTCTTGATATAGTTGGCCGGAATGAATCCGTAGGTTCCCAATAATACATCCACGGATACTGCTGCATCAGCTATTGCATCCATTTCACTCTTCTCAGACTGCTTGATTTCCTCTTCTGCTTGCAGTTTTAACTCTTTCAATCTGTTTGCGTAATAACTTTCTGTCCCTTTTTTACTCTGAGAAATGTACCTCTCAATCTCTCGCAAGCGATCTGTTGTAGTTGTAATCGACCGTTGTTTTTGCTTTTCATCCGGAGCGGCATACACCATGCCGGACAACACCGTCAGAGCCATAAACAGCCAAATTGTTAATTTTTTCTTTTCCATCTTTCTTGGTCTCCTATTTTTATATATGTCCATATGTGAATATTTGTTCCCAAATTTTTACTATGAGACCGCACACATTGCGCATGTCAACCACAGTCATAATTTGATGACGCGGATAAAATGAGATTAGAAAGGTATTAAATAATGAGCACTGTAGTGCGGATAGAGGCGAGAGTACTATTGATGGGGCTTTCAGGTTTTGCAATAAACCCTTCGAGTGGACCCACATCATTTAATATTGAGATAGTTGTTGCGGGTAAAACCTTAAGCGAAGAAGTTTTCTTTGATATAGGAGCAAAACTTCGGGTAACGCCATTGGCCAAAGTAGGAACATCTATACAACTGCCACAGGAGTTGGTACTCGCAACATAGGCCGTATTGGTATATGAAGTTCTGGAAACTTGCGTTGGAATATCTGAAGACGGCTCGCAACAGTTGGCAGGCGCAAACTCGACCTTAACATGACCATCCTCTCCAAAACATGTTACTGTTGGGCCGGCGCTGATAATCAATGTTGCTATGAGAAAAAACAGTAACATGGTTTTAGCTGTTATTTGAACCCTTGCTTTGTTCACTAAATAAATCTACCTTAATAAAGAGATAGTTTTCTGGGCAAGACATCACTCTATAATCCCACCCAATAATCGATTATTGTAGCATAATACATCGGGCTTGTCAATTAGAAACTGTTCACAGGGCGGCTTGCATTGAGATATCCCGATAAAAACGTCCGTCATTACTTCTGAACAAGGCTTATCGTCATTGCTATTCAATGTTTTTTTTCTGTTTTCCATATCTCCATATAAACGACGAAATAAAAGTGCTGGTCATACCAACCAATGAAGAAGCAGTTATCGCAGATGAAACATTTGGGTTAGTCAAAACAGCAGGCCGTTACGCATAAGGCTGTTAGATAGTACTGCAAGAGGTTAGTCAGTATTAAAGCAGAAAATAATCTATGAACAATAAGTGTAAAAACCATTGGGAGAGTGTTTACGGTCAAAAGAACCCGGATGAGGTCAGCTGGTTTCAGAGCTATCCGAGAATTTCATTGGAGCTTATTTACGCCAGTGTGGTCAATTCTACAAGCAGGATTATTGATGTTGGAGGAGGTGCTTCCGTGCTTATTGATCAACTTCTTGATAAGGGATATGAAAACATAACTGTTTTGGATATTTCTGCGAAGGCTATTGATTACGCTAAAGAACGGCTAAAAGGGAATGCAAAAAAAGTGACTTGGATAGAAACAGATATTACTAATTTCCAACCTGCCGCGGCTTACGATTTGTGGCATGACTGGGCAGTATTTCACTTCTTAACTGATTCAAATGACAGGAGAAAATACATTGACGTTTTGAATAATGCACTTGCTCCAGATGGACATGTGATTATTTCCACATTTGACTTAGAAGGACCGTCGAAATGCAGTGGCTTGGATGTTGAACGATACAACGAGGAAAAATTGGCCAAAGAGATTGGGGTGCATTTTAAGTTGATCAAAAGTATCAATGAAGACCATGAGACCCCTTGGAAAGCCAGGCAACGTTTTATGTACTGCTATTTTAGAAAAATCTTTGATTAAACCTTGTAACAACTTTGTAATACTTTAGCCAAGTGGTGTTTTGGTGTCGACCGTAGCGGTGTATGGATATCTGACTCTATCAGAAGCGTTCAGGCTTGTGGCCCTATTCCCCAAACTTTATTCCTCTACCTGTAACAATTTCCTTTCCCTCTTTAACAAATTCGATATGTTGCAGCAAAGCCCAGGCAGTATTTTGCCATCTCATCTGATAACCTCTTTGATGGGCTTGTTTCTCCATTAAAATACGTTTGGTCTGATTAAAAACAAGATAATCAAGTGCTTGGGCAATTTGCCGTATTGAATCCTCGCCGGGGTCAATTAAAATCCCTCTTGCATGCCTACCAACTACAACACCATCTTGACAAGGTTTATTTGAATGAATCAGCTCCAGAGCATATCTGAACTTTGTTGCTATTGCCACTCGGCCTGATCCCAGCGTGTCAGCCAGTATACCACTTGATATCTGATGCATATTTAAATAAGGCAAAAGCATTACATTTGTTGCACCATATATTTTGAGCAAAGTGCTTTCATCCATGAAAGTGTCAAAGAAAACTACGTCGTAGTCTTTAAAATCGGAACTGCCCAGTTCATTTACTCTGCACCAGCTTACGTTGGCCTCCTCAAGAGCCTTATTGAGAGTTTGTTGATACTTTTGGTACTCCTGGCCGCCTTCAGCTTTCATAAAATCAGGATGGCACTGGCCAGCTATCAAATACAGAACTTTTTTTCTTTGCTGTTCGGTAAATGATTCTTTCAAGAATTTGCCAAATCCACGAATGGCATATTGAATTCCCTTATCCGGCGATAATAAACCAAGTGTTGTTAACAAAAAACAATCCTTCAAGCCAAATTCTTCTTTGATAGCCAACCGGTCATATTGAGAAGGGTGCTGCATCCTGATGCCATGATCAATGTGTTTAAGCTTGGAATGCTCTATACCATAAATTTTTGTCTCAAGTATATTAATGGCACTTTCGGTTGTGACAATGAGGCCATAACTATATTTGGCCAGTTCCTGTAAAACTCTTTTTTGATGGGGATCGGGCGCATCAAGGACAGTATGCAAATACACTAAAGTTATCAGTCCTTTTTCTGTGAATGTTTTTGCCATTTCAATAAAATTGGTGCCATCCCCATCGTTGCTTTTTCGTCAGGATCCAGGCCATATTCATGCTGTAATAAAACCACGGTAGAATTCTGACTTTCACTTGCTCTAGCTAAAATATTTTTGATTCCATCTTTCCAAGATTGAGGATTGTACTGATCGATAATCAAGTCTACCGGTATGTCGTAAGACAGATTCTCTTTGTCAATTGTTGCTATTCTGATAGTACCAACTTCTCCTGTAAAATGCTCCAAGGCATTCGCTAAATCTCGTGAAAATGTTCCTATTCCGCATCGCCGTGGTGGATAAGTACTAACTATTCGAATATTATAAGGCATAATATATTATCCATAATATTACAGTTTTGCCGTTGATTCTTTCATTAAATTAGGATACCGTAATTAACCTGCATAATCAAGAACACTTAGCAATAATAGTATATTGCAACGATTAGTTTCAATATACTGAACCCCCGACTCACGGATTAGAAATCCGTTGCAAAACGCTGTAAGTCCTTGTAAACAAAGGACTCCCAAAAGCGACTGGGAAGAAACTGGACAGTCTCAAAATTCCATATCACCCGAAAACTCAGAACTAGCAAAACTCATAGAAGGATGGTCTAAACTTTCG
>Ga0180009_10000482_pt1 | contig 55569 bp, 68 predicted proteins | sample OS_PC_MetaG_FD_123537 | JGI IMG/M metagenome (GOLD analysis project Ga0180009, IMG submission 123537) | Groundwater microbial communities from the Aspo Hard Rock Laboratory (HRL) deep subsurface site, Sweden - OS_PC_MetaG | ecosystem: Environmental > Aquatic > Deep subsurface > Groundwater... | reverse complement strand
ACAACGTGAAGATGAACGTCACGTTAGTAGCGCCAATTGCGATGGAAATTGGATTGCGATTTGCGATACGAGAAGGAGGACGTACGGTGGGTGCCGGCGTCGTTTCCAAAATTATCGAGTAACAGGATAAGAATCTATGAATGCTGTGGCAGGTAAACAGAGAATTAGAATCGTTATGAAGTCATACGATCATCAATTGATCGATGATGCGACACAAAAGATCGTTGAAACGGCGAAAAGAACAGGGGCTCAAGTTAAGGGGCCTATTCCTTTGCCAACGAAAAAAGAGAGAACAACGCTCTTAACGTCTCCTCATAAAGATAAAGATTCTCGCGATCAATATGAAATTCGTGTGCATAAACGCATGGTGGATATTGTGCAACCAACGGATAAAACGGTTGATGCTTTAATGAAGCTTGATTTATCCGCTGGAGTGGATGTCCAAATTAGCGTCGATTAATTGGTTTATGAGGTTTTAAGAGAATGGCGATTGGATTAGTTGGAAAAAAATGTGGAATGACTCGGGTCTTTACTCAAGAAGGGGCTTCTATTCCTGTAACGGTGATTGAAGTTCAACCGAACAAAGTGACTCAAATCAGAACAATAGAAAACGATGGATATTCAGCGATTCAAGTGACCATGGGGAAGCGCCGTCTTTCTCGTGTCACAAAACCACTGATTGGTCATTACGCAAAGTCGGGTGTTGAGCCTGGTTTGGGGTTGTGGGAATTTCGTGTTGATGATTTAAACGCTGATTTGTCTCTTGGCGCCGAGTTAACCGTTGACGTGTTTTCTGATGGACAAATCGTTGATGTGCAAGGTGTTACAAAAGGTAAAGGATTTGCGGGTGTGATTAAGCGTCACCATTTTTCACATCAAGATTACACACACGGTAATTCATTATCGCATCGTGTTCCTGGATCTATTGGACAGAGACAAACTCCAGGAAGAGTGTTTAAGGGTAAAAAAATGGCTGGGCATTTAGGCAGTGTTGTTCGCACCATTCAGAATTTAGAAATTGTGAAAATTGATAAAGAACGCAATTTATTATTGATCAAAGGAGCTATCCCAGGTGCTCCTGGTGGGTATGTGATTGTACGCCCTGCAGTAAAGCGTGCGTCGACATCTGTGACTGAAGGGGATAAGTAATGAAAATCATGCTTACTGATTTACAAAATCAGGACCTTAATAAGTTCACTTTAACGGATGAGGTTTTTGGAACAGCATTCAATGAACCGTTGGTTCATCAAATTGTCACAGCTTATTTAGCAGGCAATCGATCTGGTACAAAAGCACAGAAAGGTTGGAGCGATGTGCGAGGTGGTGGAAAAAAGCCTTGGCGACAAAAAGGGACAGGTCGGGCTCGAGCGGGCTCAATAAGAAGTCCTTTGTGGAGAGGTGGCGCGAAAACTTTTCCAGCCAGTCCTCGTGATTATTCGCAAAAAGTGAATAAGAAAATGTATCGCGGCGCAATGCGTTCCATTTTGTCTGAATTGGCACGGCAAAATATCTTGAAGGTTATTGAGTCGATTAAAGTGGAGTCGCATAAAACGAAAGACATCGTAAAGCAATTTGCTAAGTTAGATGTTCAAAATGGTGTGCTCATTATTTGCGATAACATCGATGAAAACTTGTATTTAGCAACTAGGAATCTTTCGCATGTTGAAGTAATTGATGTGCAAGAAATGGATCCTGTTGTTTTATTGAAATATCGCACAGTGATAGCAACTGTTCCGGCGATTCAACAAATAGAGGAATGGCTGAAATGAATGAAGAACGACTGCTAAAAATAATTTTGGCCCCCCTTATTTCAGAAAAAGCCACGCGACTTGCTGACAAGAATCATCAGATTCTTTTTAAAGTGTCGCCTGATGCGACTAAAGCTGAAATTAAAGCTGCTGTGGAAAAATTATTTGATGTCAAAGTAAAGAATGTCCAAGTGTCTAACGTCAAAGGAAAACGAAAAATTTTCAAACAGATACTAGGAGTAAGAAAGAATTGGAAAAAGGCCTATGTGTCGTTGCAAGAAGGTTACGACATTAACTTTGTCGGTGCGGAATAAAGAGGAATTTTAAATGGCTGTTATAACTACAAAACCAACATCACCGGGTCGCCGATTTGTTGTTAAGGTGGTTACTCCTGAATTACATAAAGGGGAACCTTATAAGCCGTTGGTGTTTAAAAAGAAAAAAACAGGCGGTAGGAATAATGCGGGTCGTATTACGATGTGGCACCGAGGCGGTGGATCAAGACAGCATTTTCGTTTAATCGATTTTAAACGCAGGAAAGACAACATTCCTGCTAAGGTGGAACGGCTTGAATACGATCCAAATCGCAGCGCACATATTGCATTGCTTTTGTATGCGGATGGAGAGCGTCGTTACATCATTGCGCCACAACATTTGAAACAGGGTGATACGGTTTCATCAGGGCCTGAAGCTCAAATTAAGCCAGGCAACACATTGGCACTACGTAATATTCCAGTTGGAACAAATGTGCATTGTGTCGAAATGAGACCAGGGAAAGGCGCTCAATTAGTGAGAAGTGCTGGGGCTTATGCGCAATTGTTAGCAAGGGAAGGACAATATGCGACCTTGAAAATGCGTTCAGGAGAGCTCCGAAAAGTACATATTGATTGTAGAGCTACTATTGGGGTTGTGGGGAATGTACAACACGGGTTACGTGTTTTAGGAAAGGCGGGCGCTTCGCGTTGGAGAGGTCGTCGACCCCATGTGCGTGGTGTGGCTATGAATCCTGTAGACCATCCACACGGTGGTGGTGAAGGTAAAACATCTGGCGGTCGGCATCCTGTATCTCCATGGGGTATGCCTACCAAGGGTTATAGAACACGAAGAAATAAGAGAACCGATCGATTTATTGTGCGTTCTCGTCATAGAGCAAAAGATAAGTAATTTTTAGGGGGTAATGTTGTGACACGATCAGCGAAAAAAGGGCCGTTTGTATCAGCCAGCTTGTTGAAGAAGCTTGATAGAGCTATTGCCGAAAAAAGTAAAAAACCTATCAAGACATGGGCGCGAGCTTCAATGGTTATTCCTCAAATGCTGGGTTTTACGATCGCTGTTCATAACGGTAAAGATTTTGTTCCCGTGTTCATTACGGAAGATATGGTCGGATATAAATTGGGAGAGTTTGTTCCCACGAGGACATTTAGAATGCATTCGGGCGATCGAAAAGTAAAAGAACAAAAGGGTAAGTAAGGAGTAGGTTATGCAAGTTTCGGCGACAACAAAGTTTGCGAGATTTTCACCACAAAAAGGGCGATTAGTTGCTGATCAAATTCGAGGTTTATCGGCTGCGCAGGCGTTAAACGTATTGAATTTTAGTGGGAAAAGAGCTGCTCGAGTGATGAAAGATGTTCTTGTTTCTGCAATAGCAAATGCTGAAAACAATGAAGGAGCTGATGTTGACGAGTTGGTTGTTTCTGCTGTTTATGTAACAGATGGACCACGTTTGAAACGCATGAGTCCACGAGCCAAAGGGCGAGCAGATCGTATTTTGAGAAGAATGTGTCACATTACGCTAAAAGTATCAGACGAAGAGGGTAAAAAATAATGGGTCAGAAAGTCCATCCAATAGGAATGCGTTTGGGTATCAATAAAACTTGGTTGTCACGTTGGTATGTCGATGCAAAAGATTTTGCAGCAACCATTTGCGCTGATTTAAAAGTTAGAAATTTTTTGGAAAAAAGATTAGCAGCTGCAGGGATTAGTCGTATTGAGATTGAACGACCTGCACGTAATGCTCGTATTGTTATTTTTGCTGCACGTCCTGGCGTCATTATTGGTAAAAGCGGAAAGGATGTAGATGATATTCGCGATCAAGTAAGTCGGATGCTTGGTGTGCCGGTTCAAATCAATATTGAAGAAATCCGTAAACCAGATTTGGATGCGAAGTTGGTTGCTGAAAATATCGCAGCGCAATTAGTAAAACGTATTACCTTTAGACGTGCGATGAAGCGCGCGGTGAGTACTGCAATGAGAGGTGGTGTTCAAGGAATTAAAATTTGTGTAAGTGGTCGCTTAGGCGGTGCAGAGATTGCTCGTACAGAATGGCTAAGAGAAGGCCGTATTCCTTTGCATACATTACGCGCAAATATTGATTACGGATTTGCAGAGGCGAAAACAACATACGGAATTATTGGTGTCAAAGTTTGGATCTGTAAAGCCGATAGCAATAGTGCAAAAGAAGAGAAGAAAAAATAGTACTGTTTCCCTAGTAGTTAAAGCATGTATTAGACCAGTCGATTTTCAGCTTAACTGAGCTGACAGTTTTTTATGAATAGGGGGTTGAAAGGTGTTACAACCTAAGAGAAGAAAATTTAGGAAAGACTTTAAAGGCCGCAATCGTGGGTTGGCAAGTCGTGGTAATGCAGTCAGTTTTGGCGAATTTGGCATGAAAGCGACTGATCGCGGGCGCATAACTGCCCGGCAGATTGAAGCTGCGCGACGTGCGATTACCAGACAGTTAAAAAGAGGCGGTCAAGTTTGGATCCGTATTTTTCCTGACAAGCCGATTACCAAAAAACCTTTGGAAGTGAGACAGGGAAAAGGAAAAGGCAATGTGGAATATTGGGTAGCTGTTGTGAAGCCGGGACATATGCTTTTTGAAGTTGCCGGTGTTGAAAAAGAATTAGCAGAAGAAGCTTTTAGAAAAGCAGCCGCTAAATTGCCTATCAATGTGACTTTTGAAGAACGAACGGTGATGTAATGAAAAAAAATGAATTTAAAAATAGGACGGCTCCTGAATTACAACAAGAGCTGACGGAGTTGTTGAAAGAACAATTCAAGCTGCGAATGCAGCGCGGTTCTAAACAAAGTGTTCGTACGCATTTAATAAGAGAAGTTCGAAGAAATATTGCTCGTGTGAAAACATTTTTGAGCAAGAAGGAGAATATGAGGAAAGAAGAACATGAATGAAGCTATCGGTAAACAGCAGACGCTTATTGGCGAAGTGGTTAGCAATAAAATGGATAAGACAATTGTTGTTGCTATAACGCGCCGTATTGCTCACCCGAAATATGGAAAGTTGATTAAGCGCACGAAAAAACTGCATGCCCATGATCAAGACAATCAATGTAATCTTGGCGACGTTGTGCGTGTGGCTCAGTCCCGCCCGTTGTCCAGGACCAAGCGATGGGTTGTTGTCGAGGTCATCAGTCAAGGTAATAAATAAAATTTATGCTATTGGAGCCTTTTGACGGCTTGCAATAATGGAGAATGATGATGATACAAATGAATACGATGTTAACTGTTGCGGACAATAGTGGCGCACGCAAAGTGATGTGTATAAAGGTATTAGGTGGTTCTCACCGCCGTTATGCAAATATTGGTGATGTGATCAAAGTCTCTGTAAAAGAAGCTTTACCGAATGCGAAAGTAAAAAAAGGCGATGTATACAATGCTGTTGTCGTAAGAACTGCAAAAGGTGTGAGGCGATCGGATGGAGCGCGGCTTTCCTTTGATAACAATGCGGCAGTTTTACTGAACAACCAATTACAACCTATAGGAACACGTATTTTTGGCCCTATTGCAAGAGAGTTAAGAGAGTCTTTCATGAAGATTGTTTCATTAGCTCCTGAGGTTTTATAAATTTTTTACTGTGAGAAATCAGCATGATCAATAGAAAAAAAACAGTACGGCAAAAACGCTTGAAAAAAGGCGATGAGGTCATTGTTATGGCCGGAAAAAGCAAAGGGAAACGAGGGCTTATTAAACAAGTGAAATACTTTAATGATGGTCGCGTGAAACTTTTGGTAGAAGGCGTGAATTTGATAAAAAAACACGTCAAACCGAATCCACAATTGAATGAACCTGGAGGCATTAAGGAACGAGAAGCCTTCATTGATATTTCGAATGTGCAAATTTTCAATCCCATTACAAAAAAAGGGGATCGAGTTGGTTTTAAATTTTTAGAAGATGGAAAGAAAGTACGTTGTTTTAAATCTTCTAATGAAGTTATTGATGTTGAGAAGGCTTAAATAAAATGAATAGGTTGCACGATTTATATATTAAAAAACTGATCAAACAGTTAATGAAACAACTAGGGTATAAGAATGTTATGCAAGTACCCAAGTTGGAAAAAATTACTTTAAACATTGGTTTGGGTGAAACAGCGAATGATAAAAAAGTCTTAGATGCCGCAGTTTCTGATTTGACAAAAATTAGCGGACAAAAGGCAATTGTGACTTATGCAAGGAAATCAATTGCTGGATTTAAGATTAGAAAAGGATGGCCGATTGGTTGCAAAGTAACTCTTCGACGGGAACGAATGTATGAGTTTTTAGATCGTTTAATGAGCATTGCAATTCCACGTATTAGAGACTTTCGTGGTTACAGTGTTCGTGCGTTTGACGGTCGAGGAAACTTTAGTATTGGCATTGATGAGCAGATAGTTTTTACCGAAATTGATTATGACAAAATTGATCAAATTCGCGGTTTAGACATTGCATTTACAACAACGGCTACTTCTGATCGGGATGCACGGGCTTTGTTATCGGCATTTCAGTTTCCCTTTAAAGAAGATTTTAACGATCGTAAGAAATAAGGTATTGCTGTATGGCTAAAAAATCGAGAATCGCTCGAAATGAGCAAAGAAAAATAGCTGAGAAAAAGTTTCGTGCGAAACGCGAAGCGCTCAAATTGAAGCGGGCAGAAGCATATAAAAACGGTGAGTCTCCGTGGAACATCATGTTGGCACTGCAAAAATTGCCGAGGAGTTCCAACCCAACACGTATTCGTAGACGTTGTAATCTTTGTGGTAGATCAAGAGGCGTGTATCGAAAATTTGGGCTGTGTCGCGAGTGCTTGCGTAAGTTTGCGATGCAGGGATATATCCCCGGTTTAACAAAAGCCAGTTGGTGATCGGTCGTTTCGTTTATGAAAGTTTATGTGAATACTAATTTCCTTGGTGAGGACTAAAACATTATGAGTATGCAAGATCCTATTTCGGATATGTTGACAAGAATACGCAACGGCCAGATGAGCCGAAAAGAGTTTGTCATGATGCCTTCGGCAAAATTAAAAGTGGCTATCGCATCTCTTTTAAAAGAAGAAGGTTATATTCATGACTATCAAGTAGAAACTAATGAAGGAAAACCTCTTTTACGGGTTGATCTTAAATATCATCAAGATGTTCCAGTGATTACTGCTGTAAAACGCATCAGCCGTCCTGGATTGCGTGTATACAGATCCTGCAAAGAGTTGCCAAAAGTCATGGGAGGTTTTGGTATTGCGATTATTTCTACTTCTCAAGGCTTAATGACAGACCGTATGGCTAGAAAATTAGGTGTTGGCGGAGAAATACTTTGTTTCGTGGAGTAAGAGAGGAATTTATATGTCGTCGCGTATAGCAAAAAGACCAATAAAAATACCTACTGGAGTTGATTTTCAGATAGATGGTCAGTTGGTCAAAGCAAAAGGGCCGAAAGGCCAGTTGGATTATCGGTTGCATGATTTTGTAGTGTTGGAAAAGCAAGGGGATGTTTTTGCTGTTTCATTTTCAGAACAAGCTGCAAATGCAAGGAAACGTAATCAGAAATTTTTAAATGCGTTGCTTGGCACTACTAACATTAACGTGCAGAACTTATTGGTCGGAGTCAGTAAAGGATTCCAAAAAAAGTTGCTGTTAGTCGGAGTTGGTTATCGAGCACAAGTGCAAGGTAAGAACCTCGTGTTATCACTCGGATTTTCTCATCCTGTCAATTTTGCTGTTCCGGAAGGCATTAATATCGAAACGCCTACTCAAACGGAAGTGATTGTGCGTGGAGCGAATAAACAGCTTGTGGGGCAAGTGGCCGCAAAAATTCGAGCCTACCGTCCTGTTGAACCTTATAAAGGCAAGGGCGTTCGTTACGAAAATGAACATGTCGTTTTGAAGGAAACTAAGAAAGCGTAAGGTGCTATATAAATGAATACATCAAAATTTAAAAAGAAAGCTCGATTACGTCGAGCGAAGAAAAGCCGAGAACAGATGAAGGAGCTACGTCTGAATCGTTTAGCTGTTCATCGCACTCCTAGACATATATATGCACAGATTATTTCCCCTGAAGGAAAAGTCTTGGCATGCGCTTCGACTGTAGAAACAGAGTTTAAAAATGAAAAAATTTATTCCGGCAACGCAATTGCTGCTGAAAAGATTGGGACGCTCATAGCAAAACGAGCTTTAAATGCAGGAGTCAATCGTGTTGCATTTGATCGATCGGGTTTCAAATATCATGGGCGAATTAAAGCGCTTGCAGATGCTGCAAGAGTTGGTGGATTAGAATTTTAAATGATGGGGAAAACTTATGGCAGACACTGCTAACGAAAAAGAACAATCAGCGCAAGAGGCTTATGACAGCCGTATTGTGTCCATTAGAAGAACGACAAAAGTGCGTGATGGAGGCCGTGATTTTAGTTTCTCTGCCCTAGCGGTCGTTGGAGACGGTAAAGGTCGTATTGGTTATGGATGTGGCAAAGGAAAAGAAGTGGTTTCTGCTGTACAAAAAGCAGTGGATAAAGCACGTCGCGATATGAAAGAAATCGCATTAAGAAACGATACCTTGCAATATCCTATCACTGAATATTTTGGCTCCACGAAAGTCATCATGCTTCCTGCGGTTACCGGTACAGGCATCATAGCTGGTGGTGCAATGCGTCCTATTTTTGAAGTTTTAGGAGTAAGAAACGTCATTGCAAAATGTATTGGTTCTTCAAATCCTATTAATGTTGTGCGAGCAACTTTGCGCGGTTTGTCTGAAATGAAATCACCCGCACAAATTGCTATGAAACGTGGTAAGACGGTTAAAGAAATATTGGGAATCGATCAACATGACAGCAAAAAGTAAAACTAGTACACAGTTAAAAGTGACATTAATTAAAAGCATGAACGGTCGCTTAAAAAAGCATATTGCTTGTGTTCAGGCATTGGGTTTAAGAAGAATGCATCAAACAGTTTTTGTTCAAGACACTCCTTCTATTCGAGGCGTTTTGAACAAAGTTTCTTATATGTTGAAGGTTGAGGAAATTTAAATGGTAGCGTTAAACGAATTACATCCTGCGACAGGCGCTAAAAAAACAAAGAAACGCGTTGGTCGAGGTATTGGCAGCGGCTTAGGAAAAACTTGTGGCCGTGGACATAAAGGACAACACGCGCGATCTGGTGGTTATCATAAAGTTGGATTTGAAGGAGGTCAGATGCCTCTTCAACGTCGATTGCCTAAATTTGGGTTTAAGACATTGAAGTCTTTGAGTCGACAAGAAATTCGATTGAGTACTTTGGAAAAAATAGATGCAGAAGAAATCACATTTCAAGTCTTGCGAGACAAAGGCGTTATTAATGCTTCAATTAAAGACGTGAAAGTGTTTTTAGATAAACCTATTGAAAAATCGATTTCTTTGTCTGGGCTTAAAGTTTCTGCGGGCGCGAAAAAAGCGATTGAAGCAGCTGGCGGAAAGGTCGAAGAATAGATGAAAGATCGTAATTTAAAGACCAAATTATCAGGCGGCGGTTTTGGAGAATTGAAACAGCGATTGTTGTTCTTGTTAGGAGCAATTGTGGTGTTTCGTATCGGGGCTCATGTCCCTGTTCCTGGGTTAGATCCTGTTAAATTAGCTCAATTATTCAGCGCACAACAAAGTGGTATCTTGGGCCTGTTTAATATGTTTTCCGGAGGCGCGCTGTCGCGCTTTACTGTGTTTGCTCTCGGTATTATGCCGTACATCTCTGCTTCTATTATCTTGCAGCTATTTACGGTTGTTTCTCCGAAATTAGAAGAATTAAAAAAAGAAGGGGAATCTGGGCAACGTAAAATCAATGAATACACGCGTTATGGAACTTTGTTTCTAGCGATCTTTCAGGCCATTGGTATTTCGAAAATGCTTGTTGCAGAGGGTGTGGCCTTGAATCCTGGACTTTCTTTTTATGTGATCTGTACGGTGACTCTTGTTACTGGGACCATGTTTATTATGTGGATTGGTGAACAAGTCACAGAAAAAGGAATTGGAAACGGTATTTCGATGATTATTTTTGCGGGCATTGTTTCTGGATTGCCTTCTGCAATCGCACGTACTTTAGAACAAGTTCGTCAAGGCCAGATGCAAGTTATTACTTTGTTGTTAATCGTTGCGTTGGTGTTGGTAATCACGGCAATTGTTGTTTTTGTGGAAAGAGGTTTGAGAAAAATTACGGTGCATTATGCGATGCGACAACAAGGTCGCAGCATCTATTCCGAGCAAAAATCTAATTTACCTCTTAAGGTCAATATGGCTGGAGTGATTCCTCCCATTTTTGCGACCAGTATTATTATTTTTCCTGCCAGTTTGGCTCAATGGTTTGGCCATGGAAAAGGTCTCGATTGGTTAACAAAAGCGGGACTCGCTTTACAACAGGGTATTGTGCATTACATTGTCTTTGTGATTGCTGTTGTGTTCTTTTGTTTTTTCTATACCGCGTTGGTTTTTAATCCAAAAGAAACGGCAGACAACTTAAAAAGATCCGGTGCTTTTGTTCCGGGCATAAGACCTGGAGAACAAACCGCAAAATTCATTGATACAGTGATGACGCGTTTAACTGCCTTTGGTGCGATTTATGTCACGTTAGTTTGTTTAGTTCCTCAGATATTGATTAGTACTTGGAATGTTCCTTTCTATTTCGGTGGCACATCTCTCATGATTATTGTTGTGGTCGTGATGGATTTTATGGCACAAATCCAAGCACACATGATGTCTCATCAGTATGAATCGCTGATGAAAAAAGCAAATTTGAAAGGCGGTCTCAACCTGTTGAAATAATAACTTTAGAAGTAATTTTGAAATGAGGATAAGCAAATGAAAGTTAGAGCCTCCGTTAAGAAAATGTGTAAAAACTGCAAAGTGATTAGGCGTAACGGCGTTGTGCGTATTATTTGTAAGAACGCAAAACACAAGCAAAGACAAGGATAGACTCTCTTTTTTGGATCATGTATTCTCTGCCGCCTTTTGCGGCGCGGCAGGTAAAACGACTTAATAAAAATAGAGCGGGAGTAAATGAATGGCTCGTATTATAGGTGTAAACATTCCTGACAATAAGCATGTAGAAATTGCTTTAACTGCTATCTATGGGATAGGGAGAAAACGCGCACAAGAAATTTGTGATGCAGTACAAATTCCTTATTCGAAAAAGATGAGAGATTTAAGCGAAACTGAATTAGAAGGCGTTCGCTCCACGTTAGCAAAATACACCCTTGAAGGAGATTTACGTCGTGAAGTGGCATTAAACATTAAACGATTAGTTGAATTAGGCACGTATCGAGGATTGCGACATAAACGCGGCCTTCCTGTTCGTGGACAACGTACTAAAACGAATGCCCATACGCGGAAGAAAAAACGTAGAAAAGTTTAGAGGAAGTGAGAAATAAACTATGGCTAAAGCTCAAACACAAAAAGGCAAATCAGGCAAAACCACTAAGAAACGTATTAAAAGACAGTTGCCGGAAGGCGTCTTGTATGTACAAGCGACATTTAACAATACGATTTTAACTTTAACGGACCCCAAAGGAGATGTTGTTGCTTGGAATAGCGCAGCAGCAGAAGGTTTCAGAGGGTCTCGTAAAAGTACTCCATTTGCAGCAGGTGAAGCTGCTAAAAAACTTGCACTTGTGGCTAAGGAATTCGGAATCAGACAAGTGCATGTCAAAGTTAAAGGTCCAGGTCCTGGACGTGAATCAGCTGTTCGCGCAATAGAAGCTGGCGGCATTAAAGTTTTATCAATTACAGATGTCACAGGGATTCCACACAATGGAGTTCGTGACCCGAAAAAGCGACGTGTATAAAGAGGTTTAGTAATGGCTAGAAATTTTACTCCTAGAGGTCATATCGAAAGAAGAGAGGGGGAAGATCTCTCTTTGTTTACAGGGGATAGGAAATCAAAATTTAGTGTTGATGTTTTACCTGGAGAACACGGTGCGAAAAGCTCGAAGCTTTCAGGATATGGAAAGCAATTACGTGCAAAACAAAAAGCAAAAAGGATGTATGGCTTACTAGAGCGACAATTTAGAAAATATTTTAAAAGCGCATTACAAAAGACTGGTTCAACCGGCGATAATTTGTTGCGTTTATTGGAATGCCGACTTGATAACGTCGTGTGGCGATTGGGCTTAGCTCGGACACGTAAAGAAGCTCGACAGTTAGTCAGTCATAAAGGCATTGAAATTTTAAATTCATCAGGTCAACAAGTCGTTAATATTCCTTCTTATCAAGTAAGAACTGGTGATGAAATCATTTTGAGAGAAGCGTGCCGTGCGCAAGGGCGTGTTCAAGAAGCTATTGAGTTGGCGAAACAAAGAACATTACCTGAATGGTTGAGTATTGATGTTGATCACTTCAAAGGCGTTGTTAAACGCATGCCTGAACGTGATGAAATGCCGATGGAAGTAGACGATCTATTAATTATCGAATTGTATTCTAAATAATTTCTGTAACGAGAGGCTGTGTTCTATGAGTCACAATGCGGATGAATTCTTGACGCCACACGATATTAGTGTTGAAAAATTAAGTGCATTTCGTGCAAAGATTTCTTTGACCCCGTTTGAAACGGGAGTGGGTCAGACCATGGGAAATACCCTAAGAAGAATCTTATTATCTTCAATGTCTGGTTATGCTGTAACCCAAGTCAAAATTGAAAATGTATTACACGAATACAGCACCATTAATGGTGTGCAAGAAGACGTCATTATTATCTTGCTGAACCTGAAAGAATTATCCGTCGATTTAGAAGGTCGTGAATTCGCTGATTTGATCTTGTGTAAAAAAGGACCGGGTAAAATATTGGCCTCTGATCTTGCCGAACAAAATTCAGTAAAAGTTCTTAATCCTGATTTAGTGATTGCTAACCTTTCTCCAGATGGTGAATTAAAAATGCAGGTCACAGTGCAGCGAGGAAGAGGTTACGAATCTGCAGCACAAAGAAAATTGAAAGAAGGAGAAGTAGAAAAAGAAATCGGTGTCTTACAGCTAGACGCTACTTTTTCACCGGTGAAACGTGTGGCCTATACCGTTGAAACAGCACATTTTGAAGGCAGAGCGGACCTGGACAAATTGATTATTGATTTAGAAACGGATGGTTCTTTGGAGCCAGAAGCGGCTATTCGTCGAGCAGCTACTATCTTGCAACAACAGTTAGCTTCTTTTGTGGACCTTAATAGTGCTTTATTGCAAGAGCCTGTCACACAAGAAGAAACATATGACCCTGTTCTGTTAAGACCTGTTGAAGATCTGGAATTAACGGTTCGTTCAGCGAATTGTTTGAAAGCCGAAAATGTTTATTACATTGGAGATCTTGTACGACGCACCGAAAACGATTTATTAAAAACTCCTAATTTGGGCAAAAAATCCTTAAATGAAATTAAAGAAGTTTTAGCCGCTCGTGGTTTATCGTTAGGTATGGAAGTTGATAATTGGCCCCCTTCTTTTTTACAAGAACAAATTGAAGAATAATGTTTCACAGACAGGTATTTCTAAAATAGTAGTGAATAATTAAGAATAATTTTTAATATTTCTTCGCAGATCGAGGAATATATTTTCCAAGCAGAAAGGAAAGTAATTATGCGTCATCGTAAGATTAGTCGAAATTTCCATCGACGAACTGGACATCGTGTTGCGTTGTTCCGTAATTTAATGGCTTCCTTAGTGGAGCATGAGCTGATTCAAACCACGTTACCTAAGGCAAAAGAATTACGTCGGTTTGCTGAGCCTTTAATTACACTCGGCAAGACAGATAGTGTTGCAAATCGTCGCTTGGCTTTTGCACGTATACGTAACAAAGATGCTGTCAAAAAACTCTTTGGTGAATTAGGTCCTCGTTGCAAATCTCGCAACGGCGGATATTTGCGCATTTTAAAAGTAGGCTTTCGACAAAATGATGCCGCGCCTATGGCTATGATTGAATTTGTCGATAAACGCAGCGCAGCACAAGCTGATCGTAAGAAGTAATTGATGAACCGTTTTTTCCTTTTTATAGCGAACGAAAGGAAACGAGTAATAACAATACGGACAGTGTGATCCTTTCTGAGGATGTAGAGAGGCTGCGAAATAGGATATTTCTTAAGATAAAAATAAGAAAAATAGTTTATTAAACCGAGCTTTGGCTCGGTTTTTTTTTGTAAAGTCACGATGAATCGTATCTAGGCCTGTTGCAATCCGAATTTTTCGAGAAATTTTTGACGCGTAATTTATTGATTTTTCTGGATCCCCTCTTTCGCGGGGATGACGAAACGGGCGGGTTGCAACACGCCCTATCTCTACAGCATGCACATCACGATATCGTGGCTACAACCTACCGTTTCTTGCTCGCGGTAATTAATATGCTTGCAACAATTTTTGTCGTTATGCGGGATGATCAAGAACCTCAAACACACTTTCTGCTCCCGCGATACCTTTTTGAATATCACTGTTTACCTCCGATAACTGTCGAATAGGTTTGGCGGCAGCCAGCATGGCAGAAATGGTTGAAATAAATGCGCCCGCAGAAATCGTATAGTGTGTGGCAGTTGAGACGAAAATCGCTATTGCAACGCTTAGCGAAGCAATTATACGGATGGCTGTGCTCCCCAGCCCGTTTACTAAAGCTAACCAAATTTGTTGTGACCACACCTGTTGAATTGCAGAGAGAAATTGTTTTTGTGCACCGATACTTTCCGCAGAGTGTGATGCCTTTTGGTGATACATCAACGATGCTTCTGCAGAATGACTGACATTCGAAATGGCATTTTGAATTTGTAAACTGATGCGATGTAAATGTGCCGCGATATAACGGAATGTCAAAAGGATAGCAGGCAGCGTGACAAGAAAAATAAGCGCTAAAGGCCAGCTATTGATGAACATGACTGTGGTTAAGCCAATCAGAAATGCACCGTCTCGCACAATAGTGAGTAGAGCCGAAGTGCATGCTTGTGTGACTTGTTCGATGTTATAGATCAGCACAGCAATGACTCGACTTGAAGGGGTCCGCTCAAAGAAGGACAGAGGCATTCGCAACAACCGTTCAAATAATTCTTTCTGTAAATCCATAACGACCCCGCGCGAGACGCGAGCCATCAAGTAATCACCAACCAAACCACCGATCCCTGTGATACAGGTAATGGCAATAGCAATCACCGGAAGCCAATGAATGAAATGTGGGTCGGGAGAAATAAAACCTTTATTAAGCAATGGCTTTAAAAACCAGGCAAAGCTCGAAGCGGCTAACGAAGCAATCACTGTGCCAGCGAGTCCCCCTATAAAGGCAGAAGTATGACGGAAGAGATAAGAGAGCAATCTAAAGTAAGTGTTAATTTTTGTTTCTTTCATAAGTGTTTGTGGTCGGTGTTTTACATTTTTTAAAACCGTAAAATTATTTATGTTGGTTTGTCCTAATTTTTTGAAACTGTTGCAATCTGCTTTTTACTAACAATTTAGAAATTATAAGCGGAGATCGTTTTAATGAGTTGAGTGATCAATGTTGAAATGGATTGGCTCACGGTGAGTCTGTCAATTTGATATTTTAAGGAACGAAGAATCATAACGTAATTCACAAAAACAGTCGTTATTCAGAATTCTTTGTCGTTACAAATCAAAGTTTCATTCTTACAATCTTTTTATGAATTTGAATCAAATAGCCTGTCATCAATTGAAAGGGGTTGGCCCGAAACTGGAAGCGGCTTTACACAAGCTGGGTGTTTTTAGTGTTCAGGATTTGTTGTTTCACCTGCCTTTGCGGTATGAAGACCATACGCATTTAACTCCTTTGCGTTTTTTACGTTCTGGCATACGAGCCGTTGTAGAAGGCACAATTGTGCAACGGGAAGATGTGTATCGAGGTAAAACACGCTTTTTTTGTCGTCTTTCTGATGAGCACGGTTTCTTAGGGTTGCGCTTTTTTCATATCGTTAAATTTCAAAAAGATTTGTTGAAATTAGATGCTGCTATTCGTTGTTACGGTGAAGTTCGTTTTGGTTCCTCCGGTTTGGAAATGATTCATCCTGAATTTCATGTGCTCGACCCCGAGCATCCTTTGCCTTTGGAAGATTCTTTGACACCTGTTTATCCAACGACAGAAGGGTTACATCAACGCAATTTAAGAAAGATTATTTTGCAAGCGTTGTTGCAATTAGAGCGTTCGGAAGTGACAGAGTTCATGCCGTTCGATGTATTGCATCGATTTCAATTTCCCTCTTTAAAACAAGCGTTGCTCTTTCTGCATCGTCCGCCGCCAGATGTGAAGAAAAATGAATTATTTCATTGGGAACATCCATGCCAAGTGCGACTTATTTTTGAGGAATTATTGGCACATCACTTAAGCCTGTTGCGCCTGCGCAAAGAAGCTGAAGTATTGCAGGCACCTGTGTTGAAAGAAGATCGGGATTTAATTCGTCGTTTTATTCAGCGATTACCGTTTCAACTCACGGGAGCACAACAGCGTGTTGTTCAAGAAATTGAAAAAGATGTTGCGAAAGCGCAACCGATGTTGCGTTTGCTGCAAGGAGATGTGGGATCTGGAAAAACAGTGGTGGCCGCGATTGCCGCTTTGTATGCGATCGGTCAACACAAACAAGTGGCTTTGATGGCGCCAACAGAATTGTTGGCGGAGCAGCATTTAAAAAGTTTCCGAAAGTGGTTTGAGGCTTTAGATCTTCGTGTCGTGTGGTTATCTGGTCAACAAAAAGCAGCAGAGCGTGCAGCAGCTTTAGAACATGTGGCTCTTGGCACAGCAGATATAGTGGTAGGGACGCATGCGCTATTTCAATCGGAAGTGCGGTTTAAACATTTGGCGTTAGTGATTGTGGACGAACAGCATCGTTTTGGGGTGCATCAGCGATTGGCGCTATGGGAGAAAGGGCTGCACGACGGATTGCATCCTCATCAATTGATCATGACGGCGACACCTATTCCAAGAACTTTAGCGATGGTGGCTTATGCGGATTTAGATCAATCTGTGATTGATGAGTTACCTGCTGGAAGGAAACCGGTGAAAACGGCTGTGATTTCAAATCAACGTCGCATGGCTGTGATCTCAAGAATCCATGAAGCGTGTCGAAATAAACGGCAAGCGTATTGGGTGTGTACGTTGATTGAGGAGTCCGAAGCATTGCAATGTCAAGCTGCTGAACAAACGATGCGGAACTTGAGGGATGTCTTGCCTGAATTGCGTATTGGTTTGCTGCATGGACGCATGAAAAGCGATGCTAAAGAAGTGGAAATGGAGCGTTTTAAAAGCGGTGAAATCGATTTGTTGGTGGCGACGACTGTCATTGAAGTTGGAGTGGATGTGCCAAATGCAAGTTTGATGGTGATAGAAAATGCGGAGCGTTTAGGCTTGGCTCAATTGCATCAATTGCGTGGACGCGTTGGAAGAGGGGAGAAAGAAAGCCATTGCATTTTGATGTTTCAGTATCCTTTGTCTGAATTGGCGCGCGAGCGATTATCCATTATGCGTTCAACGAACGACGGTTTTTTGATAGCGCAAAAAGACCTTGAATTGCGAGGTCCAGGTGAGGTGTTAGGAACGAAACAAGCGGGCATGATTCAGATGAGAGTAGCGGATATTTTACGTGATGCTCAGTGGTTACCAGAAGTGCATAAAGCAGCGCAGATCATGTTAGATCGTTATCCAGAGAGCGTGGATGTTCTGATTCGCCGATGGATTTATGAAAATGAACAATACGGTCGAGTTTGATTGTGCGTTTGGTAGAGACGCGATTTATCGCGTCTCTAGCATGAAATGTTTTTACCCAACTAAATAGAATGGATTTGGTATCAGAACTTTTCTATCTGCAAAGCCACCTTTTAGATCGCTCTTTTGATCTCCTACATTAAGCACAATGTCGTACCCTTGTTGGATTAATTTTTGTCGCATCGCTGATTTAAAAGGAATAGCTGAAGGGTTTTTATAGTCGTTCGGTTCCATGATTAATTTAGTCCAATGCGTGTAGCCGCAGTTGTGTAGCAACTTGACGGTGTTGTAGCGGAGTTTTTCTTTTCTTCCAGTGACAAGAAAAACAGCAACGTGATGATCTTTTCCGAAGTTATATAAGCTACGGACGGGAGTAATGGGTTCGCCGTGCGTATCTGGCAGGACGGTGTGAAAGACATAGCGATATGTTTGTCCGTAATCATTCTTTTTAATGTCTTGATAATGAGAAACGCTTGTTTCATCGATATCAAAAACAAGGGCTAGTTTTTTGTGTGTTTTGTTCGAGAGGATTCTTGATTGCAAATAGCGTTTTGCAGGTTTGATCGTTTTTTGGATGTCACGATTGTATTCGCCTGATTCGCAATATTGAGTAACTGCCTGTTTTGCAGTGGTTAGATTTTCAGGAGGTTGAGCAAAGAGAGGAAAGGAAAGAACGAGTAAAGCAAGTAGAAAACAGTGTTTGAAGTAAGTCATGGATAAAATGTCTCCCTGATTGATATTTATGCACACCAAAAGTCTAGCAAAGAACTCAGCAAATCATAGGCGTCAACGAATAAGAAAACAGATGAATAACATACTGTAGCAACTATATCGTCATGCCTAGCTGCAAGCGGAAATTTTCGCTTGAAGATGTGGTGCTAATGGTCGCCCATCTCGATATGGTGGCTACGGGTGGACTCGAACCACCGACCTCAGCATTATGAGTGCCGCGCTCTAACCAGCTGAGCTACGTAGCCAAATGAAGTGTTATTTAAAGGAATTTTGGCCTCAGAACGTCTGCCCACCAAAAAGGCGCGCATTCTGTCGACGGGTAAAAAGCTTGTCAAGGATGGGGGCTGTCCATAGAATGCGACCCCTTTTTCCTTGCCTCTTCTAAAAGAGGCTAATTATCCATAAGGAGCATCTCTATGAGGCATTATGAAATTATTTTCATTGTTCATCCTGATCAAAGTGAACAAGTTCCCGCCATGATCGACCGCTATTCCAAGATGATTACGGACAGTCAAGGAACCATCCATCGGCTTGAAAATTGGGGCCGCAGACAGCTTGCTTACCAAATCGATAAAGTTCACAAGGCGCACTATATTTTGATGAACGTGGAATGTGAGCAACCCGTCTTAGACGAATTGACGCATAATTTTCGTTTCAACGATGCTGTTCTTCGACATTTAATTATTCGTCGTGATAGCGCTATTACTGAACCGTCTCCGCTTGCAAAAGAAGTAGATAAGAGACACCACACATATGAAGAAAGACCTGCGCCGGTGCAAATGCAACCAGAAGTCGCAAGTGAAGCTACAGTCAGCGAACCATCTACAGAAGGAGATGCCTAATGCATTATCATCGTCGTAAAAAAATCTGTTATTTCTCAGCAAATAACGTAGAAGAAATTGATTTTAAAGATATTGAATTGCTAAAGAAGTTTATTACTGAAACAGGCAAAATCGTTCCTAGTCGTATTACAGGCACCTGTGCGAAATATCAAAGACAGTTAACAAATGCGATTAAAGTCGCACGATTCCTTTCTTTATTGCCTTATTGTGATGCTCATAAATAACTTTGGAGAAAGCCTTCTTTTTGAAGGCTTTTTGCGATCCATATGTTAGCCAAACGCTTTTCTCAATTTGTTATTAGTAGCCGAACGAACGCCATCATGATGGCGTTGATCTTTATGGCTTTGCCTTTATTCGGTTGGTTAGGTGTTGCTGTGGTTGCACTGGTGACGTTGAGAAAAGGGATTTATGAGGGGTTCATTGTGCTCTTATGGAGTGCGTTGCCCTTTGTTGTCTTGTTGGTCGCGATGAAAGATTGGTGGCCATTCTTAATCGCTATTGGTTTTAATGCTGTGGTTGTTTGGTTATTAGCGATCGTCTATCAACGTTATCATCGTTGGGCTTTGACCATAGAGATCTCTGCTTTATTAGGAGTGCTCATCGTTTGTTGTATTCATTTATTTGTGGGTGATTTACAGCATTGGTGGTTGGTGCAATTCGTGCAAGAGATGAAGATGGCACATTTGCATATTGACCAAGCGTTGATTGCAAAGACTTTAGGCGCCGAATTGAAATTTATGACCGGCATTATGGTGTCGCTCATTGTGTTTGCCGATGTTTGTGAGCTAATGCTCGGACAGTATTTCAATAGTCTTTTGTTAGAAAAAAAAGTGAATGCAGTTGCGTCGCTCAAGCAGTTCACACAGAAAACATTCGCTTTCTTGAATCGCAAAGCGTTTAAAGAAACTGCTGATCAATGGACAGAATGGCGGTTGAGCCTAACGTCGATTGTTGTTTTACTGATAGGCGCTGTTTTGGCATGGTTTGGCCCTGCTATTTTTAAAGATATTTTTCCGGTGCTCTTGATGCCTTTTTTATGGGCCGGATTAAGTTTAATGCACGGTTTTTTGAATCATTGGAAATTATCAAACGTTGTGATCGCTTTGGTTTACGTCGTGTTGGTATTGCTTCTGATGTTTGTCCCAGTGTTATTGGGTGTTTTTATTATCGTTGCCATTTTGGACAGTTTTTTTGATTTTAGAAAACGGTTGGAAATGTAAAAAATTAGTAACTGTTCAGCCAAGATTGCCCATAAACGGGCGTTCCTTGATGATGCTGAATGGTTAAAAAAATTGTAGCCATTCGAAGAATGCTACTAACAATGAGGAGCGAGATATGAAAGTGATATTACTAGAGAAAATTCATAATTTAGGGGATCTGGGTTCCATGGTGAATGTGAAGTCCGGATATGGAAGGAATTATTTAATTCCACAAAGTAAAGCTGTTATTGCTACCCCTGCTAACGTCAAAGAATTCGAAACACGAAGAGCCGAGCTAGAAAAACAAGCACAAGAATCATTAGCAGCTGCACAGAAACGGGCCGAACAATTCAATGGTTTAGAAATCACCATCGCTGTCAAAGCCATGGATGAAGGCAAATTATTCGGATCAGTTGGTGTTCGTGAGATTGTTGATGCATTGCAAGCAAAGAACATCGAGGTGGAGAAGAAAGAAATCAATATGCCATCAGGAGCTATTCAACAAATCGGCGAGTACGACATCACCATTCGTTTACACAGTGATGTAACGGCTACGATCAAAGTAATTGTCGAAGCTGAATAATTTTGTAAAAACACACTTGTTTCTTCATCATCCAAGAGCAAGCAAGAATCTTTCTATCGTCATCCCAACGCAGGCGGGGATCTGGTTTTAGTGAATACTTTCCTGGATTGTATGTTTCTCCGTCATTCTCGCTTCGCTGTGAATCTAGGAGATTGGATCTGCAGCTAGGGATGACGATAAATTAATGCGGGGATGACGTTGGGTTGCTTCTACGCTAAACCGTATACACAAGAGAAAGCTTTATGGGCACTCGAAAATCGGCGAAACAATCTTCATCTGATCTGAATGCTATTAAAGTGCCGCCACATTCTGTGGAAGCAGAACAGTCCGTTCTGGGCGGTTTAATGCTGGATAACTTGTCATGGGATAAGGTGATTAGTCGAATCGCTGAAAATGATTTTTATAACAAAGAACATCGTCTTATTTTCAACGCTATAGAATCCTTGGCGAATCAATCCAAACCTTTTGATGTGCTTACACTCTCTGATGCATTAAAAACAAGAGGGGAACTCGAGCACATTGGCGGTGAGGTGTTCTTATTTGAATTAGCTAAAAACACTCCGAGCGCAGCCAATATTGCTGCTTATGCAGACATTGTGAGAGAACGTTCCATTTTGCGACAGCTGATTGGGGTTGCGAATCACATTGCAGATAAAGCGTTTAACACCGAAGGGCGTGATAGCAAAGAAATTTTGGACGACGCAGAACGCAAAGTATTTGCGATTGCGGAGCAAAAAACGCGTGGGCAACAAGCGAAAAATGTGAAGTCTTTGTTGGCGGGAGCGATGGAGCGCATCGATACGCTTTATCACAATCAAGATGCTATTACGGGTTTGCCTTCGGGTTATGTTGATTTTGACGAAATGACTTCCGGTCTTCAGAAGGGTGACCTCATCATTGTGGCGGGCCGTCCTTCCATGGGTAAGACCGCGTTTGCGATGAATATCGTGGAGCATGCTGCCATTAAAACGCGTCAACCGACCTTGGTGTTTAGCATGGAAATGTCAGGTGAATCTTTGGCTTTGCGCATGATGTCGTCTTTAGGTCGTGTGGATCAACACAAAGTGCGAACCGGTAAATTAGACGATGAAGATTGGCCGCGCTTAACCTCTGCTGTGAGCATTCTTTCGGAAGTTCCCTTGTTCATCGATGACACGCCAGCATTGAGTCCTGCTGAAGTGCGTGCTAGAGCGCGTCGTATTGCAAGAGAACATGGGCAGCTTGGGATGATCGTTGTGGACTATCTGCAATTGATGCAAGTTCCTGGCATTAGAGAAAACCGCACCACAGAAATTTCAGAGATTTCTCGTAACTTAAAGGCGTTAGCAAAAGAATTGAATACACCGGTTGTTGCGTTATCTCAGCTCAATCGTGGTTTAGAACAACGTTCGGATAAAAGACCTGTGATGTCTGATCTGCGTGAGTCCGGAGCTATTGAACAAGATGCGGATCTCATTGTGTTTATTTATAGAGATGAGGTTTACAACGAGAACAGTACTCGCAAAGGTATCGCAGAAATCATTATTGGAAAGCAACGAAACGGTCCTATTGGCAAAGTGCAATTGACCTTTCTTGGTAAGTACACTCGATTTGAAAATTATTTGCCAGACCGTTTTGAATCCGAAGGTATGTGATGAGTCGCCCAACTTGTTTTTCCATTGACCTTGATGCTCTTCGTCATAATTTTCAGATGATTCGTAAACATGCTCCTTCTGCGCGAATGATTGCTATGGTGAAAGCCAATGCGTATGGGCACGGACTGTTGCGTGTAGCAAGAGCATTGCCGGAAGCCGATGCATTTGGTGTTGCATGTTTAGAAGAAGCGAGAGTCTTGCGTGACGGTGGTTGCTTGCAAAATATTATTTTGATGGAAGGTTTTTTTTCGGTGGAGGAATTGCCCCTTCTTTCGCAGTCGCAATGCGATGTGGCGATTCACAATGCAGAACAGTTACAGCAGATAGAAACGGTTGATCATTTGTCACAACCGTTGTCTGTTTGGATAAAAATTAATTCAGGTATGAATCGTCTTGGCTTTTTTCCGGAAGAAATTTCTGACGTGTTTTGCAGATTGAAGCAATGTGAAAAAGTGAAGAGTGTTCGATTAATGTCTCATTTATCGGATGCCGATGTGGTAGATCATGCAAAGACGCATCAGCAAATTCGTGTGTTTAAGCAATTGTTAAAAGACTTTTCTGTAGAAGGCAGTTTGGCAAATTCCGGAGGAGTTTTGGCTTGTCCCGATTCTCATTGTCAGTGGATACGCCCGGGTATTTTGTTGTATGGCGTTTCGCCTTTAAAAGGCACGGTCGGAGAGCAATATGCTTTAAAACCTGTCATGCATCTTTCTTCAAAAATTATTGCCATTCGTAAGCAGCGTCAAGGGGACGCCATTGGTTATGGAAGTACTTGGGTTTGTCCAGAAGACATGCCAGTAGGAACCGTAGCGGTTGGGTATGGAGACGGTTATCCATGGCATGCCATCAGCGGCACCCCTGTGCTCGTAAATGGAATACGTTCACAAATTATCGGACGAGTCTCTATGGACATGTTAACGATCGATTTGCGAGCGTGTCCTAACGCAGATATAGGCGATGAAGTGGTCCTATGGGGGAGAGGATTGCCTGTTGAAACAGTCGCCGAATATGTGGGTACGATTTCCTATGAGCTGTTATGCAGTGCTAGAGATCGTAGTTATCCGTAGTCAGGGTGCTCTCATTTTCTGGTTGCAAATGCCTCTATCTTTTGCGGTTAGAAATGGCTGTTGGTCCTCATCTGAAATGGATCTCTTTAGGAATTAGGCTATTATTACGCATCTTCTATCCAGCAACAGGAGAAATCACATGAAGAAAATTTTTACTTTCGCGCTTTGCTCATTATTGGCACTTGCCATTGCAGGGTGTGACAACATGAGCAAACAGGACGTGGGTGTGTTAACCGGCGGTACTGTAGGCGCATTGGTAGGCAGTCGATTTGGGAAAGGTTCCGGACAAGCCTTAGGCATTGCATTAGGCGCTGTAGGCGGTGCTTTGATCGGTGGAGCCATCGGTAAAAACATGGATCAAACTGATCAAGCAAATGTGCAACGTGCTTTAGAAAACAATCGAGTGGGTAGCACTACGACGTGGCATAACCCTGATACCGGAAATTCTTACAGAGTGACGCCAAAGAAAACATATCGGTCTCATGGCAGGTACTGCCGTGAATATCTGACGCAAGCAACCATTAATGGAAAACAACAAAAAATGTATGGAACTGCTTGCAGACAACCAGACGGTAGTTGGAAAGTCGTGAAATAAAACAATAGGACGTAGAGACGCGATTTATCGCGTCTCAAAACACAAGACGCGTTCCACCGCGTCTTTTTTTTATCTCAGGGAGTCCAATGAAAACAAAAAGCATTTACGTTTGTGCTCAGTGTGGAAGCTCATTTCCAAAATGGTCCGGTCAATGTGGGGAATGTGGCGCTTGGAACTGCTTGGTCGAAGAAGTTCAAAAAGCTGCCACGCGTGGAAATAGAGGCTTGGAACACGCATCGAAAGTAGTGGCGCTAGCGGATGTGGAAGCAGAATTCGAAGTGCGTTTCTCAACGGGTATGTCTGAATTGAATCGTGTTTTAGGCACTGGATTAGTGACCGGTTCTGTCGTGTTAATTGGAGGCGATCCAGGAATTGGTAAATCAACTTTATTACTACAAGCTTTGTGTGCCATCTCAAACGGATCTGCAAATCAAAAACAAAAATTCAGTGTGCTCTATGTCACAGGAGAGGAGTCGTTGCAGCAAGTGAGCTTGCGTGCAAAGCGATTAGGTTTGAATAGTAGTGATTTAAAAGTGTTGGCGGATACACACATAGAAACGATTGTTGAGGCGTGTCATTTCGATTCGCCGCGCGTCATTGTGATTGATTCGATTCAAACGATGTATACAGATCAGAGCACTTCTTCGCCGGGTTCGGTGAGCCAAGTTCGAGAAAGTGCTGCGTTGTTAGTGCAGTTCGCGAAGCAACACGACATTGCTGTTTTTATTGTGGGACACGTGACTCGTGAAGGAACGATTGCGGGGCCTCGCATATTGGAGCACATGGTAGATACCGTTTTGTATTTTGAAGGCAATCAAGGCGGACGTTTTCGTATTTTGCGTGCTGTTAAAAATCGTTTTGGTGCAGTGAACGAATTGGGCGTTTTTGCGATGACAGATCGAGGGTTGAAAGAAGTGAACAATCCTTCGGCCATTTTTTTGTCGCGCGAGGAAACTGCAATTCCAGGCAGTATTGTAATGGCTACGTGGGAAGGGACACGGCCGTTGTTGGTAGAAGTACAAGCGTTGGTAGATAAAAGTTATCTCGCGAATCCCCGCCGGGTAGCTGTTGGTTTAGAACAAAATCGATTGTCAATTTTATTGGCGGTAATGCATCGGCACGCAGGCATTGCGACTTACGATCAAGACATTTTTGTGAATGTGGTGGGTGGTGTGAAAATTGTGGAGACCGCTGTTGATCTGCCTATTTTGATGTCTGTGTTGTCTAGTATGAAAAACAAGCCTTTGCCCAGTGATTGGATTGTGTTCGGTGAAGTGGGTTTGGCTGGAGAGATTCGTCCTGTGCCGGGAGGCGTTGATCGCATTAAAGAGGCTGCGCAGCATGGGTTTAAGCGGGCCATTGTTCCGTTTGCCAATGCGCCCAAAAAACCATTAAAAGATTTAGAAGTGGTTCCTGTGAAGAATATCAATGAGGCTATTCAAGCCATGCGGGAGGGGTAAACATGGGGATGATGATTAATCCTGCGACGTTGTATGTTGTCGCGACGCCGATCGGTAATTTGGACGACATCACGTTTCGCGCGCTTCATGTGTTGAAGTCTGTGGATTGGATTGCAGCAGAAGATACGAGGCACAGTGCGCATTTGTTAGAGCATTACCAAATTAAGACTTCGATGGTTTCTTTTCATGAGCACAACGAAGAAATGCAGCAGCGCAAAGTGTTAGGGGCATTATCCAATCAACAATCCGTTGCTTTGATTTCAGATGCAGGCACGCCATTGGTGAGTGATCCGGGGTATCACTTAGTACGAGCTGCCGTTCAAGAGGGTTTTTCCGTAGTGCCGATTCCCGGTGCGTGCGCAGCGATTGTTGCTTTATCTGCTGCAGGCTTGCCATCTGATCGATTTATTTTTGAAGGGTTTTTGCCTGCAAAACAACACGCCCGTGTGCAGCGTTTGGAAGCTATACGAGAAGAGCTGCGCACATTAATTTTCTACGAATCACCTCACCGTATTTTGGCGTTATTGCAAGACATGTTGCAGGTGTTAGGAGAAGAGCGTCGGGTAGTGATCGCAAGAGAGTTAACGAAATTATATGAAACCATTCACAGCGATCGCTTAGTGGATGTGTTGGCGTGGATGACTGCGCATCATGAACAGCAATGCGGCGAATTTGTAGTCTTGGTAGAAGGTTATGAAGAAGGCAAAAAAATTGCTGCCGAAGACGAACGAATTCTAAAAACGCTACTAAAAGAACTTCCATTAAAACAAGCTGTTCGCCTAGCCGCAGTCCTCACCAACAAACCCAAAAACGCCCTATACGAATTAGCTTTGAAGTTGTAAGAAGTCCTTGCGTCACCCCCGCGAAAGCCGGGATTCGTCATTCCCGCGCAGGCGGGAATCCAGATGCCGCTTATGCAGGGATCGCAGGAAGCCATAGTCATTCCCGCGTAGGCTAAGAATCCAGAAAAAATATATCAACTCCGGATTTCCGTTTTCGTAGGAATGACAGAAGGAACATGCAATCTAGAAGAATTAATAACTTGTATATCCCTGATTGCTAGAAAAAGGCAGATTGCAACGCTCCTAAAATACGTGCCACAAAACGCATCCGAGCAGAGAAAGAGTTTTTTTCAGGACGCTGTAAATACATCCCTGTACGCTCGAGTTCGCCATCCTTGGCTCACACGCCTGAAAAAAACTCTTTCTCTGCTCGGATGCTTAGATCTGTGTGAAATTTGCGTATCTTTTTTTAATGAGGTTGTCCGCGTCGTTGAAAAGGTGAGGATCTGGTGTTTTATATATTTTCCGGATTCCTGTTTTTGCGAAAATGAAGATAAAAATGGGAATAATGGATTAATGGATTAATGGATTAATGGTTCGCAAAAGATTCTTTGTTATAAGGTTCCAATGCTTGCCAGATAAAATCAAAAATAGCTTTTGTGTTGGTATAGACGTTATTACTGCAAATCAGTGTGCCCGTTGCGTTCGTGCTGAAATCAACAATTCCCACTTTTCCATCGAAGATCATGTAATCCAAAATAGTTAGTTCAACGTGCTTCGGTGCCACTTTGCAAAAGTAGCGTTCAACTGGCATTTTTTGGATGTACTCAATAGCTTCGGCGGAATCTTCAACAATTTCCCACATTTGCATATCTGGACGAGCAATCAATTCATGAATAAATTGATTTTGATTATTGGGAAATACGCCCGCGAACTTTTTACAATTCAAAAATGCTCGGAATTCTTTGGCTTTTAGGGCTTCTTCGTAGATGAAGCGGACTTCGTTTTTTCCTTTGTAATAACGTACGTCGATTTCTGAATTTTTTTCTGCGGACTGAGTGAATTGCGCGATTCCTGTGATGAAATCCGGTAATTTTTTTTCAGCTATTTCTATTTGATCTTTTTTTTGCTTTAAAAGCAGTGCAAATTTTTCAGGATATTCTGCTTTGATTACTCGGCGTGATCCACGCCCTTTGGAAACTTGGTTGATGAGGCCTTTTTTCGACAAATAATCGATGTTCATGTGAACGGTTGCTCGGTTAATGCCTGTCAATTCAGAAATTTCCAAGACCGTTGAAACGTCGCCTTGCAGTAGGGCAAAGTAAATGGCCATTTCATTTTCAGATAATCCAAATTGTTCCGAATATTTTGAACATTATTTATCGAAAATATGGGGGTATTTTTTTATCCTGAAAATCCTGTGCTAATGGCCGTCTATCTCCTTACGTGACAAGATAATGCCTTATTTCGTACAGAGGATAAGCATCATGACGGATTCGCAACGTTGGTTTTTGGTTTTTGGCCTTTTGTTAACAGCGGGACTGATTTATTTATTGGCTCCTGTATTAACCCCGTTTCTGATTGCTGCATTGTTAGCTTATCTTTTTAATCCACTCGTAGACCGTTTAACGCGTTGGCACGTGCCTCGCATTTTTTCGGTGACGGTCGTTTTCGTCTTTGTCTTGCTTTTGGTTTCTCTTCTTGTCCTGCTTTTTGTGCCTATTTTGCAATACCAGCTCAATGAGGCGATCAAAGAAATTCCGGCGATTAATCAGTGGTTAGGACGAGTGATTTGGCCGTGGGTGAATGATCACTTTCACGTTCAATCTTTGGATTTGAGCCATTTGCAAAACAATTGGATGAACTATTTTGAAAAGAGTAGCGGAATCATTACGCAAATTTGGAAAACTCTTTCCGCTTCCGGCATTGCGGTCGTCGCGTTTTTAGTGAATTTGATTTTAGTGTTCGTTGCTACGTTTTATCTGTTGTGTGATTGGAAGGCGGTGACACAAGCCATGATTAACTTATTACCTCGTGCACGTTCTGAACAAATCGTTTCGTTGATGAAAGAGTGTGGTGATGTGTTGTCGTCATTTTTCCGTGGTCAATTGTTGGTGATGATTGGTCTTGGATTAATGTACGGTATCGGTCTTTGGATCATTGGAATGGATGTTGGCATTTTGATTGGAGTCTTAGCCGGACTCGTTAGCATTGTTCCTTATTTAGGCTTTTTTATCGGCATTCTGTTGGCGCTCTTAATTTCACTCATTCAATTCCATACCTGGATCCATTTGCTCGGAGTTGTCATTGTCTTTTGTGTGGGGCAGTTGACAGAAACGTTTGTGCTCACACCTTATTTAGTCGGTGATCGAGTGGGGTTACATCCTTTATTGGTGATCTTTTCAGTTTTGGCGGGTGGGCAATTGTTTGGTTTTGTCGGTGTACTGTTAGCGGTTCCTGTGTCTGCCGTCATTATGGTATTTTTGAAGCGGTTAAGAACCCTGTATCAATAATAATGAGTTATAAAAAATGAGTACGCAGTTAACTTTTGGCCTTTCTCTTCGTGACGATGCAACTTTTTCCAATTTCTATTGCACTGAGGAAAATCGGTTGATGCTGACGCATCTAAAATCGAGTGCGATGGGAAGAGGGGAGCGGTTTATTTATTTGTGGGGCAATCAGGGAGTTGGGCGTTCTCATTTATTACAAGCCAGTTGCCAATCGGCGCATCAAGTTGGGTTAACGTCTTTGTATTTGCCACTGAACGAATTGCAAACACTTCAATGCAGTATTTTGGATGGCTTAGAAGCATTGCATTTAATTTGTGTGGATGATTTTCAGAAAATTGCAGGGAACAGAGAATGGGAAGTTGCTTTTCTTGATTTCTACAATCGCATGCAAGAAGCCCACAAAAGATTAGTGGTTGCTGCAGACGCCAAACCGAAAACACTTGCTCTTGGGTTGCCAGATTTGGTTTCTCGTCTTTCAAGTGGAAGCATGCATGTGGTGCATGGGCTTTCAGATGAACAAAAGATGGAAGCACTAATTTTAAGAGCAAATGCGCGGGGCATGCGGATAAACGAGGAAGTGGCTAAGTTTTTATTCCGCAGATTTCCACGTGATATGCGTTCACTGTTTGACGCATTAAATACACTCGATAGAGCATCATTAGCCGCACAACGAAAAATCACTATTCCTTTCGTCAAAGAAATTCTTGGTCTCTAAATACCATGCTTCGCATCCGTCATTCCCAGCTGCTTTTTGGAATCCAGAAAAGATATATATCAATTCTGGATCCTTAGTTTTCACGGGGATGACGGAGCGTATCTGGAGAGGGGGATGAAGGATGTACAGCACATGACATCTAAATCTTCGTCTATATAATCCATCGCCCGTTTAACATTACAAAAATAAGGAAATCATGATGTCAGAAATTACCAATATTTATTCCAGAGAAGTTTTAGATTCTAGAGGCAATCCCACTGTAGAAACGGAAGTGAAATTAGCTTCCAATGTGACTGCTCGGATTAGTGTTCCTTCAGGTGCGTCTACAGGGTCTCGTGAAGCCTGTGAATTGCGTGATCAAGATCCAAAACGTTATAACGGAAAAGGCGTCCTGAAAGCAGTTGGTAATGTGAATGGAGAAATGAAACAAGCATTGCTTGGGCACGATGTGACAGAACAAGCAAATATAGACCATACATTGATTCAACTAGATGGCACTGAAAACAAAGAACGATTGGGGGCGAATGCGATTCTGTCTGTCTCGCTTGCTTGCGCGAAAGCCGCAGCCCTTGAACGAGGATTACCTTTGTTTCGTTATTTGGGTGCCGATGCTCCTTTCCTGATGCCGCTTCCTATGATGAATGTCATTAATGGCGGCGCGCACGCGGACAACGATGTGGATTTTCAAGAATTCATGATTACCCCTTTGGGTGCTCCAAATTTTCATGAAGCGGTGCGTTATGGAGCAGAAGTGTTTCATGCATTAAAAGCGGTGCTGAAAAAACGTGGATTAAGCACAGCGGTAGGAGATGAGGGCGGTTTTGCGCCAAATTTGTCTTCCAATGCAGAAGCTATCGAGATGATTTTGTTAGCTATTGAATCTGCTGGATACAAAGTGGGAGAAGATGTTGCGTTGGCATTAGATACAGCCAGCTCAGAGTTTTATAAAGACGGTAAATACCATTTGATTCCTGAAAAGAAGCAGTTGTCTTCAGAGGAATTGGTCGATTATTTCGAAAATTGGGTGAATCAATATCCGATTGTTTCGATTGAAGACGGTATGGCGGAAGACGATTGGAACGGTTGGAAAATATTGACAGAACGTCTTGGTAAAAAAATTCAATTAGTCGGTGATGATGTGTTTGTAACAAACACCAAGATTTTTGAACGTGGGATTCAAGAGGGAATATCCAATGCCATTTTGATCAAACCGAACCAAATTGGCACACTGACGGAAACCATTGCAGCCATCAATATGGCAAAGAAAGCAAATTATCGAACCGTGATTTCACATCGCTCTGGAGAAACAGAAGATACAACCATTGCTGATTTAGCGGTTGCGACACGTGCAGGACAAATTAAGACGGGTTCATTGAGTCGTTCTGAACGTATTGCAAAATACAATCAATTGATGCGGATCGAAGAACGATTAGACGATCAAGTAGAGTTCTTTGGTCGACAAATTTTGATGGAAAAAGAATAGAAGGTTGTAACGACCGTTTTTTCTCCTAATCTTTATAAAGACGCGCTTTGGCGCGTCTTTTTTCGTTATTTTGAGACGTGATGAATCGCGTCTCTACGTTTGTTTGGAGTAATAAATCATGAGCGCTGAGTTGGAATTCGCAAATTTAACGGAAGCGGAATTTCATAAATTGTTGCAATTCTCAATTCGAGAATATGCTCAAAATCTATTTCAATACAAAGAATGTGATACGAAAACAAAGGCAACTATCACAGCGAAAAAAGAAATCTTATCGTATGTGCCGAACGGGCTACATTCTATGGGGCATTTCATCTACAAAATCGTCGATCAAACAAAGGACATGGGATACATCTGGTTTTCTTTTTATAAAAGAGAACAGCACGATCCTTTGCAGATTTTTCTAGCTTACATTCATATTTTTCCTTCATTTCGCCGCAAAGGATTAGGTTCCAAAGCGTTACAGTTGATGGAAAAACAGGTGAGAAAAATGGGGATTAATAAAATCGTGTTCTATGTTTTTAAAGACAATCAAGCCGCTGTCGATTTTTATCTCAAAAACGGTTACCAAATGTTGAAAGAAACCAACGGGTATGGGGCGAAGAATCAAAGCAGCAGGTGTCAAATGGGTAAGGAATTAGAGGCGACAAAATTGTAGCAACTGTATCGTCATTCTTAGCTGCTTTTGGAATCCAGGAAAGAGATATATCAATTCTGGATTTTAAGCTTTCGCGGGAATAACGGGGGCTAGAGCAATACAACAGGGTTGTTACAAAAAATAGAAGAGTCGTTATTTGCTTGTTACGGATCGATTGCATGATGGCGACGTTTGAAATTACTAAAGAGGTTATAAATCATGCGTAAATTAATTGTTAGTAGTGCTTTGTTAAGCGCTTTGCTTGTGTTCTCTTCGATGGGGTATGCAGCTTGCTGGACAAAAATCGTGAACGAAAGAGTGGGGCATCATCGCTATGTAAGAAAAGTGGTGCGTGTTTGTTCTCCGCATCACAGACATTGGCGGCCACATCCAAGACCAATGCCAAGACCGTTTCCTCCCTTCTATCCACATCCAAGACCGATGCCAAGACCAATGCCACCACATCATCATGGCCATCATGGTCATTTTCGTATCGTCATTTTCGGTCATGCTCATTGATGTGTCGTAGGCCAATGTCATCCCCGCGAAAGCGGGGAGGAAGGCCTTCCATCCCTATCTTCCAAGAGACGAGGCAGGCGGATTGCAAGCCATATCGATGCGAACGGCAATAACTGGCTTTCTTTCTAATCTCTCCTATGATTTTCGCTGTTACCCTCATTGTGGCAGAATCAAGTTGACCGCGAGGCTTAAACCTTCAAAACGAGAATACAAAGATGTTTGAACGGCTTGAAATAAAAAATTGGGAAGAGAAAGACAGGACGAGTTTGCTAACAACTGCACAGAAGTTGATTAAAGATGGAAATGTTGATGACGGATCGTTATTGCATCGAGACCTCGTAGAAACATTATTAAACTACATAAAATGTAATGATTTTTATTTAGCTTATTCCGATGGTTCGACGGAAAGTGAAAATAGAGAGAAATACACTGTCTATAGAGTTACAAAATGGTGGCGCGAGACATTCCATGACATGAAATTATCTCAAAAGAAATTGGCGATTGTTTGTGCTGCACTTACTGCATTAAAAACTCACTTAGGTGATGCATATGCTAAAGAGATCTTTTGGCATGTTCGTACAGCACTTGAGGCTGCTAGAACAGAGGTGCTGGATTTTGGCTCGTACGGAAAAAATGATGCTCTTATGTCATCAGGGACTTTGGAGAGCATGTTAAAAAAGTTAAATAAGAATAAAAAAAAGCGTTTTTTTTCAGGTTTAACAGTACATTCACGGGCGCTATCGCTATATACAAATGCTTTTATACCAGCAAGAGTGTCTCATCGACCCAAATGAATACGACTACCGCATCTATTCCCATGAAAACTATTGGGCCTTTGAAAATCACAGGCTCGATCCTCAATGAATCTATTCATGTGCCTTTGGCTACCTTTGAAACGCCTTTGTGGCCGAGTGTGCAGCGAGGAGCAAAAGTATCGATGGCATGCGATGGGATTGCCGTCACAATTGCGCAAGAACGCATGACGCGTTCGGTTATTTTTGAAGCATTTTCGGCGCAGGAAGCAAGTCGTGTTGCCCAAGCATTAAATGCGCGACGTTCGGAACTGGTACAAGTTGTGCAAGAGACCAGTCGCTTTGCTCAATTCATTGATTTGCATTTCCAAATCGTGGGCTCTCTTTTGTATGTGCGCTTTGAATTTCTAACAGGCGATGCATCCGGGCACAACATGGCCACCAAAGCCTCTGACCATCTTATGCAATGGATTTTGGATCAGTATCCCGCATTGCGTTATGTGTCCGTGTCTGGAAATTACTGCACCGATAAAAAAGTCTCTGCAGTGAATGGCATTTTAGGTCGAGGAAAATACGTGATTGCGGAACTCACCATCCCTCGTGAAATTTGTCAGCGTTTCTTGCGGACGACCCCAGAGCAAATAGTGGATTTGCATATAAAGAAAAATTTGATTGGGACTATGTTGGCCGGCGGTTTGCGCAGTGCGAATGCGCATTTTGCGAATATCTTGCTGGCGGTGTATTTAGCAACAGGTCAAGATGCTGCGAATATCATCGAAGGCTCGCAAGGTTTTGTGCACACTGAATGTCGATCTGATTCGCTATACTTTTCTGTGACATTGCCGAATGTGATTGTTGGAACGGTAGGGAATGGAAAAGATCTTGATTTCGTCCAAAAAAATCTTCAAGCGATGGGTTGTCTTGACGAGCGAGCCACTGGAGAGAACGCACGGCGTTTAGCAGCAATCACGGCAGCTGCGGTATTGTGTGGTGAGTTGTCGTTACTCGCCGCATTGACGAATCCAGGAGAATTAGTGCGGAGTCACCTCGTCCTTGAAAGATAAAAACGATGTTGAGCTGTTGTTATTCCTGGAAAGGTATTTTTTCGTCATTCCCGCGAAAGAGTTTTTCGTCATTCCCGCGAAAGAGTTTTTCGTCATTCCCGCGAAAGAGTTTTTCGTCATTCCCGCGAAAGCGGGAATCCAGTATGTGGATCCCCGCTTTCGCTGGGATGACGGTTAGAGGTTAGGGATGACGGTTAGAGGTTAGGGATGACGGTTAGAGGTTGGGGATGACGGTTAGAGGTTGGGGATGACGATTGAACTTAGGTAACACACGAATGCAAAAAATTGGGATCGATACTGTTGGGTTTTATACCTCGCATTATTACTTTGACATTGAAGACTTTGCGAAAGCACGCCAATTGGATGTGAATAAATTTCACATTGGTTTAGGGCAATACAAGATGGGTATTCCTGCGCCTGATGAAGACGTTGTTAGCATGGGCGCAAATGCGGCGAAAGAAGCACTCCAAGACATCAACATAAACGATATCGGAGCTTTGTTGTTTGCAACCGAATCGGGCATCGACCAATCCAAATCAGCAGGCGTTTATGTTCATACTCTCCTGAACCTTCCTGCGCATTGTCGCATTATGGAATTGAAGCAAGCGTGTTACGCCGCGACAGCCGCGCTGCAAATAGCGGTTTCATTGGTGCAGCGTCAGCCCAATAAAAAAATCTTATTGATTTCCTCAGACGTTGCGCGTTATGCCATGCATTCTCCAGCAGAATCTTCACAAGGCTGTGGTGCGATTGCGATGGTGATTTCGACAGAACCTAGAGTTCTGGAGATAGAACCCGCTTACGGCGTATATACCGAAGACGTTATGGACTTTTGGCGCCCCAATTACAAAGAAGTGCCGTTTGTCGAAGGCAAACATTCCTCTCTGGTTTATCTACGTGTGTTGGAAAAAGTTTGGGACCATTTTTGTTCAGAAACCGATGTTGCTTTTCAAGATATTCAACATTTTTGTTATCACAGCCCATTGCCGCGTTTGGTTGAAAAAGCCCATAAATTACTGAAGAGAATTAATGGTAAATCTGACCTTTTGGAAACACACATTCGTGAAGAATTAGATGCAGCTTTGAAATACGCACACGACCTTGGAAACACTTATACGGGCGCTTTGTATATCAGTTTGTTGTCTTTGTTGACGCATACGAAAGAAAATCTAAGCGGTCATCGAGTTGGTTTTTATAGTTATGGTTCGGGTTGTGTCGGCGAATTTTTTACAGGGATCATCCAAGACAATTACAGAAAAATGATCGACACATCGGTGCACAAAGAAATGATGCAATCGCGCGAACCTTTGTCTTATGAAGATTACGAAAAGTTTTATCAGTTTGCTTTACCTCAGACAGGTGAAGAATTTTTTACACCAAGATTTCAAACAGGCGCTTATCGTTTGAAAGGAATTAATAATCATCAACGTCTTTACGAAGTTGCTCAAAAAAAAAATAAAAAAAAGAAGCTTGTAACTGATCCGAAGACAAAAGAAATCTTTGTCGTAAAGGCTGTATCGCCAGGTAAATTGATTTTGTCGGGTGAACATTCGGTTGTTTATGGTGGGCCTGCATTAGCCATGGCGGTTGACCGTTTTGCCGAAACAACGATTTCTCCACAGTTATCTAAAATGATCTCCTTCAACCTTTTGTCTTTCCGTTACAAAGATTCATTTACGATCCAAACGTTGCGAGAAATCAAACACCGGTTAACACATCAATATCAGCGTTTTTTGCATGGTGAGATTGGGATTAAAGAAGTCCTGCAAACGCCTTTTGAATTAACGCAGTTTGCATTCATTAGTTTATTGGATCATGTCAATTCAAAGATCATTGATGGATTAAACATTCAAACAAGTTCAACGATTCCCGTTGGTTGTGGCATGGGTTCTTCTGCGGCTTCTGTGCTGAGTGTGTTGTATGCAATCGCGCGTTTTTGTAAATTAAATTTAGAGAAAGATCGATTTTTACGTTTGGGCTATGAAGCCGAAAAATTACAGCACGGTTACCCGAGTGGACTTGATCTTTATACGTCTTTGCACGGAGGTTGTGTCTATTTTCAAAATGGCCAAGCGGCATTAAGACCCCTTCCTGCCAATCCTTTTTTCCTGGTGAATACAGGCACTCCGGACGCGACCACAGGGGAAGCTGTGACTTTCGTCAAGGAGCGATTTAGCGAACAGAAAGCGTTGTGGAAATCTTTTGAAGAGGTCACTCATGCGATGGATCGTGCGTTTCAATCGAATGATTGCGCCGCGTTGCAATTGGCTGTGAGGGAAAATAATCGTTTGTTAACACATATCGGTGTGGTTCCTGAACGCGTACAGCAGTTTATTGAAGCTATTGAAAAAGCCGGTGCTGCCGCAAAAGTGTGTGGCGCAGGGTCTGTTAAAGGAGATCGTTCCGGCGTTGTGATGATGATGGCGGACGATCAAGAACGAGTGTCATCGATCTGTCAGCGTTTTGGATATACTTTAGAAACAGTGCAAGGAACATTGCAAGGTGTGGAATCTTTGTATGACTGACCGTTTCTCGCCTATCACCGTTTCTGCTCCTGGCAGCATCATGTTGTTCGGTGAGCATGCTGTTTTGCACGGTACCCCTGCAGTTGTTGCAGCGATTGATGAGCGTGTGCGAGTGACTTTAACGCCGTGCTCAGATGCTTCTGTGAACATTTCTTCAAAATTGTTCGAAACCATTGAAACAGATATTTCTCATCTCAATGTTATTGAGAGCATACATAAAGCACGTTTCGTACATGCGGCCATTCAGTTATTTAAGGACCAAATACCCTCAGGATTTCATTTAGAAATTGTTTCTGCGTTTTCTGATCAAATGGGCTTGGGTTCATCAGCAGCTGTAACGGTGGCTGTTGTAGGCGCGTTTCAACAATGGTTGGTCGGTCATTTAGATCTATATGCAATTTTCAAAAAAAGCCGTGCAGTCATCCACGCAGTACAAGGCATAGGGTCTTGTTCGGATGTGGCTGCCAGTACTTTTGGAGGCATCCTGTGCTATCAACCCGATCCTTTTAGCGTTGAAAAAATCGTCGCAAATCCTTCGTTGCATTTGATTTATTCCGGTTACAAAACACCTACCGTTGAAGTGGTTCGTCAGGTGGAGGCCCGTGTAAAAGAAGAGCCAGAATTCATGCGACGTCTTTTCCAACGGATAGGGGCGTATACGGTATTGGGTGCAAAATATTTGCAGCAAGCGGATTGGAAGCGATTGGGCAGAGTGTTTACGAAACATCAGCAATTACAGAAGAAAATGGGTGTGAGTGATACAACGCTTGATGCATTGATAGCAAATGCGATGGCACAGCCAGGTGTTTTTGGTGCCAAGATTTCAGGCGCCGGTCTTGGTGATTGTATTGTGGTGTTAGGTGACTTGAAGGAAAGCGCAGTTCCATCTATTTGTGTCATTCCCTCGAAGGAGGGGATCCAAGTCCAGAAAATATAAGGAAGCGAATTTGAACATCGTGAACAAGGTTGGGAGGGGATGTTTATAGAAATGGCTCGTTGGCCTTCGGCCTCCTGCGCTTTATTTTCTATAAACATCCCCTCTCGACCTTGTTCTTTGTATAAGAAAGGTTCTTAAAAGACGTTCATATTTCGGATACTTAGGCTCTTGATTACATGAAGAAACGAAAATGAAAGCGATTGATGTTGTACAACTTATTTTAAAAGAGCGTTTTGGAGCTAAGCCGCTCCATGATGAAGCGACTGCATTTGCGCCTGCCAATATTGCGTTGTGTAAATATTGGGGCAAGCGCGATGAAGCATTGAATTTGCCAGTGACTTCGAGTCTTTCTATTTCGCTGAACAATCAAGGGGCGACCACAAACATCCGTTTACAAAAACATAGGGATGAGGTGACTTTAAACGGTGAGTTACAGTCGCTCGATACGGTATTTTCTCAACGCTTATTACGCTTTTTAGATTTATTTCGAGAAGGGTGTGATTTGCATTTCAAAGTTGACGCACAAAGCGATATGCCTGTTGGTGCTGGTTTGGCTTCATCGGCTTGTGGCTTTGCAGCTTTAGTTTTAGCCCTCAATCAATTATTTGGATGGGGACTCTGTGAGCGAGAGCTGTCTATTTTGGCGCGATTAGGCAGCGGAAGCGCCTCGCGTTCTTTATGGGATGGGTTTGTAAAATGGCATGCAGGCAATCGTTCGGATGGCATGGACAGTTTTGCAGAACATTTGCCTTATGAATGGCCCTCCTTATGTGTTGGTTTATGCGTTCTCTTTAAACAGCAAAAAAGCATCTCTTCGCGAGAAGCTATGAAACGCACGGTTCAGACGTCTCCTTTTTATGCGGCTTGGAAACCGACAGCCGATCAGGATTTGCTTTGCCTCGAACAGGCAATTCAATCTCAAGACTTTGAATTATTGGGAAGTACAGCAGAGTCCAATGCATTGGCTATGCATGCATTGATCTTGTCTTCTCGTCCTCCCATCTTGTATAGCCAGTGTGAAACAGTGACAGCGATGCATACGGTATGGCATTTGCGTGCACAGGGCCTTCCTGTGTATTTCACGCAAGACGCTGGGGCGAATTTGAAATTGTTATTTTTAAAAGATGCGTCGAATGCTATAAGACAAGCTTTTCCTGAAGTTGAGATGATTGAACCTTTTGGGTAAGTCGTATGGAACAGGTTGTTTTAGTAGACGTACACGATCATGAAATCGGTGTTGAAGAAAAAATAAAAGCGCATCGAGAAGCGTTGTGTCACCGCGCTTTTTCGGTTTTTATTTTTAAAGACTTTCTCCCTCGTCATTCCCGCTTCGCTGTAAATCCAGACTTTGAATTACTCCTTCAACAACGTCAGTTCGGGAAATATCACTCTGAAGGAAAGTGGACAAATACTTGCTGTGGCCATCCGCGTCCCAATGAGACGGTAGAAAGAGGCGCGCATCGTCGGTTAAAAGAAGAAATGGGTTTGGATATTCCGTTGAAAGAAATAGGGGTTTTTCACTATCAAGCAAATTGTGCAGAAGGGATCTTTGAAAACGAAGTAGATCATGTGTTCGTGGGTTTTTATCACGATGAACCCATACAGGTTAATAAAGAAGAAGTTGCTGCTTATCGATGGATCGACGTTTCTCAATTATTACTGGAGTTGAAATCACAATCTTTGGTTTATACGCCTTGGTTTAAAGAGGCTTTTTTGTTGGCGTTGCAAAATTTAAAACGGGAAAACACTTGATATGTCTCGTATTTTGATTGTTTTAATGGTTGTAGCATTGGTGATGCTGCAATTCAAAATTTGGTTTTCTCCTAGCGGTGTGATCGAAGGGATACATTTGCACCGAGCAATTGCGCAGCAAGAAAAAATAAACATGCAGTTGGCAAAGAAAAATAAAAAGCTCTTGCAACAAATTTTAGAACTTAAACACGGAGAAGCTTCGATTGAACTTTTGGCAAGAGAGGATCTAGGAATGGTTAAGAGCGGCGAAACCTTTTATCAAATTGTAGATCGTTCTAATTAATGGGAAGAGGAAATAAAAATGAGAATTCTTGTGAGTAATGATGATGGTTATTTGTCTGAAGGCATTCGTTGTTTGGCGAATGCGCTTAAATCAATTGCAGAAGTTGTGATTGTGGCGCCTGAACGTAATCGTAGTGGAGCTTCTAATTCTTTAACGATCGATCGACCGTTAAATGTCACGCAAACAGAAGAAAACGTTTACTTCGTCAATGGGACACCAACAGATTGTGTGCATCTGGCCAGTACGATCTTATTTAAACAACCTCCGGACATGGTGGTTTCTGGCATTAATCACGGTCAAAACTTAGGCGATGATGTCTTGTATTCGGGTACGGTTGCTGCAGCGATGGAAGGACGTAATTTGGGTTTTCCTGCGTTGGCTATTTCGTTGCATGGACAACAAGTACATTTTGAAACAGCTGCTCACGTTGCGAAGTTATTGGTATTGCGTTTGCAAGCGCACCCCTTGCCCGCAAGGACGATCTTGAATGTGAATGTGCCAGATCTTCCCATTGCGAAATTGGGACCTTATGAAATCACTCGTTTAGGGACTCGTCACGCTTCTCAAACAGCGGTGAAGCAAATGGATCCTAGGGGGCGCGAAATTTATTGGATTGGTGAAGCGGGTGAAGCGAAAGATGCGAGCCATGGAACTGATTTTTATGCCGTTCAATCAGGCAATATTTCTGTGACTCCTTTGCAATTGGATTTGACCAATTATTCGGCGTTTGAACATCTCGCGTCATGGACACGACTCTAACAATGTAATGGATATGAAATCTTATGTTTAAACGAGTTTCTCTCAGTGTGGTGATTTGTCTGTTTCTATCCGGTTGTGCGAGTTATCAGGTGGCAGCGCCGGTCAAGGATGTGAATACACATCGCATTGGAAAGGTGGTGTATCACAAGGTTCAGTCAGGGGAAACCTTGTATGCGGTGGCTTGGCGTTATGAAATGGACTATCGCATGCTCGCTCGTTTAAATCGTTTGCAGCCTCCATACGCTATTTTCCCTGGTGAAAATTTACGGATTAGTGGAGGTGTCGCTCCCAAGGAAATACCGAAAAAAGCTGTGACTGAGGTTCATAAAGCACCATCGATACCCAAATACACACCCGTTAAAGCGCAAAAGAAACCAACGATTGAAAAACCAATTCATCCTGTAACGAGAGTAAAAAAATTACACAAAGAAGTGAGGGGTAATTTTGAATCTGTAAGACGATGGAGATGGCCAATACAAGGACCTGTTGTAAAAGCATTTTCAATTTTAAATAAAGGCATCGATATTGCTGGAAAACAGGGCGCCAAAATAAAAGCTACTGCTTCTGGAGAAGTGGTCTACGCGGGAAATGGCATTCGTGGATATGGCAATCTCATTATTTTGAAACACAACGTGAATTATTTGTCTGCATATGCATACAACAAACAGCTGTTTGTTAAAGCAGGGGATTGGGTAAAAAGTGGACAACCGATTGCGGAGATAGGTTCCTCTCAAGCAAGACATCATGTGTTGCATTTCGAAATTCGTTACATGGGCCGTCCTGTCAATCCATCACGATATTTGAGACGTTAGTAAGCTTTATAGACAAGCGTAGAGACGCGATGAACAGCAAACGTGCTACAAAACGCATTCGAGAAGAGGAGAAATCTTTTTCAGGACGCTGTAAATACATCCCTGTACGCTTTGAGTTCGCCATCCCTGGCTCACACAACCTGAAAAAGATTTCTCCTCTTCTCGAATGCTTAGATGACGGTGTAATTTTAATGAGATAGTTCTGCTCTAAAACCATTATGTCCCTTATTTGAATGATGCTAGGATTGTTCCTCCTTCGAACAGCGAAAGGGGTTTATGGATGCCGAGAACGCGAAAATCAGAAGTAAAAATGAAGGCAAAACAAACCAATCTTCGTACCACAAAAAAATCAACTACCTCCGTGAGCAAAAAAAAAGCAACGAGTGCTTCTAAACGTGCAACACGTGATGAGGTTAAAAAATCTGCACGCAAAGTAGCTAAAAAAACAACCGCTTCCGCGAGCAAAAAAACAACGAAGACTTCTCCTAAACGTACAACGCGTAATGTTGCTAAAAAGCCTGCAAAAAAAGCAGTTGAACAAAATACTGCTTCTGTTGGAAAAAAATCGACGAAACATTCTGTCAAACGAGTTGCGGGGAATACAGCCAAAAAATCCACACGCAAGGTGGCCAAAAAGACAACAAGCAAAGTAACGAAAAAAACCATATCGTCTGTAACCAAAAAAACAACGAAGATTCCTGCTAAGCGAAAAGTACGTGAAGTTGCTAAAAAGCCTGTAAAAAAGGCGGTAAAAAAATCAGCTATTGTCGTGAGCAAAGAGCCAGTGAAAAAAATAAATAAAACGACAGCTGCGAAGAAGCAAGCAGCACCAATGACAGCTGCTAATAAAACACGTCGCAGAACTCAATCGTTAAAGACGACTTCTCAAATGTCCCTCGGTACTTCAGGTGTGGCGACTTCATATGGAGTGCGTCATTCGTCTTCTTCAAGAGCCTCTGGCTCTACGACAGACAACGCTTTTGATCCAACACGCATGTATCTAAAAGAGATTGGATTTCTTCCATTACTGACGCGTGAAGAAGAAGTGCAATACGGTCGTTTGGCTTTGAAAGGAGACCCAAAAGCTTGCAAAAAAATGGTGGAAGGTAATTTACGACTGGTGGTGAAGATTGCTCGGCAATATTTGAACCGTGGTTTGACTTTTCTCGATTTGATTGAGGAAGGCAACCTTGGGTTAATGCATGCAGTAGAAAAGTTTGATCCGGATCGTGGTTTTCGTTTTTCCACTTATGGAACGTGGTGGATCAAACAAACGATTGAGCGAGCCATCATGAATCAAGCGAGAACCATTCGATTACCGATTCATGTGATTAAAGAATTGCATACTTATTTGGAAGCGGGTCGCAAATTAACAAAGAAACTACATCGTGATGCAAGGCCTGAAGAGATCGCTGAAGCGCTAGATAAACCGTTAGAGGAAGTGAAAGCGATCCTGTATTTAAACGAGCAGCCAGTTTCTTTAGATGCTCCTGTCGGCGATGAAAATAGTCGAACGTTGCAAGATTTAGTTGTTGAAGAACACAACAGTGATCCTGCATATCTCTTAGATCGTGAAGACATTAAAAAGCATTTGTCTCAATGGATTACTTTACTCGAGGATCGTTATCGCGAAGTGTTGGAGCGTCGTTTTGGGTTGGGTGCGTATCAAGAAAAAGAGACATTTGAATCAATAGGCGTCGACATGGGCTTGTCCCGTGAACGCGTCCGTCAATTACAAAAAGAAGCCTTAATAGCTTTGCGAAAGATATTTGAAGACAATGGCTTAAATCTCGGAATGTTCCATGAAGAAGAGGTGGACGGTCATTAGCACGAAATCTTCGGGCGAAGATATTCCTGTCGTCATCCCTAAGGATCCAGAATGAATATATTTTTTCTCTGGATTCCCGCTGTAGCTAGGAATGATTTTAGATTGTATCTCTAAGGACCTTCAGTAATTTCAATCATTCGGTTTAATGCTTTTTTTGCGTGCTCTTTAATCCATTGTTGTCCTGTCTCATCTAAACGTTCTCTTTTCCCGGTGAATTCATTGACTACATCGCCTGCTTGTACTTCGTTTTCTGCAAGGACATTTTCTTTACGTAACAAATCTAATGTGGCGACAAGGTGAGGAGGATCGTTGCGTGACATAGTGGCACAACCGCAGCCTATGCCTTTAAAACCAGAAAGGGGTGCATCTCCGAGGTTAACGACTTCAATGTCTCGTGTGAGACAAGCTATTTTAAGATTTTGTACCATATGGTTTTCAGTGCCGACGGCATAACGTTTTGTATTGGCTTGATCGTTATATACATAGTCCCAAATCAATGTCGTTGAACCGCAATTATCCGCTTTCCTTACTACAGCATTTCGACATTCAGGATGCGCAATGACTGCAAAATTTTTGCGGTGCCAATAATCCACCATCTCTGGAGCAAAGTACGAGTGCACATTACATTCGCTTGCAAACAAAATTAAAGGCGATCGATCAAAGTGTTCGAGTGTTGTTTTGTCTTGCGCAAAAAGATTGTAATTCGCACCTTCCATGCCGGATGGCCAATAGGCGATTAAATCGGAAGGAATATCCATCCAGTAGGCAACGTTTTCTCCCATATATCGATCTGGAATAAACAGGATTTTTTTATTTGACCGCAATGCCCATTCCATAATTTTTCTAACGTTTGAACTGGTGCAGACAGCGCCTCCTTGTGCACCCGTTAATGCTTTAATCCTGCCTGACGTGTTCATATAACAAATAGGCAGAATGTTTTCTTTTCCATAACGTTGATTTAAATCGCGTAGCGCAGGTTCAACCATGTAGTCCTTTGCAAACATTTCCATCGTGCAGCCTGCCTTGGGATTCGTGATGAAAACGCGTTGATCCGCATTGGAGAGCATGGAAATGGTTTCCGCCATGAAGTGCACAGCAGATTCGACGATGATTTTCTTTTCAGGAGATTGCGCACTAATCACTGCTAATTGATAGGAGTCGCCGATCTTCCCACCAAAACGTTCAATCAGTTTGACGATCTCTCCTCCCATGTAGTAATGCGCGAGCAATAACAAATGATCCCCAAAATGTTCTAATGCGGGTTCGATATAGGTTTGCATCCAGCGTTGAACCGTTTCGGGTTTGCGATCAGGCAATGCTTGATATTCCTTGGCATAAGGCACGAAGGTTGGTTGATACCAATCGAGTGGATAATCCGTTTGGCAGATTGGCATGTCAGTTGGTATGAGTGTGGTGGTGGAGGTGAGTTGAGTGCTGATGGTTTGAAAGTGTTTAAACATATTTTTTGTCCAGTCATGCTTCGTGGTTATTTGTTTTTATTGATGCAGTGTTCATTTTCCATCAAAGGTTCTCGCCCATAGAGGTTAAAAACCGTTTCCTTCGCGGGCCTTAATTTTCTTTTGAAATCTTCTCTGTAATGTCCTCCGCGGCTTTCGTGTCTATGTAATGCCGATCGCACAATTAATTCCGCAACCAGAATGATGTTTCGTAGTTCCACTAAATCGCGGGTGATGGTGTATTGCCAGTAGTGAGCCTCAATCATTTCGCGTCGCGTGAGAATTAATTTTAAAAGATCATCCAAGCCCGCTTGAGTTCTAATAATCCCCGCGTAAGAGGTCATCTCTCCGCGCAATCCTCTCCATAAGGCATTAATCTGACTGGCGCGCCTTTCGTCTCTGACTCCTTTTGAACTCCAATCACTCACTGGTTTGATGAATTTGACGGGCGTGTCGATCCATTGTGCTGACGCATGTGCGGATTGATATCCCATGACAGCTCCTTCGAGGAGTGAGTTACTCGCAAGACGGTTGGCTCCGTGAAATCCTGTGAAGGCTGTTTCGCCGATCGCGAATAAACGTTTGAGATCTGTATGACCTTCGATGTCTGTCAATACGCCTCCGCACATGTAATGAGCCGCTGGCACGACGGGGATACAGTCTTTGCTCATATCAATGCCGAGTTTTAATAGGGTGAAATAGATCATTGGAAAACGTTTTTTGAGGAAGGCTTTTGGTTGATGACGGATGTCCAAATAAACAAACTTACAACCTGAATTTTCGATCTCATTAAAGATCGCTCGCGCAACGATATCGCGTGTTGCCAGCTCCATTTTTTCAGGGGCATATTTTTGCATAAAGCGTTGTTGCGTAATGGGATTGATCAACAGCGCGCCTTCGCCGCGAAGGGCTTCTGTGATGAGAAAATTATTATTTTTTTCACTAAATAAGAGCGTGGGATGAAATTGATAGAATTCTAAATTTCCAACGCGAGCACCTGCGCGGCATGCCATGGCAACTCCATCGCCTGTCGCAACCGAGTGATTGCTTGTGTAACGATAAACTTTCCCTGCACCTCCTGTGGCGAGCACAGTCGCTTTTGAAAGGAAGGTGTGAATTTTTCCTTTTCCATCGAGCACATAAGCGCCAATGACTTCGGTTTGACTGCCGGGTGTGTGCGGTGGATTTTGGACGATTAAGTTAACAGCTGTGTGGTTTTCAAAAATCTTGATGCGAGAGTTTTGTTTGGCGTGCTGAATCAATGCAGACATGATCGAAGCGCCCGAGCGATCTTTGATGTGATAAACGCGGCGACAGCTGTGACCACCTTCTCTGCCGAGTTGGTAATGAGATCGTACGCGATCGAAGGCAACTCCGTATTCGGTCAACAGCTCAATTATTTTAGGGCCACTTTCGATGATCTTTTTGACAACAGCTGTTTTTGATAATCCATCTCCTGCAGCGAGGGTGTCTTTGATGTGTGCGGCGAAGTTATCTTCTTCGAGTCCAACAGCAGCAATGCCTCCTTGTGCGTAATTGCTATTACAGTCGTGTAAGGCTTGTTTTGTGATCAGGGCGATTTTTGCGGTTGGTTTCAGTTTGGTGAGTTCTAGTGCATAGATTAATCCGGCGATTCCGCTGCCGATGATGACGACATCAAACGAATATCGTTTGCCTCGTTGTGATATAGCTTGCAAGTGCACATCCTCGTTTAGAAAAAACGCGCATTGTAGGGGATGTGTATAGAAATGCGTAGAGACGCGATTTATCGCGTCTCTACAGCGGGGATCCAGATCATCCCGTTCCGTCATCCCCGCGACATCAACCGTCATTCCCGCGAAAGCGGGAATCCAGAATTGATATATTTTTCCCTGGATTCCCGCCGAAGCTAAGAATGACGGAGGTCTGGATTCTCGCCGAAGCTAAGAATGACGGAAGAGAGAGTCACCGAAAGCGCCTAACCTTCTACCATAGACAAATCAACTTGCCCCGCCCCATAAGTCAACATGCCTATCGATGCGTATTGCACACCTGTTTCGGCGATGGCAGTGATATTCTCTAGCGTGATGTTTCCGGAGGCTTCCGTTTCGAAGATGTTTTCGCAGCGTAAAACTGCTTGTTTCATTGTGTTGATGGACATGTTGTCGAGTAAGACTCGATGGATTTTTTCCTGACCGTAACGAAGAGCAACGTCTAATTCATTAAGATTGCGTATTTCGACAATGACAGGCAGATCGTTTTGATTTTTATTTGGAATACGCTCTAAAGCTTTTTCTAAACCGCCGATCAAATCGATGTGCGTATCTTTAATCATATAAGCATCAAACAATCCCATGCGGTGATTCACACCGCCGCCGCAATGCACCGCGTACTTTTCTAGGTGCCGTAATCCAGGCGTTGTTTTGCGTGTGTCTAAGATCTTAAGAGGTGTGTTTTTAACACGATCAGTGACCTGTTTTGTGAGCGTTGCGATCGCACTTAAATGCCGAAGAAAATTTAATAGCGTGCGTTCAAGCGTAAGTAATAGATACGGATGACCTTCGAGCATTAGTAAAGTTTCTCTTGGCTCTAAAATATCCCCGTCTTTTTTTAGAGCATTGAAAGTAAATGGCAGTTCCATCTTTTCACAAAGGGCATACAAGATAGGCAGCCCGCACACCCTCACCGGTTGCTGTTCTTTTGAAATGATTTTCGTGGAATAGGGTGGGTTGTTTTGATCAAACAAAGTTTGCGTGGTGATGTCGGTGTATGGAATGCCTAGATCTTCTTGCAGCGCCAAGCCCAATAGGGCTTGGTCGATCGAATTGAGAGTGAATGATTGCATTGTTAACTTTGGCTGTTGATTTTTAAGACTAACTCAGGAGCTTGGGAGAGTGTTGGTGTGACAGCAGTTAATAATTGGCCTATCCCGTTCACAGGGCCGCCATTTTTTATCATCTTTGCAGCTTTGTTTTTTGCATTACTTGCAAATTCCCTGGCATATTTGGGTGCTTGTTTAACACTTGTTTCCGCTGCGTTTTTTGCGCCTTGTTTTAAGCCTCCTTTAATCGCTCCTTTGAGGCCTTCTTCTTTAAAGCCAGCTTTTGCTCCTTTAAAAACACTTTTTGCGACTCCTTTTGTGGCGGTGGATGCACTTTTCGTGGCCACATTCATACTTGTGCTTGCTACTTTTCCTGATACCGCCGTTGCTTTACTAGCAGCGGTACTTGCAGTGGTGCCTACTTTGCTGGCAACAGTACCTGCAGTGGCGCCTACTTTGCTGGCAACAGTACCTGCAGTGACGCCTACTTTGCTGGCAACAGTACCTATAGTAGCGCCTACTTTGCTGGCGACCGCCCCTGTGGTGGCAGCTACTTTGCCAACAACAGCTCCTGTGGTAGCAGCTACTTTAGCTGTGGCGGCGATTACTGTTCCGGCGGCAGATGAAATTGCTCCGCCTACAGCTGAAATAACTACAGCCATTTTTTAACCCTCCTGTGCGGTTTGATCGATTTTTGATTTGGTCATCATGATGCCTGCGATGATAAAGGCAGCCATATCGTCTGTGGTGATCTCATCGAGCCCCATAGCTTTGTATCGATCCAACATATCGTTTACGTAAGATTCCGTTTTAATGTCTTCTACGGCGTCTAATGAGACTTTCATATCTTTTGCGACGTCATCAATCATTTCCGGAATAAAACTTCTCGTGTCATCAATTGAGCAGGTTTCCTTTTCTTCTGGCATATGTTTCATCCTCTAAAGTGCACAAACGAAGCGGCACTCTAGTTTTTTACATTTTCAAAAGCAACCGCTGTGCATGCGTGAATGCATGCCCCCGTCATCCCCGAGAATGCAGGAATGACGACGGTGACAAAAAGTGGGAATAAAACCCCCTCGATGTTATAATTCTTCTATATTTTTAAAGAAGTTATCTCTCTGTTCCTTCTTAGATTTTTGATCCATTTTGATGAATAAAAGTGAGAAAAAGCATGTCTGAATTTGCTAAAGAAGTAGTGCAAGTCAATATTGAAGATGAGTTAAAAAAATCCTATCTCGAATACTCCATGAGCGTCATTGTGGGCCGTGCATTACCCGATGTTAGAGACGGTTTAAAACCAGTGCATCGTCGTTCGTTATTTGCGATGCATGAGTTGGGAAATGACTATTCCAAACCGTATAAAAAATCCGCACGTATCGTTGGTGATGTCATTGGTAAATATCACCCTCATGGAGATACAGCGGTATATGACACGATCGTGCGTATGGCGCAGCCTTTCTCGATGCGTTATCCCTTGGTCGATGGTCAAGGAAACTTTGGTTCCGTCGATGGCGATTCCCCGGCTGCCATGCGTTACACCGAAGTACGTATGTCCAAAATTGCTCATGAATTACTCGCAGATCTCGAAAAAGAAACGGTCGATTTTGCTCCCAACTACGATGGCACAGAGTTTGCTCCCATTGTGTTGCCGACTCGTGTGCCCAATTTATTGGTTAATGGATCGTCAGGTATTGCTGTGGGTATGGCGACCAACATTCCTCCACACAATATGACAGAGACGATTAATGCTTGTTTGGCGTTGTTAGACGATCCATCCATAACGATTGAAAGATTGATGCAATATATCCCTGGTCCTGATTTTCCAACGGCGGGGATCATCAATGGGAAAAAAGGCATCGTTGAAGCTTATAAAACAGGGCATGGGCGCATTTGGGTGCGAGCGAAGACTGAGATTGAAGAAGATAAATCCGGCAAGCAAACGATCGTCGTCAAAGAATTACCGTATCAAGTCAATAAAGCACGCCTGTTAGAACGTATTGCTGAACTCGTCAAAGAAAAAGTCATTGAAGGTGTGAGTGCTTTGCGAGATGAGTCCGATAAAGACGGTATGCGTATGGTGATTGAATTGCGTCGCGGTGAAATGGCGGAAGTGATGTTAAATAATCTTTATAAACACACGGCGATGCAAAGTGTCTTTGGTATCAACATTGTGGCGTTAGACCGCAATCAACCACGAGTGTTTAACCTCAAACAACTTCTAGAAGCGTTTATTGCGCATCGTCGTGATGTGGTGATGCGTCGTACCGCTTTTGATTTAAAGAAAGCACGTGAAAAAGCTCATATTTTAGAAGGTCTCGGCATTGCTTTGTCGAATATTGATGAAGTCATTGCTTTGATTAAAGCTGCTTCGAGTCCTGCAAAAGCAAAAGAGCAGTTGTTAATGAAAGCTTGGGCTCCTGGTCAAGTTGTTGAAATGTTGAATCGAGCAGGGGATCTTCAAACGCATCCTGATGATTTAACCGATCAATACGGTTTGAAATCGGATGGCTATTACTTATCTCCTACTCAAGCACAAGCTATTTTGGATTTGCGATTGCATCGATTAACCGGGTTAGAGCAAGACAAGATCCTCGAAGATTATCAACAGATGTTGGACGATATTTTGCGATTGACGGAGATCTTGAAACATGAAGCGAAATTGTTGCAGGTCATTCGAGATGAGTTGATAGAAATTAAAGAAAAATTTGGAGATGAAAGACGCACTTTAATTGTGGATACACAGCAAGAATTGACGATGGAAGATTTGATTGCTGAAGAAGATGTTGTGGTGACGTTGTCTCATACAGGCTATGTGAAATCACAACCGTTGACTGTTTATCGTTCGCAAAAGAGAGGCGGAAAAGGGAAAGCGGCAACCAGTGTCAAAGAAGAAGATTTTGTAGATCGATTATTGATTGCAAGCACGCACGATACGATTTTGTGTTTTTCGAATTTTGGAAAAGTGTATTGGTTGAAGGTTTATCAGTTGCCTCAAGCAGCGCGCATTGGCCGCGGGAAACCCATCATTAACTTATTGCCGTTGGATTCGAAAGAACGCATCAACGCCATTCTTCCGGTAAGAGAATTTGATTCAGAGCATTTTGTGGTGATGGTGACCGCAGAAGGGGTGATTAAGAAATCAACCTTGGATCAATTTTCGAGGCCGCGTACTAATGGAATTATTGCAGTCGATCTAGCCAAAGGCGATCGTTTGGTTGCCGTCGAAATGACCGATGGTCAGCAGGACATTATGTTGTTTGCTGATTCAGGAAAAGCAGTGCGGTTCAAAGAGAGTCAAGTGCGAGCCATGGGAAGAACAGCGCACGGGGTGCGTGGCATACAGTTGAAGAAAGGGCAATCGGTGATCGCTATGACCCTTGCAAAAGAAGGGACCATTTTGACGGCTACAGAAAAGGGGTATGGAAAGCGTTCAGAGGTCGATGAATATCGAGTGATTAAACGGGGTGGACAAGGAGTGATCTCGATTCAGGTGAATGAACGAAATGGAAAGGTCATAGGCGCTATGCAGGTTGCTGAAGACGATGAAGTTATTTTGATTAGTGATAAAGGGACTTTAGTGCGTACCCCTGTTTCTCAAATTTCAGTGATTGGTCGTAATACACAAGGTGTGCGTCTTATTCATTTAGCTAAAGATGAAAAATTAATTGGTATGGAACGAGTAATTAAAGAAGAAGAGACAGACATTGCAGAGGAAGACGTGATGAACGACACGGCGGAAGACGTTGTGGAAGATGTTGTGGAAGCGGAAGAAGAAACCGAAGCGGAATAAAATTCATAAATATTAATAAATTCCTTATATGGCTCCAAAGGGGCCAAACAAGATAGCCCAGGGCGAAACCCTGGGGGAGAGTGACTGAGCACCTACCTCTCATTAATAAAAAAGGAAAAACAATGAAACACATCCCTCCAGTCATCACCATTGATGGGCCTAGCGGTTCTGGGAAAGGCACGGTGAGTTATTTATTAGCAAAAGCGTTGGGTTGGCATTTATTAGATAGCGGTGCTTTGTATCGTGTGTTGGCGTATGCCGCACAACGAGCAGGGGTGTTGGAAAATCAATCCGCACTATTGCATTTGGCAGAAACTTTGGAAGTGCAATGCGGAAAAGATGATCAACGAAAAACCGCTCGTATTTTGCTTAATGATGAGGATGTGACGGATGCAATTCGTGCAGAAGAAGTGGGCAAAAATGCATCAAAAATTGCTGTGCTTGAAGATGTGCGATTGGCTTTGATAGAGCGTCAACGCGCGTTTCGTTTGTCGCCTGGTTTGGTTGCCGATGGACGTGATATGGGGACCACGATTTTTCCGGATGCTCCGTTGAAAATATATTTGACCGCAAGCCCTGAAGAGCGCGCCAGGCGTCGCTACGGTCAGTTGCTGGCAAAAAATGTTGATGTTAGACTCGCCGACCTTTTGAAGGAGATCGAAGCGCGAGATCAACGAGATCAAAAACGAACGGCCTCTCCTTTAAAAGCAGCAAAAGATGCGATCCTGATTGATACAACGGATTTATCTATTGAAGAAGTTATGGAACGGATCCGAGCTGAGCTCAAACGAGCATTTAATGGCGCTGTAGATTTTCAATGAAAGCTACAGTTTTTTAATATTTAACTTTATGTACTTCATGACATTTCATTGTTTTAAGTCTTTCTTTTCACTTCTCTTTATCTTTCCCGTGTCGACGTGTTTAGAAACTATTGTGCAATAGCAAAGAGTGTTTGAAGGCAACTTGTGTTTAGGAATTAATTTTATGACAGCAGAAAAAGGGCAAACTTTTGCAGAATTATTTGAATCAAAGTTAGAAGAAGGAAAAGGCCAAGTCGGTCAAATTATTACAGGCGTTGTTGTTGCGATAGATAACAAATTTGCGTTGGTTGATGTTGGGTTGAAGTCAGAGGGCCCGGTGCCTCTCGAGCAATTCCATAATGAGCACGGTGAACTAGCTGTTCAGGTGGGTGATAGTGTAGAGGTTGTTGTCGAAGCGATCGCCGATGATTATGGCGAGACCCGTTTGTCTCATGAGAAAGCAAAACGCGTCAAAACCTGGTTGGATTTGGTGGATTGCCATGAGACACACAAGAAAGTCCGCGGCGTTATTCTTGGAAAAGTGAAGGGTGGGTTCACGGTGGATATCCGTGGTATCCGAGCCTTTTTACCAGGATCTTTAATCGATGTGCGTCCCATTGCAGATACCCATATTTTAGAAGGCATGGAATCTGATTTTCAGATTATTAAAGTGGATGAAGAACGAAATAACATCGTTGTGTCCAGGCGTGCAGTGATTGAAAAAGAGAATTCAGCAGAACGTTCTAAATTGCTTGAACATTTACAAGAGAATCAAGTGGTCAAGGGCGTCGTTAAGAACCTAACAGACTACGGTGCATTCATTGATTTGGGCGGTATTGATGGATTGTTACACATTACCGATATTTCTTGGAAACGTGTGAAGCTGCCTAGTGAAGTATTGAAAATCGGTGATTCCGTTGAAGTGGTTGTCTTGAAATTTGATCGAGAAAAGAACCGTGTTTCTTTAGGTATGAAACAACTTTCGCAGGATCCTTGGAAAAACATTGCAGAACGTTATCCCGTCAATTCAAAACTAACCGGCAAGGTTACAAACATCACAGACTATGGATGTTTTGTTGAGCTTGAACCGGGCATTGAAGGATTGGTTCATATGTCAGAGATGGATTGGACCAATAAGAATGTGCATCCCAGCAAATTAGTACAACCGGGTGATCCCGTTGAAGTGGTTGTGTTAGAAATTGATGAAGAACGTCGTCGCATTTCTTTAGGCATGAAACAGTGCAAATCAAATCCATGGGAACAATTTGCTTCTGCCCACGAAGTGGGTGAGCACTTAAAGGGGACGATTAAATCGATTACTGATTTTGGAATCTTCATTGGTTTAGATGGCAGTATTGACGGTTTGATTCATCTGTCTGATTTGTCTTGGGATGAACCGGGCGAGCAAGCCATACGTCATTATGCAAAAGGCGATGAAGTGGAAGCCGTGATTATGGTGATTGATCCTGAAAGAGAACGTATTTCTCTGGGAATCAAACAGCTGCACGATGACCCCTTCAACAACTATGCAGATGGACATGAAAAATACGACATCGTGAAGGGTAAAGTCGTTGAAGTAGAAGAAAATCAAGCCACTGTAGAATTGGCACCAGAAGTGGTTGGCTACTTGAAAGCGGGTGAAATTTCTTCAACTGAAACGGTAGAAGATGCTCGAACTCATCTGAAGGAAGGCGATGAAGTAGAGACAAGAATTATCAATATCAATCGAAAAGATCGTGCAATTTCACTTTCTATTCGGGCGAAAGACATTGAGCCGGAAGAAAGAGTGGAAAGATCAAACAAGTCACGTTCTTCGAAGTCTTCGACAGATAGGATTGCCACCCCAACTTTAGGTGATTTGATTAAAGAGCAAATGGAGGCTGCTAAAGAGGAATAAAACTATCGTCATGCCCGCCCTGCGTAGGCGGGCATCCAGAGAAATGATTGTGTTTCGACTGGATCCTTAGCTTTTTTTGGGATGACGGCGAAGCACATCCTATTGTGTTGTTTAGTAAGGAGCATGATCGTGAAAGTTTTTGGATATTTCTTTTTATTATTGGTTATTGTTTTAGGCGTAACTTTTGCAATTTTGAACGCCACCCCTGTTTCTGTTCATTATTATCTTGGGACAGCCCAAATTGCTTTGTCATTAGTGATCGTATGTAGCCTGTTTATTGGTTTCTTGATCGGTTTTTTTATGATGTTTCTTGTTGTTCTTCGTTTGAAATCAGAAAAACGACGACTCAAAAAACGACTAAAAGTTACTGAACAGGAAATTGAAAATTTGCGTGCTATTCCTCTTAAAGATGAGCACTGATGTAACACGGATTCGTGTGGGTAGATAAATATGTTGATACACGGCTTGTGGCTTTTGTTATTACCGATCGCAGCAGCATCCGGCTGGGCGGCTGCTAAATGGAGCCAAAAATCAGATGCGCTAGACGACAGAAAGGCATTGTTTCCAAAAGACTATTTGTTGGGGTTGAACTTTCTTTTGAATGAAGAGCCTGATAAAGCGTTAGATGTTTTTCTGAAAATGGTCGATGTCGACAGTGAAACGGTCGAAACACATTTAGCTTTGGGTAATTTGTTTCGACGACGAGGAGAAGTAAATCGCGCGATCCGCATTCATCAAAATCTCATTGCACGTCCTACCTTAAGTAAAGACATCCGAGTGCAAGCGCTTTTTGCTTTAGCGAAAGATTATTTAAGCGCCGGTGTATTAGATAGAGCCGAAAGTTTATTTCTTGAATTGGTTGAGATGAACGAACAGGTGGGCGAGAGCTTGCAGTGTTTGTTGAGCATTTATCAGCAAGAAAAGAATTGGCAATCGGCGATTCAAATTGCTCAAAAAATTAATGCGCGTACCGGCACGGATATGCACCTTCCTATTGCTCATCATTATTGTGAATTAGCAGAACTTGCTCTGAAAACAGACGATTATGAGTCGGCGACCCGATACCTTAAAAAAGCATTATCGAATGATTCTAATTGTGTCAGGGCGAGCTTGCTGTTTGGAAATATGTTGGTTGGTAAAGGAAATTACAAACAGGCAATTCGTCATTTTCAACATATCAAGGATCAAGATCCGGATTATTTTGTAGAAGCGATTACTCCTTTAGTGGATAGCTTTCGTGCTTTGTCCAAAGAGACAGAATTAATTTTGTACTTTAAAGAAGTATTAAAAGAATTTCCTAGAATTCCTGTTGTCGTTGTGTTGTCCGAACAAATCCGTCAATGGCGTGGGGATAAAGCCGCAGCAACATTTGTTGCGGATTATGTGCGCAAACATCCTTCTATCGCAGGCGTTCATCGTTTGGTGGAATTACAGTTGCCTTTAACAGAAGGTAGAGCCAAACACGATCTTTCTATCCTCCATTCTTTGACTCAGAAGCTATTAGCAGCGCAGCCCTCCTATCAATGCATCAATTGCGGGTTTGCAGGCAAAGTGTTGCATTGGCAATGTCCAAGCTGTAAGCGCTGGAGCTCTATGAAGCCAATGTATACTTTAGAAGTTGAACAAGACGATTAGTGCTTCTTGGTTCGTTGCGATCCATCTATTTTGTCATT
>Ga0180009_10000481_pt1 | contig 55656 bp, 45 predicted proteins | sample OS_PC_MetaG_FD_123537 | JGI IMG/M metagenome (GOLD analysis project Ga0180009, IMG submission 123537) | Groundwater microbial communities from the Aspo Hard Rock Laboratory (HRL) deep subsurface site, Sweden - OS_PC_MetaG | ecosystem: Environmental > Aquatic > Deep subsurface > Groundwater... | reverse complement strand
GACACCTCGCTTATCAGGTCTCTTGCCTGATCTCTTTGGTGTCATTCTCCTACTTTTCAGGTAGTTTTTTCCATGAGGCAACGAATCGTCGTTCAGGTAGATTATTAGATGAGGCAATACGCCAGCAGCATTTTATTTGTCAAGATGGTCCGGCTGTAAAAAAAATATTGCAAAAAATGCTTTGGCGGCGGCGCTTTTTGCGGTATAATGATTACTCGGAAATCATCATGATAGAAAAACTGAAGGAAATACTCCGCCACCGCGAACTGATCCTGATCCTGGTCTCGCGCGAGCTGAAGGCGCGCTACCGCGGCACCGTGCTCGGATTCTTCTGGAGCCTGTTCAACCCGCTGCTGCTGATGCTGGTCTACACGGTGGTGTTCGGCTTCATCATCGGCGGCGGCCGCGTGGCCGGCTTCGAGAGCACCAAGTTCTACGCCCTGTTCCTGTTCAACGGCATCCTGCCCTGGACCTGGTTCTCCTCCTCGCTGCTCGAGTCGGCCAACGTGCTGATGGTGCAGGGGGCGCTGATCAAGAAGATCAAGTTCCCTATCGAAGTGTTGCCCATCATGGTGGTGACCACCAACATGGTTCACTTTCTTTTCGGGCTGCCCGTGCTGGTCGCTTTTTTCCTCATCTTTGGAAAAAGCCTGACCTGGTGGGTCTTGTTCCTGCCGGTCAGCCTGCTGGCGCAGTACATCTTTACTATGGGGCTGTGCTTCCTGGTCTCGGCGCTGACCGTGCATTTCCGCGACATCAAGGACATCCTGGCCAACCTGATCACCCTGTGGTTTTTCGCCACGCCCATCATCTACACCTACGAGTCGGTGCCCAAAGCCCTGCAGTACGTCCTGAATCTCAACCCCATGACCCACATCGTGGAATCGTACCACTACGCCTTTTACTTCGGCTCCCTGCCGCACTGGAAGCGCTTTTCGGTCACCATCCTGGTGGGGCTGCTGTTTTTTTACATGGGCTACCTGCTCTTCGACAAGCTGCGCGATACCTACGTGGAAGAGGTGTGACATGGAAGCCGTCCAGGTACACGACGTCTACAAGTTTTACAAGAAATACGCCGACCGCCACAAGTTCCTGACCATCAAGAGCGCCCTGGTCAACAAGACGCTATTTGGCGACCTGCAGGCAGGTGAGCGTTTCGAAGCCCTGCGCGGCGTTTCCTTCGACGTGAAATCGGGCCAGACGCTGGGCATCATCGGCGAGAACGGCTCTGGCAAGAGCACCTTGCTGAAGATCCTGGCCGGCATCAGCAAGCCCACCGCCGGTGATGTCATCACCAGCGGCCGTATTTCGGCCCTGATCGAACTGGGCGCCGGCTTTCACCCCGAGATATCGGGCCGGGAAAACATTTTCATCAACGGCGTCATCCTGGGGCTGACGCGCAAGCAGATCCAGGAAAAATACCAGGAGATCGTCCGCTTTGCCGAGCTGGAGGAATTCATCGACAACCCGGTCAAGAGCTATTCGTCGGGCATGTTCATGCGCCTCGGTTTTTCCATCGCCATCAACGTCAACCCCGATATCCTGCTGGTGGACGAAGTGCTGGCCGTGGGCGACGCTTCTTTTGTCCCCAAGTGCCTGGACAAGATCAACGAATTCCGCCGCCACGGCAAAACCATCATTTATGTTTCCCACGACCTGGCCACCATCGAAAGGATTTGCGACGATGTCATCTGGATGAAGAAAGGAAAAATCGAAATGCGCGGCTATCCCAAGCGCGTGGTTGACGCCTACCTGGAATATATCGGCAAGAAAGATGAAAAAAAATCGCTGATTCAGCATGGTGAAGAAGAGAAATTAAGCGGGAACGAAAAGGAAAAAAGGTGGGGCAGCCGCGAGATCGAGATCAGCAACGTCAAGATGTTCGACGCTGCGAACCGCGAAAAATACATTTTTGAAGCTGATGAACCCCTGGCCATCCAATTCAACGTGGAAGCCCGCGCCGCCGAGAGCGATTTTGTCTTCGGCATCGGCGTGTACAACGGTGAAGGCGTCAACTGCTACGGTTCCAACACCCTGCTGGAAAATTATGCCGCCCGGCAGATCCTGGGCAAAGGCAAGGTGCGGCTTAAGGTGCCGGCTTTGGGCCTGGTCAACGGTACTTATTTCCTCGACATCGCCGTGCACAAGCGCGACGGCTATCCCTTCGATTACCACCACTTCCAATACACCTTCCGCGTCACCTCCAGCCACCGCGACGTGGGCATCGCCCGCATTCCCCACCACTGGGAATTTTCCGACAATATCGCCCTTTTTAAAAATGAAGATTCGTGAAAGCGGTCCCGCCCTGCGGGATGAGCTCGTCAAGCGCCCGGCTGAAAAGATCGTATTCACCAACGGCGTCTTCGACCTGCTCCATCCCGGTCATATCCAATTGCTGCAGTACGCCCGCGAACAGGGCGACATCCTGATCGTGGGCATCAATGACGATGAGTCGGTGCGGCGCCTGAAGGGAGAGAAACGGCCGATATTCCCCTTAAGCGAAAGGATGGAGATCCTGGCCGCCCTGGAATGCGTAGATTTCGTCGTCCCCTTCAGTGAGGACACGCCATTGCAGCTGATCCAGGCCCTGGGAAATATCGATGTTCTGGTCAAGGGCGGCGACTACGCCCCCGGCGAAGTGGTGGGCCGGAAAGAAGTCGAGGGCCGGGGCGGCAAATTGTGCCTGTTCCGCCTAAACGGAGATTATTCGACTTCAGTCTTGATCGACAAGATCGTTAAAAATTTCTAAGTTGCGGTTTTCGCGGCATTCTTTTTTTTCAGGATTTTTATCCAGATATATATAAGGATAAGTATTAAAGCCGCGCCGACAAAAAACAGGGGCTGGCGCACCCGGCCTGAAAAAAAAGATTCCTTCCAGGCCAGAATGAGCAGGGCCGTAAGCAGCAGGTTGAAGCAGGAGTCGTTTTCCTTGAAAACCACTTTCTTAAAATCGAAAGGGCGGCCGGGCGGCGAATAGGGTCCGCTCAAGGGCAGCCAGCGGCTGACGCGGCGGCTGTAATCCTCATAGTCCGGTCCGTATTGTTCGCGCAGGAACGATTCCTCGGCCAGCACGATGAAGTGGTACTGCAGGAAAAGAAATACGATGAAAATAGCCAGGGCCGGCGGCTGGGCGTACATGGTCAGCAGGCCGGCAAATATCAGCCCGTTGCCCCAGTAGAGCGGGTTGCGCGTCAGCGAATACAAACCCGATGCGTTCAGGCTGTCGGCCTTTAAATAACTTTCGCGCCCTGAGGTGCCGCTGCCGGCGTAGCCTACGCAGTGGACGCGGATGCCTTCTCCCAGAAAAGCGGCAGCCAGGCCGATGGCGGTCCATAGCCACGACGGTGAAAGGGGCTTGAAAAAGATGAAAGTCAGCAGGATCAGGGGCAGGGGAGTGAAGCTGCGAAAACGGAACAGGAATTTGCCGACGCGCAATGGCCATGGTTGCATGGAACCAATTTATCTTGAAAGGCAGGACCTGTCAAGGTTGAAAACCGTGACTCATAATGCATTTCTCATTAAATGCTGTTAGAGATTGATTTTTATTTGCTTAAGGTGTAAGGTTCAATTTATTTCAGTCAAGGGAAATGCGAATAATTTCGCGCCTGCCTGTGCGACACGCAGACAGGGATATGAGGAAAGGATGAAACCAGAAGCACGAGCGCGGTTGACTATAGACGCGCTTCTGCAGGCCGCCGGCTGGGCTGTCCAGGACATGGCGGATTTCAATCTAAAGACGAATATTGGCGTGGCAATCCGCGAATTCCCAATAGAAAACGGATTTGCCGATTACCTGCTGTTTGTTGACGGTAAGGCGGTTGGACTAGTTGAAGCCAAACCCCAAGGCACGACATTGAGCGGTGTGGAAGAGCAAACGCTGAAATATATCCACGGCATTCCTTTACATGTCCCGCATCTGCAGGGACCACTACCATTTGTATATGAGAGCACGGGCAGTGAAACTTATTTCTGCGATATCCGCGATCCCGATTCCCGCTCGCGCCGGGCTTTCGCTTTCCATACCCCAGAAACATTCAAACATTGGCTCAGTCAAGATGATACTCTGAGGACACGATTGAAGGCTTTGCCTCCTTTGATAACGGAAGGCTTGTGGGAGGCCCAGGGCGTGGCCATTGAAAATTTAGAGAACTCCTTTGCAGCAAACCGCCCGCGGGCGTTGATCCAAATGGCCACAGGCAGCGGCAAAACCTATACCGCAGTAAGCTTTGTCTATCGCTTGATCAAATTCGCAGGGGCCAGACGGGTCCTGTTCCTGGTCGATCGCAGCAACCTGGGCCGGCAGACACGCAATGAATTCCAACAGTACATCACTCCCGATGACGGCCGCAAATTCACCGAATTGTACAATGTGCAGCATTTGACCAGCAACACGCTCGATCCGGTGGCGCGCGTCTGTATCACGACCATCCAACGTCTTTTTTCAATGCTCAAAGGAGAAAGCGATTTTGATCCTGAAAACGAAGAGCAATCTTTTTTCGATCTCTATCCTAACCAAGTCAGGCCTAAAGAGGTTGTATATAATTCCGCTATTCCAATTGAAATGTTCGATTTTATCATCACCGATGAATGTCACCGTTCCATCTACCATCTCTGGCGCCAGGTACTGGAGTATTTTGACGCTTTTATCGTCGGTTTGACCGCCACGCCATCCAAGCAGGCAATCGGCTTTTTCAACCAGAACCTGGTCATGGAATACAACCATGAACGGGCTGTGGCCGATGGCGTCAACGTCGGTTATGATGTTTACCGCATTCAAACCCAGATCACTGAGAAGGGCAGTAAAATCGAAGCTGGCTTTTTCATCGACAAGCGCAACAAGCTGACTCGTGATGTCCGTTGGGAGCAGCTGGATGAGGACATGGAATACGATGAAAAAAATCTCGATCGGGCCGTGGTGGCACCCGACCAGATCCGCACGATCATCAAAACATTCCGCGATAAATTGTTCACGGAAATATTCCCCGGTCGCAGTGAAGTTCCGAAAACATTGGTCTTTGCCAAGGACGATTCCCATGCCGAAGACATTGTGCGCATCGTGCGCGAGGAATTCGCCAAGGGCAACGATTTCTGCAAAAAAATCACTTACCGCACTACCGGCGAAAAACCGGAGAACCTGATTGCCGCTTTCCGCAATTCCTTTAACCCGCGCATCGCCGTGACCGTGGACATGATCTCCACCGGCACCGACATAAAACCGCTGGAGTGCCTGCTGTTCATGCGCAACGTCAAGTCGCGGGTCTATTTCGAGCAGATGAAGGGACGGGGAACGCGGGTGATTTCGTCTACCGATTTTAACGCCGTCACGCCCGATGCCCTGAATAAGACCCGCTTCGTGATCGTCGACGCCGTCGGCGTCTGCGAGAACGACAAAACCGATTCACGTCCCCTGGAACGCAAGCCATCAATCCCGTTCGACAAACTGCTGCAGCTGGTAGCGCTAGGCAACCGCGACTCCGAAATGCTTACTTCTCTTGCTGGGCGATTGGCTCGCTTGAGTTTAGAAATCGGGGAAAAGGAACACCAGGAAATTGTAAGAGCCCTTGGAAATAACGGCATGATCCCACCGGGGTCTTTGGAATCGCTGACCAATGAACTTTTGGATGCCGTGGATCCCGACAAACATAGCGAAAGAGCCCGGAGCATATTTAATACAGAAAACCCGAGCGCTGAACAAATTAAAAAGGCCGAAGAGGATTTGGCCGCACAGGCCTGTCTGCCCTACGAAATTCCCGAGATCCGCAACCTCTTGATCGATATCAAAAAACGAAACGAGCAGATTATTGACACCATCAGCAAAGATATTGTATTGTTAGCCGAGTTTAGCGACAAGGCTGAAGAACGGGCGCGTGAAGTGGTTTCGACCTTCAAGCGCTTCATCGAAGAAAATAAGGACGAGCTGACCGCGTTGCAGATCATTTATGAAAAACCTTATGCCAGGAGGCAGGTCACCTATGCTGAGATCAGGCAATTGGCCGAGGCCATCCGCAAGCCGCCTTACCAATTGACGCCCGACCTGGTCTGGCAGGCCTACGAAAAGCTGGAGAAGGCCAGGGTTAAGGGTTCCGGCCCGCAAAAGCTGTTAACCAACATCGTTTCCCTGCTGCGCTTTGCCGGTGGCGCCAGCGACATGCTGGAGCCATTTCCGGAAACGGTGGATCGGCGTTTTGTCGTCTGGCTGGAAACGCAAAAATCATCCGGACAGGTTTTTTCTGAAGAACAACTGGAATGGCTGCGCTTGATCAAGGACCACATCGCCTCTTCACTGGCCATCCAGATCGATGATTTCGAGCTATCGCCACTTTATGAAAAAGGTGGTGCGGTAAAGGCGTATCAAGTATTCGGTGAGAACTTGCCCCAAGTTCTCTCAGAATTGAATGAAAATTTAGTGGCATGAAAATATATTCTGGTATTTTTTAATGATAATTTTTTCAAATCATCAGGTACTTGCCCCAGAAAATTGGCAGGATTTTGAAAATTTATGTTGTGACTTATGGCGTGAAATTTGGAAGGATACAAATGCACAAAAAAATGGTCGAAGCGGGCAAAATCAAAACGGAGTCGATATTTCTGGTAGACCATATAAAAAAGCAAAATGGGCTGGAGTTCAGTGTAAGGGGAAAAATGACTATAAAAATAATATTTTAACAGAAAAAGAAATTTTAAGAGAAATTGAAAAGGCAAAAGGATTCGAGCCTAAACTATCTGAGTTTATTATTGCTACCTCGGGGAAAAAAGATGCAAAAATTGAAAAATTAGCAAGAAAAATCACTAATGAGCATCAAAAAAAAGGTTTATTTTCTTTTCATGTTTGGGGTTGGGATGATATTAAAAAGCAATTGGATTTTTTCCCTGAAGTAAAAAAAGTCCATTTTAAAGAATTATGTGGAAATGATGAAGTTGAAAATGAACTTCATTTAGAAATAGATTATTCTAGAGAATTGTTGAATAATTATAAGCCCAAATCGGCATTAGAATATTTAGAAAAAATAAAAAATAGAATTTGGTCAAATGCATCAGAAAAAATAAAATTTAGAATTCTAACAAATTTGGGTTCAGCAAGATTTCATTTGAACGAAAATCAAAAAGCTGCGGATTTCTTTATTGAGGCTTTTCAATATAATAAAGATGATGAAAAAGCTCTAAGCAATAAGTCTTTGGCTTACCTTTTACAAGATCGAAAAAGTGAAGCAAGACAGTGCGCTGAAAAAGTAATAGAAAAGAATCCAGCAAATACAAGTGCTTACTTAATATTAATTGAATCAATTGAAGAAACAGAAGATATAAGTGAAGCATTAAAAAAAATTCCGCAGCACTACCAAAAATCTTCAGATGTGGCTCTTACAATTGCAAAATATTATGGAAATAAAAATGACTTAAACAATGAAAGGAAATGGATAGAAATCGTTTTACATAGTGATGAGGAGAAGTCCCCTGAAGTTGAAGCCGCTTTAGGCATGGCGATTATTGAAATATCTAAATTGGATGAAAATATTTCAATGGGATTGCAACCAAATAAAAGCCAAGAAGAAAAAATTAAAAAAGCTCTCGATTTACTGAGTTCTGCTTGGAATAAAATTAAAGATACAGAAATAAAAGATATAAAGCATATTTGGCTAGTATATAAAGCGATAGCTGAAAGAATGTTGGGAGATTTCGCAAACGCTTTAAAAAATATCGATGAGGCTATCGAAATTGATTATGGAAATTCATTCTATTTAAAAATGAAAGCTATGTTTTTATGTAATATGGAAGATTATTCAAGTGCGATTCCTTTGCTAGAAAATGTTTTAACCAAAAAGGAAATCCCTGAAGCACCTCTTTTATATGCAATGGCTTTATTTAAATCAAAAAATAAAGATAATTTAGTTAAGGCAATTACAATTATTAATGATTTTTTAAAAATAGAAAATATAGAAGAACTTAAAAATGAAGGAATAGGATTGTTAGTTAATATTTATACTGATTTACACGATTTTGAAAATGCAAACAGAATTTTAAACGAAATTCTTTTAAAAGAGCCAGATAATCTTTTATTTAAAATTCAATATGCTCGTAATCTTAGATTATCTGGGAATTCAATTGAATCCATAGCTTTTTTGAATAATATTAAAAATCAATTATTCACTAATACTTCTTTTAGAATTTTATTAGAATCTGCCGATGAGTTCTTTTATCTAAATCAATTTGAAGATTCAGCAAAATTTTTTGAAAAAATCGTTGATGTGAATCTGAACAATGATTTAACTAATAAACTACTTTTTTCCTTTTACAAATCTGGTGAATTAAATAAAGCGCTTCAAATTTGTCAAAAACTGAGGCAATTATACGGTCCAATCAAGTCTATTACTGAAATGGAGATTGTTATCAACGAAGAGGGGCGTAATGATCTAAAAGCAGCAAAAAGTATCTGTGAAGAATATTTAAAGATATTTCCTACGGATGAAATTCTAAGATTACGTTTAGCTTCAATAAATTTTAGGTTAAATTTGACAGATGAATTGGATAAATATCTGCAATCAGAAATAGTAACCGTTAATTTATCTAATGAAAACTGCTTTGTTTTATCTAATTTGTTTGCTACAAGAAAATTTAGCAATGAAGCTTTCAAGCTTGCTTATGAGACTAGAAGGAGGTTTTTCAATCAAGGGGATGTTCACCTCGATTATATTTATTTTTTCTTTAAAAATGAAAACGGTTTTAGTCGTGAGCTGAATATGGGAGATGTAAAAGAGGATGCTGCAGTTTTATTACAAGACAAACTGAATCAATCAAATTGGTACATTATAGAAAACAGAATTGATGCAAAGAAAGAGTCGAATGAATTAAATCTTCAGGACCCGCTTTCCAAGAAACTTATAGGTGGAAAAGCAGGGGATGAAATTATTGTCTTTGAAGATGAATTCCAATCTGAAAAAGAAAATATCATCGAAATTAAAAGTAAGTATGTGTACGCACTTCATAAAAGCTTAGAACAAATAAACCGATTTTTTCCTAATATGAAAGGTTTTAGAAAAATTCCTATTAAAAAACCTGAAAGAGAAGGGGGAATTCCAAAAGGACTTCAGTCTGTTTTAGATGAAGTCAGTCAACAAAACGATTTTTTTAAGAAAATCGAGAATGAATATAAAAAGGGGAATATAACTATAGGTGCTTTTGCGAATTTACTAAATAGAAATACTATTGATATTTGGTTCGGAATTATTAATAAACCCGATTTAGGGGTGCAATGTTGCATAGGCATAGAACAAGAAAAACAATATGCCATATCGATGCTAAAAACAAAACCTAAATTAATTATTGATTTAATATCATTGCTTACAATTAAAACTCTTAATATCGAAGATTATCTAACTCAAGTTTTTGGGAAAATTGGAATAGCACAATCAACAATTGATTTAATTCGAAATAAAAAAGTTGAGTTCCAGGGTTTTGAATCTAGGGGATTTATGACTATTGGAAAAAATGGAGAAGAATTCATTAGGCAAGAAATTAGTCCTGAAAATGTGCAAACAAGTATTGCATTTTTAGATAGCTTAATGGAGTTGATTGATAAACATTGTGATGTATTACCATGCAACAAAGCAATTGAAATTAATAAAACTCGAAAAAATCAGTTTGATGCTGTTATGGGGGCTTCTTTTATTGATACAATTTTAATCGCTTCTGAGACAGGAAATGTATTATTTTCGGATGATGAAAAATTAAGGTTAATAGCAAAAAATGAATTTCATGCAGATGGAGTTTGGACACAAATTATATTGATGTATTTGGCAAGTAAAAATAATATTGAAAGAAATAAATATAATGAGATTACAATTAAACTTGCATCTTTAAATTACTATTTCATATTTGTTGATGTGAGTATTTTGATTGATGCGGCCAAACAATCAAGTTGGTTGTATACCTTTCCTTTCTTAAAAGTAATAAATCTATTACGAGGGAAAATATCAAACAACGAAACTGCCTTAAATGTTGGCGTTAATTTTATTTATGAATTATGGAAATTGCCAATATTAAAGCGGCAAAAAGCAAATTTAATTTATCATTTATTGGACATATTATCCTTAGAACGGAATCGAAGGGAGATTTTGAAGCAAATAAAAAGATTCATAATTAGTAAATATAGATTACTACATTTTGATCAAACTGAGTTGCTTCAAATAATTCAATCCTGGGAAAAAATTCATCTTCTATAAAAAAATGAAAGAAAGAAATAAAGAAAATAAATTAACTGATAATATTATAAATAGTGGTTGGGTGAAAATTCCAATTGGGAATATTATAATATTCGAATATGGGAAGGGATTAATTAGTACGAAAAGAAATCGAATTGGAAATGTTCCAGTATTTGGATCAAATGGAATTGTTGGATTTCATTCCAGTGCTTTAGTAAACAACCCATGTTTGATTATTGGAAGAAAGGGGGCAGCTGGGGCAGTGCATATTTCAAATGTACCATGCTGGCCAATAGATACAACATATTATGTTATTCCTCCTACTGGAATTAATTTGATATTTTTATTTTATTTTCTTTCGGAATTAAATTTAAATTGTTTAGATAAATCTACTGCAATTCCTGGGCTCAACAGAAATGATGTTTATTCTATTTCAATACCAATACCTCCAATAAATGAACAAAATCGAATTGTCGAAAAGATCGAGGAGTTGTTTACCAAGCTGGATGCCGGGGTGGCGGCGCTGGAGAAGGTCAGGGCACAATTGAAGCGCTATAGGCAGGCGGTTTTGAAGGCAGCATTTTCCGGGCAATTGACTTCCGAATGGCGAAAAAAATATTCAAACGTAGGGGCGGGGTCATCCCGCCCAAAAGAATCACATATCTTGGATGCACAAGGGGGCGCGACAACCACCCCTTTCGGGGGACCCCTACAAAACAACAATATGCCTGATTTGCCAGCCGGCTGGGAATGGAAAAATGGGAAGAACATATTTGATTTTATAACCAGTGGCTCAAGAGGTTGGGCAAAATACTATTCAGATACTGGGCCAATTTTCTTGAGAATGGGGAATTTGGATCATAATTCTATTTCATTAGACTTGCGTAACATTCAACATGTTCTACTTCCTAAAGGGATAGAGGGAATAAGAACAAAAGTAGAAGCGAATGACATTCTAATTTCGATTACCGCGGATGTTGGAATGATTGCTTTGATTCCAGAAAATTTCGATGAAGCTTATATAAATCAACATATTGCACTCTGTAGACCCAAAAAAGAGGTCTTTCAAAAATATGTTGCTTGGTATCTTGTTTGTCAGGAAGGTGGACTCAAACAATTTCAAAACATGAGGCGTGGTGCAACTAAAATAGGATTGGGATTAGATGATATTCGAATGATTAATATTCCACTTACAGAAAAAGAAGAGCAAAACCAAATCGTCTCCGAAATTGAGTGTCGGTTTTCAGTGGCGGATGAGGTGGGGAAGACGGTTGATAATGCACTGAAGCAAGCCAAGCGTCTGCGCCAAAGCATTTTAAAGATGGCGTTTGAAGGCAAACTGGTGCCTCAGGATCCAAAAGATGAGCCTGCTGAAAAATTGCTTGAGCGAATTAGGATAGAAAAGCAAAAATTGGCAAAGAAGGGGAAGAAGTAGTTTAAAAAAAATATCCTTTCTGATAAAATAAACTTGGAGGTGGACTTTCGCTCAAACAATTCCTTATCAAGTCAAGCTCGTCGGCTTAAAATCTCAAGAAGGGACTATTTCTTTGTCCCTTTTAAGTTCGATTGCCGACGCGATTTTATGCAGTTCTGAAAGGGTTCTGCGGCTGGTTGTCGAAGGTTCCAGTCTAAAAAGAGGCAAAAGTCCGAAATGGCTTGAAAACGCATTAAATCTGGAGATAACAGGGATTTCCAAAGGCTCTACTGTTTTAAATATTAACGCACCAACATTTCAAGAATCGATGCCGGATTATTTTTCACAAAAAAAACTCTGGAAACCAAAATTAGTTCCAGAGGACACGGCGATCAGCCTGTTTTCAAAGTCAATATCCGATATCGTCAAAGGGAATCTTGAAAGCGATCTCTATGATTACAATGTTCTTCAGTCATTGAATTCATTTCGAAACATTCTAAAGAAGCATGCAAGTGAGTTAAATATAATTTCTTCACAAAAAAGAGCCGACAATTGTAAAATCGGTGGAGAGGAAATCGCAAGAATTGGAGAAATAAAAGTGAAAATTCCTGAATCCAGAACTGTCGCTCTTTCTGGATTTTTCAATCTGATCGAGCACGATCATAGACGTTTTCAATTGAAAGTAAACAATGAGCAGAGCGTCGATGGTTATTTGGATCCCAAATTCATCGATATTGAGGATATGCGCCCCCTCTGGGGGAAAAAGGTAACTGTTAAGGGGAAGGCACTATTCAAGCCGTCCGGAAAAATTCATTCCGTTGAAGTGCAGAAAGTGAGGGCTTTTGAAGCGGGGGATGAGATATTGGGAAACGTCGCTCAAACTCAGGGTCAATTCAAGTTCTCCGAGGAATTCATCCGGAATCAAAATGCCCAAGCGGCATTGAAAAAGGTATGGGGAAAATGGCCGGGAGAAGAGTCGATGGATGAGATACTGGAAGCCCTCTCTCCGGAAATCAACTAACGGTATTTTCCATTTGTCAACTTTTAGAGGTAAAAATGGCTAACGAATCGGCAACCATTGTCCAGCGGCTGTGGAACTACTGTAACGTGCTGCGCGACGACGGCGTCTCCTACGGCGATTACGTCGAGCAACTGACCTACCTGTTGTTTTTGAAGATGGCCGACGAGCAGACGCGGCCGCCCTTCAACCGACCTTCAACGATCCCCCGTGGCCTCGACTGGCAGAGCCTGCTGAGCAAAGACGGCGATGAGTTGGAAGTGCATTACCGCCATATTCTGGATTCGTTGGGCAAGGAAAGGGGTATGCTGGGCGTCATTTTCCGTAAATCACAAAACCGCATCCAGGATCCAGCCAAGCTGCGGCGGCTGATCGAACTGATTAATGGCGAGACCTGGCTGGGCCTCGATATCGATGTCAAAGGTGAAATCTATGAGGGATTGCTGCAAAAGAATGCCGAGGATATCAAAAGCGGCGCCGGCCAGTATTTCACACCTCGAGCCCTGATCCGGGCCATGGTGGAAGTCATGCGCCCCCAGCCGGGAATGACCATCTGCGATCCGGCCTGCGGCACCGGCGGCTTTATTTTGGCCGCCCATGATTTCCTGCAGAAACAGAAACTGGACATCGAGCAAAAGAAATTCTTGAAATTTAAGACCTTCAAAGGTTGGGATATCGTGGATAACGTCGCCCGCTTGTGCATGATGAACCTCTACCTGCACGGCATCGGTGGCGAAACATCGGAACCGCCGATCGTTGTCGGCGATGCCCTAATCTCCGATCCGGGCGATCGTTATGACCTGGTGCTGACCAATCCGCCTTTCGGGAAAAAGAGCAGCGTCACCATCGTTAATGGCGATGGCAAGGCCGACCGGGAAACCCTCACTTATGAACGCCAGGATTTCTGGGCCACCACCTCGAACAAGCAGTTGAATTTTTTGCAGCACGTAAAAACCCTGCTTAAGATCAACGGCAAAGCGGCGATTGTGGTGCCGGACAACGTGCTTTTTGAAGGCGGGGCAGGGGAAACGGTGCGGCGCAAGTTGCTGCACGAATGTGACGTGCACACCCTGCTGCGGCTGCCGACTGGCATTTTCTATGCCCAAGGAGTCAAGGCCAATGTGCTTTTTTTCGAGCGCAAGCCGGCCGGTGAAAAACCATGGACAGAAAAGCTTTGGATCTATGACCTGCGCACCAACATTCATTTCACCCTGAAGACCAACTCCCTGAAGTTCGAAGATCTCTCTGATTTCATCACCTGCTATCATGCTGACAATCGCCGGCAGAGAAAAGAAAGCGAGCGCTTCAAGGCCTTCACTTATGATGAACTTCTGCAGCGAGACAAGGTGAGCCTGGACATATTCTGGCTCAAGGATGACAGTATTGAAGACTCTGCCAATCTGCCCGATCCGGACTTACTTGCCGCGGAGATTACTGAAGACCTTAAAGCTGCCTTGGAACAATTTGAATGCATTGCCGAAGACTTGAAAAAAGTAAATAATATAGATCCAATGGATAATAATATTGTATAGATAATATATGGAACAAGCGGCACTGCTTATTTTTTTGATTACCTACGCCGGGGTGGCGATTGGCGGCATACCGGGGCTGGCCCTGGACCGCACCGGCATCGCCCTCCTTGGCGCCATTGCCATGGTGGTTGCCAAAGTCTTGAGCACGCGCCAGGCTTTCGATGCCATCGATACGACCACCATCCTCCTGCTCTACGCGCTGATGGTTATCTCCGCCCAGTTCAAGCTCAGCGGTTTTTACACCCGGGTGGCGCTGCAGCTGACCGGGCTCATGTCCCGGTCGCGATTTTTTTGCTGGCGGTTATGGCCTTCAGCGCTTTGTTGTCGGCTTTTCTGACCAACGACATCATTTGCCTGGCCTTCACCCCGATCCTCTGCGCCGCCATTCTCGAAGCCAAATTGAACCCGGTCCCGTTCCTCATCGGGTTGGCCGCGGCCAGCAACATCGGCTCGGCGGCCACCATTATCAGCAACCCGCAGAACATGCTGCTGGGGCAGGTGGGCAAGCTCGATTTTCTCGATTTCACCCAGTTTTTGCCTGCCGCCGGTGCTGATCTCCATGGTTGGCGCCTACGCCATCCTTTTTTGGCTGAACCGGAAACAACTGCCGCCGCACCACGACATACCGATCGCCGGATGGATTTAAAAAATGCATGATCCGGTAAAAAGGCCAGTAGTTAGCGGTTAGTAGTTAGTAATTAATAGAAAAATTAACATAGACCAAGCATTTTTCATGCTAGGTCGAAGAATTATCTTGCTACTGACTACTAACTACTGACTACTGACTACTTTTATATTGATATAAACACACTCATATAATTTTGATAATTAAAATATTAGGTGGTTGACAAAGACAAAATTTTATTTTATACTATTTTTACAGAAATAAATTCAAATTTAGGAGGTTAAATATGAATTTACAACCTTTGGATGACCGAGTTTTGGTCGAACCGATCGAAGAAGAGGAGAAAGTGGGCTCACTTGTCATTCCTGACACGGCCAAAGAAAAACCCATGATGGGATTCATCAGAGCCATAGGATATGACGCTGAGCTGGAAGGAAGGAAGCCGATGAAGGAAATTTTGAAAGTCGGAGACAAGGTCTTGTTCGGCAAATACTCCGGCCAGGAAATCAAGATCGGCGGCAAAAAGCATCTTGTCATTGAACGAAAAGATCTGCTGGCCATCGTCAAATAAGCGGCCGGCATTACATTAGGCTAAATTCTAAATAGGAGGAAAAATGGCCAAAGAAATCATTTTAGGTGAAGATGCCAGGAAGGCGATCCTTATGGGGATCAACAAACTGGCCGATACGGTGAAGGCGACGCTGGGTCCCCGCGGACGCAACATCATTCTGGAAAAGAAATTCGGTTCGCCGACCATCACCAAGGACGGCGTGACCGTTGCCAAAGAGATCGATCTGAAGGATGCCCAGGAAAACATGGGAGCGCAGATGGTCAAGGAAGTGGCTTCCAAGACCTCGGATGTAGCCGGAGACGGCACCACTACCGCTACGGTACTGGCCCAGAGCATTTACAGCGAAGGCTTGAAAATGGTCGCCGCCGGCGCCAACCCGACCCTGATCAAGAAAGGGATCGATGCCGGCGTGCAGCATGTGGTCGCCGATCTTAAAAAAATGAGCCAGAAAGTTTCGGGCAAGATGATCGCCCAGGTCGGCTCCATCTCGGCCAACAATGATATCTCCATCGGTGAGATCATCGCTGAAGCCATGGACAAGGTCGGCAAGGACGGCGTCATTACCGTGGAAGAAGCCAAGTCGCTGGACACCACCATGGACATGGTCGAAGGCATGCAGTTCGACCGCGGTTACATTTCGGCCTACTTCGTGACCGACTCCGAGAAGATGGTGGTTGAATTGGAAAACCCTTACATTCTGCTCAACGAAAAGAAGATCTCCAACCTGCGCGAGATGCTGCCCTTGTTGGAGCAGATCGCCAAGGCTGGCCGGCCGCTGGTGATCGTGGCCGAGGATATCGAAGGCGAGGCGCTGGCCACACTGGTGTACAACAAGATCCGCGGCCTGATCAACGTAGTGGCGGTGAAGGCTCCTGGTTTCGGCGACCGCCGCAAGGCCATGTTGGAAGACATCGCCATCCTGACCGGCGGCAAGGTGCTCTCCGAGGAGATCGGCGTCAAGCTGGAATCGGTCGGGCTCGATTGGCTGGGATCGGCCAAGAAGGTCACGGTGGACAAGGACAACACCACCATCGTGGAAGGGGGCGGCAAGGATGACGACATCAAGGGTCGCATCAGCCAGATCAAGCGCCAGATCGAGGACACCACGTCCGATTACGATCGCGAGAAGCTGCAGGAACGGCTGGCCAAGCTGTCCGGCGGCGTGGCCGTGATCAAGGTCGGCGCGGCTACCGAGACCGAGATGAAGGAAAAGAAGGCCCGGGTCGAGGACGCCATGCACGCCACCAAGGCGGCTGTCGAAGAAGGCATCGTCCCCGGTGGCGGCGTGGCTTTGCTGAAGGCCGCCCAGAACCTGAAGAAATTGAAGCCCGGCGGTGACATGCAGTTCGGCATCGACATCCTGACCAAGGCCCTGGAAATGCCGCTGAAGCAGATCGTCAACAACGCCGGCTTCGAAGGATCGATCATCGTGGAGAAGGTCCGCAGTTCGCGCAACAAGAACTACGGCTTCGACGCCCTGAACGAAAAGTTCACCGACATGATCGCAGCCGGGATCATCGATCCCACCAAAGTGGTGCGCATCGCTTTGCAGAATGCATCTTCGGTTGCCGGCCTGCTGCTGACCACCCAGGGGCTGGTCTGCGAGATCAAGGAAGAGAAGGAAAATATGCCGGCCATGCCTCCGGGCGGCGGCATGTATTAATCTGATATTGCCCGATGAAAGGGGTCCCGTGCGCGGGGCCCCTTTTTTTTGGCTTATTATTCCAGGAGGCATATAATACATTTATATATAGCCCTGTGGAGCGATGATGAAAATAGCGGCTGTTTCCACAATTCCCTACATTAGCTGCGGCTGGCTGCTGCTGGCGCTGCCCTTCCTGGCTTATGGCGAATCCCTAACCTACCGCGAGGTCGAGGGCGCGAGCATCGTGACCCACATCCTCACCGTCACCCCGGCGCCTCCGGGCTACCGCGTTGAACTGGCAAGCAGCCGCTCCGGCGGCGGCATGGTCCGCCAGACCTTCCTGACCGCTACCGACCGCTCTACCCTGGCCTGGACCTTCAGCGATCCCGAACGGCAAATGGAATGGAGCGCCGAACTCCGGGGCGACGCTGTCATTTTATCCGGCTTGACCGGCAGCCGCAAGATTGAAAAAAAATTCAAGGTCGGCGACTTGCCCTGGAACCAACTGTTCCAGATGGGACTTGAGCCGTTCGCCGTTTCCGCAAGCCGCGGCCTGAAATTCTGCTCCATAGGCACCCAGGGCCCCGGTGAAATGAAGATGGGCAAATTCACGGTCTCGCGCCAGGGCGGGGAAAAGATCAAAAGCGGGGGAAAGGAGATCGCCGCTGTGCGATTGCGCGTCTCCTTAAGCGGCCTGCTCTCGATCTTCTGGCACGGAGATTACTGGTACCGGCAGAGCGACGGCCGCTTCCTGCGCTTTCGCGGCAAGAACAGGCCGGGCGGTCCCGTGGCTGTTTCGGAACTGGTTGAGGAGCAGGGTGATGGGGCTGATTAAAAAAATATCTTCGCCACTCGCCTTCCTGGCACTGCTTTGCCTGGGGACGGCAATGATGCCGGCGCCGAGCGCACCGCCAATAGTCGAAGTCGTCAGCTGCGTGCCCCTGGAAACAAATATATCCCGCGCCGGCTTGAAGTTGCCCGTGTCCTGGATGAGATATTCCTTTCCCTGTGGAACGGCCCCTACGTAACGCGCCTGGAGCTGGGGAAAAAATATATCCCGCCGCGCATAAAATAAAAAGAACGCTCCTTCGTAATTCGTAATTCGTGATTCGTGATTAGTCAAGAAAAGATTATTTTAAATATTTCGCCTAATCTTTCTTTCGAATTACGAATTATTAAATCATGTGGTGCTCCGGAGGGATCTGAATATCGTGGATCGATTCTGAATGATCACCCGAGATATTTATCCCCCCTTTCCCCCCTTCGGGGGGTGGCGCAGCCGGGGGGATCAATAATTCGTGAAATAGTTATTTTCTTTTCGAATTACGACTTACGAATTACGAATCACGTCTTGAATTTGACGCTGGCGGTCCAATCCTATACAATAGCGATTCAGCTCTTCAGGAGGATAAAAAAATGGCACGCATAGAACCTTTCCGGGGGCTCAGACCGAGCCGGGACCTGGCCGAAAAGATCGCCGCTCCGCCCTACGATGTCCTCAGTTCCGAAGAGGCCAGGGAGTTGGCCGCGGGCAATCCCTATTCTTTCCTGCATGTGGGCAAACCGGAGATCGACCTGCCGGCTGGGACCGACCTGTATGACGCCGCCGTTTATGCCAAAGGCAAAGAAAACTTCAGCCGCTTCATCAAGGAAAAAATATTGCTCCAGGACGAGAAAAAATGCTTTTACATTTACAAGCAGATCTGGGGCGAACACGTGCAGATCGGCCTGGTGGCCGGGGCTTCCTGCCAGGATTATCAGGACGACGTAATCAAGAAGCATGAGTTGACCCGCGAGGACAAGGAAAAGGACCGCCAGCGCCACATTGAAACCCTGAACGCCCAGACCGGCCCGGTCTTCCTGACCTACAAGCAGAGGGAGAGCATAGACCACCTGATCGAGCAGGGGATGGCTAAGAGTCCGGACTACGATTTTTCGACCTTCGACGGCGTGCACCATATATTTTTCGTGGTCGACGACAAGGATCTGGTTGCGGCCATCCAAGGGGAATTCCGCAGCCTCGATGTTCTCTACGTCGCCGACGGCCACCACCGCTCGGCCGCGGCCACCAAGATCAAGGCCAAGCGCCAGAGCGAAAATCCCGCTCACACGGGCGACGAGGAATACAATTTTTTCCTGGCTGTGATATTTCCCCACAAGCAGATGAAAATATTGCCCTACAATCGCCTGGTCAAGGACCTGAACGGCATGTGCAAGGCTGAATTTTTCGGCTTGCTCGCCGACCGTTTCGAATACGAGGAAACGGAATGGAAGGTGCCGGCCGCGCCGCAGGAGTTCTGCCTTTATATCGAGGGCAAGTGGTACCGGCTGCAAACCAAGCCCGAGTCTTTTGACGCCTCCGATGCCGTCGCCTCGCTCGATGTCTCCATCCTGCAGAACAACCTCCTCGACCCGGTCCTGGGCATAAAAAATCCGCGCACCGACAAGCGCATCGATTTCGTCGGCGGTATCCGCGGCACGGCCGAACTGGAAAAAAAGGTGGATAGCGGCAAGTTCAAGGTCGCCTTTTCCCTGAGTGCCACCACCATCGAGCAGCTCTTTGCCGTGGCCGACGCTGGCAAGATCATGCCGCCCAAATCGACCTGGTTCGAGCCCAAGCTGAAAGACGGCCTGGTCTCGCACCTGCTCGATTAAAGGAGAAAGCATGTCTGTTCTGGACGGCAAACCGGTGGCCGAAAAGATCCAGGGGGAACTGGGCGCCGAGATCGAATGGTTGAAAAAAGAGCGCAGACAGATCCCGGGCCTTACCGTGATCATGGCCGGGGACGATCCCGCTTCGCGCTCCTACGTAAACTCAAAGAGCAAATTGGCCGAAAAAATGGGCATCCGCTCCAAGCTGGTCAAACTCCCGGAAACCGCGACGGAAAAAGCGGTCATCCAAACCATCGAGGCGGCTAATTCCAATCCGTTGGTCCACGCCATTCTGGTGCAGATGCCCCTGCCCAAACATCTCGATCACTGGAAAATACTCGATCGCATATTGCCGGAAAAAGACGTCGACTGCTTCCATCCTTTCAACCAGGGATTGATCCTGCAGAACCGCAGCCGCATTTTTCCCTGCACCCCCTGCGGCGTTTTGAAGATCCTCGATTACTACGACCTTAATCCGGCCGGCCTCAACGCCGTTGTGGTAGGCCGCAGTTTCCTGGTGGGCAAGCCCATGGCCGCCATGCTCTCCAACCGCAACGCCACGGTTACCCTGTGCCACTCACGCACCGTCAACCTGGAAGGTATCCTGCGCGAGGCGGACCTGGTCGTGGCCGCGGTCGGCAAGCCCGCATTCATCACTGCCGAGATGGTCAAGCCTGGCGCGATCCTGATCGACGTGGGTATCAACCGCATCGATAAGGAGGAGGATTTCGCCAATTTCTGCCCCCCCTCCCATTATGAGATTTTCAAGAAAAAAGGTTACATCCTCATTGGCGACATCCATTTCCAGGCCTTTGCCAAGGCCGGTCATTATAGCCCGGTGCCCGGAGGGGTGGGGCCGCTGACCGTGACCATGCTGATGAGCAATACCGTAGAACTTTGTAAAAGATCGATCTTAGTAACGAGTAACAAGTGACAGGTGACGAGAAAAGAGAAAGACAAAGGCACAAGTAAAAAGGCAAAAGTGAAGAAAAGAGACAAAAATAAAAATCAAATTCCAAATCACAAATTCCAAATTCCAAATAAATTCCAATTTCCAAATTCCAATTTCCAAAATAAGGGCGCTGTAAATGCAATTATTCTTCGTTTGGGTCATTGGGTCATTGGATTTTGGTGCTTATTTGGTGCTTGGTGCTTGGGATTTGGAATTTTCTTCTTGTACGGGCGGTTCGCGAACCGCCCCTACACTGCCTTTTGCCTTTTCTTTGCCTCTCTACACCTTTACCTATCTACCTCTTATACTCTTCCCATGTCACTTGTCACGCGTCACGGTTCATGTCTGAGACAATTCTCATAACCGGCGCTTCGGGCCTCCTGGGTCGGGCCCTGGTCGCCAGGTTTGCCCAAGAGGACTTTCAAGTGTTGGCCCACTGCCGCCTGCGCCCGGGAAAGGAAGCGGACAACGTGCAGTGGCTGGCCGGCGATTTCTCCACAGCAGAGAGCACTGCGGATTTTTTAATAGAACACGAAAAAAGACTCAAAGAGTGCCGCTACCTGATCAACAATTACGGCCCGATCACCCTGCGGCCGACAGTCGATGTGACCGGAAAGGACCTGCTGGCCGATTTTCTGCAGCAGGTTGTGCCCGCGGTTGACATCAGCCGTTTTTTGATCGCCCGCGCTCCCCTGCAGTTCGTGTTGAACATTGGCTTTGAATACAGTGGCGAGATCCGCGCCTATCAGAAGATCCTGGGCTACGCCATGGCCAAGAACGCCCTGCTGCTGCTCACCCGTTCCTGGGCCGCCGCCTATCCCGACGTATGCTTCAACCTGTTTTCTCCTCCCAGTTTGGAAAAGGCCGAAGTCCTGCCCAAGCAGGCGCATATCGTGGCTCCGGAGTTGGTGGCCGAACGCATCTTCCGCATCATGGCCCGCCGTAGCTCCGGGTTCCATTACCGCTATACCGACCCGCCAGCGGCGACGAAACGGTGATCGTCGCCGTGCTGGACGTGGATAGCGATAGGCCGGCGCAGTTCGACGAGGTGGATGCGCAGGAGTTGGAAAAGATCGTCGAGTTGTTGAAGAGGTGACGGTGGGATGGGGAAGAACTTGGCATACGGTGCACGGCGTACGATGGAAGGGAAGAAAAAGATAAAATCCCAAATCACAAATTCCAAATAACAAACAAATTCCAAGTTCCAAATTCCAATGTCCTAAACAAGATCGTAATGCGTGAACGAATTCAACGATATCCGTTATGCGTTATGAGAAAGAATTAGAATCTTTTAGATATTTCGAACCCTTGCCGTTTCGCCTCACGCATTACGCATCACGTATTGCTTTTCTCCGCGTTTGGGTCATTTGGTCATTGGTACTTGGTGCTTGGGATTTGTGATTTGGAATTTAAGAAGGGCGATCGCAAGGATCGCTACGTCTTTTCTTTAACCTCGAACTTCGGACTGCCTTTGCCGGCAAGATGGCGTGCTCCACCTTCTTTTTAATTCTCCCTGGCAATAAGAAGAACGGAGCCGGCCGCAGCCGGCCCCGTTATGAATCAGTTCTGTCGTTCCGCTTCAGCGCACCGCTTCCAGGGCATTAACGCGGCCCTTGCCTGAATAGGGGTCGGCACCGGGCTTGAGTATGTCGTCGGCGCTTTGCTGGATCCTGCGCTTCAGCTCCGCCGGGGACATCTTGCCGTACTTGCCCACGATCAGCGCCGCCACTCCGGTAACATGGGGAGCTGCCATCGAGGTGCCGGCGGCGAAGGAGTAGTAGTGGGAATTGCCGACCCTGAAGCTTGGGCTGATGATCATGTCGAAGTACCACGGAATCGGCGTCATCAACGGGTAGCGCGTGAAGTCGCCTCCGGGCGCCGCCACATTGACCACCGATTGGCCGTAATTGGTGTAGGACGCGGCGCGGTCGAAATCCTGCAACGCGATCGGCCCGGTGGCCGCGACCGCCATGCCGTTGCCCGACTGCGCCGGGATCGACCACAGGCGACTGTTGAGATTGACACCCCCGTTGCCCGCCGCGCTGACGCACAGGGTGCCCGCGGCCGTGGCGTGGGTGATGGCGCGGTTAAGCGCGGCGATCAGCGGGCCCGCCCCGCCGCCGCCCTGGTTGATGCGGTCGAAGGTGGCACCCAGGCTCATGTTGATCACGTCGGCTTGTACATCGGGACCCGACGCGTACATGATGCCCGCGATGATCCACGAGAACGCTCCGCTGCCCGTGGAGCTGCGCAGCACCTTGACGGCGACGATCTCGGCCAGCGGTGCGACGCCCTGGACACCCTTGTCGTTGATCGGCGCGGCGATGATGCCGGCGACGTGGGTGCCGTGGTTGAAGCCGGAAACGACCGGGTTAATGCCGGGTTCGGTCGGCACGAAAGAGCGGCTGAGCGCCAAATTGAGGTTGGCGGCGATATCGAGATGGGTGCTGGTGATGCCGCTGTCGAGGACCGCCACCCGCGCCCGCTTCACGCCCCAGCCCATGTCACCGTTGGAGGCCGTCTGGTCGGCGTGGATCTGGCGGATGTTCCACTGGTAGCCCCAGAAGGGTTCGGAGTTGACCCCCATGGCCTGGAGGTCGGACTCGGCGACCTCGAAAACATTTTCCCTGGGGATCCACTGTACCTCGATGTCTTCGGCGGCTTCCTGCACCCGGGCGTCGGCGTTGATGATGGCCAGGAAGTCGGGATTGGCGGACGACGCCAGCACCACTCCGATCTTGGGGATCTTGGCCGTAATCGCGGCGCCGGCGTAGGTCATCAGGTCATCCAGGTCGGTGCTTCCCGGGCCGTGCCCCTTGGCCACGATCAAATAATTTTTCGGAGTGTCCGCGGCGGACAACACTCCTCCCAACAGAACCAGAACGAGGAAAAGGACGGTTGTGAAACGTTTCATAATCTATCTCCTTTTTGGGCCGCCGGTTAGCCGGCAGCCAGTCAGCATGGGTTTATTGGAACAACTAACAAAAAAAACTATTATCCCATTGTGTATTCTAAAAAAAATTATTATTAATGTCAATCACTTTTCCGGCTTTTGATTTTTTTCTCAAATTTCGAACTTCGAATTGTTTTCTAACTTTTGCCATGAGCGATCCGCCAGACGAAACGCTGGCGATCCGCCTCTACTTGTCACTTGTCAGATAATTCGATAGAATGTTTTCGGATCGCAATAGAATGAACATAGACCCGAAAATGATCATCGGCAACTGGACGCACGGCTGGGCCCTGGACCAGCACACGCTGCGCAGCACGTCGGGCGGTTCCGACAGCAGCATGCATCCTGAATTCGACACCGAACGGACCGAGCTGGGTGACTCATTGTACAAATTGAAGTACCGTGCCGATATGGCGCAGGTAGAGCCCATCGCCCGCACGGTCGCCGATTTTGTCCGCGGACACTCCGAACTTTCCGACATCACGGCCATCCTGGCTGTGCCGCCATCGGATACGCGACGTTCGTTCCAGCCCGTGCAAGCGCTCGCCGCCGGCATCGGCGCCCTGCTGGGGCTGCCCGCCCCCGACGATTATCTGCTCAAGGCCAGGGCGACCCTGCCGCTTAAAAGTATAACCGGCAAGCACTCGCGCCGGGCGGAGTTGGACGGGGCGTTTAACGTCGCCGATAAGCGCTTCGCCGATATGCACGTCCTGCTGTTCGACGACCTTTTCCGCTCCGGCGAAACATTGAAAGCGGTGACGGCCGCCCTGCTTTTTCAGGGTGACGCCGCCATGGTTTCCGTGGTCACGGCCACCAGTACCAGGTCGAACCGATGAATACTTTAGAAGGCAAAGCGTGGCGCGCTCTGTCCGGGGCCAAGGGAATCGGGTCCAAGACCTTGTGGCGGATCGCCGACTATCTTGCCAGCCGAAAAAAAACAGCATCCTGGCTACTGCAAAATCCCATCGAATTTGAAATCGCCCTGAGGGGAAGCAAGGCAAACATCGTGATCCCTGAATTTGAAGATCAAAAATATGTGGAAGTGGAAAAATATGCGGGGCGACAAGTGACCGTACTCCACCCACTGCATGCCGATTTTCCGCGGCGGCTCAGAATGTTAAAGGATCTCATTTCGCTGCCCGCACTCCTCTATGTGTCGGGCAACGTCGCGATCCTCAACCGGCCCGGCGTGGCCATAGTGGGGAAGCGGCAGGCGGGGGAGGCGGAGTTGGCCGCGGCCGCTGCCCTGGCTTCTGAACTTGCCGGCAAGGGGATCAACATCACCTCCGGCTATGCCGCGGGCATCGATACGGCGGCGCACCTGGCCGCGCTGCGCAGCAACGGCACGACCAGTATGGTTTTGGCTGAAGGGATACATCATTTCCAGACCAAGCCCGAATTACAGGATTATTTGACGATAGACAATATTCTTGTTGTTTCCCAATTTGAACCCGACGCGAAATGGGCGGCGTACATGGCCATGACGCGCAACAAGCTTGTCGGCGCGCTGTCGGGCGCGCTGGTGGTGATCGTATCCGGCCCCGAGCGCAACGCCAACGGCAGGATGAGCGGTACTTTCGACGCCGGCATGGCGGCCCTGAAAATGGAGATTCCTGTCTTCGCAGTAGCCCCGTCTTTTTTTATAGACCCCCCCCTTGGCAACTGTCAGCTTATCGCCCGCGGCTGCCGCGCCTGGGATCCCGCCGCCGGCGCCGCGCCGATCCTTGAGGCCTTGCGCTCCCCAGCCGATCATAAGTTACCCAAGCAGCTATACCTTTTTGAGAAGGATGAGGATTGATCTGTCCTGTAGGGGCGAATGGCATTCGCCCTATTGATAATTTATTAGTAAACAAGAATTTGGGCGACCGGCCGGTCGCCCCTACGCCTTTTTCTTCAACCTCGAACGTCGAACTGTTTGTTCGTTTTGATTATTTAGTGCTTAGGATCTTCAGGTTGTTGGTCACGGACAAAACGCCGTTGACCTTGCGGGCGGCCATATAGGCGATATGGCTGTCCCCTTCATTGGACACCACGCCTTCCAGGGTTACGCGGCCGCCCTTGACCATGATGAGGGCTTGAGTGTCAGGTCTTGAATTGACAGTTTTTTATATAGGAACCGGAGGCGTCATGCCCCAGGAAGCGGCCCAGAAACAGAAGCAGCGCCAAAAACAGGGCTGCGAACAAGAACGCTGGCCGGGGGATTTTCCGGAACCGGGGGATGGAAGAGGCCCGCCAGAGCACATAGGCCAGCAGCAGGGCCGAAGCCAGGGTCAAGTAAATTCCATACATGGTTTCAGACCACTTTCCTTCCCGGTACTCCGCTTGGGTAGCAAAGACAACACAATCCGGAGTTCCGAGAATACAACATATCCGGAAATTCCGCAATCCGCAAAATCGAGGCAGCGAATGTACCTTTATTTTTTTGCTGCTGCAGCCAGCGCATGCCGCTCCTCCAGGTATTCCCAGCGCAGGTAGGCTGTTCGTAATTCTTCTTCCAGTTCCTGCAGGCGTGCATTGGCGGCAGCGACATCGTTCCCCTCGCCGCGATAAAAAACGGGATCGGCCAGGGATTGATAGAGTTGTTTCTTTTCCGCTTCCAGCTGCTCCAAACACGCCGGCAGGGCTGCCAGTTCCCTTTCCTCCTTGAAGCTCATCCTGACCGTTGCCGGTCGGGGCCGGGACAGCGGTTTGGGGGAGGATTTTTCAACGGCCGGAACCTGAGGGATCTCTTTTTGGCGCAGCCAATCGTCGTAGCCGCCCACGTATTCCTCGATCATTCCCTGGCCGCTGAAAACCAGGGTGCTGGTCACCACGTTGTTCAAAAAAGCCCGATCGTGGCTCACCAGCAGCAGCGTGCCCTTGAAGTCGAGGAGCAGCTCTTCCAGAAGTTCCAGGGTCTCGATATCCAGGTCGTTGGTGGGCTCATCGAGGACCAGCACGTTGGCGGCCCGGGTGAACAACCGCGCCAGCAGCAGGCGGCAGCGCTCGCCGCCCGAGAGGGACTTCACTTTGGTTCGCGCCCGTTCCGGGGTGAAGAGAAATTTCTGCAGGTAGCCGATCACGTGCTGGGTCCTGCCTTCGAGGGTCACCGTGTCATTGCCCTGGGCCACGTTGTCGAAAACCGTTTTCTCGGTGTCGAGCTGCTCGCGCAACTGGTCGAAATATACGAACTCCAGGTTGGTGCCCAGGCGGACGCGGCCCTGCTGCGGGGGCAGTTCGCCCAGCAGCAGGCGCAGCAGCGTGGTCTTGCCGCAGCCGTTGGGCCCGATGATGCCTACCCGGTCCTGGCGCAGGATCATGGTCGAAAAATCGCTTATCACCGGTTTTTCGTCGTATTGATGGTGAACATTTTCCGCGGCCATGACCAGGTTGCCCGAGCGTTTGCCCGCCTGCAGGTACATTTTTACCCCGCCGGGCCGTTCCTGCCGCTGCCGGCGCCGGGCGCGCATTTTCAACAGTGTGTTGACCCGGCCCTGATTGCGGGTGCGGCGGGCCTTGATGCCCTGGCGCAGCCAGGCTTCCTCGATCGACAGTTTCTTGTCATAAAGCCGGTTCTGACTCGCTTCCGTCGCCAGGCTTTCCTCTTTGCGTTTCAGGAAAGTCTGGTAGTCGCAAGGCCAGTCCAGCAGGTGGCCGCGGTCGATCTCGATGATGCGGCTGGCCAGCTTTTGCACCAGCAGGCGGTCATGGGTGACGATGACGATGGTGCCGCTGTAGGCGGTCAGGAAGTTCTCCAGCCAGGCAATGGCATCGATATCAAGGTGATTGGTGGGTTCGTCGAGCAAGAGGATATCGGGTCCCGCTACCAGCGCCCGGGCCAGCAGGGTGCGCCGCTTTAAGCCGGTGGAAAGCGTGTTGAACTCGGCTTCGGGCGGCAACTGCATCCTGGCGATGACCAGGTCGACCTGGCGGTGGATCTCCCAGCCGTTTTCCGCGTCCAGTTGCTGTCCCAGGCGGTCCAGACGGGCCAGAAGCCGGGGGTCGTTGCCGCTGCGGTCGGCCAACAGGGCGCCGGTGTGATGGTAATCTGCCAGCAGCCGGCCTTTGTCACCAAGCCCGGAAGTGACGATGTCGATGACCGGGCCGGCGATGCCGGCGGGAATTTCCTGGTCCAGGCGGGAGCTGACGATGCCCTGGCCGCGGCTGACCGTGCCGCTGTCCGGGGTGAGCTCGCCGTTAATCAGCTTCATCAGCGTGGTCTTGCCGCTGCCGTTGCGCCCCAGTAGGCAAACCCGTTCGTGCCGTTCGATATTCAGGTCGATATGGTCAAGCAGCAGGAAGCCGCCGTAGCCGACGCACACGTCTTTTACGCTTAACAGTGCCATCAGGTGTTTGCCTTCATTTTTATCAGCCGCCCGCGCTCGCTCCGGGCCCTGTCGCCAGGGTTTGCCGCGGAAAAAGCGCCTATGATAAAGACAGTATACGCCATAGCCGGCTCCAACTCAAAACGGAAACCGGGAGACCGGCAATGAGGCCCATTGCTATTTCGCTCGATAAAGACTAAAATCACCATACCATGGCTATAAAACCAAAGACTCTTTTTAATAAAAAAACGTCCATTTTTGCGGAAGAAGAGGTTTTGATCGCCCATGAGCAGCTGGGCAAACCCGCGCTCCCTGATCCGGTCATTATTTCGCGCTTATTCAAGCGCATCACCAATAAAACCCTGAAAAATATCCGCCCGGACTCGCGCCGGGTCATTACCCGTCCTTTCCGACCCGCCAATGAAAGCCACACCGGCAATATCGTCAAGCGCGTCCTGGCTCTGGATGAAACCAGGGTCAAAGCCCTGCTCAAGCAAATACTCAAGGAGTTTGCCCACCGCCATAAAGATATTCAATCCGTCCTAATGAGGAATTATCAGAAGATCAGCGGCTATGTCCAGGAGCCGGCGGCATTATCCGAGGAAAGAAAGCTCTTGCTCGGCTCTTGTTTTACCATGGAATATTCCATCGAATCCGCCGCCCTTTTTAATCCTTCGATCGTCATCTATCCCAAGCAGAACAATGTTCAGAAGGGACAGACCCGCGTGATCTTCAGCTTCCGCGCCACCGGCGAAGGGCATATTTCCTCGATCGTTTTCCGCAGCGCCCTGATCGACAGGGACAATTCGATCTTTCTGGAATCGGTCACCCCGTTTTTGGGCACGCCCGAGGTCGTCTTGAACGCGACGTACGACCGGGGACTTTTTAAGGCCAAACTGGAGGAGATGCAGCAGTTCAGCGAAGCGGCCAAGGCGATCTTCCAGCACCTGCCGGCCAGCTTTACGCCGGAAGAAATGGGCCGGGCGATCCACGCCGTCCGCGCCAGCAACACCTTTGCTCACGCCAACATGGACGACACCATCATCCACATCAAGTGGCTGGAGGAATCGAATTATGAGGTTTTTTTTCCACACCCACAGTTGATCTCGGAAAGGGTCATTTTCCCCGTGTCGCAAAACGAAAGCAACGGGGTGGAAGACGCGCGTTTTGTCCGTTTTGTCGACGACGATGACGGCAGTGTGACCTACTATGCGACTTATACCGCTTATAACGGCCGGGAAATATTGCCGCAAATAATCGAAACCAAGGATTTTCACCATTTCAAGATCTCGACCCTCAACGGCGCCATGGCGCGCAACAAGGGCATGGCCCTTTTCCCGCGCCGGGTCAATGGACGCTATGCCATGATCACGCGCAGCGACGGGGAAAATCTCTTTTTAAGCTATTCCGATAACATCCATTTCTGGGATGAAGGGGTTAAAATCGAAGCGCCGGAAAACCCCTGGGAGCTGGTCCAGATCGGCAATTGCGGCTCCCCCCTGGAAACTGAAAAAGGCTGGCTGCTGCTGACGCACGGCGTGGGGCCGATGCGCAAATACTGCATCGGAGTTTCGCTTTTGGACCTGAAGGATCCCGGCACAACGATCGGGCGAATGGAAATACCGCTGCTGGCGCCGCGGGAAGAAGAGCGCGAAGGCTATGTGCCGAACGTGGTTTACAGCTGCGGCTCTATCATCCTCAACGGCGAATTGATCATCCCTTACGCCATTTCCGATTCCCAGTCGCATGTGGCCAGCATCCCGGTGGACGAACTGCTCGAAAAGCTTTTAAAGAAGAGAGGTTAATATTTTAGTTGGAGGCGGGACTCTTTGCCTTGCTTTGCAAGACTCATCCCTGTAGACAGCCTGCTCGCCAAGCTTCTGCCCAAACGCTGAGCGCCACTCGATCACGTCGATGCGGTCTTTAGAGCTTGCTTCGCTTTCCTCAAAGTCGCTTTAACAAAAGCCAGGCTGGCTTGACTGTCTTTCTCGCTCACATAACCGCCGCCCTCGTAAAGATCGATATTACGGTCCTGCCTCATTTTGTTTCCCAGTACAGCCACATCAGGTTCATTAAGTATTTCCGTTATCTTTTCAATGATCCTGACATGATGCCCCACCCGGCTGCGCACTTTGTACCCCCGGCTGGCAATCAGAGCTATGCCAACCTTGATCAGCGCGTCATAAGCGAACTTAAAAACAACTTCCGGCACTCCTGATCCCACGGCTATTGCTACATCTCGCTCGGCCGATGCGATGAATTGCGCTATCTTATCAGCGGTGAATTTTATTTTTTGGAAATATTCCGCCTCAAAATGGCTCATATCAACCTGACAACCTTACCCTTAAATATATTGCTTAAAAAAGAATCTTTGGCTTTACGCTTCGCGGCCGCTTCCCGCAGGCTTAGATTAATAACATTGATCTCCCTGCCGGTCGCTTTTTGCAGGGAAGAGATCGATCTTTGTAGATCGAGGGATGAATGGTCGCCCACGACCAACAGGTCAAGGTCGCTCGCGGAATCCATTTTATTAACGGCATAAGATCCAAATATATAGGCCTCTTTTACTCCGGCGGTGCCGGCCATGATCTCTTTTAATTTTTTTTCTAGTCCATGGGTCTTTAAGAATATTTGGCGATATTGGTTAAGCAAAGGATATTTACGGTTAATGAAGAAATACCGCTCTTTCCCCCTGGTCTCACTCTGGAGAAGGCCCGATTTTTCAAGTTCTTTGAGCTTTCGGTCGAGATTTTTAGGATCGATTTCAAGCAGTCTCGCCAGCTCATTGATATAACGCCTGGCGCCGGGGTTAAGAAAAAAAAAATCAAGCAATTTAACGGATATTTTCGACCTGAACGATATCATTGTTTTACCATGTTTATGGTATTTTTATACCATAATAGCCTGGTCGCGTCAAGCCTCGCTCGCAATTTCATACTCTTCGATCATGGCCAGCAGCGCCATGAGAAAAGAAACCGTGCTTTCGCCCCCCTGGTTCAGGCTGACCCCCTCCGGCAGCAAGCCGTCGGCGCAGCCTTTGGTCTCGTGATCGTACAAAGACATGCCCATGTCATTCTCGCCGAGAAACCAGCCGAAGGCCAGCCGCATCTTTTTTAAATATTCTTTGTCCCGGGTGACCCAGTAAGCCGACTGGTAAGCCAGAACCATGGCTGTCGCGTCAATGGGCTGCTGGTCATACTGCGCTCTGGGCCCGCCTTTTTTATACCAACCGCTGCTGCCGACCAAAGAAAGGCGGCCGTTTTGGGTAAGGTTTTTTTCTAAAAACTCCAGCGTTTCCTTGGCTGCCTGCAAATATTTTTCATCGCGGAGAAGGGCATACGTTTGAAACAAAGCCATGGGCATGATGCCGTTATCGTAACAAATGATATCTTCAAACCAGCGCCAGTCGTCGGTCGCCACTTCTTTGTACAAAGCCAGAAGATTGTCGGCGCATTCGCGCAGCAGGGCGCTGACGCTCTCGTCCCCTTGGTAGCAGCGCAAGTAGGCGGCCAAACCGAGCATGGCCAGGGCCTTGCCGCGCAGGTTCAAGCCGCGCACGTGGGGCAAAGCCTTCTGGAAACACTCATAAGCCAGGGAGCGGTAGGCATCGCGGGGCGGCCGCCAGATGATATAACCAAGCGCCCAGAGCGCCCGGCCGCACGCATCGTCCGAACCGGTCTCATCCAGGAAGTGGCGCTGGTAATCCATTAAATTCCGGAAGCGGCCGTCGGGATTTTGCATAAAATGGGTAAAGCTGAAATAAGTGGAGATCAGCTCTTTGGCGTCCTGGCCGCGCAAAAGGGAAAACGCCCAGGCGCACAACATCAGGGCGCGGGAATTGTCGTCCAGGCAATAACCGGTATGGCGGTTGGGGACAATATACTTGGCGTGCTGGATCAGTCCCGTACCATCGGTCAGGCGCTGCAAGTGCGCCAGGTCGAAGGGCGGTTCACGCAACAGCAGGGCGGGAGTTTTAAGCGCCATCGATCTTTTTTCCGCGACCGCCGCCGTGTGCTGGAACAGCTCCAGATACTTTTCCGCGACGGTTTCCCAGCGCATTTGCCGCCCGAATTGATAGGTTTTGGCGCGCAGCGACTTCAGTTTGGCTTTGTCCGCCAGCAGGTCGCGCAGGGTGGCTGTCAGCGCCACGGAGTCTGCAAAGCCGATCAACAGCCCCCGGCCTTCGGCGAGCAGCTCTTTGGCGTACCAGTAAGGGGTGGAGATGATGGCGGTCCCGGCCCCGAACGCATAGGACAGGGTGCCGCTGACGATCTGCGCCTCGTTCAAATAAGGGGTGACATAGATGTCCGTCGCCATCAGCCAGGCATAGAGCTCTTCCAGGCTGACAAAGCGGTCATCAAAGATAACATGTTCCTGCAGCCCCAGCTTGTCAACCAGCGCGATCAGGCCGGTCCGGTATTTTTCGCCGTATTCCTTGCGGACGTTGGGGTGGGTTTTCCCCAGCACGATATAGATCAATTTGGGAAATTCCCGGACCAATCCGGGGAGAGCGTGAATGACCGTCTCGATCCCTTTGTTGGGGCTGAGCAGGCCAAAGGTCAGCAGCGTCTGGTTCCCTTCCACCTGGAAACGTTTTTTGTAGTGGCGGTTATCCAGCGAGGTAAAATCGGGTGTGCCGTGATAGAGCCTCGTGATCTTCCCGGCTGGTATGGCGTAGACCTCCTGCAACAAGGACACGGCCAGTTCGCTCATCACGACCAGCTGGCCGGCCCGCTGAGCCATTTCCTGGATGATCTTTTTCTGATTGGGGGTGGGGGTTTTAAGCACTGTGTGCAGAACCACCACTATCGGCACGCTGAGGCTGGAAATCAGGGAGAGGATATACACGCCGTCCCAGCCGCCGTAGATCCCGTACTCGTGCTGGACGCAGACCACGTCGGTGTTGCTGGCGTTAATAAAATTTGCCGCTTCATAATAATCGCTCTGCTTGTTCTTTTGCAGGGTGAATTCCACTCGGCTCGGATAGGCGTACCCCTGGTCCGTGTCATTGACGGCGACCGCGAAAACATGCGACCGAGGTCCCAGCCGCTTGGCGGTCGCTTCGCAAAGATCGGTGGTAAAAGTGGCGATGCCGCAAAGGCGAGGGGAATAATTGCCGACAAAAGCGATATGGAGTGGGGGTTTCAACATATGCTCCCACTCTACCCGATATCATTCAATATTGCAAGCGGCCTGTTCCGGATCGCCCCACCAGGGGAATGGCAAAGCGGGGTTTTAAACTAATCCCGATCGTGTTGAAGAAATAAGCCGTTGGGTTTTAACTATTTTCTTGACTTGAGACCAACAAATATAATATAGTTCATCTTTACAATTTTCCCTGGCATGATTTTGGGATTGGCTGTTTGGACTGGATTGAAATAAACATTCATTTCGACAAGGAGGTTGGCATGCTGCATGAACCGGCGGTAGAACTGGGCAAGGACAAATCGATTCCTAAAAAAACCCGGCTGGGAGTGGTGATGTTCCTTATCTACATGGTCGTCTATAGCGGATTCGTGGTGATCGGCACGATGTTCCCCGAGGCCCTGGGCGTCAAATTCATCGGCGGCCAGAACCTGGCTTTTCTGTACGGAATGGGGTTGATCGTTCTGGCTATAGTCATGGGGCTGATCTATAATTTCTTTTGCACCAGGCTGGAAGACAAACTGAATAAAGAGGAGCAGTCATGATTTACCAAGTATCTTCAACGGCCATCATCATATTTATCTTCTTTGTGCTCACGGTGCTAGGGCTCTCCTTTTTCTTTGCCCGCAAAACCAAGTCGGCTAGCGGCTATTATGCGGCCGGCGGCCAGATCCACTGGGCCGTCAACGGCATCGCCTTTGCCGGCGACTACCTCTCCGCCGCCTCCTTTCTGGGCATCTGCGGCATGATCGCCTTCTTCGGCTACGACGGCTTCCTCTACTCGATCGGCTACCTGGCCGGATGGGTGGTGGCCTTGTTCCTGGTGGCTGAGCCTTTGAAGCGGCTCGGCAAGTATACCTTTGCCGACGCCCTCGACGCCAAGTTCGATTCCCGGGCCATCAAGCTGACCGCCGCCATCAGCACCTTGGTGGTCTCCATTTTTTACCTGATCCCGCAAATGGTCGGCGCCGGCGCCATTGTCACACCGCTGCTGGGGCTGCCGCACTGGGCGGGGGTCGTCATGGTCGGCGCTGTGGTCATCCTGATCGTGGCCACGGCGGGCATGACTTCCACTACCTACGTGCAATTCATCAAGGGCGGTCTGTTGATCGTCTTCTCGCTGATCGTCGTGATCCTGGTCCTGAACAAAGGCATTAAGCTCAACCCCAGTGCCGACTATCACAAACCAATAGTTTTGGCCGCGACTCTGGCCGAAAGCCGGGTACAGGCGGTTGCCGACAGCTCTTACCATGTGCTCGGACAGCACGAGGAAAATGGCCTCACCTTCGTGAAAATGACCAAGGCGGGGATCGACTCCTGGTGGAAATTAAATAGCATTTCGTCAACTCCGGAACTGGAAGAAACGCTAACGGTGGTGGAGACCGGGGATGGACGCACCTTATACAACGGCGAACCCAAAGAGGCCGGGAAATTTTACCAGGTCGGCCATGTCAAAAAGATCGTTGTCAACGGCCGGGAAGTGGAAGAGACCGGACCCATCGGGCCCTTCAAATTCATCAAGACATTGGGGACTTCGCAGATCGTCCGTTTCACACAGAAAGCCTTCACTTTTGCCGGCGAGAAAATCACCATCTATTTCCAGAATATCACCGCCGGCTCTGACATCATAAAACCCGGCCTCTATTACAAGCTGGACAAGGGAGCCTCCATCTGGTCGCGCCTCGACTTCCTCTCCCTGATGCTGGCCCTGTTCTTGGGCACATCGGCCCTGCCCCACATCCTGATCCGCTACTACACCGTCCCCAGCCAGCGGGCGGCCCGCAAATCAACCATCGTCGCCATCTCGGCCATCGGCTTTTTCTACATTCTCACCCTGTTCCTGGGGACCGGGGCCATGATCAATGGCAGTATCGACCTGGGCAGTTCCAACATGTCGGCGCCACTGCTGGCCAAGACCTTCGGTATCACGCTCTTTTCCATCATCTCGGCCATCGCCTTCGCCACTATCCTGGGAACGGTCAGCGGCCTGATCGTCGCCTCTTCCGGCGCCGTTGCCCACGACCTGATGGACAAATATATGAAAATCAAGATGACCGAGAAACAAAAGGTACAAGCCGGCCGCATTGCCGCTGTCGGCGTCGGCATCGTGGCTATCATGCTCGGCATCCTCTTCGAGAAACAGAATGTCAGTTTCCTTGTGGGACTGGCCTTCGCCATCGCCGCTTCCGCCAACCTGCCGGCCATTCTGATGCTGCTTTTCTGGAAGCGGACCACGGCCAAAGGGATTTCCTGGGCGATCGTTGTCGGCATGATGACCTCCCTGATCCTGATCCTCCTCTCTCCGACCCTGTATGAGATCTACGGCTTGCCTGCCGCCAGCGCGCCCATGCCGTTGAAAAATCCCGGCATCATCTCCATCCCCCTGGGATTCCTAACCCTGATCGTTGTCTCCCTAATGAGTAAAAAGCAGGGAGCAGCACCAGCCCTGGAGAAATGATCGATGAAAAAGTCTGTTATGATCTTTGTCCTGATCCTCCTGGCTTTCTCCTTGGCGGCCCAGGAAGAAAAAAGGGATTTCGGCATCAAGTTCAGCGGCTTCATCAAAAGTGACTTTTTTTATGACAGCCGCCAGACGGTGAATATCCGTGAAGGTCATTTCCTGTTGTATCCGGCCGATTTCCTGGCCGACGCCGACGACCGCGATATCCACGCCCAGTCCAGTTTGAATTTTCTTTCCATCCAAACGCGGCTGACCGGCACCATCACCAGCCCCGACGCCTTCGGCGCCCGGGTCAAAGGGGTGATCGAGGCCGATTTTTTCGGCAATGAAAACGCCGCTTTCGTCGACGTCAACGGTTTCCGGCTGCGCCACGCCTATGCGCAGCTGTCCTGGGAAAAAACGCAGCTGCTCCTCGGCCAGTACTGGCATCCCTTGTTCATCCCCGGCTGTTTTTCCGAGGTCGTCTCCTTCAACACCGGTTCCCCGATCCAGCCTTTTTCCCGCAACCCGCAGATCCGGGTCATTCACCATCCGGGGAAATTCCACCTGATCGCCGCCGTCAGCGCCCAGCGCGATTTTACCTCTGCAGGCGGGTCCAATGTCTTGCGCAATTCGGCGCTGCCAGAATTCCAGGCTCAGGTGCAGTATGAAATCAAGAACACTGCGACCAGGAGGGAATTCCTGGCCGGCTTCGGCGGCGGCGTGAAATGGCTCAGGCCGCTGCTCAACACCGAGGCCGCTGGGAAAAAATACGTCACCGATCAAACTCTCTCCTCGTACTCCTTCACGGCCTTCGCTAAAATGAAATGCCCGGCCTTCACCTGCAAGCTGCAAGGAGTGTACGGCACCAACCTTTATGACCTCTTAATGATCGGCGGCTATGGAGTCAGCACAGTGACCGATCCCCTGCGCAACACGGTTGCTTATACGGCCACCAGGACCCTTTCCGTCTGGAGTGAAGGCATGACCCAGGGCAAGACCATGCAACTTGGCCTGTGGGCTGGCTTCACCAACAACCTGGGCGGCGCTGCCCCGATCCTCTATTATTCCGACCGGGTGGGCGGCACCCTGGGCACGGTGCGTGGAGCCAACATCAAGAGCATCCTGCGTATTTCTCCGCGCCTTGTCCTGATTTCCGGAAAATTCAACTTCGCCCTGGAAACTGAATACACCAGTGCTGCTTACGCCGCCAAGGATGAGTTCGGCAATCTGTCGCGCGACAGCCACGGTGTCATCGACCTGACGCAGAACCTGGCCAACATGCGCGTCCTGTTCGCCACCATCCTTAAGTTCTGAGTTTGATGGAAGGCGGTGTCGGATTGCGCGGGGCACTGGCAGGCTGACCGGGATGAAAATAGGGATTCTCAGCGATATCCACGAGGATGGGGAACGGCTCCGCGAAGTCCTGGTTGCGATGGAAAAGTGCGGGGTCAGCGAAATCGCCTGTCTGGGTGATATCGTCGGTTTCGATATCCTTCTTTACCGGTACTTGTCGACCCGCAACGCTTCATATTGTCTCGACCTGGTGCGCAAAAACTGCCGCTGGGTAGTTGCCGGCAACCACGACCTGTTCGCTATCCGCAAGCTCCCCGATGTCAACGGCTGTTTCTCCTTTCCCGAAAACTGGTACCAGCTCGATTTTCAGGAGCGAAAGCGTCTGGGCCGGCAGCAGGTCTGGTTGTTCGAAAACCAGGAACTGTCGTCGCTCCTGACCGGGAAGGACCGGGATTATCTGCATTCCCTGCCTCTTTCCCTGGAAGTGGAACTTGCCGGTATGCGCGTTATGTTCTCGCACGCCGTGTTTCCCGACTGGAGCGGTTCCCTAATCTGGCGTCCGAAAAACCACTGGGATTTCCAACGCCACTTCCAGTTGCTCAAGAAGCAGGGGTGCCGGCTGGGCATCTCCGGCCATCTGCACCCCAACGGTATCGGCATCGCCGACCCGCAGCGATTTGACTTTTTACGTTTTCGGACTTACCAGATTTCTTCCAATTTGGTACAATATGTATGTCCATGCACGGCCAGCACCTCCAGCAAGAACGGCTTTCTGGTTTTGGACACCGCCGGCATGACCATGGAAGCGGTCGCCATGAAATCGGGCCGGTATCGGATCGGCTGCTTCCGTTAGGAGCGGAGGGAAATTGCGCTTCAACGTAAAGCGATTTTTTCTGACCATCGTCCTGCCCACGATCCTGACCATCGGCTTGTTCATGCTGCTGATCTTTCGCTTCATCATTCCCTACTTCGAACAGAACATGCTGAACCAGAAAAAGGAGATGATCCGGGAATTGATCAGCTCGGGGGTCAGCATCGCCGATACCTTCCGGCGCCAGGCGCTGGCCGGGGAAATGAGCGAAGCCGCGGCCCGGGCTGCCGCCATCCTGCAGATCCGCAATATTCGCTACGGCATCGATAACAAGGATTACTGTTGGATCACCGATCTGCAGCCGCGCATGATCCAGCATCCCTACCGCCCCGATCTGAACGGCACCGATCTCAGCAGTTTTCGTGATCCCCAGGGCAAACTGCTCTTTGTGGAAATGGTGCGGGTGGTCGAAAAGAGCGGCGCCGGTTATATCGATTACATGTGGCAGTGGATGGACGATCCCAGCCGCATCGTCCCCAAGATCTCCTACGTCCGCGAGTTCAAGCCCTGGGGCTGGATCATCGGCACCGGCATCTACATCGAGGATGTCCGCGAGGAGATCGCCGGCATCAAAAAGCGCCTGCTGCTGGTCCTGCTTTTGATCTCGGCGGTCATGGCGCTGCTTCTCGCCTTTATCGTCCGCCAGAACCTGAAGGCGGAAATGAAACGGACCGCGGCCGAGCGCGATTTGTTGGAATCACGGGAAAAATACAAGGCTCTGGTTGAAGCCTCGACCGAAGGGACCTGGATGATTCTTGAGGGCGCCACCATTTATGCCAATAAGAAACTGGCGGAGATCCTCCCCGGCGTCAACCAACAAGCGATCAGCGATGATTTCCGGGAAATCATCGCCGCCGACCGCCGGGACGACATCCGGACCATCGGCGATTTCAGCCGGGGCCCGGCAACATTTTTGCGCCTGGAAACCCGTTTGCTGTCTGCCGGCAAGCAGGCGATCGATGTGATGCTTTCCATCTCCAAGATCGTTTTGTCCGATAAGCGGGGATATATCGTTATCATCAAGGGACTGGGGCGGCAGGATGAGCGATCCGGCGCCCCCGGCCGCGAGCTGGCCGACATTTGGGATATCGGGTTTTTTCAGGCCGCTGCGGGGAAAAAGGGGCGTTTTCTGGACATCAACACCGCGGCCCTGTCGATCTTGGGCTACAGCGACCGGGCCGAATTGCTGGAAAAAAATATCGTGGATCTGGTGCCCGATCGCGGCGAATGGAACCACTTGCTGCGCCAGCTCGACAGCCGCGGAGCGGTCTCCCGTTTTCCATTGCAGGTCAGGACCCGGGAAGGTGCGCTGCGCTCCATCCTGGTTTCGGCAAGGGTCCAGCGCGATGAACAGGGAGCCGTCTCCAGCACCGCCGGCATCCTGGAGGATGTCTCCGAGCAAATAAACCGCCAGCAGGCGCGGTTGGAATTGTTTTCCGACATGCAATCCGTTCTGCTGCTGCTGCAGCAACCCGTGGCCCAGGTCATGCGCGAGGCCGTGGTTTGTCCTGCAGACGCATCGATCCGCAACGCTGCCGAACTGATGTCACTGCATCGTGTCGATGCCCTGCTGGTCCGTTCCGGGGCGGGGGAGCCTATCGGCATGGTGACCGACGGTGACTTGCGTCGGCGGGCCGTCGGCGGCGGCATCGATCCGCAACTTCCGGTGACCGCCATCATGAGTTCTCCTTTAAAAACAGGCAGCGAGATCCTGCCCCTGGCCCGGGCCTGGAACGAAATGAAGCGGGCCGGGATCGGACACCTGGTGGTTCTTGACGCCGCCGGGAAAGTCCGGGGTATCGTTGGCCGCTGTGATTTCGATTGCTCGCTCTTTCAGCCCCGGCCGCTGTCCGCAGCAGAGGGAGAAGGACCGCCGCTCCTCGCTGATTTGCGGACCCAGTTCCTGAAATTGCCAGAATTGCTGGATGTCTTTGTCCGCAGCCATGCCCGCAGCGAATGGCTCACCGGTTTGACCACGGCCAGCGCCGATCGGACCACGGAGGCCATTGCCGTGATCGCCGGGCGCGAACTGGGCCCGGCCCCGGTCCCGTTCGCCTTCTTCGTTCTCGGCAGCGAGGCCCGGTCGGAATCGACCCTGTTCACCGACCAGGACAACGCCCTGGTTTACCTCGACCCCCCGGCTGCCCAAGCGGAATCGTGCCGGCGTTATTTCCTGGAATTCGGCGCCAGGATGAACCTCCTGCTGGCCCAGACCGGTTATGCCCTCTGTCCCGGCCAGGTTATGGCCCAAAATCCCCGCTGGAACCAGCCCCTGTCGGGTTGGCGGCACCACTTTAACGATTGGATTCTCCAACCCGATCCGCAAAACCTACTGGAATCAACGACTTTCTTCGACCGGCGCCGCGTCTACGGAGCTGCCGAACCGATCCTGAAACTTCAAGAACACATCCGCCTCACTTTAAAGGAAAACCCGGCCTTTTTCAGCCACCTGGCCCGGCAGTGCCTCCAGTACAAGATCCCTTTGGGCATCTTCGGCAAGATCCTGACCGATGCTTCCGAACCGCACCACCGCAGCGTCAATATCAAGAATCCCCTGCGCGTCATTGTCAACCTGGTCCGGCTCTATGCCATGGCCCACGGTGTCGATGAAGTAAACACGGGGCTGCGCCTGCGCCGTCTTCACGAACAGGGCGTGATCTCTACATCATTTTTTCAGGACCTTGATTACGCCTTTGATTTTCTCATCTGCCTGCAATTCCGCGGCCAGGTGCGATCGCTGCAATCGCAAAAACCGCTGAGTCATTCCATCGCCCTGGATGAACGGGCTGGCAGCGAAATTTCCACGCTCAAAACGATCTTCTCGGAAATCAATTCGTTCCAATCCAAGCTGAAACACGATTTCTCCGTATCCGAGTAGAAATGAATCACCCACGCCCTGCCAAAGAATCGCTGAAAAAAATGCGCTTGCGGCTGAAGAATTTCTTTCTCATGGTTCTCTTCCTCCTGGTCCCTTTTGCCGGAGCCTTCCACCCGAAACTGCTCCGGCGCCAGGACCCCGATGAAAAAGAAATCGGCGCGGAAAAGTAGGGAGGGATCCATCGGGGACAGTAGTTTAAGATTTGGATTTTCTCTTCGCTAGGTAGGAATCTTGTGCCGCCGCAGATCAATGCTGGATGCTCGAATTGCCGGAAACATCGTTTCTTTACACGAGGGACCCGGCTGTGATAGAGTTGCCTCAGCGGAGGTCCCATGCCCCGGAATGTAAACAAACTGCTGTGGAAACCCGGCACCATGCTCTATCCCGTTCCTGCCGTGCTGGTCAGCTGTGGGGAATACGGTGGCGTGCAGAATATCATCACCATTGCCTGGACCGGCGTGGTCTGCACCGATCCGGCCATGTGTTCCGTTTCCATCCGCCCGCAACGCTTCTCTTATGAACTGATACGAGAAAACGGCGAGTTCGCTATCAATTTGACCACAACGGCCATGGCCCGAGCCGTCGACTGGTGCGGAGTGAAAAGCGGCCGCGACTTCAACAAGTTCAAAGAGATGAAGCTGACGCCGCTGGAGGCAAAATTCATTCGCGCCCCGCTCATCGCCGAATCGCCCGTGAACCTGGAATGCCGGGTCAAAGAGGTCCATGAGTTGGGTTCCCACCATATGTTCATCGCCGAGATTCTGGCCGTCCATGCCGACCCCGCCTATTTCGATGCCAAGACCGGGTTTTTCAATCTGGCCGCCGCCGAGCCCATCTGCTACTGCCACGGTCATTACTTCCGCCTGGGGAAACACATCGGCAAGTTCGGCTTTGCGGTGGAGAAAAAAAGAAAAAAGCGGCCCTTGGGGAGCAGAATGAGAGGTAGAGAGGTAAAGAAGTAAAAAAGGTAAAAGGAAAAAAGTAAGGAAAAAATAATAGCTGCGGGTAGGGGCACGGCGTGCCGTGCCCTAAAGAGATCCAAGGATGAAACAAATAGTTGCTGACCGATTGAAGCGTTGAAGTGTTCAAGATAGATGAGCATGGAAAATAAAGTAAAACTCTAAACGGGCGTCCCCAATCCCCCCTGAAATATTGGGGCGTTAACCTGGAGGCTGCGGCAAACAGGTCAGCGAGGCAAAAAGTTTAAGGCGCTCACTGTTTTTTTTGATACCAGTTGCTTTCGCCATCCTGCAGCCAGTGGCCTACGGCGGCCAGAGCGGCGATCTGCACGGCCCGGCGCTTGCCGACCTCTTCGGCGCTGGTGTTCAATTTGACGGCGATCTCGGCATAGACGGTTTTCCGGTCCTGGTTTTCGGCGTTCACGACCTTGGCATTCTCTTTGCTCTGCCCGGCGTCGCTGCGGAAAGCCAAGAAACCGAGGTTGTTTTCAGCGATCCACTCCAGGGTTTTCATTTGTTCCAGCAGCGGTTTCCTTTGTAAAAACCTTTCCTTTAATTCGGCGCTTTCGGCCTGGACTGAAACCGTTAGCAGGAACAATCCCCCCAAGAGGGCGGCGGTGGTTTTCAGTTTGCCTTTCATTGCAATTCCTCCTTTTTTTGGCTGTTTTCCTTCTCAGTGCCGACCGCGGCTTGGTCGATGTCGCCGAAGAAATTATCCAGTTCGCGGTCGATCTTGATCCTGACGTCCACGGTGATGTGAACCGGCTGGATGGTCATTTCGTGTTTCATTTTTATGCAGGCGCAGGCCAGCAGTACCGGCGCCGCCACCAGCAGAAAGATCCTTTTTCCCATTTGTACCCTCCTTGCTTTTTATTTATTTTTCTTTTGACCGTCACTCATCTGGCTGCCGGCTTTAAGCAGGTCTTTCAAGTCGATGTCGAGGAAACGGATATCCAGCAGCAGCCCCTTGAGTTGGACATGGCGGCCACCCGCCGGGTCCTTGATAAAGTCCTTCTTTTTGGCATCGTAGCGCAGCGGCAATTTCTGGGCCGGCGCGCCGTCGATGGAAACGACCATATCCAGGCGGTCATCGCGGCTGCTCATTTTAACCTTGATCCAATTGTAGCGGAAATCGCGGATCGCTTCCTCCACCAGCACCTGGCCGCCGGAGATGAGCTCGGGCTGGGAAACTTTCAGGTTGCCGCTGCTGCCGGGGGTGGAATAAAGGTAGCCGTCTAAAAATACCGGGCTGCCGTCAACCATCCTCACCGGGACGATGCCGTTCATCTCGGCATCGCCGCTGACCACCGCTTTTCCCAGCAGCGCGTTGAGCATTTGGGCGAAATTGACGCGGTCACAGTAAAAGGTCATGAGAAAATCGGTTTTCCCGGGTTCAAGCCGAAAAGGGGCAATGATGATTTTACCCTGGCACCAGTCAAAACGGCCGGATTCGATAAAAACCGAGCCGCCGCTTTCTCCGGCAAAAACCAGTTCGCCATTGCTGAATGATTTGTCCTGCCATTTTAATTCCCGGAAAACGATGCGTTGGGCCGGAGCGGTGACAAAGTCGAAAAGGCGGTCCAATGTGATCGAGCCATTGACCCCGCGCACGGCGATCCCTTCCTCTTTCTGGTCAAAATCAGCATCGGCAATTTTTACGGTGGCGCTGCCGCCGGCGGCATCATTTCGCGCCCATATCCTGCCCTCGGCCTGGAAACTGCCGCCGCCGCTTATCCCCTGCAACAGGGGATGCAGGGGCTGCAGGGAGGTCTTGGCCGGCAGCACGACCGGCGGCATTGAAAAATCGGCCCGCAGGCCGCCGCCGGCAGGAGTCGGCGCAACATCGCCCTGGAATGATACCGCGATCTTTGCCAGGACGCTGTGCATCGAGCCGGAAAAGCGAATGGTCGCATCCTTTTGAACCAGGATGCCGCTGATGTCTTGCCAGCCCATGCCATTGTTTTGCAGCCGGGCGATGGAAAATCCGCCCTCTGGGCCCGGCCCGTTGCCGGGCCATTGCCAGGGCATATTCAGGCGGATACCCGCTGCTTCCAGGCCGGCGCCCTCATTGGCAGCGACATTGCCGCCGCTGAGTTCGACCAAACCCCGGCCGCGGAAGTTGCCCCCGAAGCCGTATTCCAGTTCGGCATTGCCGCTGAACACCTCGGCCCGGGCGCGGTAGCCTGCAAGTTGCAGGTCGGCATCAGGCATGCGGCAGGCGGCGCTGGCGTGCAGGTGCTGTCCGTCGCCGTTCAGGAAGACATTCATGTCCAACCGGCCCTGCAGCGAATCCTGGCCCAGGAAAAGGGCAATGCCTTGTTTGCCCCTGGCCCGGAGGGTCCAGGAGATCTTTCCCGTTTTCAGGCTGCCCTGGAAATCGCCGTCAACAGCATAGGGCCGGCTGATTTCTCCTGGCAGTCCCAGCGCCGCCAGCATCCTGTTCCCGGTCTGCAAACGGAAATCGCCGTTGATCTGCGCTGCGGTCCAGGGCCCGGTGATTTTTCCGGCAATGCGTTCAATCCCCACCGGCAGAGGCCGGGCGATCCGCAGATCGCGGCTGGAAAATTCCAGATCCGGCCAGCAGCGGCCGCGGACATCCATGTGGAATGGCGATTCGACAGCCAATTCGCCGAAACGCAAATTACGCCCCTGGATGCTGGCGACGATATCCCGCACCCTGAAGTCACCCTCGAGATGAAAAGCCAGGGAGAAGAGATCTAGCAGGACCGAGGCTTGATCCGGGAATGTCAAGCGCAAATCACCCAGGCCGGAAACGGAAACGGCAGCGGTTTGGAATTTTCCATCCTTCAGGATCATTTCACCTTGGGCCGCGATCCGGCCTTGCCCCCAGGCAGCAGACCCGAAACCGGCCTGGTCGATCAAGGTCTGTAGGGGAAATCCGGGGATCTCCCAGGTGATTTTTCCGGCCGTGAAATTTTTGTCGACCGTGCCTTGCAGGCGAACCGTCTCGGCCAGCGGGCGCATGAGGACGGCAAAAGAATAATCGGGCCCTGAAGCGCGCAGGGTTGCGTCAATGGGGATTTGCAAAGAACGCCCCCCCCAGGCGAGCCGCAAGTTCCCATCTTCCAGGCTGAGCCGCTCGATCGAGAACATCTCAGCGTTTTGCGCCTGCGGTTCCAATGGGGCGGTCATGCCCTGGAATTGAAAGCCCTGGCCGCGGTCTTCGATCTTTATCGAGGCACCTACCAGGCGGACATTCCTGATCTTTTTCTGCCAAAGCCCGGCCAACGAATATTCCATGGATAAATAGGGAATGCGCAGTGCGGGAGCGGCCGCATCTCCCAACGTCACATCGGCGAGATCCAGGCGCCGCCAGCCGACATGGAGCGCCCTGAACTGCAGGTTTTTCAAACCGAATTTTTCCGCCTGCGCGACCAGGACATTTTTGGTGATCCCCGGCAGCGAAAAATAAAGAAATGCCGCAGTCAGTCCGGCCATAGCGATGATGATCAGCCACACTTTTTTTTTGGCCGGCATTTTGAAGTTGAGGTATTTCATGTTTCCGTTGATCCGCAGAGACTTTTTCTTCACCCTGTTTTGTATATATCAATAATCAATTTAATAATCAAGGGCGTCCCTCAAGGCCTTAGTAATGAAAAATACCTGAAAGCCCTCATCGGATCTCCTGTTCCGATAATAACAGGCGCACCGCCTCGATCAGCCTTTCCAGTTTCCCCTCCTCCACGGGGCTCTGCTGATACTGACGCACACTCTGCCTGGTTTTCAACAACTCGAAAAATGTCATCGTCGCTACTCCGTTTCCCGGGGAATCATACAACCAATCCCCGTTTTCCTCAACTCCGAAAATTAAATTTATCCTACCCTCATGCCCTACTGCAGTTTCCGCTGACAAAGTCAAGAAGTCAAGCACCGAGTAAGATATTTTTTTTCAAAACTCAATGTTTATTGTTGAGACGCGTCCCGGAGGCTCCCACGAAAAATAAGGATCGGAATAGGCAGAAAAATCCTTCCTATCTACTTATTCCACAAAAAATAAGTGATTTTCATAAAAATGGTAAAATACAAATTTAAAGTATATTAATATGGAGACTATGATGCCCGATGAAATTAAGGATTTGTTGGAATTGTTGAATCGTTTTGATTGTGAAGATAAACCAATTTGCGAAGCTGAAATTCAGGGTACAATAGCTGCACTAAAGCGGGAAAAAGGATTGAAGGACTTTCCATTTGAATTCATTGCAGAATTAATGGCATTTGGCGCTGACGAAAAAAATACACTACTCGGCGAATTTAAAGGGGAAGCAATATTTACAATCCTTAGCTGTGATAAAATCACTCAGGAAATCATTACATATTGGGAAAGTAGACTCCAACAATCAGCAAATCCAGTCATAAAAGCAAGATACGCAGCTTTGATTTGGGACCAAACTAAAATCGTTACTGGTAAGAGTCCAAACTATCAAATGGCTCAAATTGCTATTGATTCAATATTAACTATGGCTGATTCTAATCGCCATAGTTCAATTGTATCAGTTAGAATAAAATTGGAAAATGCAATGCAACTTTCATTTTTAATTAATGATTGCAAAAGAGTAGAAAAGATCCGAGATTGTATCATTGCTTATGAAGATAAAATTGCAAAGGACGATATGCTTGGAACTTGGGGATTTTCCTTTGATATTTTTTGGGGGAACAAAAAAATAGTACTCACAGATATTCAATGGGAAAAAATTATTACGGATCTTGAGGCACGTCTTCAGAGAGTTTCTGGATCAACTGATCCTAGTAAAAAACATCCATTTGCTGCAGAGGCCGCTTCTCGTCGTTTGGCTTTATTCTATCAGGGTGAAAAAAAGACTAAGGAAATGAAACGGGTATTAGATATGTCTGCTGATATTTTTGAATCCATTGGCTCAAATGCGTCTCCAATGTTACATCTATCATGGATGCAAAATGTGCATTCTGTTTATAAAGAGTTTGGACTTGATTCCGAAGCTGAAGAAATCACTAAGAAAATACGAAAAATTGGACCAGATGTGTTGTTGGATCTAAAACAAATCTCGAGTAAAGTTGAAATACCCAAAGAGGAACTTAACAAGGCCATTGAGATTTTAACAGAAGGAGGAATCGACAAGGCTCTTTCGAAGATCGCACTTTATTTTATTCCCAATAAAAATCAACTTGAAGATCAATTGCGAATCATGTCCAAATTGGCTCCAATCTCCTTTCTATTTTCTACATCAATTGTAGATCATGAAGGTCGAATTGTCTGTACTGTTCCTCCATTGAAGGATGATCTTGGCAGTAATATGATTGTGCAAATTTCTGAAAATATGAGCTATATGGGAATTATCTTGAATATGGTTTTAAAATCTGTAAAACAAAAATATGTTGATTCTGAACAAGTTTATATTGATCATCTTTTCAAATCACCTGTATTTTTAAAAAAATCAAAACCTATCCTTATCTCTGGTTTCAAAGAATATCTTTCGGGAAATCACCTTTGTGCCATACATCTTCTAATCCCTCAAATTGAATGCGCTTTTAGGAATCTTTTACATATGGCAGGAAGTTCTGTTCTAAAGCAATCACGGTATGGTGGATGGGATTTAAAGTTGCTTCATGAAATTTTAAGTGATCCTATTTTATTGGATATCTTTAATAACAATGGGCAGGATGCCATAGATTATTTTAAAGCTCTTTTAACCGATCCCCGTGGTTGGAATCTTAGGAATAGCATTTGCCATGGATTTATTGATCTGAGTATTATAGGACCTCTCCATTCAGAAAGGATACTCCATGTCCTTCTATGTCTTGCTCAGGTTAAACAAAAAAAGAAAGATTCCTGATTCACTTATAAACTAGTTTATTTTATTGTGAACTATCTATTTATCCGTACTCTTCAAATAAAAGCACCTGGCCAGCCACCGTGGCGCTCGATAACCTCGTCGATCTCTTTCATCAGGCGGATGGTCTCATTCAGAGCGACAACAATTTTCTGATAGTGTATGATATCGTCCTTTGAAAGCGTACGCCCTTTGCGGTCCTTGAGCCACTTCTCGCAAACCTGATAGCCACCGATGTGGAAGTTCCACACAGCCTCGGGCACGCTATGGAAACCGATGGAACTGGGCGTTTCGGGCTGGCTTTTCTTCGCGGCGGCGTTGAGCCAGACTGTATCAACAGACCAGCTGACCCTATCAACCACGGGGCTCTTCGGGCCAGTGTAGGTTGTTATGAAATGATCAAGCTTTGGCGACTCCATCAGGTGCAGATCGACAAGTTCACAGCCAAGATTGGCGAGAACCTGAAACAGATCGCGGGTGCCGGGGAGCGGCAATCGCGGAAAGTCGATCTTCAGAAACTCGGCATAGCGGGTGCGATATGCTGCGCTATGGAAAACAGAATATGCAAACTGGAAGATTTGCTCCGGCCCTTGTTTCTTGAGCCATATCTCCTTCGATCCGACATCTCCCAGACGCTCCCAAAGTGCTTTTAAAAATTTCGGATTGAGATTGAGCCTCAGATTGCCAGCAAAGAGGCTTGAATTTGCATTGTCTTCATTGTCTCGGATCCAGAGTGGAAAAACGATCGTGTTGCGATCATGCGATGCGACCTTGTACTCGGCACAATGCTTTGTTACAAAGACATTATTGAATGGCAATCTTGTGACGCGTCTTGTTGCCAACAACCCCAGGTTTGGTGTGTCGAACTGTGTCGTGATTCGTTTCCGAAGAATCGTGCAAACATTTCGATCTAGCACCGTGTACCGACAGTCGAAGGGGCGATACAAGCAACGCCTCATGAGTTTTGCAGCATCAATACCCTTAAGCTCCTGCTTTGCCCGCGCAAAGTCCCACTGATTCGTTGTACAGAACTCAAACCGGTTCCGTAGTGTCTCGTCGGAGACGTCAGAATTAAGGAACTGGCTTATATTGTTTGCGAGATCTCCTGCACTGAAGCCGATTGCAAACTTATCCTGCTGCGTTACGAAACCAGCACCGTAGGACTCGTGATTGTCTATTTCCCGGTTCCCAGTTCCAAAGACGTCGTACAGATGCCACCCAGCATTGAACTCGTCTTCAAGTGCCTTAGAAATTGGAATGAACAGATACAGGGGGCTGTCCGGTTGTAGGCGCACTCCTTCGTCGTGAAGCGTGGACGACCGAAGCAATTCCTGATAGCGCTCTTCTCGAGTTCCCCACAGTTCTGTGTATGTGACGCCGCAACTATCCCTCGAAACTGGTCCTATCCAGCCAGCAGAAATTACGACTCCCTGTTGGATATCAAAGATGTTCTTGTCTGCCTTCCCGTCTGGCGGCAAGAACCGCTTCCGCGAATCACCATAAAGGTTGAGTATCCTAATTCCATGAAACAGGCGGAATAGTGACGCCCTCATATCCCGAAATAATGGGCCGTCGAGGTAGCCGTTATTAGTAATGAAGCCAAATACTCCAGTCCGCGTTTGCTCAAGGCTGAAGTGCCCAAGCCGCAGGAACTTTACATAGTCGTCGGAAAGGGCCTGAATTTGAGTCTCGCCGGTCCGAACTGTTCGTTTGTATTCCTCCATCAAGCCACCGATCCACGTACCCTGGTTCTGTGATGACTTGGAGTATGGAGGATTTCCAATCACAACTGTGAATCGCTGTTTCCGCTTAATTTCATTGACCGCCTGCGCCTCGTGCGCAAGCGCAGGGATAATATTTTCCATTCTAATTTGTTCAATAGGTGGCTCCAATGCATTGGTGAGATATATTCTCGCCCTTTCGTCACTTTCAAATTTATAGCCAGTTTCAGAAAGTTTTATCCCTATCTTTAAATGAGCGATCACATAAGGAGCCATCATAATCTCATAACCAAAAAGACGAGGAAGGAGATGTTTAGACACGTAACTATTCCAAAGAGAATGTTTCTGAGGCTCAGCAATTCCTTGCTTTTTCCACTTTTCTTTCAGAAAACGAAAAATCACGTCGATGACTTCAACAAGAAACGTGGCCGTTCCGGTAGCGGGGTCGAGGATCGTGACGAAATGATCCTCAGGTTTGGTATCCTTTGGAATCTCTAATCCCTTGTTTCGCTCGGCCATTTCACCCCAGGTGATGATAGAAGCCAAACCATCATCCAAACCGAATTCTGTTTGCAGAAGTCCATGTACGCTTCTGACAATATAGGAAACAACCGGTTGCGGAGTAAAAAAGACTCCTCGTTGAACCTTTTTCTTGGGATCATAAGCCTTTAAGAAATGTTCATAAAAATGGATAATCGGATCTTCATCACGAGTGCGATTTCCGAAATCCCGTTTCACTGCATCAACATTGGCACGATTCAACAATTCAACCACTTCCTGAACACCCAATTCATCAAAATCAAAGTTCCCTCCTCGTCCAGAAACTGAAAGAAATGAGGAGAGAAGATCCCGCAGAAAGGGATTGGTTGCCGGCATCATTTCGACAAGATTTTGCACTGAAATCTTGGAGGAACTTGTCAATCGTGCAGCCAACAATCCATACGATATGGTTTGGGCAATTACGTCAGCAAAGTCCTCCAAGGTTAAATCATGAATCAAGGTCTTCTTGAAAACTGAATAGAGAAATCGCAATGGCCCACGTTCCGATTCTTTAGATAATATCGCATTGGCCCGTTTTCGTATGGCAATTGCTAGACGAGCCAGCTCTTCTTCCAATTCCTGAGTCGTGGCGATGACTTCCTTGTGACCCAACGTAAAGGCGGAGGCCCATTGTTCACGCCAGGAATTGATGTTCCTGGTATCTTCCGGCCAACGAAGTTTTTCAGTCAACATTTTGTGAGCATCGGCAAGATGAAGGACAGTATCTCCTCCATCCCAACCCAAAACTTTCAGTTCAGCGAGATTGCCTGGATTTTGAGGGTCTTGCCAAAAATGGGCCAAAGTTATGGCGCGGTCATTCTCCTCACCATAGGCCACAATGAATAATAGATCATGGAGATGCCAGGCCGGGCGATCACCTCGCCTGGCAGTTTGCCGTTTTCTGATGGCCAGATGGGCCAAAATCCGCCTGAGCATCACCACCGGCAATCGCTTCTTTTCAAAACTAATCCAGAAGATTCCCCAGGGCTGATCGGCCACCAACGGGCGAATCTGCTTGCTCTCTTTGAAATAAACGACTTCTTCGTTATTGAAGCCAAGCTCAGCCGGTTCATATTCAAAAGTAATTTCTTCGATATCCGTGGTTTCAATCTGCCATCCGAGCTCATCCCGAAAATAGGTAATAATTTGCGGAAGAGTCTTGATATTGCGTAGACGTTCAACATCGTGAGATAAACTGCTCATGCTAACTCAATTCCATCCATGCTTTCAGGACCGGTTTGACGCCAACGGGCACCTGGGCCTTTTTAAAGTAAGTATTAATTATATGTTTTTCTACTTCCTCCCTGATCTCGCTCAACTTTTGCTTTTCCATAGAACATTTTCGTGGCATGTCAGGCTGGCAGCGGATCTGGTCAATAATTTCCAGAGCATTTTGAATAATCTTTTTGTTTTCACAATCATAGAAATACCACTGAACCGTTCCAAATTCGGTGGACCATTCTGAATTTTCAAGTTCACTTTTTTGACGTGCCGGCAGGGCATAACAGAAAAAAACAGCCTTGCTATCTTTTTTTAAATGTTCCTTTCCACTGAATAATTTGAGCGGCATGTTTTTTAAACGGTTTTCAAGATCAGGATAAGTTCGCAAAAGTTGCTGGAATTCAAGATGCATGGATTCATCTGCTGAAAGCTTGCCGTCATACTGATCGTAGAAATCGCGCAAATCCTCATAATCATCATCAGGTTTAAGCAGTTTCCGGCCCTCAATCCCGAAGGTTTTTGATATCCTGAGCGTTTTCTTGGTGACAATTCTGAATAACTTTAACAACTCGTCGAGCTCCTCGGGAGGGAGGAAATTCCAATACATGATTTCACCGCGAAGTGTTTTTTGCTCCGGATGATCCGAAACAAGTTTTTGTTCAATTTCCGGATCCATCCGCCGATCCACGCGGCCAATGCGCTGCATAAGACGAACCGGATTCCAGTGAATGTCATAATTGATAAGACGTGTACAATCCTGAAGGTTGAGACCTTCGGAAAGTACATCGGTCGAAATCAAAATCCGGATTTCTTCGGATTTCTCATCAATAATTTCCTGACTTGTCGTCCCATTATAATAGGGAGAAAACCTTTTAATGATTTCACCTTTTTTTTGTTTTGTGCTGTCAACTTCTTCAATTCCGGTTATTTCGGCTTCTATGAGGTTTTTTTTCAAATATCGGGCGGTATCTAAAAACTCTGTGAATAGAATCACTTTCTGTTTTGATAAGACTTTATCATTCTTTAAAAGCTTAGTAAGGGCAACTAATTTCTTGTCTTGAGACGGCTTGAAATCCTTTAGAATCTTTAGAAAATCAGAAATTTGATACATATCTGATATGGTTTCACCTATGATAGCTTCGACATTAAAATCAGAACGAGAAAGCTTTTCCACCGCCTCAAGCATTTCTTCTGTAACTATATCTTCTTCAGCTTCAGATGTGTCACTAAAAATTTCATGCTGATGATCCTGCATGTACTTTAAAATGTTTTTATGTTGATTAAGCCAGCGGGTTAGCAGAGTTTTTTCATTGTCGGTTTCGGCATGAGCCTCAACCCAGGTTAACAGCTTGCGCAACAGCGTCCAGCAAGACATGGTGAATGCTTCAACTGAACTTTCAAAGCGTTTTAAAAATGATGTACGAATCAAGGAAACGACCTGCTTTTGACGACCTTCAATCAAGGGATCGATCGTTTTATCATCCCCCCTATAATAAGCATACGGATAATATATCGCCAAGGAAAAAAGTGGTTGCTTTTTATTGAAGGCTTCTTCAATTAAATCCAGCAATTTGCCATAGGTCTGCTTGATTGAATAATCAACGACCTGAGGCGCTTTGCGAATGGGGAACAAAATCTCGGAATTCCCATTGTTTACCATGCTTTGTTTCACATAAGTTCTGCTTCGCTGGACAACCAATTCGCGGAACAACGTGTCTTGAGATAGGATTTCCTCCGCTTCGGTCATATCGATATCAAAAACTTCTCCCCCTCTTTTCTTTTCACCAATCAACTTTTCAAGAGCGTTTTCCATTTTTCGGAAATGGCCAGCAAGGGAATGGATACCCAACGGGGCATCTCTGAAGAAATCGGTTTTTTGTCGTGAAAAAAGCTCGATCATATGTTGAAGATCGAGTATGCGATTGTTGATGGGAGTGGCGGTCAACAAGAAAACCGGCTTGTTTCCAATAATGTCAAAGAGTTGCCAGTATCGCGATTGAGGCGGTTCGGCTTCGGCTCCTTTGATTCCGGTATTGCGGAAATGATGCGCCTCGTCAATGATGATGGCATCGGCTCGTTCTTTTATGCTTTTCAATTTACTTGGAAATTTGCCGCCTCTCAGCAGATCCGTATGACTGAAAAGCTCAAGCTTACAGAATGTCCCAAATACTTGAGGGATTCGCCTGATTAATTCAAATTCCCATACTGGCTCCAAAGCTGATTTGGGAACAAAAAGAGCAACATTCTTACGTTCATGAACCACAAAGCGTTCTATAAGCATCAATCCGACATATGTTTTTCCGAGACCGACACCGTCGCAAAGAAAAGCGCCGTTATACCTTGAAGCTTTTTTTAAAAGGCTGTGATATCCTTGCTGCTGATATGGTGATAGGATTTGATAAATTTTTGACTCGTTTCTTTCCCATTCTGATACCGTTAATTCATGACCTCGAAAAAATTCCTGTAGGGCTTTTGAATACACATCGAACGGCAAATAATTTTTAGTATGTCTTTCAATGGTTCGAAGTATTTCAGGTGTCACATCATCAGCTTCTTGCCAGTACTTTTCAAACCACTCCTGAAGAGCAGTAACCGGACGCCCGGTGATCTGAACATTAAGCTCGATGTTTTCTGATAGACCTGGAAAGGTGAAATTGGATGAGCCCACCAGGGCAGACGCTCCAACCACTTCGAGTTTTGCATGAGTAATATAAGCCTTTGCGTGAAATTTATTTTTGCGATACACGCGACATTCAATTTTTGAACCTAACGCTGCTACAATGGCAGGCACACCAGACAGGAAATCGTTTTTCTCCTTTTCTTTTTCGATACTCGCATCAAGATTTTCAGTAATTTTCTGAAAGCTTTTTATGAATGCTTCTTTGGTTCTTTTTGATACTTCATCACCCATTAAAATTCTGATTTTATCAACTTTTTGCCACTCGTCCTTTAACGCCAGAAGCGAACCAATTTCGAAATAGGCAGTAGCAATATTTATAACTTTCGATATTTGGCACCAATCATGGAGGTAATTCAGAACTTTCCAATCCTGGTCGCTGTTATCGACAATAAAAAGTTCGCTACCCGTTTTACCGACTTCAGGACTCATTCAATAACCCCTTAAAAATGTGATTCTTCGGATCATGGGAATGCGCCCAACCTCTACAGCACAAATCATCAGCCTATCCTGGCTGATCAGATTTGTGCTGTCAATAAAATCTATAATAAGAAATGGGGAAGAAATTGTCAAACTGTTTTCATTTTATTTATAAACTGAACTCTCCGCTTTCGATCCACTCACTTTTGATCAAGGACCAAAATTCATCGGCCAGGCCTGCCAAGAGATATTCATAAGGCAGCCAGCCGTAACCTTTCTCGCCCCATTCTATTCCCCATGAGTTACGGATCAAAAGAGCACCGGTGGTTTCGGGGCCTTTTAAATTCTTGTTTTTTATTTTCATCTTGTCGTCAAAGCCGACGGCCATGACGGCGTGCCCACCCGCGATTTTTTCGCCCTTGGCAGGGTAGGGGATCTTGCCGTTCTTATCGGCCTGGGTATATGAACTGTAGACGCTGAAGCCAAACATCGACGGCAGACCGGCTGCCAGGTGCTTTTTAACACTTTCCAGGACCTCGGCTTTAGAAGTACCGCTGGGATCGTGGCGGTAATACTGCAAGCTCTGGTAATTCTGGGCATAAGCGTAACAGAAAGCCGGCGGTTCCTCGTCAAACTTTTCCTCATTGTATGGCCAGTATTCTTCGGGCGGCAAGCCAAACAGGGCCATGGCCCCCATGGTAAATCTCAGATAACCGCCGCTGTCTCCGGTTTCTTTCATCAGGTTTCGGGTCGCCTTATAAAGAAACAACCTTGAAGCGTCAAGTATTTTGTTAAAACTGCGGTTTTCGAAATACTCCATAAGGCCGACACCCGCCTGCGCGGTACAGGAACCGATATTGCCCTGCTGCTCGATCGGCGAGCACCATTTTCTCAGGTCTGCCGAAACGGGCAGTTTTTCTTTCTTGGGCTTGGTTACACCCGTTTTTTTCAGCAAGACCTGTATGGGCTGCTGGTTTCCCATTGCCCGCAAGCGTGAGGACAATTCGTTGTGTTTGACGGTGTAATCGCGAAAATCGGGCAAGTCCCGCCGCCAACCAAAAATTCGTTTAGGATGTTCAAGCATGTTGCCTCCTTTCTAAAATCAATATTCCAAGCATCAAATCCAATGACCATATGACCAAAACAAAGAGAAGAAACTTGAAAAGGCTTTCGTTTCGGACATTGGAATTTGGAACTTGAAATTTATTTGGAATTTGGAATTTTAGTCTTCCTTTTTAAAACTTTATTGTAATCTCGGCGCTGGTCTTGGTTCCCTTCTTGGTGAACTCCTGGCTGAGACGCGCGGCCACGGTCTTACTGATCTCGAGCTTCAGGGCATATTCCCCTTCCCAGCTGCGGTTGACCAGATCGCGTGACACGCCTCCTGAGAACTTCAACTTATTGCCTGCTGAAAGCTTTATGCCTTGGGCTCCTGAAAGGGTGAGGATGATCTTGTCCGCGGACTTGTAATCCAGGGCAAAGCACAAAGATGTGGCGTCGGTTTCCAGTTTCAGGCTGCCCTTGCCTTTTACCTCCCCCGCAAACTCTTGCGCCTCCCCGTTCAAAGTGAATTGTATTTTCCCGGCCATTTTCCCCTCCTCAGAAACATCTCATGATTGGTAAATTTAAATAGATAGTACAGAAAACATTATTTTTGTTCAAGATGAAAAATGCTAATGTCAGTTAAGAATCAAAAGTGCACTATTTGGCGAGAATTTAAAATTCAAAAGTGCACTATTCCGTTAATTATTAACATAGATTAAAAAGAATAATTTTGTGGGAATGTGGATTCCGCTTT